>Ga0307374_10003353_pt1 | contig 27450 bp, 27 predicted proteins | sample OX3MG_FD_202532 | JGI IMG/M metagenome (GOLD analysis project Ga0307374, IMG submission 202532) | Soil microbial communities from Risofladan, Vaasa, Finland - OX-3 | ecosystem: Environmental > Terrestrial > Soil > Coastal area > Acid sulfate soil | place: Finland: Risofladan, Vaasa | collected...
AGTTCGAGCCGCAGGACCCGCCGGCCGAGAGCTGAGATGTCACCGACCCCTACCCCGGCGGTTCCCGGTGCTTTGCGCACGGGATCCCTCGGGCCACGGGGTCGGCGCCTCCGCCGCTTCGGCAGAGTCCTCGGTCGCCCTCAGGAATCGCGACGGCGTTGGGCGTTTCGGCGCTGAAGCCGGCTGATCGGTTCAGGTCGTCCTGCCGGTCCAGCCGTAGCCTTGCCAGGCGGCGAGGCGTTCTCCTTCTTCCAGACAGTCTGTGTGGGCTGTCACCAACTCTGCGGCTGTTGCCCCTGAGCGGTACCTGCGTGACAGATCGTGCAACGGGTTCTTCTCGATCTCGTTGGAGACGAGTTCTCCACAGACGGCACAGACGCCCGGAAACGCCCGGGTCCGGTTGGCGAAGTACTCGAGCCGGATCAGGTTTCCTTCCGAGAGTTTGATCACGGCCAGAACGACGTTCTCGTGTCCGTCGGCGTTCTGTCCCTCGGACGGCTCTGGGAGCAACTGCCGCGCCTCGTCCAACTGCTGGGCCGGGAAAAGAACAGCCAGTTTGGCTTCGGCTTTGGGGGAGATCATGGAGTCGACCAGAGAGCCTAGGTCCGCAATTCGCCGCCGCTCCGGCGGTAGCGTCGCGGGGACCCCGAGCGAGAGGGGGCGAGCGATGCCCGCGTATTACAGCAAGAGCGACGAGGAAGACCACGTCTTCCACGTCTTCCTGGGTTGCCCCGAGGGGTCGAAGATCGACAGGGACGACCGGGTGGAGAAGCTCAAGAAGCGCGCCATCTGCCAGGAATGCCTCGTCCTCATGAAAAGTGCCACCTGGGTACAGACGAACGGCCACCATGCCCACGAGCACCGCGCCCATGTAAAGGCGCGCTGATCCCTCCGTTACTCCGTCAGCGCATGTGCGGCAGCGACTCGATCGGTTCGGTCGAGTCGTCGCTCCGGCCGGCGATCTCCCGCCGGGCGAATTCACGCAAGGCGACTTCGTGGGCCACCAGCAGTTCCGCCTCGGCCCGGTCGTCGTCCGCTACCTCCCCGATCCGCTCGTAGAGGGCGATGAAGTCGGTGGTGATCGCCTCGAAGGCGGAGAGGAAGTCGGTCCAGGCCAGATTGACCACCACCTCGCCCAGCGCCTCCGCCTCGGAGACGGTCTTCGGGTCGGGCTCGGTGGAGAAGCCGTTTCGGTGCATGGCAGGGACACAGGCCACCTTGGTCCGCTCTTCGAGCCGGGTCAGCAGCTCCATCTTCCGCCGCCGCTCGGCGTTCTCACTGGCGGCGGCCACGATGCCGAAGAGAACTTCCCCGGAGACCTCGCCCTGGTAGGCCTTGAACCAGAGGCTGGCCAGATCGTCGGTCGGAGAGAAGACGGCGTTCGGTGCCGCTGCTTCCACGGTGTCGGGTGAGGGCTCCATGGCGGTCAGACTAGACATCCCAGTTCACGGCCGCGTCCTCACTCTCCCCCTCCAACTGATATGACTCCACAGGGTGTAAAGCCCACTATTGGTGGGCACTGGCAACGCCTGGAGACGGAGCGGCTCGAGATCAGTTGGCCCCGTCGGCTCCTTCTTCTCGTGGCCGGCGCCGCTCTCGTCATCCTGCTCGGTTTCGCCCTCTCCCTGGCCATGGCCCGGTAACTGGGACGACGACAACGGCCCACGTTCCACCCCGGTTTCCACCACCCCTGGTTACACCACCACCGGCACCCCGTTTCCCCCACGACGGCCAACCCGGTGGCCGGAGGCGGCGGACCGTTCCGGTCACCACGAACCAGGGTGGCGCGTTGATCAACACCAACGCCCCGGTCGACGCCGCCGGTAACGGTGCCAGTGGCACGAGCAACGACTCGGCATCGGTTCATTGGTCAACACCGATGCCCCGATCGATGCCGGTAGGCCGAACAATGGTTCGACATCAGGGACGCTGATCAACACCAACGCCCCGGTCGCCACGAATTCGGCCTCGTAACTTCAAAGGAGCGCTTTTCATCTCCTGAGGACAGCCTTCGGTCAAAGGTCACTCGCCCCGGTCCCGGTCGACAGCACCCGGTCGGCCGACCGATACAGCCTCCTGAGAGGGTGGGGTCCATGGCCGAGGGACGACCGCCGAAGACGCTGGAGGAGGCCTCCGAGCGGCTGCTGTGGTTCCGGGAGTTCGTGGCCGAGATCGACCTGGGGGCCATGAGCGGCGGTGAGGCCGTCGAGCATGGGGAGTTCTTCGCCAAGTTCGAGCGGACGGGAACGGCCGGGTCGATGGTGGTGGCCCCCAAGATCGCCGACTGCTTCGCCTGGCGTCAGGAGGGCCACCGGACGGCCGCCGATTTCCTGGCGGCCAAGATGGGCATGGCCCCGGGGACCGCCACCGGGGTGCTCGAGACGGCCCGGCAGCTGGCCGAACTGCCCGAGACGGCCAACTGCCTCCGCCGGGGGGACTTCTCACTGGCCCAGGTGAAGGCCATCGCCTCGGCGGCCAGCGTCCACCCGGGAGCCGAGGGGGAGCTGATCGAAGCGGCGGCCCGGACGGGGCTGAAAGGGCTGCAGAGGCGGTGCGAGAGGACGAAGGCCCTGGCCTCGTGGGAGAACGACGAGGTGGGCCGGGAGAACGCCATCCGGCGGAGCCGGTTCTTGCGGCACTGGACAGACGCCGACGGCGGGGTCCGGTTCGAGGCCAAGGTGGCCCCGGCCGAGGGGGCCCGGATCATCGAGACGGTGAAGGCGCTGGCCGGTCCCCTGGCCGACGAGGCCCGCCAGGCCGGCCGGGCCGAAGCCATGAGCGCCTATGCCGCTGACGCCTTCGTCCGGCTGGCCGACCACGCCATGGTGGGCACGGGGACGGGCATCGGCCGGCCCACGGTGGTGCTGCGGGTGGACCTGGCGGCACTGAAGCGGGGCGAGACCGAGGACGACGAGCTCTGTGAGATCCCCGGGGTCGGACCGGTCTCGGTGGCCACCGCCCGCCGGCTGCTCGGCGACTGCTTTCTGAAGATCGTGATCCGCGACGGCTACGACATCAGAAGCGTCTCGCATCCGGGCCGGAGCATCCCTGCGCTGATGGAGACGGCGCTGGCCGAAAGAGATCCCGGCTGCATGGTGCCCGGCTGTGACAACACGCTTTATCTGGAGACCCATCACCGGGTGCCGGTCCACGAGTACGGACCCACGGCCATGGACAACCTGGTGAGGATCTGCAGCTGGCACCACGACCTGATCAGCCACGAGGGCTGGAGGATCGAAGGGGGACCGGGCCACTGGTCGTGGCATCCACCGCCCGACTTCGACGGTCTCTAGCTGGCCGACCGATCCTGACCGGGCGTGCCCTGAACAACCAGGCGGTTTTCGAACAACTCAAAGAGTGTGGCAAGGCGCGCCGCCTCCGCTGCCCGCCCGGCGCGGAGCAGAGAGCGCTCGGCATCTGCACATATCTCACACGCCTCGAATGCTTCGCGCTTTGTGAGAACTATGGCAGGGGCAAATCGAAAATCGGCCGGACCACCGTCAACTGAATCACGCATCGTGTCCTCGAACAGCGCCAAGAGTGTCAGAGGTTCCAAGGACATTTCGACCCGCAGATCCACCCTTGCGACTGCGGCGGAGCAGAAGGCCATAGATGGCGACGAGCGACGCGCAGGGAGCTACTCCTACCACGAGCCACCCGAGCCACCTCCCGGCTGGCGAATTCGTTTCATTAATCGCGACGAGCTCCGCCAATGCTGCATGAGCAAACCCGATCAGTTCGCTGGCAGGCGAAGACGGCGCGATCGACCAGAGCAGCGCACGAACCACGGACATTCAGACTCCTAGGGATTTGCAGGATAAGACCCAAGACCGACAGGCCCGGGTCTGCGACGTCAGGGGGACTCGTCGCAGCCCGGGCACCCTGTCGATTCAGACGTCTGCCCTGGCGATTTCCGTTTCGTCGATCAGGTCGGAGTTCCCTGACTCGCCGTTTTGGTCAGGGAGGTGGCGCTCACTACGCGATACCTCAGCCGTAGCGAACCGCAATGATGGACCCACCTCGTCAGCGGTGATCTCCACCCGACTACGACGGTCGCCAGCGTCTGTCAGCCAAGCGTGCTGCTCAAGCCGACCCGAGACGATCACTCTCGAGCCCTTCACGAGACTCAGAGCGACATTCTCGGCAAGCTCGCGCCAACAGATGACGTCAAAGAACGACGTCGCCTCCTCCCAAGCATCGCTCCCTCGGACCTGCCACCTCCGGTTGACGGCCATTCCGAAGACGGCGTTGGGCTGCCCTTCCTTCGTGTAGCGAATCTCCGGGTCGCGAGTCAGATTCCCGGACAGTGTCGTGGTATTGCTCATGAGCGTTGGCTCTCCTTTCGTAGTGCGCACCCACGGGTGGCAAACACGACTATCTGAGCCCCACCTGTCTCCGTGGCTTGCCGACAACTTGGCTTGCGACCTTGCCGTCCACGCCCCGATCCAGGGATCGGCCATCACCTCGGCATTACGCGATTGAAGATCGACGTCGAGACAAGGTTCGATAGAGATCCAGCGTCTCTGGATGTACGGCATCGAAGGGCTCCACATCTTCTGCGACGAGGTGAACCAGCTCGGCCATGACCGACTCCACCCCGGCGGGATTCCCGGCACTGTCGGCCGCCAGGAGCAAGACGCGGTAGAGACGCTCGTCATAGGCGCTCACGCGGAGACCTTGCCGCGCCGACCATTCCGCCTCAGAGGGATCGCCGGCGGCCAGGGAATGTTCCGCATATCGAGATGCGAGGTCGACGACGACGGCTTCGATGTTCGCCGAGATGCCTTCGAGCAATACCCAGTCCGGTGCCCGGAGACCTTCGAACGGACGTCCTCGAATGAGTTCCAGTGCATAACGCCAGCTCTCCGGCCCTTCCTCCTTTGACAAGGCCACGAATCGACTCCAATCGCTGTGTACCGTTTCGGCGAGCGACAGACGCCCGTGGGCGCGAGGTAGATGATCGCCACCCGTGCTTGACACGCCCAGCGATCTCCTGGCGGCCGACGCTGTCGAATGCAAACTTGCCGCGGCCATGACCTTGTTCGGCCAGAGAGCCGTGGCCCACTGTTCGCTCGAAGCACCCTTCGGATGCATGGCAAGGAAGACGACCAACTCGACAGCCCACGCCCGCGTGAAGGGCCGGGAGGCTCCCACGATCTCCACCGGGCCGAGTACTCGTACCTCAACATCGTGATTCTCGTGCTGGCCAGGAGAGGCGGCCCGGTCAAGTTGGCCCAGTTCGGCAGCGAAATCGTCACTTTGCCCGTCACCGACCACCAATGCTCCGGCGGATCCGTCGTCCAAAAGCTTGTCGTAAGGAGGCTCCGTGGGAGCGACTCCGTTCAGATCTCCTGCCACCCGTACCAACGAAGCAATGCCGGTAGATATCCGAGTTTCGTCCACCTCCGGTCGGGCAGCGGACACCATCGACCGGTCCGACGTTAACTCGACCCGCCCGTCGCGCGCATCAACATGCCACCGGGCGATCTGGTCGTCCGACCCCAAGATGACGGCCAGACCTACGCCTCCATTGCCTGCCAGTTCGACCAACTCGGATGCCCCGATGGGGTCCTCTGCCACCGCACGACGGGCACACATCACCACCAACAAATCCCAGGCGTCTCCTCCTTCCGTCCACCGAATCTCCCAGTTGGCACGTCGGTCGACACTAGTCAGAAGTGCCGTCCGTTCTCGAACCCGACGCCGGACCCTTGACACGATGTCTGCAATTGAGGCCACCTGACTCACGCGATCAAGAGACTCGAGCTCGCTATCGAAGCCGACAAGGAGCACGTCCACTTGGTCAGCCCATTTCGCCGTTGCCATTTCGACGGCGATCATTGTCATGATCCCCTCGTCGTTCGCTCCTCGGATGTCGAGCGACGCTGCTTGCTCCAAATCGACCATCAACATCCCCCCACCATCGTGGCCGATGGTCACTAGGGCGGGATAGGGCGCATCCATTTGATCGCTTTCGAGATCTTCTCGCAGTGCCTGAAGGATCGTTTGCTCTCTTGGCAAGTGCCAGATACAGTCCGAATCTGGCCTTACCGTGAATGGTGCGGGCGGGACCTGGCACTCAGCCGGTGGATCTAGCATGACCTCCATCGAGTGATCCCTCAGTCGCACTATCGTTGTCCTTGGGGGCATCGTCCCTTTGCGGAGACAGTTCACCACGAGAGCACGCAATCCAAGATCGATTACCTCCACGTCTTCTGGTTGCGATTCATATCGAAGCCGTTGCTCCAGTTGGGCGAGATCACCATCGGGAAGAGCGATTCTCATTCCATATGGGCGATGGCGCCGCTGGGCCTTGCGCATCCGCTCGAGAAGAGCCACAACCCCTACTCCGAGAACCCCGTACCCGATGCTTTTGACGGGCGAGCGAGTAGGAACCACCTCGTTGGGCTTCACGTCTCGAGTGCCAGGCCTTTGGCTCCTCTGGCTCGTCCCTGACGTATGGACATCGCCAGTCGTCGGTTCGATGGACCCCGTACCCAGGCCCTCCAGACTCCAGGGGCCAGCCCCACCTTGAATGGCACCCACTTCCGTCTCTTGATGGGCCGAGCCGGCCGCCATGGACGAGGGCACCAGAGGAAGCCCGTTCGCCCCTCCAACGACGTCCGACTGAAGGATGCCCGGGAACACTGGAAGTGTCAGTTGCCATCCCGGAAATATCCAGTGCGCGTCGCTCAAATGCCGACCATCGGGTTGTCGTCGGCCGTAGTTCAGCTCAGCGAGGGCCCGCCACTGCAAGGGGGATCCAAGCTTCTGTCCAGCAATTGACCAGAGCGTGTCCCCCGGCTGCACCACATACGAGGGTCCGGCGGTGATCGTGAGGTCCACCTCGGCGACAGCCAACCGGCCGGGTCCAGACGATTGGGTCGGGGGCGCCGTCTTGAATCCTGCCGATCTCACGCTGAATGACTCTCTCGCCGACCATTTGTCGGAGCCACCGGATCCCACCGTGATCTGGATGGGAGCGGGTGCGGCAGGAAACCTCATAGGCAATCCCGCTCTTCCGATCGGGATGACGGTCAGAGACGCCCCCACAAGGGCAGCCGCAAATGACTGCACTCGACCACTGGCAGGAAGGCGCCATGCTGGTCGACCGCGCACGAGTGACAGAATTTCCACAATTACGCAGACGAGCAGCCAGAGCCACGCGATCCACGCGAGTAAGACAGCAACATTGGCAAGGGTCTCATCGTCGAGGGAGTGATTCAGATTGTGAAACACTGTGTTCGGATGCGTGAGTGCTTGTGCGATGCCCGTTATGGGTGGAGTGGCATGGAGGATGACGAGGACGGCTGGAAGGCCCAAGACAAGTCCCGCCAATCCGACAACCGATCCGAGCCGCCCGTGGAGCGGAGTCGACCGAGAAGGTCTGACCTGCCGATCGGCTGACATTCAATCCTCCCGTGTCACACCGTGAACGTTGATCGCCTGCGCCGTGACTGAAACGTGAATCTCATTGATTCCAACGATTCCGAGGATCACCGTCGGTTCCTGGCTCACGATGTGGACCGTCACAGTCTGCCCAACCACCGATGCCGTCCCGCTCTGACCAACGGACGAGAGATACGCATTCGCTGCACCGATGGCTGCTGCTGGGTCGATCTGCACCTGTCCAGATCGCAGTGCGGGCACCGACAAGTGGCCGGCCCCGGCACGAGCGGCCTGCTGAGCCTCATCCATAGCTACCGATCTCGCCGCAACCGCTCGTCCAGCGTCAACCACAAGCCCAATCAAGAGGAAGAGCGACGTCGAGACAACCGCGACAAACGCAGTCAATGAACCCTCTTGGTGCAACCATCTCGTCGACCCATTGCGGAACCCGTCCCGGCCCCTCCACTTCGAGAACGGAGCTCTCATTGCACGACGCGAAAGGGATCGATGGGTGCGGACTCCATAACCCTGACAGCGGTGTGTCCAGGAATACCAGGAATGGAAAGATCGGCATAGTCGATGTCACAGGACACCGTCACCTTGACGTCGCCTCCCGGGGCAAACTGGCTTGTGTCCGTCGAGACGTTCAATTGCGTGCACGAATGAACTTGTCGGGCGACAACGGGTTGGGCGGCCGCCACTGCCGCCGCCTGAGCACCTGCAGCAGACGGGGCGACTGCAGCTGCCTCAGCGGCCGCTCGTGCCGCACCGACCACCTGCTCCCGCGCCAACTCAAAGCGCCCCAGAGCCAGTGCCAGCAGCACGAACATCACGACGACCGGGGTGAGAACAGTCAGTTCGATTGTGAGGCTCCCACTATGACCTCCATATCTGCTCACGCCTCTTGACCTCATTCCGATCCTCGAAATTCCTGTTGAACACCGATTCGTGTCGCCGATACGGGCAGGTGCAGCCAGGGGAGGATCGCCTCGGAGCGCCCGGACACCTGAACCTCGATGAGACCTCCGGGTAGCTCCTGGGCACGAACAGATGGTTGCACCACAACCGCACTTCCGGTGGCCCTCAGTTCCGTCTCAGCCTCGTGCTCGCCGTCGAGCGGCGTAGCGCCAACAACCATTGCCGTTTGCTCACCCGACGACGCCGCTGCCTGGACAAGGGTGGCGGCGTGAGCCCACAAACACGCCTGGACTGCAAACAGGAGAACGATCATCGCGATCGGAACGATGATTACCGATTCGACGACGACGGAACCCGACTGGGTACGGGGCCGTGACAGTCTCGGATGGCGCTGCGATTCAGCCTCAGGTAGAAGAGCTAGTTGAGATTGATCGAGTTTGCTTTGGATGTGACCTTGGCGACGATGATCAGACCGACGGCGATGGCCAAACCAGCGAACACCGCTGTAATGATCACGGTCTCGACGACACTTCCACCCTCGTCCGCCGTTTTCGAACCGAGGTATCGGGTGCGTAGGAACATCCACAGTGCCTGCGTCTGTAGCAACATTGGCTCTTCTCCTTCTCTGTGCAACTGGGTTCTTCATAATCCGGCGGAAATGCGAGCGACGGCGGGATAGGCAATGAACGAAAGGAAGCCCACCAGCAGACAGACGCTGGGAAGAAACAGGCGCTCTGTCACCGCGTTGGCCTCTGATTCGGCGTCGGCCAGATTGTGCCGCCGTATGGAACTCGACTTGGCGGAAAGCGTCGAGCGAATCCGTGCTCCCTCTGTTCCCGCCAAAACCACGGCAGCGGCCAACTCGGTGAGCTCGGCCAGCCCGAAATCACGGCCGAGGTGGTCAAGTGCGTTCCACGGTGCCTCGCCGGTGTCCTGAGCGAGAACGAGGGCGTTCAGGATATCTTCACATATTTTGCCCTCCCCTATTCGAGCGGACGCAAACAGTGCACTCTCGATCCCCATTCCGCCGGCAAGGCACAGGACCACCAAGTTCACAAATGATTCGATGGCTCTGCGTGCAGAAAGGTGTGCTCGGTCCGCTTTCGCCTTGAGGAGAACTGCCGGAAGGATCGCACCACCGGCGCCGAGCAAGAGGCTTGCACACAAAGGTGCTTCCACCGGAACATGTACGCCGGCAAGTCCCACAAGGATCCACCACGCGGCGGGAAGGGCGACTCCGGCGAGTGACGCCAGGACAACCTCGCCGAAGAATTCCTCGACGGGCGTCGCAGTAATGGCAAAGAGAGGCCACAGGTGGGACCTGAGGCGTTCCTGGTCGTAGACGACCCCACTGAGCCGTCGGGCAACCTTTCGAATCAGGCGCCGAACTGAAGGCCCGCCCGCCTCTTGAGCTTGTCGTCCCAGCCGTCTCGGAGCCCCCTCGAGCTCAGCGAGCGAAGACCGCAACGACTGAGCTGTCGGACGCACGGCAAGAGCAATCCCGATCATGCCTAAGGCTGATCCCAAGGCCGTCAGGACTACCGCAGTCATGACGCTCCTTGCCGGGACACTTGGCCCGAGCCAACCGGCCTCACGAGGCGCACCATCAGAAGAACCCCGATGACGTAGCACGCTCCGACAAAGGTGAGGACAAGTTGACCGTCGACAGAGCCAAAGGGAGCGAGATAGGAGTGAGCGAGCACCGTTAGGAGTCCAACGAACCCGAGGGAAAACCAGATGATGGTCCGAACACCACTCCGGGCGGAGGCGCGGCTTGCTTCAACCCGCAGGCGCATTGCCACCTCTTCCCGCGTCGAATCAGCGAGGGCACCAAGGAGGTCGGCCAGCCGCTGTGCTCGTGTCGTCACAGCCAACCGAAGGGCGCAGACCACCTGTTCAGCGCTTGGTTCATCGAGCTCGGCGGCAAACGCTTGTAGCGCGACGTCCAGGTGCACTCCGTTCACGATTCTGTCGCCAAGGCGAGTCACCGCACCTCGGATTTCATCGGGGGCCACTCCCGTGGTCGACACGATGGCTTGAGCCAGGCCCGCGGAAGCTGTGAGGGCGTCTCTGAGGAGTTCTGTCCACACGGCTATTGCCTCGGTCAGACGGGTCGCATCTCGCGATGATGTCGATCTGAGAGCAGCGGGAAGTGCAAAGACCCCTATCGCCACCAACAAGCCAGCGACAGGCCAACGAGTAACGGTGAGTGCGACAAGTCCACCCACCAACGACAGGCCGGCTCTCATGCTCGGCCATCTCTCATTTTTCCTTGAGGCAGGGGCCACGCCGGCCGGTTGTGCCTGTACGTCCCGCTTCCGTCGCACGGGGCGGCCGATCTCCCGGGGAATCCCCATGTCCGTTGCCGTCGAAGTGGTCCAGCAGCTGCCGCCGCGAAGCGCAACTGCGAGACCGATCACGCCGACCGCGATGCCAAGAGCGCAGGAGCCAACGGCGACTGTCGTCACCATGCCGCGACATCGGTTCGCATGGACGACGGTTCGAACCCGTGTTCAACGAGCTCGTCCAGAGTTGTCGAGCGAAATGGGGCACTCGGCATCTGGCCTGTGCCGTGACGGGCGGTATACACCTCGTTGGAGATGACCTGCAGGCCCTCGGCGTCGACAACCTCTCGGACGGACGCCACATAGCGTCTGCGCCGGACCGGCTCAAAGCGGGCATCACCCTGATCCCCAGGTCCCGGGATCTTCTCTTCACGCCACGCCAGAAAGCGCATATCGTCTGCATCACGCGCAACGTCAACAACATCGATGAACACCACGAAGTGGATCGATCCCGCGATCAGCAGATTCGTCGACTCGAGCGGCATCCGCTCTGGAGCCTGAATGGCATAAGAGGCGAGCCGACGAAATACGCCCGCCGACGAATCGGCATGAATTGTACACATCGAGCCCGAACGCCCCTGGCTCATAGCATTCAACATCGGCAAGACTTCATCACCGAGGACTTCACCAACGATCACTCTGTCTGCGTTCATCCTCAGCGCCCGGCGGACCAACCGAGCCGTAGTGATTTCACCTTCTCCTTCCGCGTTGGCTTGTCGTGCTTCAAGGGCAACGAGATCGGGATGTCTCTTCGGCATGGCGTCGAGGCCCAGTTCAAAGGCCTGCTCGATCGTGACAACCCGCTCTCGTACCGGGATCTCAGCTGACAGAGCACGAATCAGGGTTGTCTTGCCGGCATTCATTGCCCCGCCCACCACGATGTTCTTCCTCGCCCGAACGGCAGCAGCCAGAAAGCTGACCAGAAATGCGTCGACCGTCCCGAGATCCTCGAGGTCGCCGAGCGACAGATCGACATACCGATGACGACGGATCGACACGGACGGCCGAGCCACCACGGACATCAGGGCAGAGAGCCTGCTTCCATCAGGAAGGCGCAGGTCAAGCTCTGGATGGGCCGTATCGAAGCGGCGCTCCGATAGCCCGAAGCGGGCAGCGGCAGAGCGAAGGATCCCCACGAGCTCTGCATCCGTTTCCGCTATGGGAGAAGCAGCGGCTTTGCGTCCGTTCGCATAGGTGACCCACACACGATCGCACCCGTTGACGTCAATATTCTCGACTTCGGGGTCGTCGACGAGCACTTGAAGTCGCCCGAGTCCGAATAGCTCATCAAGAACGGCATGCGCCAGCCCCTGTTCCTCGGTGGGCTCGATGGGAGTTCTCCCTGAGGCAACGCGGTCGGCGGCGACCTCTTGAAGTCGATTGAGCGCCAATTCGCGGGCAAGCTCCCGACGATCGGCCAAATCAAGGACACGGGCCCCTGATGCAGCAAGATCGTCGGCTACGTCAGACCGAAGACGAGCCAGGGTCGCCCGCAGGTCAGAGTCCACAGCAACTCATCGCAACGCAGCTCGCGATTGTTCTTGTGCAACTGCTTTCAGTAAGGCAGGGTTGCCCATCTGCACTTCACCGTCTCGAATCGGTGCGAGGGTGTCCGCATTGTGGCGTGGAAGCGTGGGTACCTCCGGACCATCGCTTGTCGGAAGGTGACGATCCGCTTGAATAAGGGCACCGACAATCTCCCGTGCAAAGGCGACCAGTTTGGACCTGATGAATTCCTTGGCCGTTCCAGGCGCCCCGCATGCCATCAGGGCAGCACGTGAGTCGAACGGAACGACGCCCATCAGATTGACGTCAAGTTCCTCCGCCACCTCCATGGGTTTGAATTCGCCAGGTCCCGTGACCACGATGGCAAGGCGACTAGGCGAAAACTCCCGAATCTTCAGGACAGCCCATCGTGCATGCGCGACGGCTGCGACTTCCGGTCGCACAAGAAGTAGGACCTTGTCAGCACGGTTGATCATCTTCTCCTGACCGGTCGCTCCGGGCAGAAGCCGACCGCAATCGGCGAGCAGGTCACAATCGGAAGGCGCGATCTTAGAGGTGGAGATTCCGAGTTCATGGTCGAGGGCCATGGCTGAATCGGCCCCAGTCGGTGCGACAAGGATGTCGAGTCCACCAGGAAGCTGCTGCGCATGAACCCGATAGTCCGGCGTCTCGGTTCCACCGTGCCGCTCTGAGAGGATCAGGCTGGTCATCCCGATCCGCGTCGAAAGCCCAAATCGACCGGCCAGGTCACCTCCGGAAGGGTCACACTCGGCCACGACCACCGTTCGGTCAGTGGGCCATACCGCCCCCAGCACACACGCCAACGTCGTCACCCCGGTCGAGCCTTTCGCCGCGCATAACGTGATGCGAGTCATTTGGGCGCCACGATCACAAGGGCAACTTGATCAGCCGCCGCAGCGCTGGCAACGAGTGGGGCGGCCGCCCTCGACGTCAGTACCGACACGACCACGTTGTCGGATCCTGACGACGATGCCAAGTTGACGACCTCGAGCACCCTGGCATGAGACACGAGGACCGTGCCTGGACCATTGGTCTCGACAACCGGTGCTCCGGTCGTGGGGTCGGTGGCTCCAGTCGTCGAGGCGGGCACTCCCGGAGGACCAGTGACGATGACATCCACGCTTTCCCCTGGGGCAAGTCCGGATGCTGGAAGTTGGCCTTCCTTGGCGGCGATCCCGACGATCGCGTCACCGGTGGGCGGAGAGAAGCTCGTCACGAGCTCACTCACCGTAAGCAAGGTATGTGGTTCAAGCGGCGCGGCGGCCCTGCGGCCCACAACCGCGGTGCCGTCGGATACCGGGACGGTGGCAATGCCGGAGTTTGCCGAAATTCTTGCCACGGTGAGATCGCTTGCCTGCAGGACCTGGCCCTGCGCCACCATCCGCGAAATGGCGAGAACCGATATTTCGTCTCCCGCCCGTGAGTAGAGGCTGGAGAACACCGCGACACACGCAATCACAAGTGCGATTGAGCCGACCGCGAGCGCCGGTCGGCGGCGCCGCGTCCGTGGCTCCAACCGAAGGTCCGCAATGCTCTCCTGGCTACGAGCGGGTGCCCGCGTAAGCGTGGTTGACACTTCAGAATCTCACTGTGCCATCGAGGTCATAGCCCGGCTCCGACTGACTCCACCTGCTCAACTCGAACGGGCACAAAGGAGGAGGTATGCAGAGAAGGGAGGGTTCCTCCACCGGGCTCGCCAATCGCCACCCATCTCACCGTCCACGTCACAGTGGCGGTCACCCGAAAGGCTCCACCGTTGGGGTCGCCATCAGTGCTTGGTTGACCAATCGAAGACCGACGGTACGTGTACGAGCACGACGGGTTCTGCAGTGTCTCTGGGAGGCTGCTGTTGTAGAGGCTGCCTGGGCCGTAACAGGTGACCAGCCCCCCATCACCCATGCTCCAGGCCACTGACTCGGGCGTCGCGGTGGCACTTGCTGTGATTCCGCCAGCCGTCGCTGTGGCCACGAACGGATGCCACAAGGCAGGGTCTATGCCGAGCCATGACGGAAGATTCACGACGCTGAATTCGCCGGGACTCAGGCGAATTGACGGTGGAGGAAGAGAAATCGAAGATTCTGCTTGCGCGGCTGCCGCGCTCGCGCCGCCGCCGGCGGTGCTCACCGGTGGCTCGGCATTTGACGCCGTAGGAATCCATATCAGGTGCTCAATGGTCGGATTGCCTGGGAGAATCGGGCACTTCACGAGGTACCACATCCCAGGCGTCGGTCCTCCGGCTCCAAGCACGTCGGTCTGGGCAGTGGGAAGCGGAATGTCGGTGCACTGAGCCTTTGCTCTTTCGCCTCCTCCACGAGGGGCCGTCGCCGGATGTCCGAGATGCCCTGGCCATGTCGACGATGTCGCAACCCCGACCGTCACGGTATCGCCGCCATCCGAACCCCCGGTCTGAGCTTCGGCAGTTGAGCGCCAGATGACGACTCCGACGATTGCGACGACCACACAAGCGATCTTCTTCATCCGGATCGACATGTCACCCTCGACCCGACGAGCGAACGCTCATCATCCGGTCACGATGGACGCCACGCCCCTCGGTCCAGTCAGAAAGGCGACTCGAAGATCCAGACTTGGTCAGCACATTTCCCCTTACGCCGCTTGCGCGGTGTTACGCACCATTTGACGGCGACGGATTTCATTCCAGAGCTTCAACCTCACACTGAGCGATCCGCCGCGGCCGCTCGGTGTCCCCGTCCGTTTGGAGTGCGACGTTATGAACGAATCGCCCGCTCGCTCAATGGAAACTTTGTTCCATCGATCCGTCGCTAGTTCGCGGCGGGAAGCGGCGCACAATTGCGTCCGAGGCCCGCTGCCGCTTCCCCGCCGGAACGTGTGGACCACATAGGGCGCTGTGAGAGGTTGGACCACGTCTTCACAATGAGGCTCCGACTTTGCCGGATTGCTGACTCGAACCTCCCCGTGCACCTTGCGGCCTGGACTCTTCTCGTGAGGGGCCTGGTTTTGTCTGTCTCGACCTCACGCCTGATCACGGCGGGCCGGCGCGCATAGGCTCGCCTCATGGTCCCGGCTGAAGGTGGGGAAGGCGGGTTGCAAGTGAACCAAATGGCAGCCGTTGACGTTGAGAGTGCTGTGCTCGACGGCCCCGCCACCCTCGACCCGCCCCTCTCCGGCTCCGACGGATCCTCCTCCGTGGTCGTGGAGGACCTGGCCCGCACCTTCGAGGCCGTGGTGGCCAACGTCCACTCCGCCTACCTGGGCAAGGACATCACCGTCCGACTCTCGCTCTGCTGCCTCATGGCCGAAGGCCATCTCCTCGTCGAGGACCACCCGGGCGTGGGCAAGACCACCCTGGCCAAGGCCCTGGCCCGCTCGCTCGGCCTCGGCTTCGGCCGCGTCCAGCTGACGGCCGACCTGCTCCCCGCCGACGTGACCGGGGCTGTCGTCTTCGACCGCGACACCGGTCTCCTGGCCTTCCGGCCGGGGCCGGTCTTCACCAACGTCCTGCTGGCCGACGAGCTCAACCGGGCCTCCCCGAAGGCCCAGTCGGCGCTGCTCGAAGCCATGGAGGAACGCCAGGTCTCGGCCGACGGGATCAGCCATCTGCTGCCCCGGCCGTTCATGGTCATCGCCACCCAGAACCCCTTCGACGCCGCGGGCACCTTTCCCCTCCCCCACAGCCAGCGCGACCGCTTCCTGCTCCGCCTCGACCTCGGCTACCCCGACCGCGAGACCGAAGACCTCCTTCTGTCCTCGACAGGCAGCCGACCTACGCCAGAGCAGCTCTCGCCCGTCGGGGGTCCCGAGTTCCTCCGGTCCTTCGCGGAGGCCGTCGACGCCATCTACATGGCCCCCGAGGTGCGGGGATACATCCTCGACATCGTCCATGCCACCCGCAACCACCCCGACCTCACCGTCGGCGCCTCACCCCGGGCGGGGCTCTCGGTGGTCCGTGCCGCGGCCGCCTTGGCCGTCACCCGGGGCCGGACCTACGTCACCCCGGACGACATCAAGCTCATCGCCGAGCCCACCCTGGCCCACCGTCTCCAGGCCTACCCGGCGGCCGAACTGGCGGGTGCGACCACCTCGGCCACCGTCTTCGACATCCTCTCCCGACTGCCCGTCCCGGTCGGCGCCAGCCGCTAGCCGGATCCGGCCCGGCTCGCTTCCTCCGGTGGTCTCGTTCCGGGGACTTCTCCTCTCCACCGTGGCCGGCGTCCTCGCCGTCGTCGGTCTCGGTTTCGGCGTCGAGGAGTTCGTCATGATCGCCATCGCCCTCGGAGTCCTTCTGGTCCTCGGCGCCGGATCGGTGGCCTGGCGGTCCCGTTCCGCCCGACGGTCACTGCATCTCGAACTCCGCGTACCGGCCAACGAAGTGAGCGTCGGTCAGCCGGCGATTATGGAACTTTTCGTCACCAATTCCGGGCGGCGCACCATCGCGTCGGTCCGGATCGAGTCTCCGGCCCGCCACTGGACGGTCTCCCACCCCGGACTCGGAACCCGCCACGCCGGCTCTGACGCCCTCCGGTCGGCGCCCTCCAACGGCAATCCCGTGGTGGCCCTGTCCCACATCCTGGCCTGGTCGGTCCCTCTCCCCGAGCTCCGACGCGGGGCGAGCACGACCGTCCGCATCGCGGTGCCCACGGCCACGCGCGGTGTGCTCACCCTTCAACCGGTCGGTGTCTGGCGCGAGGATCCCTTCCGGCTCTTCGCCCGCCGCGCCGTCGAAGGACCGACGGCCCAAATGATCGCCTGTCCGGTTCCCGACCTGACCCGGGCCGGCCGCCGCCCAGCCCAGACCGTCGTCTCCGGACGTCCGTCCGAACCACGCCCGGGGGCACCGCCGTCGCCGTCGGTCGCCGGGGACGACCTGTCGTCACTGCGCCCTTATGTCCCCGGTGACCACCTCAACCGCCTCCACTGGCCCGCCCTGGCCCGCACCGGCGATCTCGTCGTCCGCGACTTCACCGCACCCGAGGCCAGTCGCCTGGCCCTGCTGGTGGACCTGCGCCCGGCCGCCCACGGCACCGCCTCGTTCGAAGCGGCCATCACCCGGGCGGCCACCCTCGGGGCGCTGGCCCTCGATGACGGCGTGGCCGTGGAACTGCTCACCAGCGCCGGTGAGCGCCTCGAGATCCCCCCCGGTCTCACCGGTCGTCATGCCCTCATGCGCGCCCTGGCCCTCCTCGGTCCCACCAACCCGCCCACCTCGTCGGCCCTGCGTTGGACCGGGCGCACCTACGGCAGCGCCATCTGGGCGGCAGCCGGCATCGGCGGGGAGGCAATGGTGCTCGTCACCACCGATGCCGGAGCCTCCACCGCTCTCCCTGACATCCTCCAACGCCGCGCCTCGGTCGAGGTCGTCCGATGACGGCGACCCTGATCACGACGGGGCCGCCGACAACGGCGAGTACCACGACCGAGCCACCGGATCGGCCCGGGGGCGGGGCCGTCACCGACATCGCCCTCCTGGCCGTGGCCCTGGCCGCCGGTCTCGGAGCGGCCCGTCTCACCCGGTCCCCGGTGGCCGCCCACGTCCTGCTTCCCATCGCCGCCAGCATCGTCACCGGTCACGCCGTCACTTCGGTCGCCCGCTGGTGGCGGGCCCCGGACCCGGTGCCGTCGGTGGCCGGAGTCCTCTCGGTGGCCCTCACCGCCATCTGGACGCTCCTGCCGTCAGCGACACGCGGGGGACTGCCTACGCCCACGACGGTCCGGGTTCTTCTCCGTACCTTCTCCGACGCCGGAACCGTCATCCGCTCCCATCCCACGCCGGTGCCGGCCACATCGGGCGTGGTCCTCTGCCTGGCCGCCGGCGCCGGGCTGGCGGCGGTCTTCGCCCGGACCCTCTGGTCTTGGCAGGAGATCAGACCCCCGGGAGCGCGCCGCCCCCTCATCGCCCTCGTCCCCACCTTCGGACTGTTCTGTTACACGGCCCTGCTCAGTTCCGACATCGACCGGGTCACCGGCGTCACCCTCTATCTGGCCACCGCCCTCGTCTTCCTGGCCGTGGCCGACCGCCCCGGCTTGGCGGCCGAGGCACGCGTCCACCTCTGGCACTCGGGCACGGCGACGGCGCTCGTCCTGGCCGTCGTCACCGTCGCCGTCCCCCTCGCCGCCAGCCCCGGTCTCTCCGGCCTGCGCCTCGACGCCATCCCCTTCTCCGAAGGCGGTAACCAAACAGGACCGGCTGGCAGCGGATCGGCCGGCACCTCCGCCACCGGTGTGGGAGCGCTCAATCTCATCGACAACATGCGCGCCGTGCTCACTTCTCACAGCGACATCGTCATGTTCACCGCCACCTCCCGCACGCCCACCTACTGGCAGCTGGCCACCCTGTCGCGCTTCGACGGCAACGCCTGGTACCCCGACCCCGCCACCCGGGCGGCGGCCCAGAGCGCCCCCCAATTGGCGCCCATGACCCTTCCTGTGCTCCCCGAGCCGGCGGCGACCCACACCTTCACGGTCCGGGTCTCGGTGGCTGGTCTTCGCAGCACCCTGCTTCCTGTCCCCCCCGACACCATCTCGGTCAACGATTCCGCCGTCGTCCAGGTGGAACCCGGGATCGGCGCCATCCAACCCTTCGACACCCCGGCCGATCTCACCTACGGCGCCAAGGCGCGCCTCCCGGTCACCCTGGGCACATCAGCGGCGCCCACCCTGGCCGTCCTCCATGCATCGGTACCCCTCGGCGATCTGGACCCCTATCTAGCTCTGCCACCCATTTCGCCCGCCGTCGTCCGGCTGGCCCATCAGATCGTGACCAACGTCCACGGCCCGGCCGCCCAGGCCCACGCCCTGGCCCGTTACTTCTCCGGGGGCAAGCGCTTCCGCTACACCCTCACCCCGCCGTCGGTGACCGGCACCGGCGCCTTAGCGTCGTTCCTCTTCACCACCCGAGCCGGCTTCTGTCAGCAATTCGCCGGCGCCTTCGCCGTCCTCGCCCGTATCGACGGCCTGCCCACCCGCCTGGCCGTCGGCTTCACCACCGGCACCGTCCAGAGCAAGAACACCTACACCGTCACCGGTGCCGACGCCCACTCCTGGCCCCAGGTCTACCTGGGGCCAAACGCCGGCTGGGTGTCGTTCGAGCCCACCCCGTCCTCAACCAACGAGCCCACGGGGGCCGGCATCCAGGGTGGCGTTCCCACCACCCTCCCGTCGCACCCGGCAACGAGGACGAGCACCACCCTGGCCTTCCCCCGCCCCCGCACCGTTGCCCAGCCGCCCCTCACGGCCGGCGGCCTCGGTTCGAACGCCCGCCGGTCCTCCGCCACGACAACCCGGTCGGCGTCGTGGGGACCCATCCTCCTCGCCCTGGGCCTCATCGTCCTCACCATCGTCGGCCTCGTGATCGGACCCCGGCTCTGGCGGCGCCGCCGACCCCGTCTGCGCCGCCGGCGCTTCGCCCGCGGTCACCCGCCGGCGTCGGAGGTCCTGGCCCGCTGGGAACAGGCCTCCTCGGTCCTGGCCCGCACGGGCCTGGCCCGCCAGCCGTCGGAGACCTTCGAGGAACACGCGGCCCGTCTTCTGCGCCAGACCCAGAGGATCCCGACCAGCGCCCTGGCCCAGATCGCCCACCCGGGCCCACGGTCCGGCCCCGACGCCAACGCCCTCTCGGCCATCACCGCCTACCGCGACCTGGCCGAGCTCGCCGCGCGCGCCAGCTACTCCCCCGACCCCCTCACCGACGCCGACGTCGACCGGGCCCGACGCCTGAGCGACGTCCTCCGCCAGGCGCTCCGACACGGCGCCCCCGTGGCCAGCACGCCCCCCCACCTTTAGGCTCGACCCCGTCATGTGCGGACGTATCGATCTCCATACCCCTCCGGCCCAACTGGCCCGACTCCTCGAGGTCCAGCTGGCCCGGGGCGTCGATCCCGACGGGGTACCGTCTTGGAACGTCCCGCCCAGCCACCGCCTCTACGCCGTCACCGAGTCGCGTCCCCTCACCGACGACACCGACCAGGGCGGGGACCCGGTCAGGCTGCTCGACCAATTCCGCTGGGGTCTCGTCCCCCACTGGGCCAAGGACGTCCGCACGGGCAACAAGATGATCAACGCCCGCGCCGAGACGGTGGCCACCACTGCGGCCTACCGCGGCGCCTTCGCCGCCCACCGCTGTCTCATCGTGGTGGACGGCTTCTACGAGTGGCACCGCCCCCAGCCGTCGGATGCCAAGACCAAGGTCCCCTACTACTTCCACCGCCCCGACGGCCGGCCCCTCACCTTCGCCGGCCTCTACGAGACCTGGTGGGACAAGACGCGCTCAGCCGAACCCGATCCCGAGACCCTGCTGCGCACCTGCACCATCATCACCACCGAGGCCGGTCCCGACATGGTCGACGTCCACAACCGCATGCCGGTCATCTTGGAGCCACCCGCCTTCGACGCCTGGCTCGACCGCTCCGGCCATGACACGGAGCTGCTCCGCCGTCTGCTCCTGCCGGCTCCCGGCGGCACCCTGGAGAAGCATCCGATATCGACGGAGGTCAACAGCCCCCGCCACGACGGTCCCCAGCTGCTCACCCCGGTCGATCCCGTCGCCGCCGGCGCCCTCCGCTTCGATCGGTAGTCCTCCTCTGGCCGAAGGCCGACATTCGGCCTCAAGCTCTCCAGACACCCTGTCGATACTGGTATGTGGCGGACCCGCGTGCGCTCGACCGGCGAGCCCGAGACTTTCGGATCGCCTCTCTGGTGGTGGCCGTGGTCAGCCTCGTCTTCCTCCTCTGGCTGCTCCTCTCCATCGGAGGGACCCACACCACCGATGCGGTGGACGATCTGGGGGAGCTCGTCGCCGCCCTCGCCGCCGCCGCCGCCTGCGCCATCGCGGCCCACCACCTCACCTCGGGACGTTCGGCCTGGAACCTTCTCGGTCTCTCGGCCCTGGCCTGGGCGGCCGGCGAAGGAGCCTGGACCTACTACGACCTCATTCGCGGCATCCAGGTTCCCTTTCCCTCGCTCGCCGATATCGGCTTCCTCGCCGCCGTCCCCCTGGCCGTCGCCGGCCTTCTTCTCTTCCCGAGCTCTCCCCGGCGCGCCGCCGACCGTGTCCAAGGCATCCTGGACGGCTGCATCATCGCCGGCTCCATCCTCTTCGCCTCCTGGGTCACCGTCCTCGAACCTCTCTACAACAAGCATCAGGGCGGCTTCTTCGACCAGGCCCTCTCACTCGCCTACCCGGCCTCCGACGTCGTCATGGTGGCGCTCGTCTTCATCCTCTTCTCCCGCGCCGGCCAGAAGGGACGGGCCAGCCTGGGCCTCGTCATGGCCGGCCTCATCGCTTTCGCCGTCGCTGACAGTGCCTTCTCCTACATGACCGAGGTCCACAACTACGGAACCGGCACCTTCCTCGACACCGGCTGGGTCGCCGGCTATCTCCTCATCGGCCTCGGTGCTCTGCGCGCCGCCCACTCCCCCTCCACCGCCCAGGCCGAACCCCGGGTCACCACCCTCTCCCTCGTCGCCCCCTATGTCCCGGTCCTCGTCGTCCTGGCCGTCACCGCCGTCGAGCTCCTCCTCGGCCATCACGTGGGCAACGTCGGCTGGACCATGGTCTTCGCCCTCGCCCTCCTCGTCCTCGGCCGTCAGCTCCTGAGTCTCTGGGACCACAGAGTCCGCGACAGTAACGACGCCCGATCGGAGGGCCCTGACGACTTCTCCTCTTCCGCGCCGGATGTCCGCCCGGCCCTGACCGGCCACTGAGTGGCCGACAGCCGGACAGCAGCCCACCGGCCCCACACCGCGACGATCCCCGCCCGAGGGCCCCCCGGTGGCAGGGTTGCCTCGGCCAACGCCGTCACCCTGGAACGCCGGCGCTCCATCGAGGCCCAGAAACGCGTCTGCCGCATCATGGTCCAGGCCGTCGGGGTAGCCACCACCTCCTTCGCCTTCCTCGACCTCTATCTCCTCCTCACCCATTCCCGGCACTGACCCACCGACGCTGTCTGCCGATGGCCCTACGGGTCTGTCGCAAGATCTGACCGGCCGGTGGGCCCAGATAAACTCGACCACCCCGGTCACGGGAAAGTCGCGGGGACTACAGGAGGTCGGTCGGTGTTCGAATGGTCTGAGGAACAGCTGATGGTCCGAGACGCGGTCCGCCGCTTCATCGAATCAGAGGTCGTCCCCAATATCGATGCTCTCGAGCACGGTGATCTCCCGCCCTACGACATCATCCGCAAGCTCTACGCCACCTTCGGCATGGACCAAATGGCCCGCGAGCGGTTCAAGAAGCAACTCGAGCGCTCGGGGTCCGCGGAGTCCTCCCCCGTGTCCGCAGGCCGCTCTGGTGACGCAGGGGCCGCAGCCATGACCCTGATCCCGATCATCGAACTGAGTCACTACTGCCCCGGAATCGTGACGGCTATGGGCGTCAGCGTCGGACTGGCGGCCGGCACCATCATGAAACTGGGCACACCGGCCCAGATGGAGCGGTGGGGACTCGATCTCCTCACCACTGCCAAAGTGGGGGCCTGGGCCATCACGGAACCGGAATCCGGATCCGATGCGTTGGGTGGAATGAAGTCCACGGCCCGTCGCGACGGCAACGAGTACATCCTCAACGGTAACAAGACCTTTATCACCAACGGCCCTTATGCCGACACCATCGTCTTCTACGCCAAGCTCGATGACGGGTCCGACACACCGATCCGCGATCGCCAAGTGCTCACTTTCGTTCTCGACAAGGGGATGAAGGGACTCGATCAGTCGAAGCCCTTTCGCAAAATGGGTCTCCATTCCTCTCCCACCGGAGAGCTCTTCCTCACCGATGTCCGGGCGAACAAGGACCACCTCCTGGGCGAGACAGAAGACGGAGGACCCGGCAGCGGTCGGGACTCGGCCAAAGGCAACTTCGTCACAGAGCGCGCCGGACTGGCGGCGATGTCCTTGGGCGTCATCGAGGAGTGTCTCAAGCTCTCCGTGGACTACGCCAAGAATCGCATGCTCTGGGGGAAACCCATAGGAGACCTCCAGCTGATACAGCTCAAGCTGGCCAAGATGGAGATCGCCCGGCTCAACGTCCAGAACCTGGTCTTCCGTCATATCGAGCTCTCGGCCGCGGGAAAGTCTCTGACCCTGGCCGAAGCCTCGGCCATGAAGCTCTATTCGGCCCAGGCCGCCTCTGAGGTGGCTCTCGAGGCGGTCCAATTGTTCGGGGGAAACGGCTACATGGCCGAGTTCCGCGTCGAACAACTGGCCCGCGACGCCAAGGTCTTCCAGATCTACGCCGGCACGGACGAGATCCAGGTCACCCACATCGCCCGGGACCTCCTCAACCGCTAGCTCCCCATTCGGTTGCCCCACGAAGCGCACCCACCCTTCGAGCCAGTGCTCAGCATCGCCCCCTTCTCCAATCCGTAGTGGGAGGTTCAACGATGTTCCGTCAAGTGGTCTCCTGCCGATGGGCCGAGGGTGTCTCGCCCGAGCAGAAGCCAGGCATATCGCGACGCGCTCGACAGCCTGCGGGCCATACAGGTCATCGGCCAGCGAGTCGTCGTCCAACACGATTGGGACCCGCCCGGCTCGGAGTGATCCGAACCACTTCGCCACGCCGAAGCAACTCAGCCACCCGGGCTACTCGGGCCCCCGAACGCCAACCGCTCCCGATCCTGTAGACCGCTCCGTACCGGCTGTCGTGCACCATTCGTAATGAAAGCAGCCGCCTGAGCGTCGTCTCGCTGGGCAGGAAGCTCTCCCGTCCGAAAGTCCGGACGTAGACCACGTATCCTCCCCGGACCGACAGGGTCCTCCTGAGCTCGGCGATCTGAGCCCGGAATTGGCGATTCGTCTTCAGCGTCGAGAAGTCGACGGTCCCGGGAATGCTCGACGTCGACCGACCGGCAAGCAGGTAGATCCAGTCAGGCGCATCGCTGTAGATCACCGATTGGCGGGGTAAGGCCTTCACATCGGCCAGGATGCCGCTCCTCTGCCGCATCGGCGCGGTGTAGCCACCGGGCGGCGTGGTGGCGGCATCTATCGAATCGCAGTGCGCAGCCCACGACCGGCAACCCTGTCACGATCATCACCGGTTTCGTCCGGGCCACTCCGCAAGCCAGAGCAAGGACGACGGCCAGGAATATCGGGATGAACTCCCGTGGTTCGGGGTTCACTCCGGCATCGAAAAATGTGATTGCCACCTCGAGCACGACGATCTGCACCACGGCGTAGAGCACCAGCACGCGCGCCACGGTCCCGCCGGCGCGCCAGAGAACGAGGATCACGATCCCGGTGACGACCAGGGCCCCGAGCACGGCCAGCGACGTCGGAATGTCTGTCGGCAGTACCCAGAAGGCGACAGTGTGGAAGCCGGACCGAATGGTCGTCTTCACCACATGGAATCCGACTATATGCCCGGTGCTCCGCCCCGAGACCTGTTCGTAGACGAACCACCCGATCAGGGGCAGGCTGCTCGTGACCAACAACGTCAAAGCCGCCCCGCGCTTCTTCCGCAGGGCCAGCACTCCCCAGATCACGAGTCCACCGGCGGCGAATCGGGTGACCAGAGCCAGACCGAAGGCGGCTGGTCGGAGGACCGGCCACGAAGTCCGCGGCGGCGAGCGGTAACGCAGGACGGAGGCCAATCCGACCATGGCCAAGAAGAGCGCCGACGCCTCCGTTCCGTCGGAGGCCACGGCCGGAGCCAGGACCAATCCCACCACGAGCTGAGCGCCGGCGGCCAACCAGAGTTCTCCCGTCTCGGCCAGCACGAGAAGCCCGGCCAGGAGCACCGTCAAGATCAGAAAGACCGCATCTTCCACCCGGGCCGTACCGCCGGGTGCTGCCCGCCGACGGCCAACATCAGCGGCTCCAAGGGGGCATACGTCACCAGAGGCGTGGGTCGTGGCGCCCGACCTCCCGGGCGCTGGCGTCCCAATGCTCACCTGGCCCAAGGGGTAGTAGTGGATGGGGACGTTCAGCCCTTGGCCGGCGGCCACGCTCCGGGCCGTCCCCGCATAGACGGCGTCATCGCCGCCCAGGGAGACCCCGTCGTGTGTGGCCAGCAGAACGAATCCGCCGGGCCAATGCCGGACCGACCAGGCAGAGCGGCTGCCGACCCGTCAGCCACCGGCCCCCTCTCCCCCTCGCCATGGCCGCCCAGAGTACCGAGGCCCCGGACGACCCCCTCGGTTCCACCGGCCCCCTTTCCCGGACCGGCTCGGGAACCAAACCGGCCCGGGGGTCGTCCAATCATCCGCACCGAGACAGAGAGGCAGGCCATGAGCCGAACCAGAGCGCTTTCGATGATCGTGGCGGGGCTGCTGTTGACCGGAGGCGGCGTGGCCCTGGCCGGCGCCACGGGGGGATCGGCCGTCGCTGTCTCAGCCCCGACGGCGAACTCGGCCACCGATGCACCGGCCTCCTCGGTCACCAGCCACGGCCGCGCTCCTTCGCCGGGCGGAGGCGCATCGGCCATGGCGGTCTGCCCCGACGCCACCGGCACCGTCAGCCAGACGACCGGCGCCCGAACCGCCACCCACCTGGTCACCCGGACCACCGCCGATGGTGTGACCATCCGGGTCTACCGGTTGGCGGGGACCGTGTCCGGCTGCGGACCGGTCCCGGCCGGCCTTGGTACGTCGGTTCCCCTCTCTGGATGTGACGTCGGTTCCGTCTCGATCGAGATGTCCGACTCCACTGCCGTCGGTCAGGGCGACCTCGGCTCCCCGTCCGCAACCATCCTCTCGAATGGTTCTTCCACCCGGCCCGGCGCACCTCTGCCGGATCCCGCTCCCACCACCCCGAACGCCGGAACCGAGCCCCCCTCGATCACGACCGGAGCATTCGGGGTGGTCGAAGGCGATCCGGTCTGGTGGGTGGCGATGCAGGTGGCTGGCGACGTGGCCACCAGCCATGTCACATTCGCCGACGGCTCGACCGACGAGACGACGCCGGTCGGCGGAGTCGTCGTCCTCGCCCATCATGTCTCCCTCTCGGCCGGTTCTGACCCTTACCGCGTCGAGGGCACCGTCCAGTTGCTCGACACCGCGGGCAATGTCCTGAGCACCGTCACCCTCCCCCAGCAGGCCGATACCAGCCCACCGCCCGTGCCCGTGCCGCTGCCCGATCCACTGCCACCGTCCGGTAGCCAGGGATGGGGGCAGGGCTCCGTCTCGAATTCCGGTTCGTCATCCGGGGCACAGGCGAAAGCGGGCAGAGCCAACGCCGGCTCGGTGGCGGCATCGACGGCGCCCTCATCCCCTTCCTCCTCGGCTTCCTCATCCCCTTCCTCCTCGGCGACCGCCGTGATTGCCTGCCCCATGATTCCGGCCACCGTCGTGCCTCCGGCCACCGTCGTGCCCGGGGGGATCTCGAAGAGCTCCTGATCCGGTCGTGGCCCTTCGTCCCGGGTCCGCTCCCGCGGGCACGCGGCGAGACGGATAGGAGATCTCTTCTCAGCATTTTCGCCGTACCGTCTGCGCAGGTTGTGGCTGTATTCGCCCGCTCCCCTGCTCGCAAATGGGACTTGCGGCCCTGGAGGCCGGGACCTTCGGCCCTATGACCACGGCGGCCGGGGAGCGCACTCTGGAGTCAAGAGGCCCGCCGAGGGCAGTTTGACAAGGAGGAGGATCTACCGTGAAGCGCAAGACCTTTGACATGATTCTGACAGCAGGAGGCGCGGTCCTGGTCGTCGTCCTGCTCGCCGCCGGGGGGCTGGGCCTGTGGGGATCCAGCTTCGCCAACTCGAATGTCCACGACCAGCTGGCGCAACAGCAGATCACGTTCCCGCCTGCGGCCGCGTTTGCCCATGCCAAGGCCGGCACCGAGATCACTCCCGCAATGGTCTCCACCGTGGGAAAGTACGCGGGTCAGCCACTCGTGACCGGCCAGCAGGCCGAGGTCTACGCCAATGACTTCATCGGCGTGCATCTGCAGCAGATCGGTGGCGGCAAGACCTACGCCCAGCTCTCGGCAGCAGCCATGGCCCTGCCCAAGGGCTCGGCGGCATACACCGCGGCCGAGGGCAAGGTCCAGACGGTCTTCCAAGGCACCACCCTTCGGGGGCTGCTGCTCGAGGCGTACGCCTTCGGCACCTTCGGACAGATCGCCTTCGTCGCCGCCATCGTGTCGTTCATCCTGGCCGGCATCATGCTGGTGCTCACCCTGTTCGGGCTGCTGCACTTCCGGCGGGTGCCTGAAGAAGTCGAGTTCCCGGCACGGCAGGCCATGGCAAGGGTGCCCGTTCCGGCGTAACGCGAGCTTGGCAATCCCTGCAGGAATCACCCGGCCTCGAAGTCTGAGGCCGGGTGATTTCGCGCGGACCGGCACGCGATGCCACCGACTCTCGAAGGCGTCG
>Ga0307374_10003354_pt1 | contig 27437 bp, 18 predicted proteins | sample OX3MG_FD_202532 | JGI IMG/M metagenome (GOLD analysis project Ga0307374, IMG submission 202532) | Soil microbial communities from Risofladan, Vaasa, Finland - OX-3 | ecosystem: Environmental > Terrestrial > Soil > Coastal area > Acid sulfate soil | place: Finland: Risofladan, Vaasa | collected...
ACCAGGCGATGCGGCAGCTTGCCAGTGAAGGAGTCGAGGCGGTTTCGCTCTGTCTTCTACCGGGCTTGCGGGCGGGCGGGCCGCGGCTGGGCGACAGCGCGCTGGCGCGCCGCGGCATCGCGTTGGGGAGCCGGTACTTCAATTTCCTGTTTGACGCAGCCGGGCTGTACCACTTCAAGAGCCGTTTTCGTCCCCGTTACGAGAGTCGTTACATTTGCGCCCTGCCCAAGATCACGCTCGGCTCGGCCTGGGCCTTGATCCGGCTCTTAGGCGTGCTCGACGTGGAACCACGAAAGCTCGCGCGCATTCTAGGCCGGCGTTGTCGGAAGTGGTTGCCGCGCACGACGCTGGCCGCGCCGGATTAAGGACTCACTCATCCGCCAGGCGGTAGCCGACGCCTTGTTCGGTCCACGCCAGTTCCGGCCGCGCGGGAAACGCCTACGTCAAAGTGAACTGCGCCGCGCTCAGCCCCACGCTTCTGGAAAGCGAATTGTTTGGTCACGAACGCGGGGCCTTCACCGGCGCCGTGGCGCGTCGCATCGGACGGTTCGAGCAGGCCGACGGGGGAACGATCTTCCTTGATGAAATCGGCGATTTGGACGTCGACTTGCAGGCCAAGCTGTTGCGCGTGCTGCAAACCGGACAGTTGGAGCGGGTGGGCGGCAACGAGGTGATCAAGACCGACGCGCGCGTGATTTCGGCCACGAACCGCGATCTATCGACCCGGATCGCCGAGGAGCGGTTTCGCGAGGACCTGTTCTACCGATTGAACGTGGTCACGATGTGGGCGGCTTCATCGGCTGCCCCGAAGGCCACGTAGGCACCTGCCCCGCCTGCGCTGGCCTTTTTCATTCGCCACGTACAATTTGGCCTTGAGTTTCATCACGTAGCCAGCCATCGGGGAATCCCCTAGCCGATGCGTTCAAAACCCGTACAATGACGCTGGGAACGAAACGATGCTGAAGCTCGAACTCTTCCGCATCTGTCGATCGTCTAAAGAACTTCGAAGGCCGGCATACCTTGCGTTTCCGGGTCTTACTACGGCTTCAACCGTGGGAAGGTGAGAGGACAGTGGACGAGAAAATCAAGGGCATGGCCGAACTTAACACGCCGTACTGGGAAAAACTGGACCGTTGCGATCGGCTCGTGGCGAGGGTATGCGGCTACGGGTCATTGTTCGTGGTGGCCGTGCTGATCGCCTGTTGGGCGGCGATTTACGGGTGAACCACCACTTGACCGGGCCGGTTCCGCCGACTAAATTTAATGGGCCTGGGCCGATCCCGCCTGGGAAGAATTGGCGAGGAGATTTCGACGTGAGCATCGCGACCCGACTGCCTTTGTTGCTATTGGCGCTCCATGAGCGCAGGCCCTAGGGTTCGCACACGCATCTTTTTCCCCACGAGACGCGAGAACACAAAACCCTGAGGCCAGCCGGCCTTGGGGTTTTTTTTATGGTTTCCGAAAGCGAGCGAGTTCACAAGGAACGCGACCATGCCCGAATCAAGACGTATCACGATCTTCGACACCACGCTCCGCGACGGCGAGCAATCGCCCGGCGCGAGCATGAACATCGCCGAAAAGCTCGAAATCGCCCAGGCGCTCGTCGTGCTGGGCTGCGACGTCATCGAAGCCGGCTTCCCCATCGCGTCGCAGGGCGATTTCGAGGCCGTTTCGCAAATCGCCCGATCGGTCCGTGGATCGACGATCTGTGGACTGGCACGCTCGAACGAACAGGACATCGACCGCGCTTGGGAAGCTCTCAAGCACGCCGAACGTCCCCGCATCCACGTGTTTCTGGCCACCAGCGCCATCCATCGCGAGTTCAAGCTCAAGATGGACAAGCAGGAGATCATCCAGCGAGCGGTGGCGGGCGTCCGCCGCGCAAGGGGCTATTGCGATGATGTCGAATTCTCGCCCGAGGATGCCGCCCGCACCGAGCCCGACTTCCTTTGCGAGGTCGTCGAAGCGGCCATCGGCGCCGGGGCCACGACCGTCAACATCCCCGATACGGTCGGCTACGCGACTCCCTCGCACATGGGAGGCGTGATCCGCACGCTCCGCCAGCGCGTCGCGAACATCGACCGGGCCGTGATCAGCATCCATTGTCACAACGACCTCGGCCTGGCCGTTGCTAACAGCCTGGCCGCGGTCGAGAACGGCGCCGGTCAGATTGAATGCACGATCAACGGCATCGGCGAGCGGGCGGGCAACTGCTCGCTCGAAGAGGTCGTCATGGCCCTGCGCACCCGCCACGACCATTACCATGCCACGACCGCCATTGTCACCCAGCGACTCGTTCCCACCAGCCGGCTGGTGGCCAATATCACCGGCATCCAGGTGCAGCGGAACAAGGCGATCGTCGGCCGCAATGCCTTCGCCCACGAGGCGGGCATTCACCAGGACGGCATGCTCAAGGAGCGATCGACCTACGAGATCATGCGGCCTGAGGACGTGGGGCTGTCGAAAACCGACCTGGTGCTGGGTAAACATAGCGGCCGCGCCGCGCTGGCCGACCGGGTCAAGGCCCTGGGTTACACGCTCGCGGCCGAGCAGATCCAGGCATTGTTCATCGAGTTCAAGGCGCTGGCCGACAAGAAAAAGGAAATCTACGACGCCGACATCGCGGCCCTGATCGACGAGGAAATCCGCGACATGCCCGACCTCTGGACCATCCGCAACTACCGGCTCGCGACCGCCTCGGGAACGGTACCCAACGTGACCCTCACGCTGGCACGCGGCGACGAGGAAGTGACGCGCGAGGTCGCCAGCGGTGACGGTCCATTCGACGCCTTGTTCTGGGCCATCGAACAGATCACCGGCATCGAGGTGGTCTGCAAGGATTTCCGTGTACACAGTGTCTCGGTAGGAAAGGACGCCCAGGCAGAAGTTACAGTTGAAGTCGAGTACCACGGCCGGCCCTATCGCGGCCGGGGCGTCTCGACCGACAGCGTCGAAGCCAGCGTCAAGGCATTTCTGAATGCGATCAACCGCGTTGCCGCGGCCGGCGGCCGGAGCGCCGATCGTGTCAGCCCGTATGAAGCGCCGAACAAGAAATGAGGAGGGAGGAGGAGAAGAGGGGAGGAGTGGACATAGCTTCCGACTTTAACATTCCACTTTTGACTTTCCACTTTTAAATTTTTAACTTTGCGCTCTTAACTTTTCACGTTTCACTTTTCACTTATTACCCATTCACTCATCACCGGCGGAGCGGGCTTCATCGGCAGCCATCTGGCCGAAGCGCTCATTGCGCGCGGGGACCGCGTGACGGTGGTCGACGACGAATCGACGGGCAATGTCGAAAATCTTGCCTCGATCCGCCGGCACGCGCGGCTCAGGTTCGTTTCCGGGTCGGTGGCCGACGGGGCGCTCGTCGCGAGCCTGGTTCCCGAGGCGGATGAAGTCTATCATCTGGCCGCGGCGGTGGGCGTGCAGCTCATCGCCCAGAACCCGATTCGAACGATCGAGACGAACATCTATCCCACCGAGCTTCTCCTGATCGAGCTGCGCAAGCAGCACCAGCAGGGTCGCCACGTCAAACTGTTCCTGGCCAGCACCAGCGAGGTTTATGGCAAGAATCCCAAAGCCACCTGGACGGAGGAAGACGACCTGGTCTTCGGTCCCACGACCCGGGCCCGCTGGTCGTACGGAGTGTCGAAGGCGATCGACGAGTTTCTCGCTTTGGCCCATTGGCGCGAGCACGCCTTGCCGGTGGTCATCGCCCGGTTCTTCAATGTGGTCGGGCCGCGGCAGACCGGCAGTTACGGCATGGTCTTGCCGCGGTTCGTTGACGCGGCCTTGGCCGGCCGGCCGCTCGTGGTGCATGACGACGGAGAGCAGGTGCGTTGCTTCGGTCACGTGGCCGACGTCGTGCGCGCCGTGTTGGATCTGATGGCCGCGCCGGCCGCCCTGGGCCGCGTGTTCAACGTCGGAAGCGACGAGCCGGTAACCATTTTGGAGCTGGCTCGGCGGGTGGTGGCGACGGTGAATCCCTCCCTGGCGATCGAGTTCCAGAGCTACGCCGACGCCTATTCGCCTGATTTCGAGGATGTTCGCAGTCGCGTGCCCGACCTCACCCGGCTGCGGCAGACGATCGATTATCGCCCGCGGCACACCCTCGACGACGTCATCCGTGAGGTCGTCGTCTCAAAGCGAGCGCAAAACGCTCTGTAATAGTCACGGACGAAATCCGCGACGATGTGGATTCGGCCGCCGAGAACAATCGCGCCGAGGGCGAGTAGACCGCACGGGTTGATCCGCCAACGTCGGATCAGCCGCGCCCCAGGGGGATTCAGGAGACGGAAAGGTCGGCCAGGCACGGCCAATACCTGCTGAAGGTGCCGTTGTGCATGCGACCCGATTTCCAACTGATCTGTCAGGCTGGAAGGACTAACCTACCTTCAGTCTTCCAACTGCTGGTACAACGGCAGGTGGCGATAGTAGACTTCGAGCATCAAGAGCCGTAGCGACGTGGCGTACAACCGGCCGCCCGATTTCTCCCATTGGTCGTGTGGGTCCCAGGTGCCGGCCTGATGGCCGTCCTTGATTTGCGAGGCCACGAGCATGTCGCGCAGGTGCTCGTTCCACCGGCTCCAGTAGTCGCCTTGCATGTGGTACATCACCTGCGTGGCGTAGTACCAGTAGTAGCTCGTCTCGCGGCCCGGCTGCGGCAGGTTCTGCGACAAATAGTTCGCCCCGGCGCGCATTTGTGCCTCGTTGCGGCGGGCGCCGAGGAACTGCCGGCAGAGCATTCCCTCGGCCGTCATCGCCGGGCTGCCGCCGGGCCCCTGGTAGCCAAACGTGCCCAATGAACCGCCCGTGCCCGCCGCCGAGGCGATCCATTTGTTGGCCAGTTCGAGCGCGGCGCCCGGTACGGCGAGCCCGGCCATCTCGCCACTCTTGAGAGCCATCACTTGCCAGCCGACGACCGACGTATCGCCCGCTTCGCCGGGCAGGTAACGCCAGCCGCCCGTCGATGGGTTCTGCGATGATACGATGAAACTCAATGCCCGCTGCGCCGGTTCGCGCAGGGCGGCGTCCTGGCTCAGGCCGTAGGCCTCGCACAGCGCAATCGCCGCGATGCCGTGGCTGTACATGTGGGCGGTCGAGGGTGGACCGACGAACAAGTCGCCCGTGGGCTTCTGGTGCTCCGTCAGCCAGCGGACCGCCTGGGCGACGACAGTCTGGTAGTCGCCCGCCTTGTGCGTGTGCCCGCTCGCGAGAAACGGCAACAAGCCAAAACCGGTCGCGGCGCTGTCCGACTGCGTGCCGCCCGCCCCCGACGTGGCGGGCAACTTCTTCTCGGGCGGGTCGAGCTGGTGCAGACTCCAATGTCCGTCGGCGTGCTGGTGTTGGGCGAGCCAGTTCAAGCCCAGCTTCACGCCGGCCTCCGACTGGTCGGTGCCGCCGACCAATTCGATGAACTCGCGCCGCGTGTCCCCTTGCCGCAGCGCGAACATGGCCTGCATGCCGATGTTGTCCTGGGCGTAGGCCACCGGCGTCGCCCGCGCCTGCGGCCGCTGCAACCGTGTGGCGGCCGGGGCCGGCGACGGCGCGATTTCGACCGGCTTGTCGGCCATCACGTGAACTCTTGCGAAGTCAGCCACAGCCGCGGCTTGTCTCGGCGCCGGCGCCGGCACATTGCGGCGCTCGACGGTCGCCTTGTCCACGTCGGCCGGCAGCGAATCGAGCCCCGGTGCCGGCGCGGCCGAAACCAGCTTGACATCGTCGGGCGTTTCACTCGCGGGGGAGATCACGGTCCTCGCATCGCGCCGCGGGACCGTCATCGCGGACAATGGTCCCGTGCCCGCCACGGGCAATTCGGCGACGAGCAGCGGCGCGGCGGCGCGCTCGGCGGCGATTCGTGGCGCGAGCATAGCGAGCTGTCGCGGGCTCGGTTGGGTTTCGGCCGTGCGGCCAATTCGAGTTTCGGCGATCGGCAACGGGCTTTCGACGACCGCCTGGCCGGCCAGCATGGGTATGTCCGCCTCGGGCACGAGCGGTTCGGCCGAACGCGGCACCGGCGCGCGGCGCGCTTCGCTCACCTCCAGCGGCGCGTCGGCAAGCGACTTCGGCAACATATCTGTCATATCTCGGTCAAGCTCCGCGGGCTCGATACTCAGTTCCAAGGAAGTGTGTGCCATGCGGGGCGGCGTGAGCGCCGGAATGACAGCGGGAGCGGTGCTTGCGAACTCGACTTTCCGATCCAAGGGCGGTTCGTCAGGCATGGCCTTGCCCGGCGGTGGCTCGACCGGCAACGGCTCGATCTCCGCCGGCCGCGGCGCCATCGCCGTCTCGCGACTTCGGATCTCCGCCGGCTCCGCCGCGGGCGCCACTCGCGGCGGTGGCACGAAGATCACGCGGTTGGGCGGCAGGCGGGCCGCCAATTCCGCCGCAAGCGTGGGCGCCGGCACGTCGCTCGGCAGCGGTACGCTGGGCGGCTGGACGATCTGGCGAGTCAAATCGGTGACGGCGACGGTGTCGACCGAGCGCAGGTCGGCGACGCGCTCGTATGCCTCCGCCGCTTGCGACGGGCGCATGGCGTCTTCGAACATCTCCGCCGCCTGGCTCACTCGGATTTCGCGGACCCGTTCGGCGATCTCCTGGCTCAACGGGACCAGCAGCAGAAGCCCGACGATGAGTGCGTGCAAGAGCAGGCTTGCGAAAAGGAATCGGGCCATCGATGCCGCTTCGAACAGCCATCCGCGCGAGTAGCGGACCAAGGCCGCCAGCGCGGCCAAGAGCAGCGTGACAGCGAGCGCTTTCCACCATACCACCGTGAAGGCTTGCCAGTGGCTGGTGTCCCAGGCCGTGACGGGCTCGACCTCGGCGGCCGTACTGCGATAAATAGCCCAACGGCGCGAACCGTCCCTCTCCGGAGCGCGATTGCCGCCTTGGCGAGCGGGGGGCGTAAGCCCCCCGGTGACGAATCGGCGCGCGTCGTCGTCGGGTGCGCGATTGCTAGCCAGCACAAGCGCAAATCCATCGGCTGAGAGCGCCGGACCGGATTCGTCGGCCGAAGTGTTGACGCCCGTTCCCATGTTCTCCGGCTTTCCGGTCCCAGGATCGTCCGCTTCCAGCGTTCCGCCGCCCGGTTCGACGGCCGGCAACCGCGCGCGGTAAAGATCCAAATTGACCGGCTCGCGCAAACGGGCGGGTCGATCGGACGAAAAATAAAGGAACGCGCCATCGGGCGAGACGAGCGGGCTGCGCTCGTTGGATGCGGCGGTGTTCACGCCCAGTAAAGCGGTGGCCTCGCCCCAAGGTCCATCGGCCGCCGGCCGGCGCACGACGTAAAGATCGGATTTTGCCGGCGAGTTCGCGCGGTCGGAAGCGAAGTAAAGCCGCAGACCGTCGGGTGCCAGCGCGAGATCGAATTCGTCGGCCTCGGTGTTGACCCTCTTGCCAAGGTTCCGCGGCAGTCCCCAGCCCGCCTTCGTCCGCCGGCTGACATAGAGGTCGAAACCTCCCTGGCCGCCGGGCCGGTTGGAGGCCAGGTAGAGCTCTTCGCCGTTGTGGGCGACGGACACGCCAACTTCGTCGGCCGGGGTATTCAACTCGACCAGCGGCACGGCCACTTCCCAGCGGCCGTCGATCCAGCGGGCCCGGTACAAATCGGCATCGCCCCGCGCGCGGCGGAGCGTGAAGTAGAGCGTCGTCCCGCCGTGGGCCCAATGCGGATGGCTGAGGCTGTCGGGCGGATCGCGCGGCGGCACCAGGTCGGTCAATTCGTCGGCCGGCTGCCAGACGATCTGCCGCCGCGCCGACGAGGCCTCGGCGAGCCAGCGGTGGCCGCCCGCGACGAGCGCCACCCCTTCGATCCGTCGCGGCGCCAGCCATGCGCCCAGCGCGATCAGTGAAGCGACGGCCAGCACCATCGGCAGATGGCGCGGCCGGAACAGGGCGCGAAGGTGAATGCGCATGCAACAGGTTACCTGACAACACGATCAGTCGTAAGTGGCGATACGGTTCTTGCCGCCGTCCTTAGCGAGTTTCTTGGCTTGGTTAGCCCGGTCGCGCAGTTCACGGTCGGTCAGGGGAGAATCAGGCTCCGCGCAACAGACCCCGATCGAGACGGTGGGCGCCCTTTCAATGTCGGGATATTTTAGGATTGCCAGCTTGCAGCGCAACTCGTCGAGGAACGCGAGGGCGAGGTCCTTCGACAGGCTTGGAAGCAACACCAGGTATTCATCACCGCCCTGGCGGTAGGCGAACCCGTGCTGGTAGACGTGAGCTTCCACGGTCTGCATGAAGCGAGGCAGCAAGTTGCGGTCAATCTTCGTTTCGCCGTGGGTGCTGTTGAAGCTCTTGAAGTCGTCGATGTCGAGGAAGGCAACTGTGATCGGCGCGTCGCGAATCTCACAACGTGCTCGGAAACATTCAAGGTCTGGAAGGAATAGCGCCGGAGCTTGCAGGATATGGAACTTCTCGTCGTACTGGCGGGGTGCCAATTCGCTTTGGCCGGTCACCGATTGCTCGATGTACTGGATCGGCAAGAAATCCTTGGCCCGTGGAAGCCGCAATTCATCGATTCTCTGGAACCAGTCGGTTCCGACCACGGCGTCCAGTGAGTTGATCTCTTGATCCAGCGTTTGGATGATGCCGGCGTGAAATGTTCGCTCCCGTAAGCCCTCGGTCCTGGCGGCCTGCTGTCGCCGGTAGCGCAGAATGATCTGTTTGAAAAGCAGGAGGTCTCGCGAAGGCGCTGCCGACGATTTTTCAAAGAGTGCAGCCAGATCGACTGATTCGGACGACGCGTCGACACTCCGGCGGATCTGCTCCCAGCGCTCCAGGACCGATTGAATCTCACCCGGCAGGGCGTAATTCGGAAACTGGGACTCCACCAGTGACACGATGCTTTGCCTGAAGTCCACCTGAAACCAACTCAGGCAGTTTTGCAGGAGTGACTTATTGACAAGTAGCGCCGGTTCGGTCATACCTGCCTGCCGTTTCGCCGAGGGGCGATCGAGTCCTTACGATGCCACGCCGAGATCCTTGAGAACCAAGTCATTTAGGACTTTGGTCCACACTGAAAGTGGCGCCGAACTGACCTTACCAATGATGACCTTGGCCTGGTTCCAGCGTTTCTGGTCACGGGCCAAGTCAAGGAACTCGTGTCCTTTCCAGGTCAGCGCCCGCGGCATGGCTTCCGGTCCATTGCTCCGCATGTTCGTGACGTCGACCCCTTCGATGAGCCCCTCTTCCATCATGATGTGGGCGTGATATCCGACCTGTTCGGACGTGAAGCCGGCAATCCCGAACGGATGTGCCGCCCAACCTGAACTGCTCTCCTCGATCCGCATTAGAATCGTCCGTACAAGGTCCATGTTTCGTTGCATACTTAACTCCTCCGAACGAGTGACCGAGGAATCACTCCAGTCTTGTCGCGACAACGCGACCGTCGTTCAACTGAAGACCCTAAACGGCATTATAGCATCTTATCCGATCGTTTCTCCGCCCCTGCGCATCGGCGTCGGTCAGATCTCCCCGGCACCGGTCGATAATTAGACGGGCCTTACTTTCCCGGGATGACTCCGACGCGATAGTTGGTGATGTTGGCCTGGTTGCAGAACCCCATCACGCGGACTCCGAACTTCCAGGCGGCCCCTTCATCGCTGCGAATCATCACCGACGCGGTGCCGGGGTTCTTCAGTGCCGCCTGCCGGAGCAAAGCGACCACCTGGTCTTCGGAAACCTTCTCCCCCACGACGATGTACTCGCCCGCGCGGGTCACGTTGATCACCAATTCTTCGGGTGGCATCGACAGCGGCTGCGATTCCACCACTTCGGGCAGCACCGCGCTCACCTCCCGTTCCTCCTGGTCGAAGCGCGTCGCGCAGAGGAAGAAGATCAAGAGCAAGAACACCACGTCGATGACGGGCGTCATGTTGGGCCCGTCGCTTTCGGCTTCACTGGGAGGGAGACGCATCGTGGTGAGGAGTGAGTGGTGATTGGTGAGTGGTGAGTGGTGAGGGGTTAACCTGTCCCCTTCCTAACGGCCCGCCATCAATGGGTTGCCGCCGGCCGGCTTCGTCGCGCCGCCGCCTTGCTCCATCCGCTGGAAGGCTGGCAGCATGACCGTCAGGTGGTCGTCGATCTCGCGCACCAATCGCTCACCCTTGCTGTGGAAGTACGACGCGAACAACAGCGCGGGGATGGCGATGACGAGCCCTGCCACGGTCGTTTCCAAGGCGAGATAGATCCCCTCGGCCAAGGCCTCGGCCTTGCCCGTCCCCACCTGGCTGGTGACACGGAAGGCTTCGAGCATGCCGACCACGGTGCCCAGCAGTCCAACGAGCGGGGCCACGTTGGCGGCCACCGACAGGGGCCGGATTCGCGCCCGCATCTCCGTCACTTCACGGGCCGCGGCGTCTTCCATCGCTTTCTCCAATTCGGGCAGCGGCCTCCCGGCGCGGAGCAGCCCCGCCTTGAGGATGTTGGCCAGCGGCGACGGACTGCGCAGGCAGACTTCGCGGAAGCTCTCGGCCCGCGATTCGCCCTTTTGCACGAGGTCCGCCAGATCGCGCGCCAGGTCCGCCGGTGCGACGCGGCGGCGCGTCAGGTGGGCCAGGCGTTCCATCGCCGTCGCGGCGGCGACCAGCGAGATAAAGCCCAGAAAGGCCATGAAACCGATGTTCACGAGCCCGCCGGCCGCGATCATCTCCCAAAGGTTGCCCGGCGGGGCCTTCTTGGCGGTGTAGGTGAGCGGCGTCACGGGTTCGGCCGCGGCCGCATCGGCAGGCTCGGTACCGGCAGGCGACTTTTCCGGCGCCGCGGCGAGTTTTGGCGGCGCAGGCTCCTGGGCGCGGAGTTGCAAAGCCTGCCCATAGATAAGCGTCCACGCAAGGGCGGCGACCGCAAGCGCGCTTCGGAACGGAAACTGCAAATTTGAAATCGATGGCCAATGCATCACATGGCTCCTAACATAATCACGTACAAGAAACCACGGATAGCACGGATGATTTCACGGATAGCACGGATTCCAACACCCCCACTTCTTCATCGATGCTATCCGTGTTATCAGAGCTATCCGTGGTTCCGTTAGTTTCATTTTTTGCACGGGTCCAGCGTAACTTGCGGGCGGCACCTAGCCTATGCCTTCGTTTGGTTACGGCCCAAAGCGGCCTTACGCCTCGTCCTATTTCTTCAAACTTTCCACGAGCGCCATCGCGTCTTTGGCCTTGGGGTGCTGAGGAAACTTCTTGATGAGCGTTTCGAGCGATTCGATCGCTTTCTCGTTCTCTTTGAGCTCGATGAAGACGCGGCCCGCCTCGAAGTGTCCCAGCGCCTGCCACTCTTCATAAGGGTATCCGAGCGCGGCGGTGAGGAAGTGCTCGACCGCCTCCTCGAATTTCTTCTCGCGGAAGGCGCACTCGCCGATCATGAACCGGGCTTTGGCCGCCGTCTCGGTCTCGGTCTCCTTGGTGACCTGCTCGTAAACCGCCTTCGCCTGGGGCAGCTTTTCCTGGTTCTGCATCGCCCAGCCGAGACCGTAACGAGCTTCGCTGATCAGCTCGAACTTGGGAAACTGCGTGACCAGCGCCTGGTAATGCGCTTCGCTCGCCGGCCATTGCTTCAAGGCCGCTGCGCAAGCGCCCGAGCGGTACAACGCGCGCGGCAGGTACTTCTCCTGCTTCTGCTCGACCGACCTGGCGAACCACGGAAGCGCTTCGGCGAACTTGTCCTGGCGAAACAGGCACTCGCCGGCCAGGTAGGTGGCGTCCGCCAGTAGCGGTCCCTCTGGAAACGCCTGCAATTGGCTTTGGAAATCGCCGGCCGCCTCGGCGAACTTTTCGGCCTGGTAGTGCGACCAGCCGAGCTTGAACTGCAGCTTCTCCTTGAGTTCGCGCTCCTTGGCTTTCGGCAAGCCGGCCGCGTAGGCCGCCGCCGCATCGGCCCACTGCTTCGCATTCTCGTGGTACTCGCCCACCCGGAACCAACTCTCCGCCGCCAGCGGACTGTCGGCCAACGACGTGGCCAGCAGCTTCCGCGTATCGGCCGCTTCCTTCGCCTTCTTCAATTCGTCGTAGGCGAATGCCAACTCGTAATAGACGTTGTCCGCGTGAGCGTACTTGGGCGCCTCGGCCAACAATGCCGTGAGGGTGGCGACGGCCTGATCTGGCTGCTTCAGCCCCATTTGACAAAGCGCCACGGCGTAGCGAGCGTCGAGCGCGTCGTCGGAGGGTGGCTTGGCCGCCAGAAACGCCTGCAAATCGGCAATGGCGGGCTGAAACTGGCTTAGCCTCTGCTGCGCCAGCCCGCGTACGTATTTGGCGCGCGGGGCGATGTCGCTCATGGCAAACCGGTCGACCACCACCGTCAGCGCCGTCACGGCGCCGGCGTAATCCTGCTTGGCGAACTTGGCGCGGCCAACGGCGTAAGCCGCCCGCGGCGCAATCGTGCTCATGGGAAACTGCGACAACAAGGTTTCGTATTGCTTGATCGCGTCGTCGAACTTTTCCTGCTCCTGGGCGATTTCGCCCAATTGGTAGAGCGCCTCGTCGCGCAGGCGGCTCATGGGGTACGCCGACAGAAGCCGGTTCAGCTCGGCCACGGCTTCGGCCGGCCTGACCTGCGCCCGCTGGCTATCGGCCAGGACCAGCGAGACTTCGTCCGCCCGCGTCCAGTCGGGCTTCGCGCGCAGCGCGTCTTCGAGCGATGCGACGGCCAACGGCAAGCGGCCCGCGTCGCGATGGGCTCGGCCCACAAGCAGCCGGGCTTCAGCCGCCAGCGCGGGATCGACAAGCTTGGGAAAGACCGGCGTCAATTCGGCGACGACCGCATCATATTTCTTTTGCAGGTAGAGACAGAGCCCCACCCGCACGAGGCTTTGGGGCGCGTGGCGGTGCATCGGGTAGTTGGCGATCAGATCGTGATAGAGTTTTTCCGCCTCGACCGCCTGGGGCACCGCGTCGTTGGCCCCCGCCACCAGCACCAGGCTTTCCGCCGCGATGAACGTCAGCTCGGGCGCCAGGGCGTGCTTCGCGTACCTTGCGTCGGCCAAAAACGCGATGGCGTGCTTGTGCGCCTCGGCATGCTCACCCAAAGTCAGTGCGGCCAACGCAGCCATGTACGCGGCCTGCGGCGCCAACTCGTGGTCGGGGTGCTGGGCGGCGAACTGCAAGTAAAGCGGCACTGCTTCCTTGCGGCGGTCGGGCAATTCGTAGAGCACATCGATGCGGCCAAGTTGCAATTGGGGTAACAGCTTGCTTTGAGCGTAGGCTTGCACGGCCCGATCGGCCTCGACCAGCGCGGCCGGCGCTTGGTTGAGCTTGACCAGTGTTTTCGCCAGCCAGTACGAAGCTTCCGGCGCGGCCTCGGCGCCGCCGGCGGTGTTATTGCCGGCGTTTTCGTTGGCGGCGATGCCGGCGGCGAGCGCCGCTTGCGCTTCTGCGAACTTGCCCGCCTGGTAGAGAGTTTTGCCCGCCGCTGTTTGGGCCGCTTGAGTGTACGCGCTCTTGGGAAATCTCTGCGGCAGCGAAAGGAACAGCGCCGCGGCCTGGTCCAACTGCCCCTGCTCCTGCACGCATTGTGCCTGGCGAAGGAGGGCCAGGTCGGCTTGCGCGAAATCGGCGATCGCCGCAGCCTGGGCCAGCGTTTGCGCGGCCTCCGGGTATTTCTTCATCCGCAACTGGGCCAACCCCAGCCGCAGCTTGCACTCGTTGGCTTGCGGATGGACCGCGTGCGCCGTGAGGAACGCCTGAAACGTCGCCGCGGAGGCCTCGTCGAGCCCAAGATCCTGCTGGGCCGCGCCCAACGCGTAGCGGGCGTCGGGCACCAGTTCGCTTTGCGGGTAGGAGGCAATCAGCTTCTCGTAGAGCCCAACGGCGGCCGTGGCGTCGCCGGCCGCGTAGAGGCACTCCCCCTGATACAAAATCGCGCCGGCGGCCTGCTTGCTCTGCGGGAACGTGGCCGGCACGACGGCAAAGGACTCGGCGGCGATCTTGAATTCCTCGGGCTTCTTCGTTTTCAACGCCAAGTTGTAGAGCGCCAGCGCCAGGTTGAACTGCGAGGCGTCGCGCGAGGTGAACTGCGGGAACTTCTGCAACGCCAGGCGGAACGTGGCCGCGGCCTTGTCGAACTCGCCGGCCTGCAATTGGCAGGTGCCGAGGTAGTGGTGTGCCCGGTCGAGCCGCTCGTCCTTGGGGTAGGTGTCGATGAACTTCGACCAGCGGGCCGCGGCTTGCGGGTAGAGTTTCTTGTTCTGCAAGCCCACGGCCACGGCATAGTCGCGCGTCGCCGCCGCGTCGGGCTTGGTGTCTTCGGCCGAAACGGTTGATGATACCGCCGCCGAAATCGCCATCCATGCGGCCAACCGCTTCGCGCATACGGCCGGCGCGGCTCGGTAGTCGGATCGTGCGGCGGCGTGGGTACTCCGTCGTATGGAGCCGGACATTGGGTTTCCTTCCTGTCGACCGCGCCCATCTTCACCCGGCCACCAACATATGTCAAGTTGTTGATGATCTGTCAAAATGGCAGCGTGGAATTGCCCCACGTCTTTGGAACCTGCCGTTCACGGCTCGATGGAGACAATCGCCCCATTGGAGGCTTCATGGCTAAGCTCTTTAGCAGCTTATGGTTAAAGATGTCTGGCCCCTTTGGCGCGCCAGTTGCGTAAGCTCCTCCCACAGGCGCCACGGATGCGCATCAATGGCAGCTCCTGTGAAGGGCGAGCGGGGAGTGTAGGCACCCCCCGGTGGACCGGCGCCGTGGAAGCGCATCTAAGGCATCCCAAGCGAGCGTTTTAAGCCAAGCAAAACAATCTGTTTCATCGAGATTCCGGAGGCTAGTGAGCAAATGGCAGTCGCGACCAAGGAAAGAAAAAAAGCCAGTTCCACCCACATCAAACTGCAGCCGCTGGGCGATCGCGTGGTGCTGGAACGCGAAGAGTCCGAAACCACCACCTCGGGCGGTATCGTGTTGCCCGACAGCGCCAAGAACAAACCGGCCCGGGGGACCGTGATCTCGGTCGGCGACGGGAAAATCTGCGATGACGGCAGCCGCCGCCCACTGCAAATCAAGACCGGCGATCGCGTGCTGTTTTCATCTTACGCCGGCGATGAGTTCAAGATCGGCGACCGCGAACTGCTGCTGATGCGCGAGGAAGACATTCTAGCCGTGATCGAGTAACCGCGATCTTGCCCAGACAACCGAATTACTTTTTTGGAGAAGGATTGACATGCCAAAGACCATTGCATTCGAACAGGAAGCGCGCGAAGCGATCCGCCGCGGCGTTTCCAAGCTGGCCCGCGCGGTCAAGGTGACGCTGGGTCCCAAGGGCCGCAACGTGATCTTGCAGAAGAGCTTCGGCTCGCCCACCGTGACCAAGGACGGCGTGACCGTGGCCAAGGAGATCGACCTGGAAGACGTCTACGAGAACATGGGCGCCCGCATGGTGCGCGAGGTGGCCTCGAAGACCAGCGACGTGGCCGGCGACGGCACCACGACCGCCACGGTGATGGCCGAGGCGATCTTCAACGAGGGGCTCAAGGCCGTCGTGGCCGGCGTCAACCCCTTGCACATGAAGCAGGGGATCGAGAAGGCCGTCGAAGACATCACCGACAAACTCAAGAAGATGTCGATCTCGATCAAGAGCAAGAAGGAAATGGCCCAGGTCGGCGCGGTCGCCAGCAACAACGACCAGGAAATCGGCGACCTTCTGGCCGAAGCGATGGAAAAGGTCGGCAAGGACGGCGTGATCACGGTCGACGAAGGCAAGAGCCTCAAGACCGAGGTCGAGTGGGTCGAGGGTATGCAGTTCGACCGCGGCTACTTGTCGCCGTACTTCGTCACCGATCCGACCAAGATGGAGTGCGTGCTTGACGACCCGTACATCCTCGTCCTGGAGAAGAAGATCACGAACGTCAAGGAGTTCGTGCCGGTGCTCGAGGCGGTGGTCAACGCGGGCCGGCCGCTGTTGATCGTGGCCGAAGACGTCGAGGGGGAGGCCCTGGCGACCTTGGTGATCAACAAGCTCCGCGGCACGTTCAAGTGTTGCGCCGTCAAGGCGCCGGGCTACGGCGACCGCCGCAAGGCCATGCTCGAAGACCTGGCGATCCTCAGCGGCGGCACGGCGATCTTCGAGAGCCTGGGCATCAAGCTCGAAAGCCTGCCGATCACCGACCTGGGGCGTGCCAAGAAGGTGGTCGTCGACAAGGACAACACCACAGTCATCGAAGGGGCCGGCAAGAGCTCTGACATCAAAGCACGCATCGACCAGATCCGCCGCGAGATCGACAGCTCGACCAGCGACTACGACAAGGAGAAGCTGAGCGAGCGTCTCGCCAAGCTGTCGGGCGGCGTGGCCAAGGTTAACGTCGGCGCGGCGACCGAGAGCGAGATGAAGGAGAGGAAGGCCCGCGTCGAGGACGCGCTGCACGCGACGCGCGCGGCCGTCGAAGAAGGCATTCTGCCCGGCGGAGGCGTGGCCCTGGTGCGCTGCGCCGCGGCCTGCAAGGCCGAAGGGCTGACCCACGACCAGGAAGTTGGCTACAACATCGTCCGCCGGGCCTGCAAGGCGCCCTTGACGATGATTGCCACCAACGCCGGCGAAGACGGCGGCATCATTTGTGGGAAAGTGACGGAAGGCAAGGGGAACTTCGGTTACAACGCCGCCACGAACGTCTTCGAGGACATGGTCAAGGCCGGGATCATCGACCCCACCAAGGTCACCCGCATCGCCTTGCAGAACGCTTCGAGCGTCGCCATCCTGCTTCTGACCAGCGATGCGTTGATCGCCGAGAAGCCCAAGGAAGGCGGCAAGAAGGGCGGCCACGGCGGCGACCACGACATGTACTAAGGGGAGGCGTTGGCAGCACCTTTCGACGAATCCACGAGGCCCGCCGGTTGCTCACAGCGACCGGCGGGCTTTTTTTTCGAAGGGGATAGGGGGATGAGGAGGAGATATGGGGATGAGGGCAGAAGGTTGGGCTCTACAGGAATTTCTCGAACGGCTGGGCCATTTCCCGGAACCGTTCGGCGGGCATGGCTAGCGTGTCCCAACGGGGAGAGATCTGCCTGGCGTAAAAGGCGTACTGCGTCAGCCGGATGCCGACGAAGCCGTAGAGGTTTTCGCGAAATTCGAAGAGTTGCTCCTGCGCGACCGGAGCGCGGTCGCCCAGGATATCGTAGGCGAAGACGAACAGGCCCTGAAAGCGCTCGCCGAAAAGCCTTTCCCAATGGGCCATGCTCACCAGGTCGTCGCGCGTCGACCAGTTCTTCCAGTATTGCTTCTGCGCTCCGCCCGGAAATCGTCGGCCTTTGACGTCGACCAGCCACGATGAGCCGGATGGCGATGAGACGATGAAATCAAGGCTCTTGATCGAAGCCTCGGCCAAAAGGCTGCGTTTGCTTTCATCAACGGCCACGTAAGGCACAGCCCGTGCGCGTAGGTACTGCTCGAAGGCGGCTTCGTAGTGGTTGTCGCGATTGGCCATCGTGCCCACCCCCCCCGGCGATTCATCGCACTCGCGCGTCGACCGTATTGTGGGGTCTTGTACAGGCGGTGTCAAGCGTTCAAGCGCATCCGCGTCCTCGTCGGCACGCTGCCGCACCGCAGATGGCAATCGTTAGCCACGGATTGAACCCAGCGCGGCCTTCGGCCGCAACCACAGGGGTGGAAACTCGTCGTAACAGGCATCATTCTGAAGGGCGGATTTTTGGGTCGTCTGGCGAGTTCGAGGGTCATTTTGGCCCTTCCGCTGTGCATTGGCAGGCGTCGCTCGGATGAGACTTCGTGAGCCATTCGACGAAGTACCGTGGCCTCTTCTCCTGTTGTTTTTCCGAAGTTGCCCGCTGTTCCGAATTATCAGTGCTGAATCCAAGGAAGCTCCCTGTGCAGTCGGTTGCAAAGGTCGACGGCCGCATCGTAGAGAACCGACCTGACCTTAGGTCAACGGAAAAACGGCGATCACGTTGTTTTGCGGTCGTCGAGTTGAGCGGGCAAGGGCCGTAACGCTGATCTCCCGAGCCATTGGTCGCAATGAAGCCGAGTAATTCCAGCACTTCGGCCACGGAGATCTCGGCCTGTAGCTGCTGAAAGTCAATCCCCGGCATGGTCGGCTGGCTCCAGAGGATGGCGACCCTCTCAACGATGGTCCGGCTGCAGGTCAAGGACAGGAGAAGAGGCCACGGTACTTCGTAGCCATGCGATTACTCGCCTTGCAGTTGGGCTTCCAGCTTCTTGATGAGCGCCTCGTCGCGTTTCAAATCGGCGGGCACGAACCCCGAGCGGGCGCAATCGCGCCCCAGCGCGAGCTGAGCGAAGCGCACGCGGGTCTGAACCTCCTGAACCGTTCGCCGCGCTTGGGCCAACGGGACGTCGCGGCGCGCCGCCTCGCTGGCGCTGGCCGCAGACCGTCGCGCGGCTTCGAGCTGGGCGGCTTCGTGTTCCGCCTTTCGCAACTCCTCGGCCGCCGCCAGCGCCGCTTGCCGGCTGTGCTCCCACGCGCCGGGCACCTTGCGCTCCAAAAGGGCCTGACCCATCCGAAGGAACAACTCGTCGATCTCGCGCCGCACGGCCGACCGGTCGGCCGGCGGCGCACCCGCCTCCGGCAGCGCGCTCGACGCGGCAATGGCAATGGCCGACCCGCACAGCCGCCGGCGCCAGGCGTCGAGGTCGCCCAGCTCCCGCGCTCCGGGGCGGTGGATTTCGACCGCGGCCGACTGCCGGGCTTTGGTAACACGGGCGCGGACGGTAAGCGTGCCATTGGCGGCGTAGGCGTACTCGACCTCGACGGGGGTGCCGGCGGGCAAGCCCGCCGGCAGATCGCGGACCACACACTCGCCCAGCGCAATACAGTATTCGGGCCGCTTGCTCTCACCCTCGACCACCGCCACCTTGACCGAATCCTGGTTCGGCCGGGCCGTCTGGAACCGCTTCACTTTGTGGTAAGGCAAGGGCGTGTTCTTGCGGATCAATATCACGTTCACTTTTTGCCCCGTCCGCGGGTCGGTGCCCACGACCCCCAGGCTGTGCGAGTTCACATTCACCAGCTCGAATCTCGGCGATCCCGCGTCGCCGTCTTTGCCGTCATTGCCTTCCTCACCAAGAAGCATGGCGGCATAGAGGGCGGCGCCGTGGGCCACGACCTCGTCGGCCGATTGCGAGCGATCGGGCTCGCGGCCAGTCAACTGCTTGAGCATCTCGCCGACCATCGGCATCCGGGTCGAACCGCCGACCAGCAGCACGCGGTCGATTCGCGGCCAGTCGAGCCTGGCCTGCTTGACCACCTGCGCCGTCGTGCTCCGCGTGCGTTCCAAGAGGTCGCGAGTCAGCTCCTCGAACTCGCCGCGTGTGACGTCGAGCCGCATGCGGACGCCGGCGTGGAACATGACCACCGTCGTCTTGCTCCGCTCCGAGAGCGCGTGCTTGGCTTCCTGGGCGTCGAGCCAGAGTTGGGCCGCGTCGCGCGCGTCGCCGCGGGGATCGACGCCGTGCGCCGCCAGGAACCGTGAAGCGAGGTGGCCCACCAAGCGCTCGTCGAAATCCTTGCCGCCAAGCTGCACGTCGCCGTCGGTGGCGAGAGTGCGGAACGAACGACCCTGGACTTCGAGGATCGACACGTCGAACGTGCCGCCCCCCAGGTCGTAGACCAGCACGCGCTCGCCGTCCGCCGCCGGCGCGTTGGGACCGCGGAGCGTGGCCTGCTGGTACCCGAAGGCGACGGCCGCGGCGGTCGGCTCGTTGATGATATCGAGCACTTCGAGCCCCGCCAGCTTGCCCGCCTCTTGGGTCGCCTTGCGGCGCGTCTCGTCGAAAAAGGCGGGCACGGTGATCACCACGCGCCGGATCGGACCCAGCCGGCGCTCGGCATCCTGCTTCAGCCGTTCGAGCAGGAAGCCGTTGAGCACTTCGGGCGGCACCTCATGCCCGCCCACCTGGCGTCGGAAGTGCCCGCGGCCCATGTCGCGTTTGAAGCAATCGGCGTAAGCGTCAGGTTCGAGCACCGAGCCCTTGACGGCCTCCTTGCCCACGATCACCAGTCCCGCTTCGAAGGCCACGGCGCTGGGCGTCAGCAGATCGCCCGCCTGGTTGGGCACCGTGGTCGGCCGGCCCGTGGCGTCGACATAAGCCACGACGGAGTAGGTCGTGCCCAAGTCGATGCCGATCGGGAGCTGGTTTTCGGCGGGTGCGGGCGCGTTCGGCATGGTTTGGTGCGTGCCGGCCAGTTTCAACTGTTGGTCGTGGGGCAGGTTTCCAAGGGGCCATAAAGTCGGCGTGCGCCAGCATGGCCACGGAACGTCACGCATCTGGCCGACGATGTTTCAGCAATTCAATCTCACGGCGCAAGCGTTCCACTTCGAGCTGTTGCTCCCGGGCGCGTTTTGCTTCGGCATCCGCGCGTTCTTGTTCGGCATCCGCGCGTTTTCTTTCCGCGCGCGCCTGCTCCCTGGCGGTGGGCAACCAACGGCCTGTCTTGGGATCGTAAAGCCGCAGGTCTTCTCCGTCGGCTTCGAGGTGCAGGCCGAGCACTTCACTGGGCAATCGCCCGGAGTTCGGCAAGACCGGTTCGTACTCTCCGTCGCGCAGCCGGTGCCCTTTCAACTGCCCCTCGAGGTACTCGCGATACGGGTCGAACAGAAAATACTCCGAGACTTTCAGGACGTCGCGGTACAGTTTCAGTTTCTTGTTCGTGTCGTCGCGGCGGGTCGAGTCGCTGGTGATTTCGATCACCAGGTCCGGACCGCGGCCCTCTTCCCAGAGCAGGTAGTGTTTGCGAGGCTTGTCCTTGGGGACGCCCCGCACGACGAACACGTCGGGCGAAACGTGCTTGCGTTTGTCGCCCTTGACGTAGAACATGAACATGTTGCCCGACACATAGACGTCGGGCTCGGAGGCGAACCATTCTTGCAACACCTCGATCGTGAGCAGCAGATTGTCGCGGTGGACAGGGGTTTCTCCCACGGGACGGCCATCCGAGCAGGGGTAAATGACCTCCGCGGGGCCAGGCGTCGCGGGCGTCGAAATGGGCGGAATGATCGACATGACGTCGGCTACCTCACGTGCCGCCGCTGACACGCGGCAGTCCAGTCATATTCTATCCGCCCCCCCGCCGACTGTCGACATGGCGTGGCATCGTCACGGAAAAACGGGAAGACAGGATTCCAGGATGAACAGGATGGAGAACGATACCCAAGGCAATTGTTAGCCACGGATGAAACACGGATTGAACACGGACAGGACGAAGATTGGAGATCGCTTACGGGTTGCCCGTCCTGCGTCGCACGGCATGCTCCCAGCCCGTTTCGGCAGAATCCGTTTTTCATCCGTGTTCGATCCGTGGCCCAAGTTTTTTCCAGGGACTGTTTCATTTCGGCAATGCCCCGGCGTTCGGCGTGGCATCGTGACGGAACAAACGGGAAGACGGGATTCCAGGATGAACAGGATGGAGCACTACGCCGACGCTGCTTGAACGTGCGTGGATGCGACGATGGCGATACCCAAGACAATTGTTAGCCACGGATGAAACACGGATTGAACACGGACACGGCGAAGAGTGGAGATGGTAAACGGATTCCCGTTCCGCGTCGCACGGCATGCTTCCAGCCGGTTTCGGCGGAATCCGTGTTTCATCTGTGTTCGATCCGTGGCTCAACTCCGTCTGCCGGCCTCGTTTCCGGCGGGACGGTTGGCGGCGCCCATAACGTCTCGTCGCGGCGCTCCAGCCAGGCGCGAACGAGCGACAGGTCGACGATCGGAACGTAGTGCAAATTCAACTCGCCGCCGGGCTGGCCGGCCGGCGGCGCCGCCGATTCGGCGAACACGCCCACCACGCGCCCCGCTTCGTTCACCACCGGCGCGCCATAGACCTTGACTGGCAGCGTCATTCTCACGTGCAGTAGCCGCGGGCCGCCGGGCGACGGCGGCAGCGACGTGATCACGAACACCTTGCCGCGCGCCATTTCGGGCGCGTAGCTTTGGAAACGGTTCAGCGGTTCGCCGTCGTGAGCGATGCCGACGCAGGCCAATGGCAAGCCCTGGTCGAGATCGTCGAGATCCTCCGGTGTCGCCAAGGCGGCAACCTGCGGAGGCTCCTCGGCGAGCGTGACGACGCCCAGGTCGGCATAGATTTGTAAGTCGGGCTTGCCCGCCGCGCTCTCGAAACCGGCGTGGACCCGCTGATCGACGACCTCGATCTTCGCGCCCGTCTTCTGGTTCATCGCCCAGAGCTTCCAACCGCGCCGGCGAAAGCGGGCCAATTCGACCGCCACCGTGGCGCTCGTCAAGAGCGTCACGTCGCCGATCGCCGTGCCCGTGGCCAAGGGCCACCGGGTTTGGTTCTTGGGTTCCTCAACCGCCAGCAAGAACACGGACCCGCGCAAGTCGTCGCAGACGAGGTCCCAGGCATCCCGTTGAGTTTCAGCGGGCGTTGTGGTTGCCGCCTCATCCTCGTCGTCGGTCGTTTTGGACTGCGGTGCGACTCGCTTCGCGGGTGCCCCGTCGCCGTTTTCTTGAGGTCGATCGGGGCTGTTTTGGCCGGCACCATCGTCGGCGATCGTTTCGGAGTGCGGCACGACCCCCTTCGCGGGTGCCCCGTCGCCGCTTTCTTTGATTCTTTCGGCGCTTTTCTCACCGTCGCCGTCCTGACGCGGCAATTCGGCAACGGCTCCGCCGCCGCGCCACGCGTTGAGCCCCATCAACAGCGCTGCTACCAAAAACGCGCTACCGACCAGCGCGAGGGCCAATTGTCGAACGGTGGGAGTTCGCGATGTTCCAGCCGCCGAATGCGTTTGCTCACCATGTTCCGGCACGTTCGGCGCCGTCAAAGCCGGCGCCTCTTTGGGGGCCGAGAGGCGAGCCAACAGGTTGAACGAAAAATCGGGTCCCGACGGCGACATCCGGACCACGTCGCCCGACCGTAGGCGTGTGCTCCCATGCACGACGCGGTCGTTGACGAGCAACTCGCCGTTGCCGGTGTTCTTCATGCTCCAACCCTCGTCGTCAAGCCGAAAAAAGGCCTCGCGGCCGCCGGCCCCTGGATCGACGTGGGGGTCGAAGAAAACGCGGCACGCGCTGTCGCCACCGGCGAGGAACTCCGCGGCGTCGAACTCCAGCCGTTCGCCCTGGCGCGCGCCCGAGAGGATGGTGATGCCGACGGCCATGGGCTAACGTCCAGATCTCCGCGATCCCTCCGGGACGACGTTCATGTAGACGTTACGGACGGCGAAGAACAGCTTGCGGTACGTTCCTTCGCCGCCCGGCTCCGGTGGGGCAAACTGCAAACCGTAACGGGCGAGGTGGTTGACCAGGTCGACGACGCTATCGCCCTCGAAGCGATAGCTGCCGTCGAAGACCCTCGCGTCGTTGCTTTCGATCAGCCGGTCGACTTGCCCGGCCAGCGATACCAGGAATTGTTTGCCCGGTAGGTATACGTTGTAGAAATCGTGCGGCGACAGGCCCTTGCCTTTTCGGGGAAACGCTACGTTGAAGGCGTCGCAGAGCCGGTCGGTGGCCGCCATCAACCGCTCTTCGGCTTCCGGGCTCAAATCGCCCTTCTGGCCAAGATGTCGCACGACACTGTCGCGTTCCCTCTCGAATCCTTCGCGCGCCTCGTCGAACTCGTGCCGCCGCAAGGCTCGCGGCCAGTGCGTTTCCTGAACATCGGCCGCGTCCGCGCGGAAGATCAGCGTTTTACCACCCTGCCGTCCTCCGTCAGTCAGCCGCACATGGTGGGCATCGCCCGGCGCCAGTTTCTGGTCGATCGCCGAATCGGCCAGCGATTGCGCGCCATCCAGCAACTGGTAGGCCGTCGTCACGCCCGCCAATTCACGGAGCATTTTGTTCAGCTCGTCGGTGGGGTCGCCCCTGAGCACCAGGTCGGTATTGTCGCGGATGCGGCGATCGATTTGCTTCTGGCGAGTTTCCAGTTTTTCGAGGATCGGAGGGTTCATTTTCAGACGGTAAGCGCGGTTCATTTCCTTGATCTCGAAGTAGGTCGAGACCCAGAGCCGCGCGTTGTGGATTTCGCGCTCGGCAGCGGCGGCGTGGTCCCGCCGGGCGATGGCCACGGATTCGAGGAAATCGCCCGTCGCGGCGATGTACGACGCCTGGGCGAAAATCACAGTCGAAGCGACCGTTGCCCCATATTGGGGTGGCAACGAGACATGGTGCCGCGCCGCCCGGTCGCCTTGGGCCGTGACCGGCGCCGCGTGGTGTACCGCCGCTCCGCCAGCCAGTGTGACGAGACAAACGACGAGCCGACGTTGGTTTCGCATCGGAAAACCTCCCGGGTGGTCATGCTTCTGGGCCGCATTATCCGCCAGGCGCAGGGCAAAAGTCAACTTGAAACGACTGATTATTTCGCCGGCCGGCGCCGCTACCGGAACATCACTGTTGCTCGGCCCACCGTCGGCCGGTTCTGCCTTGAGACACGCCGCCTGCGACCTGGCAAAATTCCTTGAAAAAAGCGGTTGATCGTTCTCGACTTGCCGGCCGCCACACCAACTGCGACAATCAGCATCAAGTGTTCGTCGTTGCCGTGTTCGCCGACGCCGCGGAAAAACCATGCAGGAAGGCTTCGACCCCTATCGCAAATGGCTGGGCATTCCGCCCGCGGAACAGCCGCCGAACCATTACCGGCTGTTGGGCGTTCCGTTGTTCGAGGACGACGCCGAAACGATCTCGAACGCGGCCGACCAGCGCGTGTCCTTCGTCCGCACACTGGCGGTCAGCCAATACGCCGACATCACGCAGCGCGTGCTCAACGAGTTGGCCGCGGCGAAAGTTTGCCTGCTAAACCCCGACAAGAAGGCCGCCTACGACCGGCAACTTCGCGCTCGCGACCCCGACGCGCCACCTCGGCGCGCCGTCTTGCCGCCGCGGTCAAACGTCCCCCCGAAACGGCCGACAGACTCGCCACCACCTCGTTCGGCCCACGCGCCGGCACCCGCGCGAGTGGTCCCGCCGAATCGGGCGGCCGACTTTGATCCGCTACCATTGCCTCTGATGCCGGACCTGCCGCCAATCTCCGGTGTGCCCGCGCGTCGAATTCGACCATTGCCATCAACAACCCGTCGCCCACGAAGTGGCCCAACTTCCCGGAGTTCGGATCGCCCCTTGTTACCGTTGGCGGTCGTGGCCGGGCTCTTGGTGGTGACCGTCCTGGCCGCGGTTGGCCTCATCCGCGTGGTTCGCAACCAAGGCGGTGGGGACGCGGTGACGGTCGACCCCGGCCAGATCGACCCGCAGCCGGCATCCTCTGTACCACTGCCGACGTCGACACCCGAACCGCCCAAGCCAGCTCCGCAGCCGCCGGAAAACCACCCCCCCAACATAGAGATCGTGAGCGTCGAGCCGGAGACGCCCGAAGCAGGCGGTTCGCTCACGGTTCTTTTGACCGGCCAGGATCCCGAAGGCGATGCGATCGCCTTCGAGTATCGAACTGGGCCCAATTCGCCTTGGCAGATTGCGACGGATGGCCGCGTCACGGTGTCGGGCTTGCAGCCCGGAATGCTCAGTATGGAGATCCGTGCCCGCGACAGCGTCGGGCATCTATCCGACGTCAAGATGCTGGCCAAGGAGATTCGCGCGGTCACGACATCCCCTCCGCAGGTGTTGGGGCTCTACGCGCTGCGGACCGCGCCGAAACGCGAGGAATGGGTCGCCCAGTTGGGCGGCACGCCGGCTTCGGAAACGGCGGTCGGCATGGGATTGGAGTGGCTGGCCAGGCACCAGATGGAAGACGGGTATTGGGGACCCGATTGCCTGGGGCACAGCCCCGACTCGCGCTGCGAAAAACAGCACGTCTGCGAAGGCGCCCCGGGCGGCGCCTACGAGGCGGCGTTGACCGGACTGGCCCTCCTTGCGTTGCAGGCAGGGGGCCACTACGACTTCAACGAACACTCCTATTCCGGCCATGTGGCCAAGGGTTTGAACCGCCTCGTCGATCAGCAGGGCCGCAATGGCGAGTTGGTTGGCTCGGTTAACGTTCTCTCCGACAAGTTCGGAGTCCCCAGCCAGTACCACGCGCATTATATGTACGAACACGCCATCGCCACCTTCGCCCTGGCCGAGGCCTGCGCCGTCGCGCGGGCTTCGACGCGGCACCCCGACGCGAAGCTCCTTGATGCTGCGATCAAGGCCGAAAAGTTCATCGAAGCCCAGCAGCATCACGACGGCGGCTGGCGCTATGGTGGAATCCCACTGAGTGCCCCCAGCGACTGCTCGGTGTCGGGCTGGGCGATGCTGGCCCTGAAGAGTTGCCGCGAGGCCGAAATCCCGGTCAGCGACCGGACCTTTTCGCGGATGGTGAGTTTCTTCAAGAACCAGGAAGATCCACTGACGGGGCGGACGCACTACCAGACTCCGAGCTTCACCACCGACGCCCTGACCGGCGTCGGAATGCTGATCAACCAGTTCGTCACGCACCAGGCCGACTCGCCCTTGAATGCGCTAGCGGCGCGCTACCTGGCCGGGATTGCCGAAAGCCAGTGGGGGCCCGGCGTCGCCAAGCAACCACACGACTACTATCTCTGGTACAACTGCACGTTGGCCATGTACCAGTCGGGCGGCGAACCGTGGGAACGTTGGAACAAGATCATTCGCGACGATGTACAGTCATTGCAGGTTCACAGTGACGGCTGCGACCGCGGTAGCTGGGCCCCCGACGACCAATGGAGCGGGTATGGTGGTCGAATCTACTCGACCGCCCTGGCCACGTTGACGCTCGAAGTCTATTACCGCTTCGCCAAACCGCAATCTCCGATCGAGCTTGGAGATTGACAAGCGAGTCGTGGCAGATAAGCTTTTGGCACGATCACGCGCTTACCGGCTCCGACGCCCTTGGCAAACCGCTTCCTTCGCCTCAAGGGCCCAAGAAAAATGCAATTGAAAGATGCGTTGAAATATGTAAAGAGCAACGGAGTCGCTATGCTGCGCGCTCCCGGCTCGAACCTGCAAGCCGTTGCTGTGTCCAGCAGGGACGGCGGTCCAATCACCGACGCTACGGAATTCACCCTGACCGGTTACGTTCGCAAGAAGCTTACCGCCTCAGAAATGCATGCTTCGGGAATCCTGCCGTTTCGTGACGTGCTCGCTCAGACGGATTGCAGGGCGCGCCTGCCGAAGTCGGACCTGGACATCGTGGAGTCCGGCTCAGACTTTCGACCACTCGCCAACCTGAGCACTCCCACGGCCCAACAGGGAGTGTACGGCGGACCTCCGCCGCTACTCGACTCGCAGAAGTATTTCCATTCTCTCCGTGCCGGAATCGGCACAACCAATGCCTTCGATTACCCCAACACCTTGAGCGTTGGCAGCATTGGCTTTTTCGTCCGCGCCCGGAACGCCACACAAGATGTAGCGTACCTCGTCACGAATAACCACGTAATCGGGCGCTCGTGTGACGAGACGCAACTCGAGGCCGTTCTTGGAAACCCCGTGGTTCAGCCGGGAACGCTGGACCTCACTGCCGTCGAGCTGCTGGCCTTGCCCAACCAAC
>Ga0307374_10003355_pt1 | contig 27431 bp, 27 predicted proteins | sample OX3MG_FD_202532 | JGI IMG/M metagenome (GOLD analysis project Ga0307374, IMG submission 202532) | Soil microbial communities from Risofladan, Vaasa, Finland - OX-3 | ecosystem: Environmental > Terrestrial > Soil > Coastal area > Acid sulfate soil | place: Finland: Risofladan, Vaasa | collected...
ACCGGGGTGCAAGTCCGCGCCAGGCGTTAGGCTTCACGCTGGGCCCCAGAGGCACTCCCGTTGGCGGGCCACGGTGACCCGGCAGACAACCCAAGTCACCCCTTAAAGGTACAGGGCCCCAGCGCGCTTGCCCGGCCCGGCTGTAGCAGCGCCAGGCCGGTGCGGCGCGCGTCCCGCTTGGGAGCCGCCCCGCTGGAACCGCGCGGGGCGGCATGCTTGCGCCGACTTGGGGCCCCATGACGCCAATTTGGCGCTGCGCTGCTTCACTGCCCGGGGGAGGGCCGCGCCGCTACCGTTGCTCCCATCCCGAGACGCGGGTGTCGCGGGGCCCCGGGGGCCACGGCCCCCTCCCCGCAGCGGCGGTAGTAACGCAGGGGCGGTCGGCGCCGATTCGGCCGTCGCCGCGAGCGGCCGCCATCAGCCGAGCGGCACTCGGGTGACACCGGGCCAGCGGTCGAAATCGGCGTCGAACGTCAGGATCTGCCGTATGCCGCGACGCTCCATCACAGCGATATGCAGGGCGTCGCGGGCGGAGAGGCCCCGGGGCGATTGCACCACTTCAGCGGCGCGGAGCACATCGCCGCGAGTCACGGGAAAGACCTCGTCCACGATGGCCAGTGTAACCGCGAGGGTGTCGGCGATGGCTTCGGGACGGCGAATGGCGGTAAAGCGATGCAGGAATTCCTGCAACACTTCGGCGTCGGTCACGAGCCGCTCGCCCGCCGCGGCCAAGATGTTGATCTGGATTTGAGCGGCGAGCTTATGGGGATGGAACGCCCCCACCAGGTACATGGGAACATTGGCGTCGATGAAGATCAGAGGCGCCCTTGCTCGGTTTCGCCGAGCATTTGCTCGATGTCGGCGGTGGGATAGGACAGGGCCACGGCGGTGCGCACGGCGGCCAGTTTTTCGGCCGCCGCGCGCACCGGCTGCCGCTGGCGGGCGGTGCGCATGGCGCGGCGCGCCCACTCTCCCACCGGCAGGCCCTGGCGGCGGGCGGCGCGCCGGATCTCTTCCATTTCGGCCTCCGTGAGCAGCACCTGGAGCCGCTTACTCATAATCGGAGCATATCATGCTCCCATGCTGAGTCGCCGCGCAGAGAGGCTTGCGCCTCTCCTACTCGGGGCGCCCGGCGAGGGTTTCTTGCCGGCGACGGGTCGGGACCTGGTAGGCACCCCGGACCATTGCTTCCGGGGCTTCCGGGGACTTCCGGAGGCGGGGAGCGCGCCGTCAGCGCACGTAGACGGCGACGGCGCGGGGGGTGGGGGGGGCCTGGTTCCAGCCGGCGGGGACCTTGTCGAAGCCGAGCTCGACGCGGCGGGGGGCGGGGGGGGGGATGGGGCGGAAGCGGTCGTCGAGCAGCACGCGCTGGGCGCGCTCCAGGGGCTTGCCGTCGATGTCCTGGAAGGTAAGCTCGACGGTGTAGCCGGTGAGGGTGCGGTCGCCGCGGTTCTCGAGGGTGCCGTCGTAGTAGACCACGCCGCCGGCCATCATGCTCTCGGCGGCCGCCACCTTGGCGTGGGCGATGGCCACCTGGGCGGCGTAGGCGTCCTGGCGCTGGCCGCTGGACACCGAGGGGTGGCGCGCCACCAAGGCCGCCGCGGCCATGATCGCCAGCACGACGCCGGCGCCGATGGCGTAGGGCTTCCAGTTGAAGGCGGCGGGCATGGCTCGCCTTCTAGTTTATCCCGTTGGCCATCAACAAGATGTCGTCGCGCCGCAGGAGCTGGGCGTCGTCGGTCACCAGCGTCAGGTCCTCGACCTTGGCGGTGGCGGCGAGGAAGCGATCCACCGGATCGCGATGCTGGAAGCGAATTTGGGTCGCGGCCAAGACGATAGCGGTGGTCGGGGACGTCTGCGCCCCCAGCAAGATGTGGGTCTCGAGTAGAAGCCTGCTCATCGCAGGGCGTCCCAGTCCTCGGGCTCGGTGGTCGGGTTGATGATATCTCCCAGAATCGCGCCGGTGCCGGCGAGCGAGCCCACCCACCCGGTGGACGCGCCGCGCCCTGAAGGCACCACGTCCGCCAGCGGCTGGCCAAAGCGGGTCAGGCGAATGGGTTCGCCGGTGCGACGCACCTCTTCCACCACGGCCAGGCAGGTCGCCTTAAACTTGGAGATGGCGATCTCGCGCACGATCTGTTGTATCATGTCTATCACGGTGGGGCTATCGCCGGAGTAGCTGGCTCGGATCGGTGCAGCCGGCGCGCAGTGCCGCGACCGCCGAGGCGGCGAAGGAACAGACGCAAGCCAGAACAAGGGCGAGAATCCATGGTTCCCGGCTGGAACGCCAGAGTCCGAAGTAGAGGTGGGCAGCCGCGGCCACCGCCCAGTAGGCGAGCAGGCAGCCGCCAGCAAGGCCGGCCGCCACGGCCAGGGCATGCTCGCCAACAGCCAGACGGAACACCGAGGCAGGGGGCGCGCCCAGGGCGATGCGGACGCCAAACTCCTGCTCGCGTGCGCGTGCGCTGCAGTTGGCGATCCCGTAAATGCTCAGCGATGTCAGCAGGAGGAGGATGGCCGCGTACGCGCTCCCGATCAGCGCGCGCACGCGGAAGGGCTCGGTAGCTCGAGAAATGACCTGACGGAGCGGGAATGCGGCCGCCATGAATACTGGGCGCTGCGCCATGTTCAATCCGCGCACGATGCGTGCAAGCCGGGGAACGGCAGCGCCGGCCGGCGCCTCGCCGCGCACCAGAAGATAGGCGGTCCGCCACGGAAGGCCCTCTTGGCTTGTCAGGAAATAGACCTCAGGGAACTCCGGAGTTAACAGCCCACTCGGCCGGGTGTCGGCAACAACGCCGATCACGTAACCCGGATGGCGATAGGGTCCCACCCAGAGAACTTTGCCAATCGGATCCTGGCCGGGCCAATAGGATGCGGCCAATGCCCGACTGACGATGACAACGAGGACGCTGTCGTTGGCGTCGCGTTCCGAAAACTCCCGCCCACGCAGCAACGGAATCCCCAGCACATGAAAGTATCCCGGCGTGATGGCATTGATCTCCGATACCGGCCCCGGGCGTTTCGCACTGAGCCCGGCCGCCAGCTTCGTGCTCCAGCGGCCGTCCAGCGGGAGGTCGCTGGAGATAGCGGCCGCACGAACCCAGGGGAGATGCAATGCTTGGCGCACAGCTACGGCGGCGAATTCGCTCGCCCCGCCCGGGTCACTCGTGAAGGTCCGCCCCTCGATCTGGAGCACGGTGACGCCCACCGCCGAAAAGCCACCCAGTACCAGGATCGGCACGGCAAGCAGGAGTTCGCCCGCCACCAGTGCGCGAGCCGGACCGCGCTGGACACGGGAGCGATGCGCCATACGCTCTGCCGCGGCGAAGGCCAGCGGGCCCGCGCTGAGGACGCTCGCCGCAGCAACCCCGGCGCATGCCACCAGCACGGGCCAATGCAGGGCCACGTCGGCCCGGCCAGGGACCGACGGCGGCAAGGCCGCCCGCAGCCACGGCAGGAGCAAGGCGGCCGTTCCAATCCCCCCCGCCGTTCCCGGCAGGGAAAGCCACGCCAGCTCGCACACACACTGCCGCACCAATTGGCCGGCGCGCGCGCCGAGGGCCATCCGCACCTGAACTTCCTGCTGGCGGCGAATCCATAGCGCGACGGTGAGCGTGAAGACGCTGAACCAGAAGATTGCCAAGATGCAAGTCGAGCCCGCAAGGATGAACAGCAGCGCGGGCCGAGCGCTGCCGAGCACCACGCGCCGAAGGCCAATCACCTTCCCGACGCCTTCCGCCTTTGGGGGAACGCGCGCGAGCGCCGCTCCCACCGCTGAGCGGGCGCCAGCGAGGATTATGCCCGGCCCGAGCCGCGCAACGACGTGAAACGCTGGCCCCAGCGTTGCGGCCCGCGCGGCTGGCAGCGCATACCAAACATCCGCGGGTGCCCGCAAAGGAAACTCGAATCCCGCCGGCATCACGCCGACAATGCGGAAGGGGGCGCCATCCAGATTGACTTCTTGGCCTAAGATGTTGGGGTTAGCGGCAAGGCGTAGCCTCCACAATCTGTTGCTGAGAACCGCCGCGCGGACGCCCGCGGCTGTGTCGGCGCGGGTCACGCCGGCCCCTATTTGGGGGGCGACACCGAGAACGGCGAACAGTCCGGCGGAAACTGCACAGGACGTGCCGGGGCGGGAGACGCTGCCGGCCTCGAGCATGCGCTGCTCGGGGTCGGCGTACTCGCCCAAGCCGCTAAACACGCTGCCGGCGTTGTCTCGCAGGGAGCGAAACTGGGCCTCGGAGACCAGCACGGGAGTTCCGTCGGGATTCAGGCGCGCGCTGACGTCTACCAGAGCAGAGGCCGCGGGATAGGGCAAGGGGCGCAGAAGCACCGTGACCGCGGCGGTTCCCGCCGCCGCCAGCCCGCCCAGTCCCAGCGTCATCGTTGCCAACACCAGGAGCACATTGCCGCGATGCCGACGAAGAGCGCGCAGACCGGGCGCTAGTGGCATTCCGTCTCCCTGCCTCGCCGCGCACAATCCCAGAGCGCCCCCGCAGGGCGTCGGCTGAGCATTGCCGACTCCTGAGCGGAAGTTTACTGAGTCTCCATCGGATGTCAAGAGAAAAATCCAATTCCTACCTTTGGCCAGCTCGCACGGAGGCTCCGGGTACCGCAGTACCCCACGTCCTCAGCCTCCCCGCGCTTTTCCGGGAACACGCTGCGGACCTGCGCCGGGAACTTCGCCGCCCGCTGAAACGCCACTTGCACCGGCGGGACCCAGTTATTACATGCGTGGCCGCGTTGGCCTCTGTGCGGCTGCAAGCCGCCCAGGGCTGGCTCGATCCCTGACCGGATGCGATTGTCTCAAGCAGTTTGCCCAGTCGCTTCCCGTGGCGCACATCGTCGAACTCGCATCCGCCAATCTCGTCCGCAACCCGCGGGCTTGCCCCTCGCGTCGCATGCCGGATCTGGTGGTGAATGGCCATGCCTGAGCATCACCGGCGATTGCGGCCCTCCCAAGCGCCCACGTTACCGGGAATCAACTTCGTTAACCGCCCGCCGCCCATCCCACGTCACGGAAGTTGTGGGTAATTGAAAGGTTGCCTTGACGCTTAAGTTCACCCAGGAGTCGCTGCAGGGCTACCGCACGCTGCGGGCGGGTGCGCCTGGCTCAGCCGCTGCTCGAAGAGCCCTTCAACGGCGGCAAGCTGCCGGGCAGTGGCACCCGCCGCTTCTGCAACCGCGCTGACTTGGCGCTGCGCCTCGGGGCCCGCTGCCTGCACAATTCCCAGGCCGAGTTGGGCGAGTTCTTCCGTCGCATGCGGCACAAGCTGGGCACCCCCGGGGCCATCACCGCCACCTTCCACAAGCCGACGCGCATCGCCTACGCCCCGCTGGCCACCACGCAGCCCTACCAGGGCATCCGCTTCGCCGACCTCGACCGCCGCGCCCAGCACGGGTCCCAGGTCCACCTATGGGCCCGCGCCGCGCTGCTCGGCTAAGGCCTCGTCGCCTGCCGCTCGCCACTCCCGGAAACGCAGTTGCGATCCACGGCGGCACAAAGGGCTCTGGGTTCCCTGGAGCCTTGTGCCTTGGGCGCGAACGGTGGCCGCGTTGGCGCCATGCAGTGGGCTACCGTCCGGCGACGGTGAGGCCTTCGATCAGCAGGGTGGGGGCAATGATGGCGCCGCGCAGGTCGGGGTCGTTGCCGATGGCGACGACGTGGCGGAACATATCGCGCAGGTTGCCGGCAACGGTGATCTCTTCGACCGGATAGGCGAGCTGGCCGTCTTCGATCCAGAGGCCGCTGGCGCCGCGGGAGTAGTCGCCGGTGACGGCGTTGACGCCGAAACCCATGAACTCGGTGACATAGAGGCCCTGGCGGACGCCGGCGATGATCTGTTCGGGCGAGTCGGCGCCGGGGGCGAGCATGAAGTTGTGGCAGCTCACGCCGGGGGTGCCGGCGAGGGCGCGGCTGGCGTTGCCGGTGGTGGCGAGCGAGAGTTTGCGGGCGGCGTAGCAGTTGAGCAAGTAGGACTCGAGCCGTCCGTCTTCGATGACCGGGGTACGGCGGGTGGCGACGCCCTCACCGTCGAAGGGCGAGGTGCCGAAACGGCCGGGGAGGGTGCCGTCGTCCACCAGGGTAAAGCCGGAAGCGGCGACCTGCTGGCCGAGCTTGCCGGCGAGAAAGCTGGCCTCGCGGTAGACGGACTCGCCGCTGACGGCCTCGAGCAGATGGCCGAGCAGGCTGCGGGCGGCTTGGGGATCGAAGACCACGGGCACGCGCGCGGTCGGGACCTTGCGGGCGCCGAGGCGGCGCAGGGTGCGCTGGGCGGCGATGCGGCCGACCGATTCGGGCGAATCCATGCCGTCGGGATCGCGGGCGAGGGTGTACCAGTAGTCGCGCTGCATGCCGCCGTCTTGGGTGGCGATCGGCACGACGCTGAGCGAGCAGGTGCTGCGGCGCACGGCGCCGGCGAAACCGTTGGAGTTGGCCAGGATCTTGCAGCCCTCGCCAGCATCCACCGAGGCGCCATCGGAGTTGGTGAGGCGGGGGTCGGAGTCGAGGGCGGCGCGCTCGGCGCGCAGGGCCCACTCCAGCGCCTGCTGGGGGGTGACCTGGGCGGCGGCGGGGGAGTAGAGGGCGAGGTCGCCGGGCAGGCTGCCCTGCTCGCCGGGCCGGGGCAGGCCGGCGAAGGGGTCGGGGGAGGCGTGGGCGGCAATCGCCAGGGCGGAGTCGAGCATGCGCAGGGCGGCGTCCCAGGCCAGGTCGGAGCTGTAGGTCACCCCCGCCTGCTGGCCGCGGAAGACGCGGATGCCGAGCGATTTGCCCTCGGCCTGCTTGATGGACTCGGTCTGGCCGCGGCGGACGGCGACCGACAGTTCCCTGCCCTGGCGGATGACGCACTCGGCGGCGGAGGCGCCGCGGCGGGCGGCCTCGGCGACGAGGCGCTGCGCCAAGTCCACGAGTTCGGGCGCGATCTCGGCGCCGAAGACGGTGCTGTTTGCGGTTGGCATGCTGCGGCTGCTAGGTGCGGGTGCCGCCCACGGTGAGGCGGTCAATCTTGAGGGTGGGGATGCCGACGCCGACCGGGACGGTCTGCCCGTCTTTGCCGCAGGAGCCGATGCCCTGGTCGAGGCGGAGGTCGTTGCCCACCATGGAGACGTGGGTGAGCACCTCGGGGCCGTTGCCGATGAGGGTGGCGCCCTTGACCGGGGAGGTGATGCGGCCGTCTTCGATGAGGTAGCCCTCGGAGGCGGAGAAGACGAACTTGCCGTTGGTGATGTCCACCTGGCCGCCGCCGAAGTTGACGGCGTAGAGGCCGCGCTTGACGCTGCGGATGATGTCCTCGGGATCGTCCTGGCCGGCCAGCATGTAGGTGTTGGTCATGCGGGGCATGGGCATGTGGGCGTAGCTCTGGCGGCGGCCATTGCCGGTGGCGGCGGCGCGGGTGAGGTGGGAGCTGAGATGGTCTTGCAGGTAGCCCTTGAGGATGCCGTTTTCGATGAGGGTGGTGCACTGGGTGGGGGTGCCCTCGTCGTCGAGGTTGAGCGAGCCGCGGCGGCCGGGCAGGGTGCCGTTGTCCACCACGGTGCACTTTTCGCTGGCGACGCGGCGGCCGAGCAGGCCGGCGAAGGCGGAAGTGCCTTTGCGGTTGAAGTCGGCCTCGAGGCCGTGGCCGATGGCCTCGTGCAGCAGGATGCCGGGCCAGCCCGGGCCCAGCACGACCTCCATCTCGCCCGCCGGGCAGGGGCGGGCGGCGAGCTGCTGCACCGCCTCGCGCGCCGCCTGCTCGCCGAGCTGCTCGGGGGTGATCTCCTGGTCGAAAAACTCGAGCTCGACGCGGCCGCCGCCGCCGGCGTTGCCCTTCTCGGTCTGGTCGTTCTCGCGCGCCAGGGTGAAGACGCTGAGCCGCGCCATGGGCTGGGCATCACCGGAGCAGCGGCCGTCGGAGGAGACGATGAGCACGCGGCGCAGCTCGTCGGCGTAGCCCACCCGCACCTGCACGATGCGGGGGTCGTGGGCACGGGCGGCGCGGTCGGCGCGGCGCACCAGGGCGAGCTTGGCGGCGATCTCGGCGTCGGTGGCGGCGAGGGCCTGCGGGTAGAGGTTGCCGCGGCCGAGATCCGTGGGGCTGAGGCCCGCGATGCGGGTCTGGGCGGGGCCGCTGGCGATATGGGCGGCGACCTGGGCGGCGCGCAGGATCTTGTCGGGGCTGAGGTCGTCGGTGTAGGCGTAGCCGGTGCGCTCGCCGGAGAGCACGCGCACGCCCACGCCGAGGGAGATGCCCTGGGTGGCGCCCTTCACCAAGCCCTCCTCCAGGGTGAGCGAGGAGCTGGCTTGGTGCTCGAAGTAGAGATCGGCGTAGTCGCCGCCGCGGGCCAGCGCCGCGGCCAGGTAGTGCTCCAAATCGGCCGCGGTGACGCCGTAGCGCTCGGCAAAGAATCGTTGGGAAGCGGCGGCAGACATGACTGCTTCTATTCTAAGCGATGCCGGATGCGGTCTGGATCGGCTATCATCCCACCATGGCTGTCGAGCCCATGGCGCCTCCGCTCGCCGACTTTGCGGCTTTCATGCTGGAGGTCAGCGATCTGGTCAACGGCACGCTGGATCTCGACCAGGTGCTGAACCGGGTGGCGGAGCTGGTGCGGCGCGTAGTGCACTACGAGATCTTCGCGATCCTGCTCACCAACGAGCGCACCCAGGAACTGCGCATCCGGCTGGCGGTGGGGCACTTGCCGGAGGTGGTGGAGAAGGTGCGGGTGAAGGTGGGCCACGGCATCACCGGCCTGGCGGCGCTCACCAAGCAACCGCAGCGGGTGAACAACGTGGCGGAGAACCCGCAGTACATCGCCGCCCTGGCCGGCATTCGCAGCGAGTTGGCGGTGCCGATCCTGTGGAAGAACCAGGCGATCGGGGTAATTGACATCCAAGCGCCCGAGCTCAACGCCTTCTCCGAGGCGCACCAGCAGGCGCTGGTGCTGATCGCCAGCCGCATCGCCAGCGCCATCGAGAACGCCAAGCTCTACCGCAACGCCGTGCAGCGGGAAAAAACGCTGGGGCTGTTGAACGACATCAGCCGGGAAATGACCTCGATTTTGTCGGTGGACGACCTGCTGACCCGCACCGCCGAGATGGTGCGGCGGGTGATCGAGTACCAGTTGTTCAGCGTGCTGATGGTGAACGCGGCGGGCGACAAGCTGGAGCACCGGCTGTCGGTGAAGCTGGGGGAGAACATCCAGATCAAGCACGACATTCCGCTGGGCAAGGGCATCACCGGGGCGGCGATGGAGTCGCGGCAGGCGGTGGTGGTGAAGGACGTGCGCGAGGATCCACGCTACATCATGGTCAACCCGGATGTGCGCAGCGAGATGGCGGTGCCGTTGGTGCACCAGGACCAGGTACTGGGGGTGCTGGACTTGGAGCACGTGAAGAAGGGCTACTACACCGAGCGCCACGCCCGCACCGTCTCCACCCTGGCGGCGCAGATGGCGATCGCGATGGCGAACGCGCGGCTGTACCAGAAGGTGGTGCGGGCGGAGCGCCAGATGGACCGCGACCTGCGGCTGGCGCAGGAGGTGCAGAAGCACCTGTTGCCCTCGTGCTGTCCGGTGCAGCCGCGGCTGAAGATCGCGGCGCGCACGGTGGCGGCGCGGCAATTGGGGGGCGATCTCTACGACTTTCTGCCGTACAAGGCGCAGCGGCTGGCGATCGCGGTGGGCGACGTCAGCGGCAAGGGGGCGGGGGCGGCGCTGTACGGGGCGGTGGTGACCGGGATTTTGCGCAGCCAGGCGGCGGCCGAGCCCGGCCCGGCGGAGCTTTTGGCCGCGCTCAACCAGGCGCTGTGGGAGCGGCAGGTGGAGTCTCAGTTCATGACCCTGATCTACGCCCTGTGGTCGGAGCGCGGCCGGCGGCTGCGCATCGCCAACTCGGGACTGCCCTACCCGGTGCACGTGACCGCGGCGGGCTGCCAGATTGTGCCGGCGGCGGGCATTCCGCTGGGCATGCTGGAGGGCTCGCAATACGAGGAGCGCGAGCTGCAACTGCAGCCGGGCGAGATGGTGGTGTTCGTCAGCGACGGCATCACCGAGTTCATGAACCCGGCGGGAGAGGAGTACGGGCGGGCGCGGCTGGAGCGGCTGCTGCGCCAGCACTACGCGGATGCGCCGGAGGCGGTGGCCGATGCCATCTTCGCCGACGTGGAGCGCTTCGGCGCCGGGCTGGCGGCGGCCGACGACCGCACCGTGGTGGTGCTGCAGGCGGCATGAGCGGGCGGCCAGGGCAACCCATGCGGCCGTTTCGCTATCGGCGCACGCCGGAGGGGAAAGCCCTGCGGGAATTGTCGGTGGGCGGGGTGGGGCTGGAGAAGCTGGCGCGCCGCTACGGCACCCCGCTCTACGTCTATGACGTGGACGCGCTGCACGCCGCCTTCCTCGGCTACCAGCAGGCCTTCCGTCGCCTGCCCCACCGCATCTGCGCCGCGGTCAAGGCCAACGCCAACCTGGCGCTGCTGCGGCGGCTGGCGGAGTGGGGCAGCGGCTTCGACGTGGTCAGCGGCGGCGAGTTGGAGCGGGTGTTGCGGGCGGGCGGCGCCCCGGGAACGATCGTGTTCAGCGGGGTAGGCAAGACGGCGGCGGAGATGGACCTGGCGCTGGAGGCGGGCATTCTGCTGTTCCAGGTGGAGTCGGAGCCGGAGCTGGAGCTTTTGGCGGAGCGGGCGGCGCGGCGGCGACGGCCGGCGCGCTTCGGGCTGCGGGTCAACCCCGACATCGGCGCCGCCACCCATCCCCATATCGCCACCGGGCTGCGCCACCACAAGTTCGGGGTGGCGCTGCCGCTGGCCCGCCGCCTCTACGCCCGCAGCCGCACCGGGGCGATGGCGCGCTGGCTGCAGCCGGAGGGCATCGGCTTTCACATCGGCTCCCAGATCCTGGACACCGCGCCCATGGCGGCGGCGGCGCTCCGGGTGGCGCGGCTGACAGCGGAATTGGAGCGGGGCGGGCTGCGGCTGCGCTATTTCGACGTGGGCGGGGGACTAGGCATCGCCTATCAGCCCGGCCAGCGCCCGCCCCGGCTCTCGGCCTACGCCGCGGCGCTGCAGGCGGCCTGGAAGCGGCTGCCGCCCCGCCCCGAGCGCTGCCTGCTGCTGGAGCCCGGGCGCAGCCTGTTCGCCGCCGCCGGGGCGCTGCTGACCCGCGTGCTCTACGTCAAGGACCAGGGCGGGAAGCGCTTTGTCATCGCCGACGCCGGCGCCAACGATCTCATCCGCCCCAGCCTCTACGGCGCCTATCACGAGATCGCGCCGCTGCGCCCGCGCCGGGGCCCGCGCCGCGCGGTGGAGGTGGTGGGGCCGTTGTGCGAGAGCGGGGACTGCTTCGCCCACCAGCGTCCGCTGGCGCCGGTCGAGGCTGGCGACGGCCTGGCGCTGCTCGACGCCGGCGCCTACGGCTTCGCGCTCAGCTCCAACTATAATGCCCGCCCCCGCGCCGCCGAGGTGGCGGTCGAGGGCGGGCGAGTCCGGCTCATTCGTCGCCGGGAGACGCTGGCCGAGTTGTGGTCGGCCGAGTTGTGAGATAGAGGCCGCGGGCGGGGAAAACTCCCGCTGCGCTAGCCCTTTTTGGCCGCCCGCACCCGCGCCCACCGCCGCTTTTGCGCCTCCGCAATGCGCCGGCGGCCTTCCGGAGAAATGTTGCGAGTGCTAGGACCGCCACTGCGGCCGGTGTGATTCAGTTCGCGCAAAATCCGCAGAGCGGAATCGATGCGCCGCTTTTGCTCTTCCAAATCCTGAATGGCTTTGCTGAGGGTGGACATTGCTTTCTTTTGCTCTCCTTAAAATTAGCGTGAATCGCCAGGCACCAACTGGCTGGAAACCTTGCTCTGCGGGTTATATCGGGATACTCAGAAAAAGTCAATGCAATTGTGGCGATTCGCCCACGTAACCGCTTGGGCTACACTAGACCTGCGGGGCGTAGCGCAGCCTGGTAGCGCACCTGCCTTGGGCGCAGGTGGCCGCCGGTTCAAATCCGGCCGCCCCGACCAGCCCTGTCGGAGACCACCCCATGAACGGCGGACGGCTCAGCAACGACGAAACGTTTCTTCTCGGCGTCGCCGAACTGCGGGCGCAATTGCAGGCCGCCGCCCCCGATGGGGAGGCCGCCCTGCGCGCCCTGGCGCGCATCGCGGTGCGCTATCCGGAAGAGGCGGAACAGTTGGGCGACCTCTGGCGCGGTCCCCAGCCGCTCGCCTGCGCGGCCTTGTTGGCCCAGGTCGAGACCCAGCACCAGGCCGAAAACGAAGACTGACGGGTGGCGAGTTAGTCGTCCAGCGCCGCCGCCGTCTCCAGTTCGCGCGACGACAAAGGCTTGTGGAAGATGCGATAGCGAGCCAGCAGCGCATGCTTCAGCGCCCACTGCACGTCCTCGTCCATCGGCGCCTTGCGCCCGCTCTCGCGCACGTAGTGCTCCAGCTTGATCGAGTCCACCAGCCCCAGGCGGATATTGCCTTCACACACAATCACCCGGGTGCCTTGCGGAATCAGGTTGTACTTGCTCAGTCGGGAGGATTTGGTCATGGGATCATGCCTCGCCGGTGTGCGTGGATAAAATGCCACGAAAACCTGGAATGAAATCAACACAGTTTACCACGCCCGCGTCCCGTTTCCAAATCCCAAATCCAGCCATTCCGATTCCCATAAAGGCCACCCCCGGGGCGGCTCTGCGCCCGCGACGGGCGCAGAATAGAGCGATGTCCCACACACACTGGCAGGAGTTGCAGCGCCGCGAGCAATTAGCGGTCGAGGGCGGCGGGCCGGCGCGACAGCGCCGGCACCACGAACAGGGCAAGCTGCTGGCGCGCGAACGCATCGAACTGCTGCTCGACCCCGGCAGCTTTCAGGAGTTCGACCAACTGGTGGTGCACCGCAGCCAGGACTTTGGCCTCGACGAACAACGCATCCCCGGCGACGGCCTGGTGGCCGGATTTGGCCGCATCGAGGGGCGCACGGTGTTTGTCTTTGCCCAGGATTTCACCGTTTTTGGCGGCACCTTGTCGGAGGCCAATGCGGCCAAGATCTGCAAACTCATGGACCAGGCGGTGCAGGTGGGCGCGCCCGTGATCGGGCTCAACGACAGCGGCGGCGCCCGCATCCAGGAGGGCGTGGCCTCGCTCGGCGGCTACGCCGATATCTTCTTGCGCAATACCCTGGCCAGCGGCGTGGTGCCGCAGATCTCGGCAATTCTGGGGCCCTGCGCCGGCGGCGCCGTCTACTCGCCCGCCATCACCGATTTCATTCTCATGGTCAACCACACCGCCCACATGTTCGTCACCGGGCCGGATGTGATCAAGGCGGTCACCCACGAGGAGGTCAGCAAGGAGGAGTTGGGCGGCGCGCTGACCCACAACCAGACCAGCGGCGTGGCCCATTTCATCGCCGACGACGACCCACAGTGCCTGGGCATGATCCGCGAACTGCTGGGCTTTTTGCCCTCCAACAATCTCGACGACCCGCCGCGCCGGCCCAGCAGCGACCCGGCGGACCGGGCCGAAGCCGCGCTCGACACGCTGGTGCCGGAGGCCAGCGACCAGGCCTACGACATGCGCACCGTGATCCGCGCGGTGGCCGACGAGGGGTATTTCTTCGAGGTGCAGGAACACTTCGCCCCCAACCTGGTGATCGGCTTCGCCCGCTTGAACGGACGCAGCGTTGGCGTAGTGGCCAATCAACCACTACATCTGGCGGGGGTGTTAGATATCAATGCCAGCGTCAAGGGAGCGCGCTTTGTGCGCTTTTGCGACGCCTTCAATATTCCGCTGGTTACCTTCGAGGACGTGCCGGGTTTTCTGCCGGGGACGCAACAGGAGTGGGGCGGGATCATCCGCCACGGCGCCAAGCTGCTGTATGCCTTCGCCGAGGCGACGGTGCCCAAGTTGACGGTGATCACGCGCAAGGCCTACGGCGGAGCCTACTGCGTGATGGCCTCGAAGCACCTGCGCACCGACGCGAACTACGCTTGGCCGACGGCGGAGCTGGCGGTGATGGGGGCGGAGGCGGCGGTGAACGTTATCCATCGGCGCGAGCTGGAGGCGGCGAGCGATGCCGAGGCGAAGCGGCGGCAGCTCACCGAGGAGTTCCGCGAGCGCTTCGCCTCGCCGTTTCCGGCGGTGGAGCGCGGCTACCTGGACGCCGTCATCCAGCCGCGCGACACCCGCCGGCGGCTGATCCAGTCGTTGGAGATGCTGCAGGGCAAGCGGGCCACGATGCCAAGGAAGAAGCACGGCAATATCCCACTGTGAGCGCAGGCGCGCGCACAGCGGGATGCGGAGAGCACCGCGCTCCCTGTGGCTGCACGCAGCAATCAGCACTAGGCAGCCCGCCCCAGGCGGGACCCTGCGCCCGCAGAAGCGGGCCCTCCGCTGACGGTCTCCGCCCTCGAAATGGCCGCCTAATTCTCCAGTTGCGCGATCAACGTGCCCCAACTCACCTTGGTCTCGACTTGCACGGGGAGGTGGCGGGCGTCGTCGCTGAACCAGATCCACATTTGGCCGGGGCGGGTGAGGGTTTTGGGGTCGAGCACGGTGGGGTGGGCGCGGACGGCGGTGAAGCGGCCGGCCGGGGTGGTCACCGTCTCGCGCAGATCCACGGTGAGGCGCACCTCTCCGGTGGCGCCGCCCTCGTTGACGGGGAAGTTGTAGACGTCGCCGACGTGCAGCGGCTGGGCGCGGACGTAGTCGAGGGCGCTGAACAGGTCGAGCACGCAGCCGGGGATGGGCTTGACCTCGTGCTTCGCGACCGGGGGCTGGTGATTGAGATCGGTCTCGTCCAGCGTCAACTGCTTCAAGTCGGCTTGGTAGACGATGTGGGTCTGGCGGCGGCGGTGGCCCTCGAGGGTGTCGTTGTCCACGCTGGTGGTGCAGAACGAGGCGGGGTCGTAGACCGATTGCATGCGGTCGCGCAGCGGATAAAACAGGCGGACCAGGCGGCTGGCGTCGGCGGCGAAGGAGATTTTGCGCTGGCCGTGGTCGTTGCTCCAACTCAGGCTGGCCTGGCCGGCGGGCAGCAGGCGCCAGGTGGCGGCATAGTGCAGGGTGGCGGTGGGGAGGGGGGCGACCGGCGCCTGCGGCGGCCGGAACAGCGGCAGCAGCAGCAGCAGCAGCGCCAGCGCCAGAAGGCGTGCGCCTACCACTCCCAAGGCCTCGGCCACATCTCAGGGAATTTCCACTTGGCGATCAGCACCAGCGCCAGGGCGAGGAAGCCGAGCAGCGCCTGGTACTCGCGGTGGCGGCGGTAGAGGGCGAGCGAGAAGCCGGCGGGGGCGGCGAGCGGGGCGGCGGTGGGGCGGCGGCGGGGCAGCAGGCGCGGCACCTGGGCGGCGTAGGCATCAAAGGCGGGGCCGAAGCGGGCGGCCAAGAACTGCTCCTCCTGGCGGATGACGGGCAGGTAGACCCCGACCAGCATCAGCACCGCCAGCAGCGCCAGCAGCCAGGCGTTGGCCGCGACCACCAGCCCCAAGGCCAGCACGGTGCTGCCCAAATAGAGCGGGTTGCGGGTGAACCGGTAAGGGCCGGTGGTGGCGAGCACGTCGTTTTTGCGGATGTGGCCGGCGGCGCTGGCGCGCAGCGCCAGGCCGAGGGCGGCGATGGGCAAGCCGAGCAGCAGGCTGAGCGGCTGCGGCCGCGCTCCCAGGATGAGCACCGCCGCCAAGGCAAAACCCAAGGGGACGCGCCAGCGCTGCGCGCGGCTGCTCACGTCCCCAGCCCCAGGCTGGGGGAGGCGGCGGGGACGGCGGCCAACAGGCGGCCGCAGGCGGCGGCCACCTCTTCGGGCGTGATCGCCAGCATGGCGGGAGAATAGGTGGCGCGGCGCTGGTAGGTGGTGGCGGCGGTCTTGCGAATGACCTGGCAGTGGGGCGAGTAGGGGCGGTTGCGCTCCGGGTCGGTGGGGCCGAACAGCGCCACGGTGGGCACGTCCAGCGCCGCCGCCAACTGCAGCGGGCCGGTGTCGGCGCCCACCGCCAAGCGCGCGCGCCGCAGGATGGCGGCCAAATGCTCGACGTCGCCGGAGAACAGCCGTGCCCGAATCTCGTTGGCGCGGCGGTAGGCATCGTCCATCTCGCGCTCGCCCGGGCCGCGGTTGAGCACGACGGTGAGGCCGTACTGGCGCTGTAGCATCTCGGCCAGGGTGGCGTAGCGGTCGCTGGGCCAGCGCTTCGAGGCCCAGCCGCCGCCGGGGGAGAAAAAGGCGAACTCGCCCAGTTGGTTCTCGGCGATCCAGCGGTCCACTTCCTCCTGCACCGCGGCGGGGATGGGAAAAGGAAAGCGCAACTCGCGCCGCAGCGGGCCCAGCGCTTCGGCCACGTCGAGCATCTGCTCGACCACATGGGCGCTGCGCGGCTCGATGCGGGCGGTGTAGGCGAGCCCGGCGGCGAGCTCGCGCCGCGCCCCGGCGCTGAAGCCCAGCCGGGCGGGGGCGCCGCTGGCGCGGGCGATCACCGCGGACTTGAGGGTGCCCTGCAGGTCGAGCGCCACCTCGGGCTGGAAGGCGCGCACGCGGCGCAGTTCGGCGCGCAGTTCGCGCCAGCGGTGGGGGCGGCGGCGCAGCCTAAGGCTGTCCACGGTGAAGACCTCGTCGAGGTCGGGATGGTGGGCCACCAGCGGCAGCCATTTCTTCTCCACCACCCAGGCCAGGCGCGCCTGGGGAAAGGTGGCGCGCAGGCTGGCGGGCACCGGCAGGGCGTGCACAATGTCGCCCAGGCTGCTGAGCTTGACGATCAGGATGCGGGTTGGGGGCCGCGGGCTCGCCACAATGTTCCCAGTATGGCTGAAGACGGGCGGGTGGGCGAGACCCTAGCCCCCCTCGGCGATGCGGACGAGCAGGTCGCGGGTGGAGTGGTGCTTCGGATCTCCCACGATGCGCACGCCGATGCCGAGGGCGCGCGCGGTGGCCGCCTCGGGCACGGTGTCGGGGGTGTAGTCGGTGCCCTTGGCGTGCAGATCGGGGCGCAGCGCGGCGAGCAGGGGCTCGACCGAGAGTTCATCGAAGACGGTGACGGCGGCGACGCCGCGCAGCGCGGCGACCAGCTCGGCGCGGGCGCGCTCGGCCAGGACGGGCCGACCCGGGCCCTTGAGTTGGCGCGTGCTGGCGTCGCTGTTGATGGCCACCACCAGGCGGGTGCCCAGCGCCGCTGCCGCCTGCAAGTAGCGGAGGTGGCCGACATGCAGCAGGTCGAAGCAGCCGTTGGCGAGCACGATGGTGTCGCCGGCAGCGCGCCAGGAGGCGGCGCGGTCGAGCAGCACGGCGCGGTCCACGATCTTGTCGCGAAACGAAGCCATGCTAGGCCTCGGGCGGCAGCGCGGCCTCCAACTCGGCCGGGGCGAGAGTCGCGGTGCCGGGCTTCATCACCACTAGGCCGGCGGCGTAGTTGGCGAGTTCGGCGGCGGCCAAGCCGTCGGCGCCGGCGGCGAGCGCGGCGGTGAAGACGGCGATCACGGTGTCGCCGGCGCCGGTGACATCGAGCGCCTGGTCGCTGCCATGGATGGCGAGGTGGCGCACCGGGCGGCCGGGCTCGAACAGCGCCATGCCGTCGCGGCCGCGGGTGACCAGCAGGTGGGCGCAGCCCAGGCGGGCGCGCAGCCGGCGCGCCGCCTGCTCCAGCGCGGCCCGGGTGGTGATGCGCACTCCCAGGGCGGCCTCCAACTCGGCCTCGTTGGGGGTGGCGGCGGCGAGGCCGCGGTAGTCGGCGATCTGGAAACGGGCGTCCACGCTGACCAGGCGGGGCGGGGCGAGGCGGGCGCGCACCTGGGCCGCGGCCGCCGGGGTGGCGGCGCCGTAGCCGTAGTCGGAGACCAGCAGCGCCTGCGAGCCGCGGGCGGCGGCCCAGGCGGCGTGCTGCAGCCGCTGCTGCTGCGCCGGAGCCAGCGCCTCGGGCTCGTGGTCGAGCCGCACCACCTGTTGCGGGGCGGTGTGGGCGTGGTGGGCGAGGATGCGGGTCTTGGTGGGGGTGGGACGGCCCTTGACGGTGAGCACGCCCGTGGTGTCCATGCCGGCGGCGGCAAACTGCGCCCGCAGGCCCTGCCCCGCCTCGTCGTCGCCGAGCACGCCCACCAGGCGCACGCCCACCCCCAGCGCGGCCAAATTGGCGGCGGCGTTGGCGCCCCCGCCCGCGGCCAGGCTGTGGCTGCGGCGCTTGAGGATCAGCACCGGCGCCTCGCGCGACACGCGCGCAATCTCGCCGGCGATGAACTCGTCGGCCACCAGGTCGCCCCACACCGTAAGCGTGAGCTGGGGAAAGCGCCGCAGCAGGGCGCGGAGGCTGGGCTGGGGGGTGGTGCGCTTCATTTCACCCGCTCCCGCCGCGGCCCCGCCGGCAAGATCCAGCGGATGGCGGCCAGGGCGTCGTCGGCGACGGCCTCGGGGCGCGCCCCGCCCTCGCCCTTGGCCAGCTCGCGCTCGCCAAAGCCGGTGCGCACCAGCACCGCGCGCGCTCCCACCGCGTGGGCCAAGGCGACGTCGTGGCCGCGGTCGCCGATCACCCAGGAAGCAGCGAGATCGAGGTCCAGATCCTGCGCCGCCCGGCGCAGCATGCCGGGCTGGGGCTTGCGGCAGTCGCAGGCCGCGGCGTAGCCGGCGACCGTGCCTTCGGGGTGGTGGGGGCAGTAGTAGACGCCGTCGAGGTGGGCCCCCGCCGACGCCAGGTGCGCCGCCAGCAGGCGGTGCAGCTCGCCCACCGCGGTTTCGGGAAAATAGCCGCGCGCCACCCCCGCCTGGTTGGTCACCACCACCGCCGCCCAGCCCTGTTGGTTGACGCGGCGCACCGCCTCGGCGGCGTAGGGGTAGATGTGGAAGTCCTCCGGCCGCCCGGCATAGCCCACCTCTTGGTTCAAGGTGCCGTCGCGATCGAAAAAAATGGCCGGGCGCATGGATGGAATTTATTCTAAGGCAAACTCGAGAGGCGGGGACGCTGAGTAGTATCTAGCTCCGCCGCGCGGCTGCCTGTAGGATTGAGGCTGCCATGCTTTCCCGGGTATTCCGCGTCCATTTTGTCGGCATTGGCGGCATCGGCATGAGCGGCATCGCCGAGGTGCTGCTGGTGCAGGGCTGGCCGGTGTCGGGCTCAGACGCCCGCGCCTCGGCCCTCACCGAGCGGCTGCAGCGGCTGGGCGCGCGCATCCACATCGGCCACGCCGCCGCCCACCTGGGCGACGCCGAGGTGGTGGTGGTGTCGAGCGCGGTGGCGGCGGACAATCCCGAGGTGGCGGCGGCGCGGGCGCAGCAGATTCCGGTGATTCCGCGGGCGGAGATGCTGGCCGAGCTGATGCGGCTGAAGTTCGGCATCGCCGTGGCCGGCATGCACGGCAAGACCACCACGACCTCGATGATTGCCACCGTGCTGGCGGCGGTCGGGCTCGACCCCACCGTGATCGTGGGCGGCCGGCTGGACTCGATCGGCAGCAACGCGCGGCTGGGCAGCACCCAGTACCTGGTGGCCGAGGCGGACGAGAGCGACCGCTCGTTCCTGCAACTGTCGCCCATCGTCGCCGTGATCACCAACCTCGACCGCGAGCATCTGGACTGCTACCGCGACATGGCCGATATCCAGGACGCGTTTGTGGAGTTCGCCAACCGCGTGCCCTTCTACGGCACGGTGCTGGTGGGGGCCGAGGACGAGGCGACACGCGCCATCCTGCCGCGGCTGCGGCGGCGGGCGCTCACCTACGGGCTGCACCCGGAGTGCGAGCTGCGGGTGGTCGAGCCGCGGCTGGCGGGGCTGGAGTCGCACTTTCGCCTGGAACCGAACCCGGCAGCGGCGCAGTTGTTCGGGCGCGGGGTGGCGGCCGAGCTGGGCGAGTTCCGGCTGCCGCGGCCGGGGCTGCACAATATTTTGGACGCCACCGCCGCCATCGCCATCGGGCTGCTGCTGGGGCGCGACCTGGAGCTGATCCGCGGGGCCATCGCCGGCTTCCGCGGCGTGGACCGGCGCTTTCAGATCCGCGGCGAGGTGAACGGCGTCACCGTGGTGGACGACTACGGCCATCATCCCACCGAGTTGGCGGCGACGCTGGCGGCGGCGCGGCAGGTGGTGACGGCGGCGGGCGCGGGCCGGGTGCTGATGATCTTTCAGCCCCACCGCTACACCCGCACCTACCATTTGCAGCGCGAGTTTGCCCAGGCGCTGACGCTGGCCGACCGCAGTTGGCTGCTCGATATCTATCCGGCGGGCGAGGCGCCGATTGCCGGCGTGGATGCGCCCGCGTTAGTGCGCCAGGCGCAGGCGGCGGGGGCGCGCGCCGACTATGCCGGCGAGGCGGAGACGGCGATTGCGGCGGTGGTCGCGGCCAGCCGCCCCGGCGATCTGGTGCTAACCCAGGGCGCGGGCAGCGTCTCCGGGCTGGGCGAAAAGTTGCTGGCGGCGCTGGCGGCCCCGGCCGCCGCCCCGGCGCCGCGGGCGCAAGCGATATGAAGGGGCGGCGGGAAAGGTATCCAGACGCAGAGGCGGAAGCCGTCGAGCGCGACACGCCGCTGGAACCCGCGCTCGAGGAAGCGGACGAGGAGGCGGGGCGCGACTCCGCCTACCGGCGGCGGCGGCAGCCGGTGCGGGTGCGCCGCCACCGCACCGCCGACTGGCTGCGGGCGGCGCGGCGGCATTGGCGGCCGCTGCTGGCGGGCGCGGCGGTGTTGGCGCTGGGCGCCGGCGCCGAGGCGCTGCTGTTCCACAGCGGCTGGTTTGTGCTGCGCGGCTCCGACCAGATCGCGATCGCCGGCGCCCAGCAGGCCGATGCCGCCGGCATCCAGGCGGTGTTCAGCTCCGACTTGGGCCGCAACATCTTCTTCATCCCCTTGGAAGAGCGGCGGCAGGCGATCGAGGCCTTGCCCTGGGTGCGCCAGGCGACGGTGCTGCGGGTGTGGCCGGCGCGGATCGAAGTGCGCATCGTGGAGCGCGTGCCGGTGGCGTTTGCGCGGGCGGGCGAGCGGCTGCGGCTCGTGGACGACGACGGCGTGCTGCTCGACCGCCCGCCGCAGGGCCACTACGACTTTCCCGTGCTCGACGGGCTGGCCGGGGTCAACGCCGCCCAACCCAACGCGCCGCGCTGGCGCAGCCAGCGGCTGGCCCAGATGCGGCAGTTCGCCGCCCTGCGCGCCGACCTGGACCGCAACGGCCAGCACCACAGCCACGACGTCTCGGAAGTGGACCTGAGCAACCCCGGCGACCTGGGCGCCCGCGTGGCCGTGCCCGGCGGAGGGACGGTGCTGATCCATTTCGGCGACCGCAGCTTCGCCGCCCGCTATGCGCTGTTCCTCTCCCAGATCGGCGGCTGGCTGCAAAAATACCCCAGCATGGTCTCGGTGGATCTGCACTACGACGGCGAGGCGATTGTGGATCCGGGCAGCGGCGCCGCGCCAGCGGTCCCGATCGGGAAGGCGGCCGGCAAAAAGCCGGCGCCGGCGGGCAAAGCCACCGCAAAGCGTCCGGCGAGGCGGGGATGAGCGCGCTGCCGCCGCCGCTGTTCACCGTTTTGGACTTGGGCACCGCCCGCACCACGCTGCTGCAGATTCGGCTGGCGGAGGGACGGATGCAGTACGCCGGCCATATCACCCAGCCCTCGCAGGGACTGCGCAAGGGGGCGGTGGTGGGGCTGGCGCAGGCGGCCGAGGGCATCCGGGCCGCGGCGGCGGCGCTGGAGCGGCAGACCGGCGCCCCGATTGAGCGCGTCTTCCTCTCGCTCACCGGCGCGCATGTGCGCGGCGTCAGCAGCCAGGCCGGCTTGGCGCTGACCTCGCGCAGCCGCGAGGTGACACGCGAGGATGCCCGGCGGGTGCTCGATCTCGCGCGCACGCTGGCGCTGCCGGAGGACCGCCAGATCCTGCACGTGGTGCCGCAGGAATTTGTGCTCGACCGCCAGGGCGGCATCCACGAGCCGGTGGGCATGCTGGCGGCGCGGCTGGAGGCGCGCGTCTACGCCCTCACCGTCGCCGCCGGCGCCAAGGACAACCTGGTGCTGGCCGCCAACCACGCCGGCCTCGAGGTGGAAGAGCTGATCTTTGCGCCGCTGGCGGTGGCCGAGGCCTGCCTGGTGGCCGAGGACCGCCACGCCGGCGTGGCCGTGGTGGATTTGGGCGCGGGCTCGACCGGGGTGCTGGTCTATTCCCAGGGCAGCCTGGCGCACGCCGCCGCCATCCCCATCGGGGGCGACCACTTCACCAACGACATCGCCATCGGGCTCAACACCCCGCAGCCGGAGGCGGAGCGCATCAAGTGCGGCTTTGGCGCCGCCGCCTCCAGCTACGCGGCGGAGAGCAGCGCCATCGAGGTTCCCAGCCTGGGGGAGCGGGCGCCGCGGCTGCTGCCCCACCGCAAGCTGTGCGAGTGCATCGAGCCACGGGCGCGCGAGTTGGTCCGGCTGATCCAGGCCGAGGTCGGCAAGGGCGGCGGCTTGGGGGCCGGGCTGGTGCTGGCGGGCGGGGCGTGGCGGCTGCAGGGTTTCACCGAGATGCTGGCCGCCTCCACCGGGCTGCCGGTGCGCGCCGCCGCCCCGGCGCTGCTGGAGGGCATGCCCGACGAACTCGCCGAGCCCGAGTACGCTTTTGCGGTCGGGGCCTGCTACTACGCCCACCGACTGGTGGTGCGGCAGCAGCGGCCGCCCTCGCTTTGGGAAAAGCTGCGGCAGAAGTGGGCCGAGCTGGGCGACTGAGGCGCGCGGAAGTGGTTGCTTCCTAAGGACTTCCGGACAAATTGGGGGGATGCCATTCACCCCCCGCTGTCGGCCGCTCGCAGCCGCCAAGCCGCCATTCGCTTCATTGGCCTTGGGCTTTCCCTCCGGGGCCGCCTAGCATCACACTTAGCCGGGGGTGGGCCTTTCTTCCGCCGGCCTGCGGTCGGCCAACGAATGGCTTGGCCGGGTCCGCCACATTGACGATCGAAAATAAGGAGGCAGCACCTTGAGCACTCAGACCTTTGCTCCCCAGACTTTCGCGCCGGCCAAGCGCAACGACTTCACGGTCATGCAGCCGGAGACCACCCACTCCGGCTCGCGCATCGAGGCCATCCACAAGGGGCTGCCCAAAATCACCCAGTCGCTGTGCCCGGATTGCACCCGCGTCATCGAGGCGCGCGAGTTCGAGGAGAACGGCGCCGTCTACATGGAGAAGACCTGCCCCACGCACGGCTACTTCCGCGACAAGATCTACGCCGACGTGAAACTTTATTTGAAGATGGAGCAATGGTACTTCGGCGACAACCGCGGGCTGTCGAATCCGGCCATCCCCAGCGCCACCCGCTGCCCCGACCAGTGCGGGCTGTGCTCGATGCACACCAGCCACACCGGCCTGGCCAACGTGGATTTGACCAACCGCTGCAACCTGACCTGCCCGGTGTGCTTCGCCAACGCCAACGCCGCCGGCTACCTCTACGAGCCCAGCTTCGACCAGGTGCGCAAAATGCTGCAGGCGCTGCGCAACGAGCGCCCGGTGGCGGGGCGCGTGGTGCAGTTCTCCGGCGGCGAGCCCACCATCTACCCGCGCTTCCACGACGCGGTGGCGCTGGCCAAGGAGATGGGCTTCAGCCACATCCAGGTGGCCACCAACGGGGTGATGTGGAACGACCTGGACTTCTGCATCAAGGCGCGCGACGCCGGGCTGCACACCCTCTACCTGCAGTTTGACGGCGTCTGCGACGACATCTACAAGCGCACCCGCGGCGAGTCGCTGTTCGACAAGAAGCTGAAGGCGATCGAGAACGTGCGCAAGGCGGGCATCATGAAGATCGTCTTCGTGCCCACCATCGTCAAGGGGCTGAACGACCACCAGATCGGCGACATCATCAAGCTGGCGCTGGAAAATATCGACGTGGTCAGCGGCATCAGCTTCCAGCCGGTGACCTTCACCGGGCGCATCTCGCGCAAGGAACTGGAGGCCAAGCGCTTCACCCTGGCCGACGTGGCGCACGCGGTGCACGAGCAGACCGGCCTGGCCGACCCCTACAACGACTGGTTCCCGCTGGCCTGCGTCACCCCGTTCTCCAAGCTGATCAGCGCGCTGCGCGGCGAGGAGACCACCTCGCTGAGCTGCCATCCGCACTGCTCCATGGGCACCTACATGTTCGTGGACCAGAAGACCAAGCAGGCGGTGCCGGTGACCCGCTTCGTGGACGTCGGCAACATGCTGCAGGACATTGACAACCTGGCGCGCAGCGCCGAGAAGGCGCGCTTCAAGTTCTTCAGCAAGGTCAAAACCTGGAACTCGCTGCAGAAACACTTCCACGCCGAGCGCGCGCCGGAGGGGCTGACCTTCACCCGCTTCCTGCAGACGCTGCAGGGCATGACCGACAAGAGCTACGGCCGCGGCGCCGACGCCGAGCAGGGCTTCGTCTACAAGACCCTGATGGTGGCCGGCATGCACTTCATGGACAGCTACAACTACGACGTGGAGCGGGTGAAGCGCTGCATCATTCACTACGCCGCGCCCAACGGCCTGATCTACCCCTTCTGCACCTACAACTCGGGGCCGGTGTATCGCGAGAAGATCGAGAAGAAGTACTCGATGCCGTTCGACAAGCAGCTCAGCACCATGCAGATTCCGCAGGGCGGGCAGACCACGCAGGTGGCCGGCGACGCCGCCAAGAACATGCTGCCGGTGCTGCAGGCGGCCCCGGCCAGCGGCGGCTGCTGCTCCAAATAAGTAAGCGCGCGGGCGCCCGGCTTCGCCGCCCGCGCTCCTAGGCCGCAAGAGCGCGGGCGCGGGGACCCTCCGCCCCGCGCCCGCTCCGCCCCGGCCTCACGGCCGGGGCTTTTTTTTGGGGACGGCTCCGGCGGGGGCGTGTTAGCTTGAAACAGGAGCGTTGCCGAGAGCAGTTCCGCGATAGCTGTAAACGGTTCCAGCGCGATCCCTGCGGCTTTTCTTGGTGAAAAGCCGCAGGGATCGCGACCCGAGCAAGCTACGACAATCGCGGAACTGCTCTAGCGGCCCGTTCGCATCGAGCCATGAAGACACCATCGGAACCTGGCGGCGCTTGCGCGCCCCCGGGAGGCGGCCCCGCGATCTAGCCAGATCCCTCCGGGTCCTCTCTCGACGGGCATCCTCGCACCGTTATGGCCCGCAACGAGAGCAGGACGATTGGCATTTCGCCGGCCCCAATCCGACTCCGCCGCCCCGGTGGCGCCCGCGTCGCCATCCGCCAAGCCCCGCCGTCGCCGCGACCATTCCGTCTGGGCTACGCGCATCCTGCCCTTTTTTCTGATCCTGGGGCCAGGCTTCATCACCGCCAACGTGGACAACGACCCCGGCGGCATCCTCACCTACTCACAGGCCGGTGCCAAGTTCGGCTACCTGCTGCTGTGGACGCTCATCCCCACCACCATCGCCCTGATCGTGGTACAAGAGATGGCGGCGCGCATGGGCGCGGTCACCGGCAAGGGATTGTCGGACCTGATCCGCGAGGAGTTTGGCTTCCGCGCCACTTTCTTCGCCATGACCGTGCTGGGCGTGGCCGACTTCGGCAACATCCTCAGCGAGTTCAGCGGGCTGGCGCTGGGCATGGGTCTGTTCCAGGTCGCCAAGTGGATCTCGGTGCCGGTGGGGGCGCTGTTGATCTGGCTGTTGGTGGTGCGGGGCCGCTACCGCAAGGTGGAGATGATTCTGATCGGGTTCTCGCTGATCTATTTCAGTTATGCCTTCTCCGCCGCACTGGCGCATCCCGACTGGGGCCAAGCGCTGCGCCAGACGTTGATTCCCACCGGCGTCAGCTTCCACGGCGAGTATCTGGTGTTGGTGATCGGGCTCATCGGCACCACCATCACGCCCTGGATGCAGTTTTACCTGCAGGCCTCGATCGTGGAGAAGGGCATCGGCAAGAAGGAGTACTCGCTCAGCCGGTGGGACGTGATCCTGGGCTGCATCATCACCGACATCGTTGCGTTTTTCATTGTGGTGGCCTGCGGCGCCACGCTCTATGTGCACGGCCACCGCGACGTCAACGACGTGGCGCAGGTGGCGCAGGCGCTGCAGCCGCTAGCAGGGCGCTTTGCCGCGCTGCTGTTTGCCATTGGGTTGATCAACGCCGCGCTGCTGTCGGCGGCGATCCTGCCGCTGGCCACCGCCTACAACGTGTGCGAGGGCCTGGGCTTCGAGAGCGGCGTGGACAAGCGCTTCTCCGAGGCGCCGGCCTTCTACGGCCTCTACACTTTTTTGATTGCCGCCGGCGCCGGCTTGGTGCTCATTCCGCGCCTGCCGCTGGTCAAGGTGATTCTCTACTCCCAGGTCGCCAACGGCATTTTGCTGCCGTTTGTGCTGGTGTTCATGCTCATCCTGGTGAACCGCGAGGACGTGATGGGAGAGTACCGCAACTCGCACTTCGCCAACATCATCGCCTGGGGCACCAGCGTGGTCATCGTGGCGCTGACCGTGCTGTGGGTCCTGACCCTCTAGCGGGCAGCAGCGCGCGGGCGTCCAGCTCGACCACGAGGCCGTCTTGCCAGACGACCAGCGGCACGCTAGAGCGGGCATGCTCGGCGATTGCATCCTCGGCGGCCGCCTGCAGCGCCAGGTCGGTCGGCACGCTCGCCGATCGAAAGGTTCTCCATGTTTGCGGGCTGTGGCTTCCTCGCCTGTTGTAGTGCGACTCCAGGTCCCGCCAGGTCTCTGGCCTCTGTGTACGGGTTTCGCCGAATTCGCAAGCTGCGAGGAGGTCCGGACGTAGGCTGGAGCTGTCCATCAGCCGCCAAGTGTCGGCCATCCGCCGATAGACCTGAAAGAAGTTTTCCAACGAGCGCTCAAAGCGGCGGCGAACCACCGGCTCCGGAATATTGTGTCCGCCGGCCTGCACCCGCGCGCGGACGCGCACCCGCGCCAACTCGACGCTGGGCAGCCGGAGGTAGAAAAGCACGAGCCGGTGGCCGTCCGCCTTCAGGCCGGAGAGCGTGGTCTCGAAGGCAAAATCCGCACGCAGGCGGCGCCGCCGGTCAATCACGGCCGGCGGCCACCGCCGCCCGCTCCGGCGTCAGCGGCGCAAGGCCCTGCGCGATCAAGTCGGGGGTTCGCGCAAAAAATGGCCAAGGCGGACGGGATCATGCGCCGCTATCGCAATTCGCTGCGCGAACTCGCCCAGTGAAGCGGCTGGTCTGGATTGACGAAGCCCATGCTCCGCAGATCCATCAGCGAGTGTTGACGCTGCATGGCGGCGCCGGCGGCGTGCGCGACGCCAACCTGCTCTCGTCTGCTCTCGTCCGCGCTGGCGCGGCCGCGGCAGCTTTACGCCCATGGCGACGCGCGCGGCCAGGGCGAGCTCGCAGCGGCCTCCATGGTTGGCATCGTGCGCAACCATCCCTTCCTGGACGGCAATCAGCGCACCGGATTTGTGGTTGGGGTGCTTTTTCTCGAGATGAACGGCGCTCGCTTTACCGCCTCCGAAGAGGCGGCCGCGCAAGCCATCCTGGACGTGGCCTCGGGCGCGCTCGACGAAGCCGCGCTTGCCCGCTTCATCGACGCCAACGCTCG
>Ga0307374_10003359_pt1 | contig 27396 bp, 19 predicted proteins | sample OX3MG_FD_202532 | JGI IMG/M metagenome (GOLD analysis project Ga0307374, IMG submission 202532) | Soil microbial communities from Risofladan, Vaasa, Finland - OX-3 | ecosystem: Environmental > Terrestrial > Soil > Coastal area > Acid sulfate soil | place: Finland: Risofladan, Vaasa | collected...
GAGCCGGTGATCCAGAACGCCGTGTTGTTGGTGTAGGCGCCAATCTGGTCATACACCCAGGCGCCGTCGTAGTAGATTACTCCCTGGTCGTCGTTGTCCCACTCGCAGGCCCCGCCCCGCTGCTGCTGGTTGTACCAATACCCTGTGGTTCCGGAGCCTTGGGGCCAGGGGAAGGTCATGTCGGTCTGCCACAGCGCCAGGTCGGGGATGGCGGGAAAGGCGGTGGCCCTGTTGCCCGAGAACGCCTGCGGCGCGACCGCCATGGCCCAGGTGTTGTTCGCGGTCGAGACGGTCGAGCCCCCGACGATGACGTTGCCGCTGACGTTCAGGGTGTAGCTGCCGGCCGGCGTCGAGCCGCCGACGTTGGTTTCGATCTCGAACATGGTGGTGCCGGAGCCGCCCAGCCCGGAGAAGGTGATGGTGTCGTCCGGGGTCGAGGTGGTCGAGACGGTGCCCTGCATGCTGTTATTGTCCTGGAGGTCCGGCCAGTGCACCCGGGTGTTCGGCGGCAGTCCGGTGATGATGAACTGGGGGTTGGCGCTGCTGGTCTTGCCCAGCGTGGGGCCGTAGTAGACGCCCACGTAAAGCGGCGATCCCGGGGTCACGTTGTGCGGCCCCACCGGAACGGCGAACATGGTCGAGGTGCCGGTGGTTGGGGCAGCGGCGGCGGCGAAGGTGTCGCTGCAGCACCCCGGCCCATCGGTCGAGGCGAGCGAGTCCTGGGGCGCGCCGCCCGCCACCCCGCGCGACTCCACAAAATACTGATAGCTCTGCGACGGCCACAGATTGCCCAGCGTCACCGAATGCGCGGTCACGCCGGCGGTGTCGGTCTCCGGCGTGCAGGTCACCACGTCGTTGCCGATGGAGGAGCAGACCTTGCTGCTGGCGGCCACGCTGGTGGTCCAGGTGATGGCCTCCTGGGTGGGTGAGACCGAGGTGGCCGTGACGTTGGTGAAGACAGGCAGGCTGGAGCTGAGCACGGTGAACGCCACCGCCTGGCTGGCGGAGTTCGAGGCCGCATCCTGCACCTTCACCGTCATCGGGTACGATCCCGCCGCGCTGGGCGTGCCGCTGAGCACGCACAGCCCCGGCGGATAGCTGGCCGGCGCCACCTCCGCCATGGTCATGCCCGCCGGCAGCGAGCCCGCGCTCAGTGAGCAGGTGTAGGGCGCGGTGCCGCCGGCGATGGCCACCACCGCGCCGCCCGTCGCGGTGCCGCCATCGGTGAGGTCGCCATCGCGGTAGGCGCTGCCCTGGAACGCCGGTTGGGTGCGTGGCGCGCTGGCCACCAGCGCCCCGCCCCCGCCGCCGCCCACGCTGGTGTAGGGGCCGGTCACCACCAGATGCAGGTCGAAGCCCAGCGCCGGCACGCCGGGGCTGGCGTAGCCGGAGGCGGAGCTGGTCGTGGCGTCAGTTTCAGCGGTGGAGTGGGGGGTCGAGGTTTCGTCGGTCCGGTCCAGGTAGACCGTCGGGGCGGTGCCGCTGCCGCTGGTTGGCGCGATGGCTGCCACCGCTTTCCCCTGGACCGAGGTCGCGTTGCCAGACCCGCCGCCGCCTGTGTGCGTCTGGGATGCCGCTCCCAGCGCCAAAAGCATCGCGGCGATTATGGCTTTTAGCATACAGAACCTTCCCAGTCCTGATTTATTGAGTCCCCATATTATAGTAAAGCATCGAAGAGTCCGGCCTGGCGCCAGAAGGCGGCGACCAGGGCGGGCCGGCGGCGAAGGCCCGCACCGCGCGGCTGTGGTGCACCCCCAGGCCGTCCCGAATGGCCAGCAGTTCGCCGGGAACGTGGCGCAGCAGGTGCTGCAGGAACCCGATCGCCTGGTGCGGCCCGGATCGAGCCGGGGAACAGCTGGATATAGAAGCGCAGCCAAGTGATGCCGGCGATGGCGCTCAGCGTCTTCCAGCCGCCCGGGTGCGGCAGCGCTGGGGCCGCTCGCTCAATCCGCTTTCGTCGACAAAAACGATGGTTTTGCCCTCCCGCGCTTTTTTTAGCGCTGGCCCAGTCACCTGCTCCCAGCGCCGGATCGCTGCTGTCTTCCCGGCCGCCTACTGGCTGCGCCAGAGCACGTAGTCAAAGCTCCAGCGGTATTGCTGGCTGAAGTTCTTGCCGCTCCAGCCCAGGCCGTTGTCGATGTTGTCGGTGACGCCGGAGTCCCAGATGGCATCGCCTTCGCCCAGGTAGCGCGTGTCCCCAGTCTGCTCATACAGCCAGGCGTAAAGGGGCGCCACCATGAGGTTGAGGTTGCGCAGATCGGAACCGCCGCCGGTGGTGAGGATGCCGTTGTCCTCCTGCAGCCGGTTGTAGACGAACAGGCCGTTGCCGCCGGTGCGGGGGATCCAGTCCTTGGCCCAGAGATGGTCGGCCAGCGCCTGGATGGCGGGGGGGATGCGCGGGTCGCTCTGGTTGCCGGTCTTGGGGTCGAGGTAGTATTCGAGCAGCGCCTGGGCCAGCAGGCCATCCATGAAGGGCTGGTCGGCGCCGGTGGTGCCGTTGGCGATGGCGTCGGCGAAGCCGAGGCAATGGGTGACCAGCTGCTGGATCTGGGCGAGGCTGGTGGAGCCGCCGCCGGCATCATAATCCAGCCGCCGCAGGCCGAGCGCATAGCTGCCCTCGCGGACATTGGTGGCGTCGAAATAGCCGGTGTTGTTGGAAAGCAGCAGCCCGTCGGTGACCGTCAGCGAGTGCAGGTCGGTGCAGGCCTGGGCATTGCCGCCGGTCACGCAGGCATAGTACAGGCCGTGAGGAAAGACCCAGTAGCCCTGCACGCGATAGGATTGGTCAGTTAGATATTTGTGGTACAGAGCCATGGAGGCGGCGGCGCCCTGGGGGCCGCTGCCGGCGGCCGCGGTCGGACAGGGAGATTTGTTGGAGCCTGTGACCCAGGTGGCCAAATTATTGGTGTAGATGCCAATCTGGTCATACACCCAGGCGCCGTCGTAATATTGGATTCCTTCCGAGTCGGCGGTGGACTCGCAGTTGCCCTGCAGCGTTTCCCCGTTGTACCAGTACCCCAGCCCGGTGTTGCCGGCACCCTGCGGCCAGGAGAAGGTCATGTTGGTCTCCCACAGGGCCTTGTCGGGGATGGCGGGAAAGGCAGCAGCCTTGGAGGCGGTGAAGCTTGGGGCCGCCACGTTCACGCCCCAGGTGCTGTTGGCGGTGGAGAGCACGGTGCCGGTGCCGTCGAGCACTCTGCCGCTGATGTTCACGGTGTACTGGCCGGCGGGCGTGGTGCCGCCGACGTTGGTCAGCAGTTCGAACATGGTGGTGTTGCTGCCGCCCAGCCCGGAGAAGGTGATGGTGTCGTCGGGGGTGGCGGTTTGCGAGATCGTGCCTTGCAGCATGGCGTTGTCCTGCTCGTCGGGCCAATGCACCTTGGTGTTGGGCGGCAGTCCGGAGATGGTGAACTGGGCGTCGACGTTTCCGGTTTTGCCCAGGGTGGGGCCATAGTAGATGCCGACATAGAGGCCGTAGCCGGGGGCCACGCTATGCGGGCCCACCGGATCGGCATACATCATGGTAGTACCGGTGGTGGCGGCCGCCTGCGCCACGAAGCCGTCAGTACAGCAGCCAGGGCCGTCAGTGCCGGAGAGGTAGTCCTGCGGGCTGCCGTTGGCGATGCCGCGCGATTGCACGTAGAACTGGTAGCTCTGTGACGGCCAGAGGTTGCTGAGCGTGACCGAGTGCGCGGTGACGCCCGTGGTGTCGGACTCAGGCGTGCAGGTGTTGACATCGTTGCCGATGGAGTAGCAGACCTTGCTACTGGCGGCCACGCTGGTGGTCCAGGTGATCGCCTCCTGGGTGGGCGAGACCGCCGTGGCCGTGACGTTGGCGAAGGCCGGCAGGTTGGAGCTGAGCACGGTGAAGGTGACGGGCAGGCTGGAGATGTTCTGCGCGCTGTCGGCCACCTGCACCACCAGCGGGAAGCCGCCCGCCGCGGAGGGCGTGCCGGAAATGACGCACAGCCCCGCCGGAAAAATGGGCGGGGTCGTTGCCGCGAGGCTGAGGCCGGCGGGCAGCGCGCCGCTGGCCAGGGTGCAGGTATAGGGTCCGGTGCCGCCGGCGATGGCCACCACGGCGCCGCCGGTGGCGGTGGCGGCATCGGTATTGTCGCCGTCGGTATAGGCGCTGCCCTCGAGGGCGGGGGCGACGCGGGGCTGGGTGAGGATCAGGGCGGATGAATTCACGCTCAGCAGCAAGGGGGCGGTGATGGTGGCGGCGGTGGGGGCGGAATCGTTGGCCTGGACGGTGAGGTTGAAATTGCCATCCGCGCTGGGGATGCCGCTGATGACGCCACTCGAGCTGAGGGTGAGGCCGGTGGGGAGTTGGCTGCTGACCAATTTCCAGCTCACCGGCGCGGTGCCCCCAGTGCTGGCCAGCGCCGCGCTGTAGCCGGAGCCGCTGGTGGCCGTCGGCAGCGAGGTGGTGGTGATGATGAGCGCCGGGGGCGGCGTCGCCGCCGGTCCGGGCGCGACCGCGGGCGCCGCGGCGCCGCCGCCGCAGCCGCATAAGCCCAGCAGCAGGCCCAGCAGTAGGACGGCCAGCGCGCCCGCCCCAGCGGCGCCGCATGCGGCGCCGCGAAATTCCGTGCGCGAAAGTGGTTCGTTCATAGCGTCGTCCAAAAAGTTGCTGGGTCGGTTTCTAGCGCACCCCGCTGGAGACGAGTCGCCCCGGGCAGGCGGCGGAAACGTTCCCCGCTGCCATGCATAGCGGCCAGGGGGGGAGAGAACTTTAGCCGATTTGCCGCGCAGCCAGGTCAGGCCGGAAGAGCCAGGCGGTGCCGGCAGGGAGCCGAGGGCAGGTGTTGGTGCCGGGCGGTATGAAAAAACCGCCATGGTGATGGCCGCGCGTCGGTTCGCATGCCCCTTGGACGCCAGCTCCCTAGTGCTGGCTGCATGTATGTGGCTCGGTATATAACCCTAGGTCGCTAGTCCGGCTCAGCCTGGGAAGCCGGCAGCGGCGGCGGCGGTTCCCGCCGCGGGCTGCGATCGCCGTGATCCAGCGCGGCGGGCGGCGATGGTATGATGGGATGTGCGGCGCGGGCGGGCGCAATGACCGCGTGGCAGTGCACGACATCGGATGGAAACGACCCCCGAGCTCCGGCGCGAGCAGAGATTTTACGATCACCATTGGGTCGACGCGCGCATGACGCCGAAGGAAGCGCTGCGCATTGAAACCACGCTGGCGGCCATCCCGGCTGATTGCGGGGCGGTGCTGGATGTAGGCGCGGGCGATGGCCGCATGTGCCACGCCGTCGCTGAGCGGTTGGGCCTGCCCACGGTGGCGATCGACCTGAGCCTGGCGGGGCTGGCGCGGATCCGGCTGCCGCGCTGCTGCGGCTCGGCGACGCGGCTGCCCTTCGCGGACCGCAGCTTTGACCTGGTGATGACCACGGAGATGCTGGAACACATACCGGGGCCGTGGTACGCGGCGGTGTTGCGGGAGCTGGCGCGCACCGCCGGCCGCTACCTCCTGATCAGCGTTCCCAACCGGGAAAATCTGCGCGAGCACACCATGTGCTGCCAGGCCTGTGGGGCTCGTTTCCACGCCTGGGGCCACCAGCGGTCCTACTCGCCGGCCGGGCTGCGGCACCTGTTTCCGGGTTTCACCGTACGCCAGTTGGCGAGCGTGGGTGAAGCGGAAGCCAACTACAACCGACTGCTGGTGTGGCTGCGGCAGGAGGCGGCGGGGGGCTGGCATTGGGAACCGCAGGCGCAGTGTGGACGCTGCCAAGCGGCCATGGACGGCCGGCCGCGGCGACCACGGCTGGCGCGGCTGTTGGATGGCGTCAACGCGCGCTTGTGGGCGCCCGTTTCCCGCCGACCGAATTGGCTCCTGGCGCTTTACGAGCGCGATGGCGCCGCCGCGGCCGGTTTGGCGCAGGGCCGCTAAGCGCGCGTCGGCAGGCGTTCCGCCAGGATGGCGACGATGCGTTCGGCGGCATGGCCGTCCCACAGCGGCGGGCAGCGGTGGGGCGGGCGTGGGGCCGCCAGCGCGGCGCGGCCGGCGGCGATGATGCGCGCCGGATCGAGACCGACCAATTGGTTGGTGCCGTGGGTGAGCGTGGCCGGGCGCTCGGTGTTTTCGCGCAGCGTGAGGCAGGGCACCCCCAGCACGGTGGTCTCCTCCTGGATGCCGCCGGAATCAGTGAGCACCAGGCGCGCCTGGTCGAGCAGGCGCAGAAAATCCAGGTAGCCCAGCGGCGCCAGCAGCCGCAACCCGCCGGCGGATGCCGGGCCGGGGACCAAGCCGAACGCCTGCAGGCGCTCGCGGGTGCGGGGATGCACGGGAAACACCATCGGCAGACCCGGCGCGATGGCCGCCACCGCCGCCAACAGGCGCTGCAACACCGCCGGGTCGTCCACGTTGCCGGGGCGATGCAGGGTGAGTACGGCGTAGGCGCGCGGCTGCCGACGTTCATCCAGCAAGTCCAGGTCGGCGAGCACGGTGGAGTCCGCGGCGGCGCGGCGATGACGCAGCAGCGTGTCAATCATCACGTTGCCCACCAGGAAAATGCGCTCGGGGCACACGCCCTCGCGGCGCAGGTTTTCCACCCCGCTCGGCTCGCTGGCAAACAGGTAGGTGGCGAGCAGGTCGGTGACCCGGCGGTTGATCTCCTCCGGCATGGAGTCGTCAAAGCTGCGTAGGCCGGCCTCGACATGGGCCAGCGGCAGGCGCAGCGCCGCCGCCGCCAAGGCGCTGGCGGCGGTGGCGTTGACGTCGCCCACCACCAGCACCAAGTCGGGGCGGGCCTGGGCCAGCACCGGTTCCAGGCGCTTCAGGGTTTCGGCGATCTGGGCGGCGTGGCTGCCGGAGCCCACCCCGAGGTTGAGGTCGGGGGTGGGGATGCCCAGCTCGCGGAAAAAGGCGCCGGAGAGGGAGTCGTCATAGTGCTGGCCGGTGTGCACCAGCACATGCTCCAGGCCCGGGACGCCCCGCATGGCGTCCGCCAGCGGCGCAATCTTCATGAAATTCGGCCGTGCCCCCACCACGCTCAGGATCTTCACCGGGGCCGCGCCCTCTCCCGTCCCGCTGCCGGTACCGCGCTCACGCCCTGGCGCTGCGGCGCAGCTGCGCCGGCGCCTCCTCCCGGGCGGGTTTGGCGACCACCACCAGCGTGCTCGCCAGCCAGCGCGGGCAGGGCAGGTGCAGCAGGCGCAGCAGCTGGCGCAAGCGCCGGCTGCGGGTGAAATAGACGCATTGGTCCAGCTCCAGCCCGCGCCGGGCGAGCAGGTTGCCGAGCGTGAAGGCGCAGATCCAGGCGACGTGCTCGCCATTCCAGCGGGCTTCGGCGGCGGACAGCAGAAACTCGACGAAGTGCACCGCGTAGAAGGGGTTGGGGGTGGTCAGCACCAGCCTGCCGTCCGGGCCCAGGTGCCGCCGCACCCGGGCTGTCGACATGCTCGATCAGCTCGCCCGCCACGATCACGTCGAAGCTCTCGCCCAAGTCCGCCACCATGGCGTCGCCGGCAACCACGTTGTAGCCCTTGGCGGCCAACTGCCGCACGTCCTCGGCCAGGATATCCAGCCCCAGCGTGGAGGCGGCGCTGGCCGCCAGGCGGCCGTGCAGCCACCCGGGCCGCGCTTCCTGCTGCGCGGAGTGGTCCACGCAGCCGACATCCAGCAGCTTCTTGCCGGCCACCAGCGCGGCGATGTACTCATCAATGTCGCCGCGGCTGGTTCGTGAAGTGGGCATGGTCGGGGGGCGAGCCTGTACAGGCGTAGGGCGCCGCGCGGAGAAGGGCGGCGCTATTGTAGCGTGGGGTGGAGGGCGGGGTCAATGCGGCTCATCGGGCGGCTCATCGGGGCCACGCCGTCTGTTTCCCACTTACCCAGTTGAAGAAGGCCAGGGCGGCCGCGGTGTTCAGCAGCACAAACGCATGGGCCGGGTCGGCCAGGCGCCGCAGCCCCCAAAGCCGGCGGCGGAAGCCGCCGACTACGGCCAGGCCGTAGAAGGCCAGTTGCAGCAGCAGCGCGAGGCGATAGAGGGGGCCGGTCAGCAGCAGCGAGCTGAGGAGCAGGGCCGCGAGCGCAAACGGGGCCAGCAGCCGCAGCAGTTTGTGGCTGACAAACGCCAGCCGCACCGGGTTGGCGCGGGTCAGGATCCAGGGCGCCAGCTGCAGCAGTTGGTAGTTGCCGCTTAGGGTGCGCACCTTGCGCCGAAACTCATGCCGGGGCGCGCCCAATTGGTCATAGGCCAGCGCCGCCGGCTCGAACACCACCCGCAGCCCCTGCCGCACAACCTGCATGGGGGTGAAGACGTCGTCCAGGATCGTGCCCGCCGGCAGCGGGCGCAGGGCGCCGCGGCGCACCGCATATAGGGCGCCGGTGGCGCCCACGCTGGAGCCGGCGGCGCTTTCCCACTGCCGGATCTTTTTCTCGATTCGCCAGTATAGGCCCAGGCCGCTGCCCCCGCCCAGCTCCAGCTCGCCGCTCACCGCCCCCACCTCCGGATCGGCGAAATTCTCCACCAAGCGCCGCACCGCCTCCGGCGCGATCCGCTGACGGGCGTCGGTGAACACCACCACCTCGCCCCGCGCTGCCGCCAGGCCGCGGTTGAGGGCCACGGCTTTGCCGCCCGCCTGCGGCAGCGGGAAAAAACGCACGCGTTCGCCGCCGGGGGCGGCGGCGTGGGCGGCCAGGATGGCATCGGTGGCGTCGCTGGAACCGTCGGAAACCACGATCACCTCGCGCAGCCGGGCGGGATAGTCGAGCGCCGCCAGGTTGGCCAGCTTGGCCGCCATGACCTTTTCTTCATTCCGCACTGCCAGCACGATGGAGATGCTGGGCTCGAACCCCGCCTGCCGCCGCACCGGGCGCGGACGCCAGCGGCTGCGCAGCCAGGCGAGCAGGGCGTAGCCGGCGAAGGTGTAGACCAGCAGGATCGCCGCCAGCCAAAAAATCAGCGCCATACCACCTCGGGCATCTGGGAGGGCCGGAACATCGCTTTCTGTGTAAATGCGTGCAGTTCGAGGGCCAGACCGGCGCGCCGCTCCCGTTCTGCTCCCCCTGCGGCAACAGCGGCACCCGCTCGGCGTGCCGTCAGCGTGCCGCCGGCTTCCTAGCCACCGGGGAAAGCGCGGCTAGCCTGGCGCTGCTCCCGCCGCCAGCGCCGGCGCGGCGGCCACGTGTGCCAGGTAGTTCCGGTGCCAGAGCTCGAACACGAGCAACTGCCAAAGCAGCGCGGAGTGGTCGCGAGCGCCGCGGAAATGCTCCTGCAAGAGGCGCTCGACCGAGGCCCGGCGGAAATAGCCACGCTGCACCGCCTGCGGCTCGAGCAGCACCCGGATCATTTCCTCCTTGAGTTGGTTTCGAATCCAATGCTTGAGGGGCATGTCAAATCCCTGCTTGGGGCGGTAGAGCACCTCGCGCGGCACTCCCAGCCGCTCCGCCAACCTGCGGAAAATATACTTGCCCTGGCCCCGCCGCAGTTTCCAATCGGCCGGAAGGCCGCTCACCCATTCCACGAACACATGGTCGAGGATCGGCACCCGCACCTCCAGCGAAACGGCCATGCTCATGCGATCCACCTTGGTGAGGATGTCGGCCGGCAGCGAGGTCTTGGTGTCGAGGTACAAGAGCCGGCTCAAAGGATCCGCCGCGGGCGCCGCCGCCAGGAAGCCGCGGAATTGGTCGAGCGGGTCGGGCAGCGCTCGCGCGCTAGCGAGAAACGCGTCGCTGAAATATTCCCGCTCGCGGCCACCTCCCGCCAGGAACGAAATTCCATCCAAATACCGCTCCGGCGACGAGAGCGAGACGTTGAAGGCGAGCTTGCGCCCGCGCACGGCGTGGGGCAAACGGGGATAGATCTGCGACTGGTACATGCGCCCCGCCCAGCCCGGAATGCGGTCAAACAGCGCACGCTGGCGGTTGACCCGGTAGCGGCCATAGCCGGCGAACAGTTCGTCGCCGCCGTCGCCGGACAGCACCACGGTCACGTGCTGACGGGCCAGTTGCGAGACGAAAAACGTGGGGAGCATCGAGGAGTCGGCGAATGGCTCCTCCAGGCCACGGGTCAACTGGGTGAGCGTGGCCTCGATGTCGGCCTCGACCGTCACCTCGCAGTGCTCGGCGCCAAAGCGCTCCGCGACCTTGCGGGCGTAGGCAGCTTCATCGAAATCGGCGTGCGGAAAACCGATGGTGAACGTCTTGACCGGGCGCGAGCTCGCGGCCGCCATCAACGCCACCACAATCGAAGAGTCGGTGCCGCCGCTCAGAAAGGCTCCCAAGGGCACGTCGGCGATCAGCCGGATCTGCACCGCCTCCGCCAGGCGCTGCTCCATCTCCTCCAGGCAGGCTTCCTCGGACGCGGGGGTGTGGGTGCCGTAGGGCGGCAGGTCCCAATAGCGGCGGACGCTCACCTTGCCCTGGGCAAATTCCAGCACATGCCCCGGCGGCAGTTTTTGCACGCGGGCAAAGGCGGTCGCCGGGTCCGGAATGTAGCCGAACTGGAAATAGCGCAGCAACGCCCCCTCGTCCGCCACGGCCAGCGAGGGCGCTGCCGCCAGCAGGGACTTGATCTCGGAGCCATACCACAGGCAGCCTTCCGCCTGCGCAAAATGCAGGGGCTTGATGCCGAGCCGGTCGCGCGCCAGCAGCAAGGTGCTGCTCCGGGTATCGTAGACCGCAAAGGCGAACATGCCGCGCAGCTTGTGCACGCACTCCGATCCCATGTCCTCGTACAGGTGCACGATGACCTCGGTGTCGGAGTTGGTGTAGAACCGGTGCCCACGGCTCTGCAACGCCGCCCGCAGCTCGCGGAAGTTGTAGATCTCGCCGTTGAACACCACCCATACCGTCTGGTCTTCGTTGTGGATGGGCTGGTGGCCGCCGGGGAGGTCAATGATGCTCAAGCGCCGCATGCCCAGCCCCACCGCGCCGTGCACCCACACGCCGTCATCGTCGGGTCCGCGGTGCACGATGGCGTCGCACATGCGGCGCACGGTGGCGGCTTCCGCCCGGTAGCTGCGATCCTCCCCTGCCAATCCGGCTATGCCGCACATACCAGCTCCCATTCGCCGTGCGGGAGCGGTTTGCCCGCCGGCCGCGCCGCTGCCCGTTGCAGTGCCACCACGTATCCAAACATCAGGGCGGGGCAAAACCGGCAGGCCAGGCCGGCAAAAAACGATCCCACCACGAAGGCGGCCAACGCGGCGCGCAGCGCTGCCGCCAGGGTTCTTCCCCCGGGCGCGGTGGCGGCCGGTTGCGCGCGGCGCGGACCCTTGAAGGAAAGCACCAAGGTCATGACGTAAAGGCCAGCGCCAGCAGCTCGCCCCTCGGCGCTCATCTGCCCGCCTCCGCGTGCCCCGGCCTGGAGGGGCGCGGAGGCGGCCGGCGCGGCGGCGGAAGCGGGGCGGGCCCGGACATCGTTATCCGTGTAAATCCGTGCAGTTCGGGGGGGCCAAACCGCCCGCCCGCCGCTCAAATATTATGCCATGGTTGGCGGGTGGGCGGCGGTGCCACGTCGGGCGCGCCCCGAGGTTGCATCGGGATGCACCTTGGCGGCTGCCGCCCGCCCATGGCCCGGTTTCCGCAAATTTTTGCACACTCGTCGCCCACGTCAAGGTCTTTGTTTTCAATGGTTAACTCCGGCGGCGGGCGGGCGGCGGCCTTTGCGCGGTGGCATTCGACGTGCGAGTTGGAAAGCGAACAGGGGTATGTGGGCCGCGGCTAGGGCGCGGTGCCGACAGCTTCTGGGGTGACCGTGTGGGGCCTATTGGCGAGCAATTGCCATAAGGGTCGGCACACCGAAAGCCTTTGGAAAACAGGTGGACGACTTGGTTCAGGGCGGGATGTTAAGCGCCGCCTTGGGCAACCGAAGCATCTCGCGAATTCGAAAGGAGCATTATGAAACGTTTGATTCTCACGCTGGCTTTGGCGATCGGGGTCGGTATCCTCCCCGCGGCAGCCCTCGCCAGCCCCATCACCTTGGCCATCGGCTGGTCGACTTCGATTGGCGGGGCGATCACGCAGTTGGCGAGCGGCTCGAGCCCGCTGACGTTTAGCGGTGCGGGGCTGAACGGGTGGTCCGTGATTGTCTCGACCGGGACCACGGCCAATCCCTCCAACCCGCTGCTGGACCTCTCGACCACGGCACAGTGCGGTTCGTGCACCAGCACGCTGTACCTGTGGCTGACCGGGACCGGGTTCACCAGCACTCCGGCTGGCATCACCTCCACGGTTTCCGGTAACAATTCCACTTCCAGCGCGAGCTTTACCCAAGCCGCGTGGTGGGATGGCGGCAATACTGCGTTCGCCACGACGAACAAGGTCGGGGACCTCGGGCCCTTCGTTGGCACCGGCGCGTTGGGCGGCAGTATTTCCGGTGGCGGGCCGGCAAGCGGCACTTACTCGCTGACTTTGGCGGATGGCTTCGGCCCTGGCGCCAACTACAGCGTGGATGGCAGCGTAGCGGTGCCGGAGCCGGCCTCGCTGGCGCTGCTGGGCACCGGGCTGCTGGGCCTGGCGTTCCTGTTCCGCCGGCGCATCACCGACGCCAACGGGCTGGACCTCCAAGCCTAATTGGCGCTACCCTACCCTGGGAGCCGAGCCGCGGGCTTCGGCTTCCCAGGGATTTTTTTTGCCTTCGACACCCACTCCCGAGCCAGGCACCATGCCCTCCTCCCTGCACGCGGCCGACACGCCTCTCGCCCCGTCCGCGGCAACCGCCGAGTCCGGCGCCGGGCGCGACAGCCGCTGGTCGGTGGTCTCGATCTACGCCCTGGCCATGGGCGCGCTGGCGCTGATATACGTGCCAGTTCTGATTTCGCTCGGCAGCGACTGGCTTACCAACCCCAACTACTCGCACGGCATCATCATTCCCTTCGCGGTGGCGTTCTTCGTCTACCTCAAGCGCGAGCGGCTGCGGGCGCTGCCGGCGCGGCCGAGCGCCTGGGGTCTGGCGCTGGCGCTGGCAGCGGAGGCGGAGTACCTGGTGGGCTTTCTGGGCGCGGAGTTCTTCCTGCAGCGCACTTCCCTGCTGCTGTTGCTGGCGGGCGCGGTGGTCTACCTGTGGGGCTGGGCCCACCTGCGGGCACACCTGTTTTCGCTGACGCTTTTGCTGCTGGCGATCCCGCTGCCGGCGATCATCTTCAACGCGGTGGCGTTTCCGCTGCAACTGCTGGCCTCGTCGTGGGCGGCGGGGCTGCTCAACCTGTGCGGCATTCCGGTGTTCCGCCAAGGCAACATCCTGGAGCTGCCGCAGCGGGCGCTGGACGTGGCGGAGGCGTGCAGCGGCATCCGCTCGCTGTTCAGCCTGATCACATTGGCGATGATGGTGGCCTACTTCGTGCCGGTGCGCTTCTGGGTGAAGCTGGGACTGGTGCTGAGCGCGGTGCCGATCGCGCTGTGCACCAACGCGGCGCGCATCGCCCTCAGTGGCCTGCTGGGAAAATATTTCGGGGAGCAATACAGCGAAGGGTTCTTCCATGCCTTTTCGGGCTGGCTGATCTTCCTGGTGGCGTTCCTGGCGATGCTGGGAGAAGCCAGCCTGCTGGGGCGCTGGGTGGGGAAACGACCGGCGGTGGGAGGAGGAGACTAGGCATGCCCGCCATTCAGCGCCGCCATTGGCTGCTGCTCACGTTGATCCTGCTGGCCACGTTTTGCGTGCGGGCGCGCCTGGGGGGCTCGCCGGTGGTGCCGCTGCGGCAACCGCTGAGCCAATTTCCGGCGCAGGTGGGGCGCTGGCATGTGATATCGCAGCCGGTGCTCGGTGCGGATGTGCTGAGCGTGCTGAAGGCGGACGATTACATGATGCGCGACTACGCCACCGCGCAGGGACGGCAGGCGCAGTTGTTCGTGGCCTACTACCGCAGCCAGCATGCCGGCGAAAGCATGCACTCGCCCAAGAACTGCCTGCCGGGCTCGGGCTGGGAGCCGATCCAGAGCGATTATGTGCGCTTGGCGGCGGGACCGGAGATCAACCGCTACGTGATCGGCGATATGGGGGACCGCGAGCTGGTGCTGTACTGGTACCAGGCGCAGGGGCGGATCATCGCCAGCGAGTACTGGGGCAAGATCTACCTGGTGTGGGACGCCATGCGGGAGGGGCGGCGGGACGGTGCCATCGTGCGGGTGCTGGTGCCGATGCAGCCGAATGAGAGCGTCGCCAAGGCCACGCAGGACGCGCTGAGCTTGGCCAATCCCAGCCTGCCAGTGCTGCGGAATTTTTTGCCGAATTAGCTTACAGCCGCCAATTCCAGCGCCCGTTGCCGGTTGGCAGTTGCCAGCAGGACGGAATTGCGGCGAACCGCTAGGCGCAGTTGCTACGCGCGGTCGGGTTGGGGCTGGTCCAGGCCGTAGAGCCGGAGCTTGTAGAGCAGCGCCTTGTAGCTGATGTTGAGCAGGCGGGCGGCCTCCTTGCGCACCCCGTGGGCTTGGGCCAGCACCTCGGCGATGACCTCGGCCTCGGCCTCGCCCTTGAGGCCGCGCACCAGCGACTTGAGGTCGCGGGGCTCGCCGGCGCGGGGGCTGCGGCGCGCCGCCGCCGGCGCCATCCCCGCCCGCGCCGCCGGCAGCGGCCGCGGCGCCGCCGCCTTGCGCTGCATCTCCTCCAGCACCAGCGCCTCGTCGGCCAGGATCAGGTAGCGCTTGACGAAGTTCTCCATCTCGCGCAAATTGCCCGGCCAGTCGTAGGCGGCGCAGGCCTCCAGCAGCTCGGCGGAGAACGGCAGCGAGGGCCGCACAAAGGTCTCGGCGAAGCGGGTCATGAAGTGGCGCAGCAGCACCGGAATCTCGTCGCGCCGCTCGCGCAGCGGCGGAATCTCGATGGTGAAGCCGCTGAGGCGGGAGTAGAGGTCGCTGCGGAAGCTCTGGTCGGCGAGCGCGCCGTGCAGGTCGAGGTTGGTGGCGCTGATGATGCGGGCGTCGGTGGAGGAGGGGCGGGTGGCGCCCAGGCGGGTGAAGCTGCCGTCCTGCAGGACATGCAAGAGCTTGGCCTGCAGCGAGGCCGGCATCTCCCCGATCTCGTCCAAAAAGATGGTGCCGCCGCGCGCCAGCTCGAACTTGCCGGGCTTGGCCTTGACCGCCCCGGTGAATGCGCCGGGCTCGTAGCCGAATAGCTCGCTCTCCAGCAGATCGGCGGGCAGGGCGGCGCAGTTGACCTTGATGAAGGGGCGCGAGGCCTGGGGCGAGCGGTGGTGCACCAAGTGCGCCAGCACCTCCTTGCCGGTCCCGCTCTCGCCCAGCAGCAGCACCGGGACGTTGAGGCTGGCCACCTGCAGCACCTGCTGGTAGGCGGCCTGCATGGCCGGACCCGCCAGCACGCAGATGCGGTCGCCCATGCGCTCCACCCCGGGAAGCGCCAGCGCCGGCTCGGGGCTGGCGAGTGGCGCCAGCCGCAGCAGCGAGGTCAGCTCCACCGTGCGCAGCGGCTTGGTGAGGTAGTCGGCCGCCCCCAGTTGCGCCGCCTGCACCGCCTTGCGGGTGTCGTTGACGTTCGACACCATCACGATCTTCAGGCCGCTGCGGGCTTGGCGCAGCCGCTCCAGCGTCTCCAGCCCGCTCATGCCGGGCATCACCATGTCGAGCAGGATGAGGTCGGGCAGCGGATCCTGCTGCACCCGCTGCAGCGCCGCCAAGCCATGCCGAGCCACCTCCACCTCACAGTGGCTCGCTTCCAAGCCAGAGATCAAATAGTGGAGACTCTCCGGCTCGTCATCCACAATGAGTACACGACTTCCCATCTAGCTCACCTCGGCTCCGCTCTCCACGGAGGCGCCTCCTACGCCTAAGGCAAGCCAGAAGTATACACCGGCGGAACCGCCGCAGCTATGCAAAAGTTTGCAGTTAATGAGCCGGGGTAAGCGGATGCCGGGAAAAGAATTTCCCTAGCAGCCCGTGGCGAAACTACCTCGCGCCCGCCACGGTCCCCTACGAGACCCGCGCCCAGAGCGGGTCTCGCTCGCCCCGAAAAGGCGAAACCACAGATTCGCCACGGGCTGCTAGCCCGCCGGGCGCAGCGGCAACATGACCGCAAACGTACTGCCCCGGTGCAACTCGCTCTCCACCCAGATCTTGCCGCCGTGCCACTGCACCAGGCGCCGGGCCACCGCCAAGCCCAGGCCCAACCCCAGCCCGGGAGCGGCATCGTCGCGGCGGCGGCGAAACCCGCTAGTGCCGCGCTCCACCGCCGGCCCCGGCTCACCCTCGCCCCGGCTCAGGCTGACGAAGGGCTCGAAGATCTCCTGCTGGTTTTCCGGCGCCACCCCCGGGCCGTTGTCGCGCACGCTGATGCAGGCGGCATTGGCCGGTTCCGGGCCATCCGCCCCGGCCCCGCCCACCGCCGCCTCGCCCCGCACCCAGACGCAGGGCTGCCACAGCAGCTCCACCTGGCCGCCCACCGGGGTGAACTTCAGCGCGTTCTCCAACAGGATCGAGATCACCCGCAGCAGCTTGTGCGGATCGCAGGGAAACGGATCCAACTGGCCCTTGGCCCGGGCCTGCAGGGTGACTCCCTTTTTGGCGAAGGCGGGCGCCCAGGCCGCCGCCAGCTCGCCCATCAACCCATTCACGTCGGCCACGTCCGCCCGGAAGGCCAGCTCGCCATTTTCCAGGCGGCCATAGGCGAAGCAGTCTTCCACGATGCGCTGCATGCGCACGCAGGTGTCGGCCAGTTGGCGGGTGATCTTGAGCTGATCGGGGTTCAGCGGTCCGCTGGTCTGCTCGCTCAGCGATTCCACCTCGCCCAGCAGCCAGGCGAGGGGGGCACGCAGCTCGTGGGCGGCGGTCAAGAACGCCGCCAACGGCGGGGGCGCGATGCCGCGGCCGGCCGCCGCTGCGCCTCCGCCCCAGGTTTCGGGGCCAAACACCGCCAATTCCGCCTCTCCCGCGTCATGGGGCGCCTTCGCAGACCTTCCTTGTTCAGAATCGAAACCCGGCTGAGCTCCCGTCATCGTGTCTCTAAGCTAGAAGGGAGCGCCCGGCCTGTCAAGCCGCACTCTATTCCGCGACCGGGCGCCGCCGCCACGCCAGCCCGGCCAAGCCCAGCAGGCCGGTCATGAACAACAACACCGTTCCCGGCTCGGGCACTTCCCCGATGTACTCCTGCGGCCGCCCGTCGTTGCTGGGCCAGCCCGACACCGGCGTGTAAATGACGAATTGTGAGAAATCGAAACCCGACAGGTTCTGCGTGGCGGCCAGGTTGAGCCAGTACTTCGAGGAGGTGGTCGAGGTCGGGTTGGAGGTGTTGAACCCCGGCGCCGAACCGTCAAACAAATCCCACATGGCGAAATTGATCGCCGCATTGACGTTGTCCTGCAGCGGCGGCGTCGGCAGGAACTGGCTGTACAGCCAGGCCGCTTGCTGATAGAGGCCCACCCCGGCGCTGTTGAAGAAGAGCGTGTGGCTCAGGTCGGCGAAGGTATTGACGCTGGCCAGCCAGGACTCTCCCAAATGGACGGTGTCGGCATAGTCGTCGCAAGCGACGGTCACGCTGGAGCCATTCACAATCAGTTGGTAGGGGTAGTAATACACCCCTTGGCCGGGTCCGCCAAGCCCGCTGGTCGTGCTGGTGAAGGTCACCGGGACGGTGTTGGCGGCCGCCAGCGCCGTCAACCCGAACACTGCTAGTGCCACCGCGCAAAAAAACTTGCTTTTCATGATATCTTCCGGGGTGTGACTGCGGACGCGGGACATATACAGTCCCGGGCCCACTCATCTTGCGTGCACGTCGAGGGCCACGGCCGCGGCGTTGACAACACAGGCCTTAGCGCGGTGGCAGGGGCGGGGTTGCGCATCCGCCTGCGCACACCCGGAGCCGGGCCGGTGGCCCCGCCGCCGCCGGACGGAAAAGTGCAGGCAATTGCATTCTCCGGCCTCAGCCGGTAGACTGGGGGCTTCACGGCCATGCCTACCCGCTATCTCGTAACCGGCGCCGCCGGCTTCATCGGCTCGTCCCTGGTGGCCGCCCTGCTGGCGCGCGGCGACTCTGTGCGCGGCCTCGACAACTTCGCCACCGGCAAGCGCGAAAACCTGCTGCGCCTCCCGGGCATGGAGTTCCTCGAGGGCGACGTGGCCGACTTGGCCACGGCGCGGGCCGCCTGCCGCGGCATCGAGGTCATCTTCCACGAGGCCGCCATCCCCTCGGTGCCGCGCTCGGTGGCCGACCCCATCGGCAACAACCAGGCCAACGTGGTGGGCACGGTCAACCTGCTGGTGGCGGCGCAGGAGGCCGGGGTGGGGCGCATCGTCTACGCCGCCTCCTCCTCCGCCTACGGCAACAGCCCCACCCTGCCCAAGCGCGAGGACTTCCTGCCGGCGCCGCTGTCGCCCTATGCGGTGGCCAAGCTGGCGGGCGAGCACTATCTCGCCGCCTTTCACGCCGTGCACGGCATGGCCACAGTCAGCCTGCGCTACTTCAACGTCTTCGGACCCCACCAGGACGCCGCCTCGGCCTATGCCGCGGTGCTGGCCAAGTTCATCAACGCCATGCTCGACCGCGAGCCGCCGCAGGTGCACGGCGACGGCGAGCAGAGCCGCGATTTCACCTACATTGACAACGTGGTTGCCGCCAACCTGCTGGCGGCGGCGGCGCCGGCCCAGGCGGTGGCGGGACAAGTGATCAACGTGGCCACCGGTACCCGGGTGTCGCTCAACCAAGTCTTGGAGCTGTTGCGGCCCATGCTCGACTACCCGGGCGAGGTACGTTACGGCCCGCCCCGCGCCGGCGACGTGCAGCACTCCCTCGCCGACATCGGCCGCGCCCAGCGCCTGCTCGGCTACCAGCCCAGCGTCAGCTTCGAGCAGGGGCTGGCGCGCACCGTGGCCTGGTACCGCAGCCTGCGCGCCCCCAGCCCCGCCGGCTCCTAGCGCGCGGCGCCGACGCCTAGCCGGCGCTGGAGACGGCCGCGGCGGCCTCCTGGTACTCGGCGTAGCCGCCCTGGAAGTCCTCCACCCGGCCGCTGCCATCGCAATGCCAGACGCGGGTGGCGGTGGCCTCGACCAAATCCTCGTCGTGGCTGACCAGCAGCACCGTGCCGGCGTAGCGCTGCAGCGCCAGGTTGAGGGCGCTGATGGTCTCCAGATCCAAATGGTTGGTGGGCTCGTCCAGCACCAGCACGTTGGGCTTTTGCAGCATCAGCATGCAGAACAGCAGGCGCGCCGCCTCCCCGCCCGACAGCACCGCCGTCTGCTTGGTGGCCTCCTCGCGCTGGAACAGCATCTGCCCCAGCAGGCCGCGCAGCTCCTCCTGCGAGGCGGCCGGATCCCACTGCGCCAGCCACTCCACCACGCTCAGCCCGGGGGCGATCAGGGCGCGGTGGTCCTGGGAAAAATAGCCCACCTGGGCCTCGTGCCCCCACACCACCGTGCCGGCGTCGCGAAAACTCCCGGCGTAGCCGCTGACTTGGCGTAGCAGGCCGTCGGAGACCCCGGTCGCCGGGCTGCCGCCCAGCAGGGCGTGCAGCAGCGTGGTCTTGCCGCTGCCGTTGCGCCCCAGAATGGCCACTTTTTCGCCGCGCATCAGCTTGGCGCTGAAGCCGCGCACCACCGCGGGCCCGTCGTAGGCCTTGGCCACCCCCTCCAGCTCGAGCACGTGCTTGCCCGAGGGGCGCTTCATCTCGAATTTGATGAAGGGGCGGGCGATGTTGGAGCGCGCCAAGTCGGCCACCTGCAGCCGCTCCACCTCCTTGCGCCGCGACTGCACCTGGCTGGAGCGGGTGCCGGCGGAGAAGCGGGCGATGAAGTCGTTCAACTGCGCGATCTTCTTCTCCCGCTGGGCGTTCTCGGACTCGATGCGCGAGCGGATTTGGGTCTTGGCCAGCACCATATCATCGTAGCCACCGGTGTAGGTGATGATGGTCTGGTAATCAATGTCGGCCACATGGGTGCAGACGTTGTTGAGAAAGTGGCGATCGTGGGAGATCACCACCACCGAGCCGTCGAAGTGGTTGAGAAACCCCTCCAACCAGTGGATCGAGTCCAGATCGAGGTGGTTGGTGGGCTCGTCCAACAATAGCGCCTGGGGACGGCCAAACAGCGCCTGGGCGAGCAGCACCCGCACCTTCTGGCCGCCCTGCAGTTCGCCCATGCGGCGGTCGTGCAGCGCGTCGGGAATGTCCAGCCCCTGCAGCAGCACCGCCGCCTCGCTCTCGGCGGTGTAGCCGTCCTCCTCGCCGACAATGCCCTCCAATTCGCCCAGGCGCATGCCGTCCTCGTCGGTCATCTCCGGCTTGGCGTAGATCGCCTCCCGCGCCTCCAGCGCCTCCCACAGGCGGCGGTTGCCCATGATCACGGTGTCGAGCACCCGCAAGCGGTCAAAGGCGAACTGGTCCTGGCTGAGGACGCTGAGCTTGCGCGGGCGGGTGACGTTGCCCTTGGTGGGCTCCATCTCGCCCGCCAGCAGGCGCATGAAGGTGGTTTTGCCGGCCCCATTGGGCCCGGTCAGGCCGTAGCGGCGACCGGGCGGGAAGGCGGTGGAAACCTCCTCGAACAACACTTTGGCGCCGAAGCGCATGGTGAGCTGGCTGACAGAAATCATGGGGAAATCGAGGCGGGGCGGCAGCCGGGCCTCTGACCACAATAGCACGTGCGGAGGGGAGGGACCGAACCCCCACCGGCAGTGGGGTTGAGTCGGAGGGCGAGCCGTTATATATTGTATCCAGGCAGCAGGGGTGTGTGTGTGGAGGGATCTATGGCTCGTCTACTGATTGGCAGTCTTGCCCCGCCCCTGGCGGCGCCCAATCCCGACCTCTCGGCCGAAGCCGCGCGCTTCCGCTTTGGCGACTTCCGCCTCTGCTTGGTCCAGCGCCAACTCTGGCGCAATGGCGAGCCCGTGCCCCTGACGCCGCGCGCCCTGGACCTGCTGATCGCCCTGGTGCGCTGTTCCGGGCGGGTGGTGGGGCGGGAGGAGTTGCTGCGGCGGGTGTGGGGCGAGGTCAGTGTCCATGATTCAAATCTCACCGTCAACCTGTGTCTGCTGCGCCGCGCCCTGGGCAACCGTGAGCGTATAATCGCGACGGTGCCCGGCCGCGGCTATCAATTTGTGGCTCCGGTGATTCCGGAGGCCACGCAAACGGCGACACTGCTCGCCGACGACCCCGCCGCCACCTGGCTGGGCGTGGCGCCCTTTCAGAGCGTCGGCGAATCGCCGCTCTATCCCGTGCTGGGCACGGCGCTGGGGCCGGCGCTGGTGGCGGCGCTGGCGCGCATCCCGGGGTTGCGAGTGCGGCCCAGCGGCGCCCACGGCGGCAGCGAGGTGGACTGGCGGCTGGAGGGCTGGTACCAACAGTTGGAACAGACGGTGCGCATCACCGCCCAATTGGTGCGGACGGTGGACGGCGGGGTGGAATGGGCCGAGCGCCGGCACTTCGCCGCGGCCGAGCTGTTTGAACTGCAGGACCGCATCGCCGCCTGGCTGAAGGCGGTCATCCGCAGCCTGCTGGCGGGCGTGCGCGCCCTCGGCGCCTCCTCCCTGGCCGCCGCCGAACGCCAGCAGTAGCCCGCCGCGATCCGGCCCCGCCGATCCCGCCCGGAAACAGCAACGGCCTCGCCACCCAAGGTGGCGAGGCCGTCCTGCTTTGCGGGCGACCGAGTGCGGCTAGAAGGTGATCTTCGCCACGATCTCGATGGTGCGGCCTCCGTAGTCGCTGTTGGAATCCACCGCCTGGTAGGCGTTGGTGATGCGGCCGAAGCCGTTGTTCGTCAGGCTCTGGCCAGCGGTGCCGAAGGTCTCGGCGGCGCCGGTCCAGAAGAAGTTGGCGTTGTTGAAGGCGTTCAGGATCTGCACCTGCAGCTCCGAGCCAATGCGCTCGGTAATCTGGGTATTCTTGACCAAGGAGAAATCGGGCAGGAACAGTGGCGCATCGTAGAGGAACATGCGCGAGCACTGCATGCCGGCCGCGGAACAGGGGGCCAGCACGGCGGTGTTGCTGCGCAGCCCGTTGGGGCCGAGCAGGCCCTGGGGCACATACCACACCGCGCCCGGCCCCGGGGTGGGGGTCTTGTAGACGCCCAACTGGCCCTGGAGCTGCTGGGTGGACATGCCGTTGAGCACCACGCCGCCGTCGCCCTGGTTGAAGGTGCCGCCCAGGCCGCCGGTGATCAGGCCGGGCCGGCCGTTCTGCAGTAGGATGTTGCTGTCGAACGACCAGCCGCCGACCACGTTGTTGAGGAAGCCGCCGCCATTGGCCCAGCGCTCGCCCTTGCCGAAGGGCAGTTCCCAGATAGAGAAGAACTTGAAGGCGTTGCGGATGTCATACGGCGCCGGACCCTTCATCAGGCTGGGGTCGCGCAGCGTCACCTCGCTGAGGGTGTTGGAGCCGCTGCGCTGCCAGTCGTTGGTCAGGCTCTTGCTGTAGGTATAGCTGGCGTCGAAGGTGAGGCCATGCACCGGGCGATGGCGGATCTGGAACACCACCGCATTGTAGGTGGATTGCAGCCCGTTGCGCAGCTCGTAGGAGCCGCCTTGGGCGTTGGGATTCACCAAAAACAAGTTACTGGGATAGTTGTTGGCGATCAAGTTCTGCCAGTACTGATAGTTGGTAGCAATAGAGTTGGCCAAAGTGCCGGCCTGGCCCGTCTTGATGTCGTTGATGAAAGAGCCGTTGGTGAAGCCGTTCGCGGTCTGGGAGTTCCCCCCCCCCGGGTTGAAGGCGGCGGTCATGATCGGCAACGCCGACTGGCCGGCCACGGTGTCGCCAAAGTTGTTGCAATTGCACAGTGCCAGGTTGTTTTGAGCTTTCTGGAACTCGCTCAGGAAGCCGTTCTCAAAGATGTTGACCTCGTTCAGGTTCAGCCGCTGGTACAGGCCGACGCCGTGGTTGCCGATGTAGTCCACCTCGACGGCGGTGTGGGCGCCCAGGGAGCGCTGGTAGTTGGCCGACCAGCTCTGCACGTAGGGCATGTGCAGGTTGGGATCGAACACGCTCACCGACTGGCCGTTGATCGGGTTGATCGGGATGTTGGCCGAGAACGCGGTGGGCGTCTGGGCGACGGTGTTGATGTTCATGGCGCCAATGCCGATGCTGCCGGCGTTGAACTGCCCGGGCTGGGTGGCCGTGGCCTGGGGGCTGCTGAACTGCGCGCCCGAGTAGCCGGGATTGCTGGCGGCGATGCTGGAGAAGTTCTGCAAGCCCTCGCGCGAGTAGGCGATGGAGTAGCCGGCGCGCAGCACCGTCTCCCCGTTGTGGCCGAACAGCCAGCCCGAGGGCTGCCAGGCCACGCCCACGCTGGGGGCGAAGCCCTTGTACCAGTTCTTGTACCACTGCTTGCCCAAGTCGTTGGTGTAAGTGGGCGCAGCGCCGGTCATGGTGCCGGGCATGAACAGGTTGCCGGCGCCGGAGATGCCGTAGGCGGCGGCGGCGCCGCCGTTGGCGATGAAGTACTGGTTGTAGTTGTCCACCGGTACGCCTTCATACTCCCAGCGCAGGCCGTAGTTGAAGGTCAGGTTGGGCCGCACGCGCCAGCTATCGGCGCCGTAGAAGCCCAAGTCGGTCTGGTGGTAGCTGGCCACGCTGGGCGCGCCGGTGACGAAGGAGCGCGAGGTGGGGTTGAAGGCCACGTTGGTGTTGTAGCTGGTGACGTTGCCGGCAACGAGGCCGTAGAGGCTGCCCGCCAAGCCCAGGTCGGAGCTGTTGATGCCGGGCAGGTTGGAGGTGTTGAGCTGCGCCTCGATCGGCTCCAGGGTGCTCATGCCCACCCCCACCGTGGCCACGGTGTTGCCCGAGCCGAGGTCGGAGAAGCGCGCCCGGCTGGCGGTCATGCCGAAGGTCATGTTGTGGTTGCCGTGCACCCAGGCGAAGTTGTCGTTCAACTGGTAGACGTTGTCCCATTCCTGGAAGGGACTATAGGGCAGGAAGGGATTGGTCATCAACGTGGTGGGCAGGTTGGGCCGCATGCGGATGGAGCCCAGATTGGTGGCCAGAGAGGGGTAAATGGCGTTGGTCTGGTTGTAGTGGAAGCTGGAGGGGCTGTTCTGGAAGCCGACCCGCAGCTCGTTGCTGGAGTCGGGCGAGACCGCCCAGCGCCAGGCGGTGGCCCAGATGGCGCGGTCGGCGCCGTAGCCGAACTGGTTGGTATTGTAGGGCGCCACCGGGAAGCTGTAGCCGCCGCCATTGAGGGCGTCGGGGAAGATGATGAGCCGGCTGAGGTGGTAGTCGAACTCCAGCGAGTTGTTCTGGTTGATGTTGTAGTCGGCGCGGAAGTCGGGGTTGGTCTGGGCGTTGCTGCCGGTCTCGGGGAAGGCCAACTGCTGCTGGAAGGGGCTGGGGGGAGTGGACAGGGTGACGCCGGAGGCACTCGCCGCCGCGGCCACCTTGCCCAGCATGGAGGCGATGAAAGGATCGGCGGTGCCATTGAAGCCGTAGTTCTGGGCCAGCCCCAGCATGTTGGCCTTGCACAGCGGGCCGGTGGCCGTGGTGGCGCAATTGTCCCAGGCGGGGAGGGCGCCGCCGGGCATCGCAGGATTGCCGTTGGCATCGACGGGGATGTAGTCGAAGATGCCCTGGGCGGCGTCGGCATTGAGGATGGTGGCGTTTTTCACCGTGCCCTCGGGCTGGCCGAACTTGCTGATGTCAAAGAAGAAGAAGAGCTTGTTCTTCCAGACGGGTCCGCCCAGGCTGAAGCCCCATTGGTTGAAGCGCATCACCGGGCGCTTCTGGCCGGAGAGGTTGTTGAAGTAGTAGTTGGAGTTGAGCGCGTCGTTGCGGAGGTAGTCAAAGGCCGAGCCATGCCAATTGTTGGTGCCGCGCTTGCTGGCGATGCTGATCTGCACCGCACCCTCGCCGGTCTGGCTGGCCGAACCGGCGGCGCTGGTGACATCGAACTCGCCCGTGTCGCTGACGTTGGGGCTAATCATGGTGAAGACCGGGTCGCCCGACTTGCCCGACTCCCACTGCGCCGAGATGCCGTCAATGGTGATGTTGATGGCGCCGCCGGGCAGGCCCTCGGCGCTGCTCTGGCGCGGCGCGCCCATGGTCTGGATGGCCGGGTCGGTCTCGGTCAGCGAGTACAGCGAGCTGGCGCCGGAGGCGGAGGGGAGCTGGGTGATGACCTTGCCGGTGATGGAGGTGCCCACCGAGGTCTGCTCCGCATGGATCACGCTTTGCCCCGCCTCGACGGTGACGGTGGAGGTCTGCGAGCCCACCTTGAGCACCGACTTGAGGTTATACGTCTGGTTCGCCACCACGGTGACCGCCTGGTAGTCGCCCTTCTGAAAGCCGTTGGCGGTGACCGTGACCGTGTACACGCCCGGGGCCACGTTGGCGATGGTGAAATGCCCATCCGCACCCGAGCCGGAGTTGAGCGTGATGCCGGTGTTGACGCCGGTCACCTGGATCTTGGCGCCGGGAATGGCGGCGTTGCTGGGGTCCATCACGGTGCCGGCCAGCACGCCGGTGGGGTTCACCTGGGCCAGTCCGGGCAGCGCCGCCAGGGCCCAAACCATCATCAGCAGGCCAAGCGAGCGCAAAAAGGTGCGGGGCGATGACATAGAATTCCTCCGTACGATAGTGTGCAAGCGGCGGCGCCGGCGGGCAAGTTAGGAGGCATTAAGAAACGTTAAAAGGCCCACCGCGGCCGTCATCTTGGCGCCGCCGTGGCGCCGAGATGGTAAGCTGGCGGCAAGATGAATCCACCCCTTCTGTCCCGCCGTGATTTTTCCCGCGCCGCCGCGGCGGCGTTGGCCGGGGGCGCCATGGCGCGCCCGCTCGCCGCCGCGCCGCAAGCCGCCCCCGCCGCCGCCAGCCCGGCCGCCGAAGTCCAAGCCCAGGTGAACCGCATCCTGGCGCTCTACGGCGCCCGCCTCACCCCCGAGCAGCGCCAGCGCCTGTCCCGCATCGTCGCCAGCCACGTCGCCATGCTCGCCCCGGTGCGCGCCGCCGCCATGCGCAACAGCGATCCGCCCGCCACCGTGCTGCGCCTAGTGACGGGCACCGAGGCGTCTGGAGGGGGCAATGCTTAAGCCCGCCGATCTGTTCCTGCCCATCCGCGAGCTGGGCGCCAAGCTGCGCGCCGGCGACTTCACCCCGCTGCAGCTCACCCAAGCCTATCTGGAACGCAGCCAGCGCCTGGGCCCCGGCCTCAACGCCTACGTCACCCTGACCCCGGAGCGGGCGCTGCGCCAGGCGCGCCAGGCCACCGCCGAGTTCGCCGCCGGCCACGACCGCGGCCCGCTGCACGGCATCCCCTACGCCGCCAAGGACCTGCTCGCCGTCGCCGGCTACCCCACCACCTGGGGGGCCAAGCCCTACGAGAACCAGCATTTTGACACCGACGCCACCGTGATCCAGCGCCTCGACCAGGCCGGCGCCATCCTCATCGGCAAGGCGGCGATGATCGAACTGGCGGGCGGGCTGGGCTACAGCGGCCCCCACGCCTCCCTCACCGGCCCCTGCCACAACCCCTGGAACACGGATTATTGGACTTGCGGCTCCTCCAGCGGCTCGGGCGCCATCATGGCCGCCGGCCTGGCCGGCTTCGCCCTGGGGTCGGACACGCGCGGCTCCATCATCTGCCCCTCCACCCAGTGCGGCATCTCCGGCATGCGCCCCAGCTTCGGACGCGTCAGCCGCCACGGGGTGATGACCATCGCCTGGAGCATGGACAAGATCGGCCCCATGGCGCGCAGCGCCGACTGCTGCGCCCTGATTTTGGCCGCCATCGCCGGCCACGATCCGCTCGACTGGGACTCGCTGCCACAGGCGCAGGCGGCCTTCGCTCCGCCCCCCGACCGCCCGTTGCGCGTCGGGCGGCTGACCAACGTCTTTCCCCACGCCCGGCCCGAGCTGCACCAGGCGGTGGAGCGCGCCCTCGGCGTGCTGCAAACCCACGGCGCCAGCGTCGCCGACGCCGCCCTCCCCGCCGGACCCTATGAGGAGGCGAGCGAGCTGGTCATCCTGATCGAGGCCGCCAGCGCCTACTCCGAACTCATCGCCAGCGGCCGCTGCGCCCTGCTGCAGGATCCGCTGGGCCAGATCAACGGCTACGCCAGCAGCCAGTTCACCGCCACCGACTACCTCCAACTGCAGCGCCTGCGGCTGCAATTGGCGCGGCAGTTGGAGCCGCTGTTCGAGCACTTCGACGTGCTCGCCGCCCCCGGGCAGGACTCCACCGCCTCGCTCATCAACCCTCCGCCCCGCCCCCGCGGCACGCGCGGGGGCCGCGGCCGCGGCGGCCGCGGCCCCGGCGGCCGCGCCTTCGCCCCCGACAGCCTGCAGCCGGACGGCATCTCCAGCCTCTGCGGCCTGCCCGCCGTCACCGTGCCCGCCGGCCTGGCGGCCAACCACCTCCCCATCGGGGTGCAGTTTATGGCGCGCGCCCTCAACGACGGCGCCGCCCTCGGCGCCGCCCGCCAACTGCAGGCCCACACCGACTGGCACCGCCAGCATCCCCCCGCCCCCTACGGCCCCGCCGACGCCTAAATTGCATTCGAGGCGCGGCCCCCCGCCCCTTCCGTC
>Ga0307374_10003361_pt1 | contig 27384 bp, 28 predicted proteins | sample OX3MG_FD_202532 | JGI IMG/M metagenome (GOLD analysis project Ga0307374, IMG submission 202532) | Soil microbial communities from Risofladan, Vaasa, Finland - OX-3 | ecosystem: Environmental > Terrestrial > Soil > Coastal area > Acid sulfate soil | place: Finland: Risofladan, Vaasa | collected...
GACGGCTCCGGCGGCCTGACCGGGCGCGGTTCCGAGGTCCGCGACGAACAGCCCGAACGTGACCGCGCCGAGCCCGGTGCCGAGTGCCGCGCCGGCGCGCACGACGCGCCCGCCTGCGAGGAGCAGCGCGGCGGCCGCCGCCCATCCGGCGAGGTAGACGACGTGTGGCAGGAGACCGTCGGTGTGCGAGGCAAGGCTCGCGCCGCCGATGTAGGCGGGGAACAGCCCGGCGACGCCCGCGACGATCCCGATGGCCGCGGCGGCCGCGGCCGCGGCCGGGACCGCGGCCTCCTCGGGAGCCGGTGTGACCTCCCCGGCCGGAAGTGGCGCGCCCGGCGCCGTACGTGTGCCGTGGTCCGGTGCGGGCGCGCCCCGGGTCCCGGCGACGGTCGCGGGCTCGCCGGCGTTCGCGTCCGGGTGACGCTCGAGCGCGTTGAAGCTGCGCCAGGCGCGATTCCACCCGTCGCGACCCGGCGGGTAGTGGTCGACCGTAGGGGTCCCGGGCGTGTCGAGGTCCACGACCGCGTGTCCGTCCGCATCGCGGCCGATCGCGTAGCGCCGACCGCGCGTCGTGATCGTCACCTCGGCGGATGCGAACTCCATCACCCCTCCTTCTCGAGGTCCCGCTCGCCGCCCGTGAACGGGCGAACGACTCCGGGTCTAGTCGCCGGACGTTGGAGAACGCTGTGCGCGCGCCGGGGAGAGGCTGCGCACGCGCTCGCGAGCCGTGCGCCGTGCGCCGCCGACCGCGCGGCGAGGGCCGCGGCGCGGTCGGCGCACCATGCGGTCGGGCCGCGGCGCCGTCGGTGCGCCCTACGGTCGGGCCGCGGTCCTCGGCGCGCGGTTGACCGGCGACGCGGCGAGCTGGCCGCAGGCGGCGTCGATGTCGCGCCCCTTCGTGCGGCGGACCGTGACGTTCACACCGTGGCTCGCGAGCCGGTCGCGGAACGCGCGCACGCCCGCCGGGGACGTGCCGATCGCGAGGTAGCCGGGGGTCGGGTTGAGCGGGATGAGGTTCACGTGCGCGCGTAGCGGCAGCGCGATCGAGGCGAGCTCGGCCGCGTCGCTCGCACGATCGTTCACGCCGGCGATGAGCGCCCATTCGAACGAGATCCGGCGCCGTGTCGCCGCCACGTACCGCTCGCACGCGGCGACGAGCTCGGCGATCGGGTACCGGCGCCCGAGCGGCACGAGCGACGAGCGCAGCTCGTCGTTCGCCCCGTGGAGCGAGACCGCGAGGTTGACCTGGAGCGGCTCGGACGCAAGGCGGCGGATCCCCGGCACGACGCCGACCGTGGAGACCGTCACGTGTCGCGCGCCGATCCCGAGGTCGGCGACGACCCGCCGGACGGCGCCCATGACGCTCGCGTAGTTGGCGAGGGGCTCGCCCATCCCCATGAGAACGACGTTGTCGAGGCGGCGCCCGGTCGCGCGCGCCGCGCGTGCCGCGAGGACGACCTGCTCGACGATCTCGCCGACGCCGAGGTGGCGCCCGAAGCCGGCCTGGCCCGTCGCGCAGAACGAGCACGCCATCGCGCATCCCGCCTGGGACGACACGCAGACCGTCGAGTGGCTCGGGTGGTGCATGAGCACGGTCTCGATTCGTGCGCCGCCCGCGAGCAGCGAGAGCCACTTCTCGGTGAGCCCGCCGTCGGCCGTGACCCGGCGCTCGACCTGAAGCGCCGGTGCGAGCTCGGGCGTGCTCCGAAGCCGCTCGCGAAGCGCGCGCGGGAGCACGCCGATCTCGCTGGGCTCCGCGAGGTGCCGGTAGAGCCCCTCCCAGAGCTGGTCCGCGCGAAAGCGCGGCACGTCGGCGAGGATCGCGCCGACCTCGTCTCTGGAGAGGTCGTAGCGGCTCATCGCGCGAGCGCCGGGACGTCGCCGACGTAGGCCTGGTCCCGGTGGTCGACGGCGAACCCGACGGAGCGGTAAAGGTGGACGGCGCCCTCTTCGGCGGCGTCCACGTAGAGCATCACCTCCGTGAGCTCCAGCGACGCGAGGTGGTCGAGGCCAGCGAGCAGCACGGCGCGCCCGAGCCCACGCCCCTGGTCGGCGGGATCGACGCCGAGCACGTAGATCTCGCCGACGTCGCGCTCGTCGTCGTGCACCTTGGTCCAGCAGAACGCGTCGAGGCGCCCGTCGGTCTCGTGCAGGAGGAAGTCGGACGCTCGGTACCAGGGCTGCTGCTCGCGCTCCTCGAGCGTCGCGAGGCTCCACGCCCCTTGCTCGGGATGCCCGTGGAACGCCCGGTTGTTGACCTCGAGCCACGCACGTTCGTCGCGTCCCACGGCGAACGCGCGCACCGTCGCGCGCGGCCAGCGCGTGAGGTCGGGCTCGAGTGGGAGACCCCGCCGCATCTGGTAGAGCTCGCGACCGCGCTCGAGCCCGACCGAGCGGGCGACCGCGTCCTCGGTCGGTCCGGGCTTCGGGACCCAGAGGTGGACGTGCCCGCCGCCTTCGCCGGCGATCTCCGAGAGCGCGGCCCGGAGCAGGTCCTGCGCGACGCGCTGGTCGTCGGTCCGCGCTGCAGGGTGGACCGCGTACTCGACGCCCCAGCTGTCGTGACCTCGGCTCAGCTGGGCGTAGCCGAGCAGCCGCGAGGAGCCCGCGGCGCGCGCGACGAAGCCGGCGAATCCCGAGCGACCACCCTGGACGAGGTCGATCCACTTGTGCTCGCCGAGAGGCGCGTGGCCGTCCGCCGCCTCCGACGCCCGAAGCAGGGCTGCGACCTCGGCGATGTCGTCCTCGCCCAGGCGGCGTTTCACCTCGACCTCGTGCACCGGCCCGAGGCTAACGGCTTCCCGGCCGACCGCCCGCCCGTCCGATCGCGCGCCCGCCGTGTCGCCCGCTCGCCCCCCGGCCGGGCGCGGCGGCCCCGGCCCGCGTCGCGCGCCCCGGTACGATGCGCCCATGGCCCGACCGCGCGCTGTCGCCGGAAGGGCGCGCGAAGTCGCGGCCCGGCTCGCGATCCGCTATCCGGGCGGCGCGCGTGAGCTGTGCGCCCTGCGCCACGACAGCCCGTACGAGCTCCTCGCCGCGACGATCTTGTCCGCGCAGTGCACGGACGAGCGCGTGAACGTCGTTACTCCCGTGCTGTTCGGCCGCTTCCCCGCGGTCGGGGACCTCGCGGTGGCCGATCCGGCCGAGGTCGAGTCGATCGTGCGCTCGACGGGGTTCTTCCGCGCGAAGACGGCGAGCCTCGTCGCGATGGCCGCGGGGATCGTCGAGCGCTTCGGCGGCGCGGTGCCGGTCGCGCTCGAGGAGCTGGTCACGCTGCCGGGCGTCGGCCGCAAGACGGCGAACGTCGTCCGCTCCGTCGCCTTCGGCGAGCCGGGCCTGCCCGTCGACACCCACGTCGGCCGCCTCAGCCTGCGGCTCGGGCTCACGACCGAGCGCGACCCGGTGAAGGTCGAGCGCGACCTCTGCAACCTGTTGCCCGAGCCCGAGTGGGGCGCGTTCAGCATCCGGCTCATCCTGCTCGGCCGCGAGCTGTGCACGGCGCGCCGGCCGAAGTGCGACCGCTGCCCGCTCGCGGACATCTGCCCGTCCGCGACGCTCGCACCCCCGCCCCGGGCGCGCCGGCCGAGGGTGGGCGAGGGACGGTAGCCTCGGGCCGGAGCCGGTTCCCGCCAGTCGGTTCCACGGCGGCGTCGGGCATTTCCGCCGCTCGACCCGCCCGGTGACGGCGCCCTCCGGGGCGCCGTCACCCGCGCCCGGAGCCGGTCGGCGGCCGCCGGGCGGGGCCGGCTGGGAGCGCGCGCGACGGGCCGCGCTCCAGCGACGAGGGCCGCGCCCGAGGCGTCAGCGGCGCGTGCTCGCTGGCGTCAGCGGCGCGTGCTCGCGAGGCGCTCGACGCGCCGCTGCGCGGTGCTGAGGGCGCGCTCGACGCCGAAGAGCTCGGCCGCGAGGTCGTCCTCGTGCGCCGACGAGGCCGCCTCGGCCATCGCGGTGACCCGGACGGTGATCTGGTCGAGCAGGGTCGCGATCGACGAGAGCTCTGCGGTCGGTGGGGGCACGATGCCATCTTGGTCCAGCCACCCCGCCCGCGCGCGGTTCGAGCCGGCACGGGCGCGGGCCTTGGCTACGCTTCGCCGGATGCTCAAGGTGCTCGATCTGCGTGGCGTACCGGACGACCGGGCGCTCGACCTCCCACGGCCGGACCTCGGCGCGGAGGGGCCCGTCGACGACGTGCGGGCGATCCTCGCGGACGTGCGGGCGCGCGGCGATGCCGCGGTGCGCGAGCTCACGAAGCGATTCGACGGCGTCGATCTCGGCGACCTGCGGGTCCCGCAGGCAGAGCTCGCGTCCGCGCTCGAACGCCTGAACCCGGAGCTGCGTGACGCGCTGGTCGCCGCACGTGACGCGATCGAGTCCTTCCACCGCCACCGCGCGCCGTTGCCCGAGCGGTACGAGCGGGACGGCATCACGGTCGACCATCTCGAGCTCCCGGTCGACCGGGCGGGCGTCTACGCCCCTGGCGGCCGGGCGAAGTACCCGTCGAGCGTGCTCATGACGGCCGTCCCCGCCCGCGTGGCCGGAGTCGGCTCGATCGCGTGCTGCGTGCCGCCGGGTCCCGACGGATCGCTCCCCGACGAGATCCTCGCCGCCGCCGCGCTCGCGGGTGTCGACGAGGTCTACCGCGTCGGCGGCGCGCAGGCGATCGCCGCGATGGCCTACGGCACGGAGTCGATTCCGAAGGTCGACGTGATCGTCGGGCCGGGGAGCAAGTGGGTCTCGATCGCCCAGCGGGAGGTGCGCGGCGTGGTCGGCGTGCCGGCGGCGTTCGCCGGACCGTCCGAGGTCGTCGTCGTCGCGGACTCGTCCGTGCCGGCACGCTGGGCCGCGATCGACGTCGTCGTGCAGGCCGAGCACGGACCCGACGGTCTCGCCTGGCTCGTCACCTGGTCCGAGGAGGCCGCGCGCGAAATCGACGCGGCGATCGAGCAGCTCGTGGAGGCCTCGCCGCGCCGCGACGAGACCATGTCGACGCTCGCCGCGGGCGGTCACCTCGTGCTCGTGGACGGTCCCGCGCAGGCGATGCGCGTCGCGAACGAGATCGCGCCCGAGCATCTCGAGCTGCTCACCGAGAACTCCGAGTCCCTGCTCCGTCTCGTGCGTCACGCCGGCGCGGTCTTCGTCGGCCCGCTCGCGCCGGCGTCGGTCGGCGACTACATCGCGGGTCCGAGCCACGTGCTCCCGACCTTCGCGACCGCTCGGTTCGCGAGCGTTCTCGGGGTCGAGGACTTCGTCCGCCGCGTCCACGCGGTGCGCGTCGACCGTCGCGGCATCCAGCACGTCGCCCGCCACGTCGCGGCGATCGCCGACGCGGAGGGGCTTCCGGCGCACGCCGAGTCCGTGCGACTCCGCCTCGGCGAGACCACCTGGAGCGCGCCGTGAGCCGCGCGCGCGAGCGCTTGCGCCGTGGGCGTCCGTGAGCGCGGGCGGGGGCGTGGGTGGCGCCGCGGCGCGGCGCGGGCGGCCCGGCCGGCGTCGGATCACGCCGCGCGCCGACGTCGCGCTCATGTCCGGGTACCACTCGCCGCAGATCGACGTCGCGGTTCGCCTGAACACGAACGAGGCGCCCGAGCCGCCACCGGCGCAGTTCGTCCGGGAGCTCGAGGCCGCGATCGCGTCGATCGACCTGAACCGTTATCCCGACCGTGACGCGCGGGCGCTGCGCGAGGCGCTCGCCGCGGAGCACGGGGTCGACGCGGAGCAGGTGTACTGCGCAAACGGGTCGAACGAGGTGCTGCAGTCGCTGCTGCTCGCGTACGGGGGGCCGGGCCGGTGCGCCGCGGTCTTCGAGCCGACGTACGCGCTCCATTCCCACATCGCGCGAGTCACCGGTACGGACGTCATCGAGGGGGAGCGCGACGACGACCTGCTCATCGACGAGCGGGAGCTCGCGCGGGTGCTCACCGCCGCGAGCAGGGCGGGCGAGGTCAACCCGGTCGTCACGTTCGTCTGCTCGCCGAACAACCCGACGGGTCGCGCCGAGCCGCGCGACACCGTCGAGCGCGTGCTCGCGGCCGCACCGGGCATCGTCGTGGTCGACGAGGCGTACGCGCAGTTCTCGCCGTGGTCCGCGTCCGAGCTGCTCGCGGACAACCCGCACCTCGTCGTCGTCCGCACGTTCTCGAAGACCTGGTCCCTCGCGGCCTTGCGGCTCGGCTACGCGATCGCGGACGCCGAGGTCGTGGACGCGATGTGGCGGGTGACACTGCCGTACCACCTCGATGCGGTCAAGCAGGCGGCGGGCGTCCTCGCGCTGCGCCACGGCGGCGCGGTTCGCGAGCGCGCGGCGCGCCTCACCGAGGAGCGGGGGCGACTGTCCGCCGCGCTCCGGACGATGGCCCTCGAGGTGTATCCCTCCGACGCGAACTTCATCCTGTTCCGCACCACGGGCCGCGACGCGCGCGAGGTCTGGCGGTCGCTGCTCAAGCAGTCCGTCCTCGTGCGCGACGTGTCGGCGTGGCCTCGTCTCGACGGCTGCCTGCGGGTCACCGTGGGCACGCGCGCGGAGAACGACGCGTTCCTCGGCGCGCTCGGCGTGGCGCTCGCCTGACGCGCTCCCCGCCCGCGCGTGCGCGCCCGCGCACGGCCCCGCTCGGCTCCGTGCGCGCCACGTGGCAAGCTTCGTGCGTGGAAACGGGATCCGAACACGAGTCGCGTCCGGCCGCGGGTGGGGCGGTGCCGGGCGCCGCGGCCGGAGCGGGCGCCGGAGGTCACGTGCCGCGCTCGGCGAGCCGGCACCGCGTCACGAAGGAGAGCGACGTGCTCGTGCGCGTCGACCTCGACGGCACCGGCACCGCGGACGCCGCGACGGGGCTGCCGTTCTTCGACCACATGCTCGCCCAGCTCGCGCGCCACGGCGGGATCGACCTCGTCGTGCACACGGCCGGGGACCTCGCGGTCGACGCGCACCACAGCGTCGAGGACACCGGGATCACGCTCGGCGAGGCGTTCGCCGCGGCGCTCGGCGACAAGGTGGGCGTCCGGCGCTTCGCGTCGGTCGCGGTGCCGCTCGACGAGGCGCTCGTCGACGTAGCCGTCGACCTGTCGGGCCGTCCGTTCCTCCACTACGACGTCGCGCTCGGCCCCGACGCGTCCCCGCTCGGCTCGCCGGGCTTCGAGCCGCAGCTCGCCGAGGAGTTCTGGCGGGCGTTCGCGACCGCCGCGGGCATCACGCTCCACGTCGCGCTCCGCTACGGGCGCAACTCGCACCACATCGTGGAGGCGTCGTTCAAGGCGGTCGCACGCGCGGTGCGGGACGCGATCCGCGTCGAGGGCGCCGGTGTCCCGTCGACGAAGGGTGTGCTGTGAGCCCGCCGGTCGGCGGCGCGCCGTGGACGCGCGGCGGGTCGCCGCGCCCGCGTTGATCGCCGTCCTCGACTACGGCATCGGGAACCTGCGCTCGGCCGAGAAGGCCCTGCAGCGGGTCGGTGCGGACGCCCGGCTCGTCGACCGCCCGGACGGCGCGAGCGGTGCCTCGGGCGTCGTGCTCCCCGGAGTGGGCGCGTTCGGCGCGAGCGCACGCGCGCTGCGGGCGAGCGGTCTCGACGCGGTCGCCCGTGCCGCGCTCGCGTCGGGCGTCCCGTTCCTCGGGGTCTGCGTCGGGTTCCAGCTGCTCTTCGAGGGCTCGGAGGAGAGCCCCGCCGATCCCGGACTCGGTGAGCTCGGCGGCGTCGTCCGGCGCCTCCGGGGCGACGTCAAGCTCCCGCAGATGCAGTGGAACCGGACGTCGCCGGTCCCCGGCACGCCGGGCGCGATGCTCGAAGGCGAGGAGTGGTTCTACTACGTGCACTCCTACGCGCCGGTGCCGGAGGGCCCGGATCGCTCGTGCGTGGTCGCGACGTGCGACTACGGCGGAGAGGTCGTCGCCGCAGTCGAGCGTGCGCGGTGTTGGGGCACGCAGTTCCACCCGGAGAAGTCCGGGCACGCGGGCCTCGCGCTACTCGGCCGGTTCGTCGCGATCTGCGACGGCGCGACGAGGCTCGGCTGAACGCGCGTGCGGTGCATTCCGGCCATCGACATCCGTGACGGGCGATGCGTCCGCCTGCTGCGCGGGAGCTTCGCCGCGGAGACCGTCTACGGCGATCCCGTCGAGCAGGCGCTCGCGTACCGGGGTGCAGGGGCGGACGCGATCCACGTCGTCGACCTCGACGCGGCGCGCACCGGCGCGCCGGCCAACCGCGAGACGGTGCTCCGGATCGTCGCCGCGACCGGGCTTCCGGTGCAGTTCGGGGGAGGTGTCCGCGACGAGCGCGCCGCGACGGACGCGCTCGCGGCGGGGATCGACCGTGTCGTGCTCGGCACGTTCGCCGTCGAGGAGCCCGAGCGTGCGCTCGCGCTCGCGGCCCGGTACCCGGGCCGGATCGTCGTCGGGCTCGACCACCGCCGGGTCGCGACCCCGGCGGGCACGCGACGCGAGGTCGCGGTGCGCGGGTGGGGGGAGGGCGCGGGCGTCGACCTCGCGGAGGCCGTCGCGCGTTTCGCGGGCTCGGCCGTCGCGGCCGTCGTGGTGACCGACATCACGCGCGACGGGACGCTCTCGGGTCCGGACCTCGAGGGCTACGCCGAGTTTCTCGAGCACACGGATCTAGCGCTCGTCGCCTCCGGGGGCGTCGGCGGTGCGGCGCACCTCGCGGCGCTCGCGCGACTCGAGGCCCGGGGCCGCCGCGTCGAGGCGGTCGTCGTCGGGCGCGCGCTGCTCGACGGCTCGCTCACCCTCGAGGAGGCGGTCGCGGCGTGCGAAGCGTGAGGGTCGTGCCGTGTCTCGACGTGGACGCGGGGCGCGTCGTGAAAGGCGTGAACTTCGTCGGCCTGCGCGACGCGGGCGACCCCGTGGAGCTCGCCCGCCGCTACGACCTGGACGGAGCGGACGAGCTGGTGTTCCTCGACATCACTGCCTCGAGCGACGACCGCGACACGATGGTCGACGTCGTGCGCCGGACGGCCGACGAGGTGTTCATCCCGCTCACGGTCGGCGGTGGGATCCGCACGGTGGACGACGCCCGCGGCCTGCTGCGGGCGGGGGCGGACAAGGTCGCCGTCAACTCGGCGGCCATCGCCCGTCCCGCGCTCGTCGCAGAGATCGCGTCGACGTTCGGCAGCCAGTGCGTCGTCGTCGCGATCGACGTCCGTAGGCGTCCGGGCGGCGACTACGAGGTGTACAGCCACGGCGGGCGCCGCCCGACCGGCCTCGACGCCCTCACGTGGGCGGTGGTCGCCGAGCGGCTAGGCGCCGGCGAGCTCCTCGTGACGTCGATGGACCGCGACGGCACCGAGCAGGGCTACGACCTCGAGCTGCTCGCGCTCGTGAACGGTGCGACCGGCGTGCCGCTCGTCGCGTCCGGGGGGGTCGGGTGTCTCGACGACCTCGTCGAGGGCGCTGCGGCGGGCGCGGACGCTGTGCTCGCCGCGTCGATCTTCCACTACGGCCGCCACTCGATCGGCGACGCGAAGGCGCATCTCGCCGCGCACGGCGTGGTCGTGCGTCCGGCGGGGGCCTGAGCGTCGCGACGAGGCACTACCGTGAGCACGATGGACGACGGCGCGGGCACCAGGTCGCGCGAGGTCACGCTCGGCGACGCGAAGCAGCCCATCACGATGCTCAACGACCGCGTGCTCGTGGCCGTGCCGCCGTCGGAGGGGGAGCGGCGGTCGCGCGCGGGCATCCTCATCCCGGCGACGGCTCAGGTCGCGAAGCGCCTCTCGTGGGCGCGAGTCGCCGCAGTCGGACCGAGCGCGCGGACGGTGAAGCCGGGCGACAGCGTGCTGTTCAACCCTGAGGAGTGCTTCGAGGTGGAGGTCCAGGGCGAGGAGTACTTCATCATGCGCGAGCGGGACGTCCACGCGGTCGCGACCGAGCGTCTCGGCGGCGGCACGGGGCTCTACCTGTGAGCGCCGCGATCGGCCGGCCGGCCGGGTCGAACGCCCCGTCGCCCGGTGCGCCGGCCACCGTGGTCGCGGGCGGCCCTCCCGCCCGGGATCGCGACGGGCGCGAGGACGGCGGGACCGGCGACGGCGTGAGCCGGGCTCGTCCCGTGGTCGATCAGGCCGCGGACCTGTCCGCCATCCGGTTCGCCGCGGACGGGCTCGTGGTCGCGGTCGTCCAGGAGGTCGCGACGCGCGACGTGCTCATGGTCGCGTACATGGACGACGAGGCGCTGCGCAGGACGCTCGAGTCGGGTCGCACCTGGTTCTGGAGCCGGAGCCGCGGCGAGTACTGGTGCAAGGGCGAGACGTCCGGCGACCGGCAGTGGGTGCGGAGGGTCTCGTACGACTGTGACGGCGACGCGGTGCTCGTCGAGATCGAGCAGGACGGGCGCGGCGCGTGCCACACGGGTGCGCCGACGTGCTTCTTCCGGTCGTTCGGCGAGGGGGGCTAGCGGGCATGCAGCGTCCGCCCGAGCCGGGCGCCGAGCGCTTCGCCGATCTCGCGCGGCGCCACACGGTCGTCCCGGTCTGGCGGGAGCTGCTCGCGGACACGCGCACACCGGTCGGGGCGTTCCGCTCGGTCGTCGGAGACGGCGACGGCTTCCTGCTCGAGTCCGTCGAGCACGGCGAGCGGTGGAGCCGCTTCTCGTTCCTCGGGAGATCGCCGGTCGCGACCCTCACCGCGCGCGGGCGGGCGGTGACCGTCTCGGGTGGGGAGCTCCCGGTCGCCGTTCCGCTCGCCGACGGCATCCTCGCCTCCATGGAGGCACTGCTCGCCGGCTGCCACGCGCCCGCGCTCGCGGACCTCCCGCCGCTCTCGAGCGGGCTCGTCGGGTACCTCGGATACGACGTCGTCCGCGAGGTGGAGCGCCTCGGCGCACCGCCGCCGGACGACCGCGGTCTTCCCGACGCGGTGCTGTCCGTCATCGGCGAGCTCGTCGCGTTCGACCACTGGCGCAGCCGCGCGATCCTCGTGGACAACGTCGTGCTGCGCGGCGACGGCGCGGCGCGCGACCCCGAGGGGCTGCGCGCTCGCTTCGACGAGTCGTCACGCCGCCTCGACCGGCTGCGTTCGGACCTCGAGCGAGTCGTCGACGACCCGATGAGCGAGCCACCCGCGCGGGACGGCGAGCTCGACCCCGCGCACGTGTCGCGCGTCCTCGGCTCCGCGGCGTACTGCGCGGCGGTCGGAGCCGCGAAGGAGTACATCCGTGCGGGCGACGCGTTCCAGGTCGTCCTCTCGCAGCGCTTCGACCTCGACCTCGGCGTCGACCCGTTCGACGTCTACCGGGTGCTCCGCCAGGTGAACCCGAGCCCGTACATGTTCTTCGTGCGCCAGGGCGGGGTCACGGTCGTGGGCGCCTCGCCCGAGCCGATGGTCCAGCTCCTCGGCGGCCGCGTCGTCTCCCGGCCGATCGCCGGCACGCGGCCGCGCGGCGGGACCGAGGAGCACGACCGCCTGCTCGGCGCGGAGCTGCTCGAGGACCCGAAGGAGCTCGCCGAGCACGTCATGCTCGTCGACCTCGCGCGCAACGACGTGGGTCGCGTCGTCCGCTTCGGGACCGAGCAGGTCGACGAGCTCATGGGTCTCGAGCGCTACAGCCACGTCATGCACCTCACGTCGCAGGTCTCCGGCGAGCTCGTCGAGGGCAAGGGCCCGGTCGACGTGCTGCGTGCGACGCTGCCCGCCGGCACGGTCTCCGGTGCGCCCAAGGTCCGGGCGATGGAGATCATCGACGAGCTCGAGCCGACGCGCCGCGGCCCCTACGCGGGGGTCGTCGGCTACGTCGACTTCAACGGGAACCTCGACACGGCGATCGCGATCCGCACGCTCGTGGTGGGCCCGGACGGCCGAGCGTCGGTCCAGGCGGGCGCGGGGATCGTCGCGGACAGCGATCCCGAGGCGGAGGACCGCGAGTGCCAGGCGAAGGCCCGATCGATCCTCGCGGCGGTCGCGGGCGCGCGGCGGATGGCGCAGGAGCGCGCGGGCGGGCGCGCCGCGCAGGAGCGCGCGGGCGCGGGACCGCCCTCGGACCCGGTCGCGCAGCCCGACCGGGTCGACCGCTCGCGTGGGGCCGCGTTCGGCGCGGTGCTCGAGGAGCCGGCGTGAGCGGTCCGGTGGCGCTCGGCTTCGAGGAGACGTACCGGGCGTGCCGGGAGGGGGTCGTCGCGCGCGTGACGACGTGCGACGTCGTGCGCGTCGTCGGTCCGGACGCCCTGTCGTACCTCCAGAGCCAGTGCAGCCAGGACCTCGCGGCACTCGGGGTCGGGGACTCGGTCGAGTCGCTGCTGCTCAATCCGCAAGGTCATGTCGACGCCCTCGTGCGCGTCGCCCGGGTCGCGGAGGACGACGCGCACGTGGTCGTGTCGGCCGGCTTCGGCGACGTCGTGAACGACCGGCTCAGGCGGTTCAAGCTGCGGGTGAAGGCCGACCTCGAGCAGCACACGTGGCCGCTCGTCGAGCTCCGGGGGCCGCGTAGCGCGTCCGCGGTCGGGCCGCCGACCCCGCTGCTTCTGGCGATCGCGGTCGACTGGCCTGGCGAGTTCGGCGTCGACCTCGTCGGCCCCGGCGCGGCGGTCCCGGCCGGGGTCGACCTCGGCGACGAGCGCGCGTTCGACGCGGTGCGCGTCGAGGCGGGTGAGCCGGCGATGGGCGTCGAGATATCGGGCCGGACGATCGCGCAGGAGGCGGGGCTCGTCGCCCGCGCGGTCAGCCTCACGAAGGGCTGCTATCCGGGCCAGGAGCTCGTCGCCCGCATCGACGCGCGCGGCGACAACGTCCCGAAGCGCCTGCGGGGGATCGTCGTCGCGCCGGCTTCGCCGGACGGCGGGCTCACGAGCGTGCGGCCCGGCTCGCCCGTGTCGGTGGACGGCGACGTCGTCGGGTCGCTCACGAGCGTCGCGTGGTCGCCGCGCCTCGCGACGACCATCGCGCTCGGCTACGTCCACCGCCGCGCGGTCCCGCCGCTTCGCGGGCGGGTCGAGCGGCCGGATGGCACGCTCGTCGAGTGCGAGATCGTCGAGCTGCCGATCGCGGCGCCGTGAGCGGGCGGTCGGGCTCGGTACCGAAGGTCAGCGGAGCTCGCCGCTGAACACGGTCACCGCGCGCCCGGTGAGCTCGACGCGGTCCGCGCCGAGCGCGACGCGCACGACGCCACCTCGGCGTGAGGCCTGGTAGCCGACGAGCCGATCGCGTCCGAGACGCCCGGACCAGTACGGCGCGAGGACGCAGTGCGCCGCTCCCGTGACGGGATCCTCATCGATGCCGATCGCCGGGGCGAAGTAGCGCGACACGAAGTCCGCGCCGGCCGCCCGGGCCGCGCCTGCGCCTGCGCCCGCGCCGTCGACCGCCGCGGAGCACGCGGCGGTGACGATCACGCCGTCGGCGTCGACCACCCGGGCGAGTGCCGCGAGGTCGGGCCGCAGGGCGTGCACCGTCGCTTCGTCGTCGACCTCGACGAGCAGGTCGACACGGCTCCGCGCGGCCGCGCGCAGCTCGGTCCCGAGCGCGGCCGCGAGGCCGTCGGGCACCGCGACGGGCATCGCCGGCAGCGCGGGGAGCTCGAGCGATATCGCGTGCCCGACGCGGATCGCGCCGAGCGTCCCGCTTCGCGTCGCAAACTCGACCCTGCGCCTCGCTTCGCCCGACTCGAAGAGCACGTGCGCGGCGGCGAGCGTCGCATGGCCGCAGAGCTCCACCTCCGTGACCGGAGTGAACCAGCGGAGCTCGAGCGCGCCCGGAAGCTGCCGGACGAACGCCGTCTCCGACAGGTTCATCTCGGCGGCGACCGCCTGCATCCACGCGTCGGAGACCGTTCCCTCGACGATGCACACGGCTGCGGGATTCCCGTGGAACACGACGTCCGTGAACGCGTCGACCTGGAAGATGCGCACGGCTACCGGCTCGCGGACGGCGCGGGTGCGCGGTGCTTCGGGAGCCGCACCGAGATACGCGTCCCGCCCTCGGCGGAGATCGGCGACGTCGCAGCCACGGTGCCGTCCATCGCGGCGGCGAGCTCGGAGACGATCGCGAGACCGAGCCCGGTCCCCGCGGTGCGCGCGGGTCGCCGGCTCGAGGTGAACAGCCGTTCGAAGACGTGGGGGAGGTCCTCCGGAGCGATGCCCGGCCCGTCGTCCTCGACGGTCACGGCGACGGATCCAGGTGCCTCGTCTGCGATCGCGACGCGCACCGTCGTGGTCGCGAACTTCAGCGCGTTCTCCACGAGGTTCGCGACGACCTGGGCGAGGCGGTCCGGGTCGGCTTCGACCGGGAGCTCGGCGGCCGAGCGCACGACCGTGAGGTCGACCGCTGAGGCCTCGAACTCGTAGCGAAGCGCCTCGGCCGCGTCCGCCGCGGCCGCTCCGGCGTCGAGCACGACCCGGTGGAGCGAGAACTGGTGGGCGTTGAGACGCGCGAGGTCGAGGAGGTCGCCGATGAGGCGCTCGAGGCGTCTCGCCTCGGAGACGACGATCTGGGCCGCGCGGGCCGGGTCCGGCGCGGCGTCGTCGGCGATCGCCTCCGCGTAGCCGCGGATCGAGGTGAGCGGCGTCCGCAGGTCGTGGGAGATCGACAGGAGGAACTCGCGCTCGAGGCGTCGCGCGCGGGCGAGGGCCGCGGCCATCGTGTTCAGCGAGACGCCGAGGCTCGCGAGCTCCGGGTAGTCGTTCGGCGGGAGCTCGACGCGCGCGTCGAGGTCGCCTCCCGCGATCCGCGTCGCAGTCTGGCTCGCGTCGACGACGCGGCGCGAGATCCGCCGGGCGATCGCGCTGGCGACGAGCGCGGCGACGACGAGCGCGATCACTCCGGCGAGCAGGTAGTACAGCGCGCTGTCGGCGGAGAGGTTCACGCTGGATTCCAGCGCGTACGCGACGATTTGCGAGGGTGCGCCCGCCACCTCGCTCGTGGTCGTCGAAAGGATCGGCACGGCCGCGTAGGCGATGCCTCCGACGACGCCGTGGACGGCCTCACCCTTCGCGAGCCGCCGGGCGTCGATGGCGCTCGCGGGGACGTCGCGAAGCAGGTCCGCGCGCAGCGTCCCGTCGGAGGCGACGACGAGGACCGCCCCGCGCGTGCCGGCGATCTTGTCGATGAGGTCGAGGATGTCCTTCGCGTACGGGTGGCTCGCGTCCGCGAACAGTCGAGCGAGGTCGGGCGTCGACGAGAGCGCGGATGCGAGCGAGCGTGTCTGCGCGAGGACCGTCGTCTCGGCGTGGCGGGTCGCTGCGTTCCGCTCGAGGGACAGGCTGATGACCCCTGCGACCGCGAGCGCGCCGACGAGGATCGCGACCACCGCGAGGGTGATCCGGGTGCTCACGTCGGCCGGCGCCTCGGCCGGCTCAGTCGCACCGGTACCCGACGCCCCAGACGGTCGCGAGGGGGAGCGCGTCGCCGAGCTTGCGCCGGAGCTGGCGGACGTGGACGTCGACGGTGCGCTCGTCGCCGTACCAGCCGGTCCCCCACACCGCGTCGAGCAGCTGCTGGCGCGTGAAGACGATCCCGGGGTTCTCCGCGAAATGGGCGAGCAGGTCGAACTCGCGGGCGGTGAGCGCGATGTTGCCCGACGGGATCGTCACCTCCCGGCGCAGCGTGTCGACCGTGACGTCGCCGACGACCGACTGGGTGTCCGCGCTCCGGCGAGGCGAACCCGACCGCCGCAGGACGGCGCGCACGCGCGCGACGAGCTCTCGTGGCGAGAACGGCTTCGTGACGTAGTCGTCCGCACCGAGCTCGAGGCCGAGGATCCGGTCGACCTCGTCGCCGCGGGCGGTGATCATGACGACGGGGACGTCGCTCGACTTCCGCAGCTCACGGCAGGCCTCGAGGCCGTCCATCGGGCCCGGCAGCCCGATGTCGAGGAGCACGAGACTCGGGCGCTCCTGCGCGACGAGCTCGAGCCCGCGAGCCGCGTCGCCGGCCTGGAGCACCCGGAATCCGGCCTTGCGGAGGTAGAGGTCGACGAGCTCCGCGATGTTGCGGTCGTCCTCGACGACCACGACCGTCCCGTGCGGCGATCCCGGCTCGTGACGTGGTGGCATCGACGTCATGGCCCACAGCGTCGCGCACCTCGGCGCGCGCCGGGCGGAACTTCGCCGCGTCGCCGGTCGTGGCTGCGTTGCGCGGCATCGCTGCGGCTCAACCGCGGGGGCACGCGACCTGTCGATCGACCCGTACCACCGATCGTCGTCGGCGCACCGGTAGGCTCCACCCGGTGGTCACGTACCTCGACGACATCGTCGCGTACCACCGCGCCCGCGCGCTGGCGGACGGCCGCACGTCGGCCGAGGTGGCGCGTGCGGTCGAGGCAGCGCCCGAGCCCCGGCCGTTCGTCGAGTCGCTTCGCTCGCACCGGGCCGCGGCGGCGGGTGGGATCGCGGTGATCGCCGAGGTGAAGAGGCGGTCGCCGTCGAAGGGCGACCTCGCTCCCGGACTCGATCCCGCCGTGGTCGCCGCCGCGTACGAGCGCGGGGGAGCGGCGTGCCTGTCCGTCCTCACGGACGAGGCGCACTTCGCGGGGAGCGCCGAGGACCTCGTCTCGGCGCGCCGAGCGGTCGCGATCCCGGTCCTGCGCAAGGACTTCACGGTGTGCGAGCGCGACGTGCTCGACGCGCGGGCCATGGGCGCCGACGCGGTCCTGCTCATCGTCGCGGCGCTCGACGACCTCGAGCTCGCGTCGTTCACGAGGGTCGCGTCCGAGGTGGGGATCGCCGCGCTCGTCGAGGTTCACGACGAGGTCGAGCTCGAGCGCGCGATCGTCGCGGGCGCTTCGCTCGTCGGTGTGAACCAGCGCGACCTCCGGAGCTTCGCGGTCGACACCGAGCGCGCCGAGCGGGTCGGCGCGGCGATCCCCGCGGGGGTCGTCAAGGTCGCGGAGTCCGGCGTCCGCGGTGCAGCCGATGCGGCACGCCTCGGGGCCGCGGGCTTCGACGCCGTGCTCGTCGGCGAGTCGCTCGTGCGCGCCGCGGACGCGGCGGCGGCGGTTCGCGAGCTCGTCGGGGGTGCGCCGTGTTCGTGAAGATCTGCGGGATCACGACCGAGGAGGACGCCCTGCTCGCGGTCGCGATGGGCGCCGACGCGGTCGGCTTCGTGTTCGCGCCGTCCCCGCGCCAGGTCGCACCCGGTCGGGTCGCCGAGATCGTGCGTCGCCTCCCGGCCGAGGTCGTGACCGTCGGTGTGTTCCGCGACACGCTGCCCGAGCGCGTCGTCGAGGTCGTCACGCAGGTCGGCTTGCGGGCGGCGCAGCTCCACGGCGCCGAGACCGTCGACGACTGCGCGTACGTCGCCGCGCGGGTGCCGATGGTCGTGAAAGCGCTCCCGGCGGACCACCCGAACCTGCGCGAGGCGCGCCGGTTCCGCGCCGACGCGATCCTGGTCGACGCGCCGATGCCCGGTTCGGGTCAGCTGTTCGACTGGAAGCTCGCGGAGGGCGTGCCCGGGGTCCGGCGCCTGCTGCTCGCGGGCGGCTTGTCGCCGGGAAACGTAGGCGAGGCGATCCGCGTCGTCCGGCCGTGGGGCGTCGACGTGAGCTCGGGCGTGGAGTCGTCACCGGGACACAAGGATCCGCGCAAGGTCCGTGCGTTCGTGCAGGCGGCCCGGGCGGCTGCTCCGGAGCCGTACGAGCCGCTCGAGGACGGGCCGTACGACTGGCAGGAGGAGCAGTGACGACACCGCCTTTCCTCGGCGGACAGGACGGGAAGCCCGTGGCCGACGCGGTCGCGCGGCGAGGCGCGCCGGCCGGGACGCTCATGGGCCGGCCGGCGGCCGGCGGTCGTTTCGGCGCGTTCGGCGGGAGGTACGTGCCCGAGTCGCTCGTCCCCGCGTGCGTCGAGCTCGCGGCGGCATTCGACGAGGCGTGGGCCGACCCCACGTTCCGGTCACGCCTCGACTCGCTGCTCGCCTCCTACGCGGGCCGGCCGACACCGGTGACGGAGTGCCATCGGCTCTCGGAGCAGCTCGGTGTGCGGGTACTCATGAAGCGGGAGGACCTCGCGCACACGGGCTCGCACAAGATCAACAACGTGCTCGGCCAGGCGTTGCTCGCCGCGCGGATGGGCAAGGGTCGGCTCGTCGCGGAGACCGGAGCGGGCCAGCACGGCGTCGCGTCCGCGACGGCGGCGGCGCTCCTCGGGCTCGACTGCGTCGTCTTCATGGGCGAGGTCGACGTCGAGCGCCAGGCGCTCAACGTCTTTCGGATGCGCCTCCTCGGCGCGGAGGTCCGGCCGGTGTCGTCCGGCAGCAGGACGTTGAAGGACGCGGTCAACGAGGCCTTGCGCGACTGGGTCGCGACCGTCGAGACCACCCACTACTGCATCGGGTCAGTGATGGGCCCGCACCCCTACCCCTACATGGTCCGCGAGCTCCAGCGCGTCGTGGGCGACGAGGCGCGTGGCCAGTGCCGTGCGCTGCTCGAAGGCAGGGACCCGGACGTCGTCGTCGCGTGCATCGGCGGCGGCTCGAACGCTGCCGGCACGTTCGCGGGCTTCGTCGACACCGACGCGGCCCTCGTGGGCGTCGAGGCCGCCGGTGGCGCGGCGCTCGGGGACGGGACGCCGGGTGTCGTGCACGGGATGCGGTCGATGTTCCTCCAGGACGAGGTTGGCCAGATCCTCGAGGCGCACTCGATCTCCGCGGGGCTCGACTACCCGGGGATCGGCCCGGAGCACGCGCACCTCGCGGCCACGGGGAGGGCGACCTACCACGCGGTCGAGGACGCCGAGGTGCTCGACGCGTTCCGGCTGCTCGCGGCCACCGAAGGCATCATCCCGGCGCTCGAGCCGGCCCACGCGGTCGCGTGGCTCGTGCGCGCGGCACGCACGGGCGGCGTGGCACCCGGGTCGACCGTGCTGATCACGATGTCGGGGCGCGGGGACAAGGACGTCGCGCAGGTCATGGAGATGCTCTCGTGAGCACCCCCGCGGCGTGCGCGTCGGCGGGGTCGGCGCAGCGCGCCGCGCCCGGCCCGGTCGCCGGGTCTGCCCCGGCCGGGGCGCCGCACCCGCCCGGCCGGCTCGAGTCCCGGCTGCGTGAGGCGCGCGCATCGGGTCGCAAGCTCGTCGTTCCGTACCTGACGGGCGGTCTCGGGGACGACTGGCTCGACACGCTCCGAGCGCTCGCGGCTGCGGGCGCCGACGCGATCGAGGTCGGCATCCCGTTCTCGGACCCCGTGATGGACGGCCCGACGATCCAGGAGGCGTCCGGGCGCGCGCTTCGGGCGGGCGCGACGCCACACTCGATCCTCGACGCGCTCCGGGGCGCCGACGTCGACGTGCCGATCGCGGTCATGACCTACTACAACCTCGTCGCCCGAGCGGGGCATCGGCGCAGCGCGAGCGAGTTCGCCGCCGCGGGCGTCGCCGGGGCGATCCTGCCCGACCTGCCGGTCGACGAGGCGGGGCCGTGGGTCGAGGCCGCGGACGCCGCCGGTGTCGAGACCGTGCTCCTCGCTGCGCCGACCACCCCCGACGAGCGCCTCCGGACGATATGCGCGCGCTCACGGGGCTTCCTCTACGCGGTCGGCCTGCTCGGCGTGACCGGCGAGCGGCGCGAGCTCGCCGCCTCGGCCCGGGAGATCGCTCGCCGCTGCAAGGCCGCGACGGACCTGCCCGTGCTCGTCGGCGTGGGCGTCTCGAACGCCGAACAGGCGCGTGAGGTGTGCGAGGTCGCCGACGGAGTCGTCGTGGGCTCCGCGCTCGTGCGGCGTCTGCTGGACGGCGCCGGGCCGGACGGGGCGGGGGAGTTCCTGGCCGAGCTCCGCGCGGGCGTCGACCGCTGATCTGCCGCACGGGCGCACCGGCGCACGTCGATCCCGAAGCGCGAGCCGATCCCGACGTCCGAGGGACCGGTGGGTGGGGTGCGCCGCGCTCCGAATCGGCTGCATGAGTATGCGAGCTACTGTATGCTAATGCTATGAACGTGGGTGACGGATGAAGGCGGCGGTCATCGGCGGCTCGGGCTACCTCGGGGCGGAGCTCCTCCGCCTCATCGCTGGGCATCCCGGGCTCGACCTCGCCGCGGTCCAGGCAGACTCGTCGGCCGGCAGTGCCGTCGCCGACCGTTACCCGGGCCTCGCACCGGCCTACGCCGGAGTCGAGTTCGAGGAGATCGACCCGGACGCGGTCGCGGGCGTGGACGTCGCGTTCGTCGCGGTGCCGTCCGGCCGCTCCCTCGCGCTCGTGCCGCGGCTCGTCGGGCGGGTCGGGTGCGTGGTCGACCTCGGTGCGGACTTCCGCCTGAAGGACGCGTCCGCCTACCCGACCTGGTACGGGTTCGAGCACACGGCCCCCGGCCTGCTCGCCGAGGCCGTCTACGGCCTCCCCGAGCGGTATCGTGCGCAGCTCGCGTCGGCGCGGCTGATCGCGTCCCCCGGCTGCTACGTGACCGCGGCCGCGCTCGCGCTCGCGCCGCTCGTCGACGCGGGCGCGGTCGAGCCGGCGGGCGTCGTCGTCGACGCGGCGAGCGGGACGTCGGGTGCCGGCGCGGTGCCGTCCTCGGCGACGCACCACTCGCGGATCAACGAGAGCTTCGACGCCTACGGGCTGCTCACGCACCGGCACACGCCGGAGATCGAGCAGGTCACCGGCGCGCAGGTCCTGTTCACTCCCCACCACGCGCCGATGACGCGGGGGATCCTCGCGAGCTGCTACGCGCGCGCCGCGTCGCCGACCTCGACCGAGGAGGTCCTCGGCCTGCTCGAGGCCGCGTACGCGGCCGAGCCGTTCGTGCACGTCGTCGCCGAGCCCGTCGCGACGCGTGAGACGTACGCGGCGAACACGGCCCGCATCACCGCACGTCACGATCCGCGCACGGGCATCACCCTCGTGCTCTGCGCGATCGACAACATCACCAAAGGTGGATCCGGCCAGGCGGTCCAGGCGGCGAACGTCGCGCTCGGCCTTGCGGAGACGGCGGGCCTCTCGGCCGTCGCGGTGACGCCGTGAGCGTGACCGCACCACGGGGCTTTCGCGCGACCGGCGTCGCGGCCGGGGTGAAGGAGTCGGGGGCGCTCGACCTCGCGCTCGTCGCCGCGGACCCGGCCGGACCGGTGTCGGCCGCGGCGACGTTCACGACGAATCGCGCCGCGGCGGCTCCGGTCCGGCTCTCCCAGGCGCACCTCCGGACCACCGGTGGCCGCGCGTCCGCGATCGTGCTGAACAGCGGGTGTGCGAACGCGGCGACCGGCGCCGCGGGCGACGCCGCGGCTCGCACGACGGCCGCGGCGGTCGCGGCCGGGCTCGGCGTGGCCGTGGAGACCGTGCTCGTGTGCTCGACGGGACTCATCGGCATCCAGCTGCCGCTCGGACGCGTCGAGGCGGCGGTGCCCGGCCTCGTCTCGTGCCTCGGCGCGGGCCGGGAGGACGGGGGTCTCGCCGCCGAGGCGATCCTCACGACGGACACGCACCGCAAGGAGGTCGTCGTCGAGGCCGCAGGGTTCCGGGTCGGGGGCATGGCGAAGGGCGCGGGGATGATCGCGCCGAACATGGCGACGATGCTCGCCGTGCTCACGACCGACGCGCACGTCGCTCCGGACGTGCTCGCCGAGAGCCTGCGTCGCGCGGTCCGAGCGTCGTTCAACGAGCTCACGGTCGACGGCTGCACGTCGACGAACGACACGGTCGCGGTCCTCGCGAGCGGGCTCGGCGACGCCGTGGCACCCGACGCGCTTACCGAAGCGCTGACCTCGGCGTGCGCGGACCTCGCGTTCCAGCTAGCGGAGGACGCCGAGGGGACGACGCGCGTCGCCCGGGTCCACGTCCTCGGCGCGAAGAGCGACGCGGACGCGCGCCGCGCCGCGCGTGCGGTTGCCGAGAGCAACCTCGTGAAGACGTCGCTCTACGGCGCCGACCCGTACTGGGGGCGCATCGTGAGCGAGCTCGGCGCGTCGGGCGCGGCGTTCGATCTCGACCGCGTCCGGGTGAGCTACGGCGAGACGCTCGTGTTCGAGCGGGGCACCGAGGTCGCGCACGATCGCGACGCGGCGGCCCGGTATCTGTCGGCGCCGGTCGTCGAGGTCTCCTGCGACCTCGGGCTCGGCACCGCGCACGCGACCGTGCTCACGACCGACCTCGGCCCGGGGTACATCGAAGAGAACATGAGGACGTCGTGACGCCCGACGCCGCGACGCGCGCGGCCGTGCTCGTCGAGGCGCTGCCGTACGTGCGCCGGTTCGCTGGTCGGGTCGTCGTCGTGAAGTACGGCGGCAACGCGCTCGCCTCGGGCGCGCACGTCGGCGCCGGCGACCGCGTCCTCGCCCGCTTCGCGGAGGACGTCGTGCTGATGCGCGCGGTCGGGATGCTTCCCGTCGTCGTGCACGGCGGCGGCCCCCAGATCGGCGAGCTGATGGGCCGGCTCGGCAAGACGCCCGAGTTCCACGACGGCCTGCGGGTCACCGATGCCGAGACTCTCGACATCGCCCGCATGGTCCTCGTCGGCAAGGTGAACCGCGACATCGTGGGGGCACTGAACCTGCACGGCCCGGTCGCCATTGGCTGCTCGGGCGAGGACGCGGGCTTCATCACCGCGGCCGAGCGCGATCCCGCGCTCGGCTACGTGGGCGACGTCGCGTCGGTCGATCCCTCGCTGCTGCGCCACCTGCTCCGCGAGGGCCTCGTGCCGGTCGTCGCGACGATCGGCACGGACGCGACGGGCCAGGCGTACAACATCAACGCGGACACGGTCGCGGGAGCGGTCGCCGTCGCGCTCGGTGCGGAGAAGCTCGTGTTCCTCACCGACGTCGCCGGGGTCCGGGAGGACCGGGGCGACCCGACGACGGTCATGCGGCGCGTGGGCGCCGACGCGCTCGACGCGCTCGTGTCGTCGGGCGCGGTCGGCGACGGCATGGTGCCGAAGGCGCGCGCGTGCACGCACGCGGTGCGCGCCGGCGTCGGTGCCGCGCACGTCCTCGACGGGAGGATCCCGCACGTGCTCTTGCTGGAGCTGCTCACGGACGAAGGAGTCGGAACTATGGTCGTCGCCTCGTGAGCGCCCCCGGGTCGGCCACGTCCCACCTCATGCCCACCTACCGTCCCGCGCCCGTGCGCTTCGTGTCGGGGCGGGGCTGCCGGCTCCGGGACGATGCGGGGCGCGAGTACCTCGACTTCCTCTCCGGCATCGCGGTGACCTCGCTCGGCCACGCGCATCCCGCGGTCGCCCAGGCAATCGCGACGCAGGCCCACGAGCTGCTCCACGTGTCGAACCTGTTCGAGAACGCGCTCGCCGAGGAGGTCGCCGCGCGCATCGACCGGCTCGTCGGCGACGGCACGCCGATGGACGGCAAGGTCTTCTTCGCCAACTCGGGGGCCGAGGCGAACGAGGCGGCGATCAAGCTCGCTCGCCGCTTCGGCGGGCGCGGCCGCCACGAGGTGGTTTCCGCGCTCGGGTCGTTCCACGGGCGCACGCTCGCGACCCTGCACGCGACGGGACAGCCCTCGAAGCACGAGGGGTTCGCGCCGATGCCCGAGGGGTTCCGCCACGTCGCCTACGGGGACGTCGCCGCGCTCGCGAGCGCGGCCGATCCGACACGGGTCGCCGCGGTCCTGCTCGAGCCCATCGAGGGCGAGGCCGGCGTCGTCGTGCCGCCCCGCGGGTACCTGGCGGCGGTGCGCGCGCTCTGCGACGAGCGGGGGATCCTGCTCGTGCTCGACGAGATCCAGACCGGCCTCGGACGTACGGGCCGGTGGTTCGCGTTCCAGGACGAGGGTGTCGCTCCGGACGTCGTCACGCTTGCGAAGGCACTCGGCAACGGCGTTCCGATCGGTGCGTGCTGGGCGCGCGCCGAGGTCGCGGACTGTTTCACCCCGGGCGACCACGGGAGCACCTTCGGTGGGCAGCCGCTCGCGCTCTCCGCTGCGCGCGCGACGCTCGACACCATGGTCGCGCTCGACGTCCCCGCACGGGCCCGTGCGCGCGGCGCCCAGCTCGCCGCGGCGCTGCGATCGGTCCCCGGCGTGCGCACGGTGCGGGGTCGTGGACTGCTCATCGGCGTGGTGCTCGAGGACTGCTACGACGCCCCGGCCGTCGCGCGGCGTGCGCTCGACGCAGGCCTCGTCGTGAACGCGCCGACACCCGACGTGATCCGCCTCGCGCCGCCGCTCGTCGTGAGCGAGGCGGAGTGCGACGAGGCGGTCGCGATCCTGCGGTCGGCACTCGCGCCGACGGCGGGCGCGGACGAGTCCGCGGCGCCCGACGGCCCGGCCGTCCAGCGCGCCGGTCCCGACAGCGAGAGGAGCTCCCGATGACCGTCGACGTCCTCGGCATCGCCGACCTCGGGCCCGGTGGGCTCGCGGCGGTCCTCGACCTCGCGGAGCGACGCGCCCCGAGCGTGCTCGCGGGTCGCGGCGCGGCGCTGGTGTTCGAGCACCCGTCCGCTCGCACGCGGAACGCCTGCGAGATGGCGGTCGTCCAGCTCGGCGGTCACCCGGTCACGATCCGCGGCGAGGAGGTCGGCTTCGACCGGCGTGAGACCGTCGAGGACGTCGCGCGGACGCTCGCGTGCTTCCACACGCTCGTCGGCGCTCGCGTCCTGCGCCACTCGACGCTCGAACGCATGGTCGCGGCGCTGCGCGGGTCGGGTCGCGACGTCCCCGTCGTGAACCTCCTGTCGGACGTCGAGCACCCGACCCAGGCGCTCGCCGACCTGCTCACGGTGCGGCAGGAGCTCGGCTCGATCGAGGGTCGGACCGTCGCGTACGTCGGCGACGGCAACAACGTCTGCCGCTCGCTCGTCCTCGCGTGCGCAATGGCCGGCGCACGGACGGTCGTCGCGACGCCTCCGGGTTACGGGCTCACCGAGCGCGACCTCGCGCAGGTCGCGGCGCTCGGCGGCGAGATCCGCGTCACGGACGACCCGATGGCCGCTGCCGACGGGGCGGACGTCCTCTACACCGACGTGTGGGTGTCGATGGGCGAGGAGGGGGAGGAGGAGAAGCGTCGCGCGTTCGCCGGCTTCACGATCGACGATCGGCTCCTCGCCGCCGCTGCCCCCGGCGCGATCTTCCTGCACTGCCTGCCCGCGCACCGTGGCGAGGAAGTCTCGGCCACGGTGCTCGAGGGCCCGCGCAGCCGCGTGTGGCGCCAGGCGGAGAACCGGATGCACGCGGCCCGAGCGCTGTTCGCCCACGTGCTCGGCGCGGTCGCTGGTGAGCCCGACGCCGTGGAAGCCCGGGGCGAGCGATGAGCCGCGTCCCGAAGAACCGACGCCAGCACCTCGTCGCGCGGCTCCTCGCCGAGCACGCCGTCACCAACCAGGCCCAGCTCGTCGACCTGCTGTCTGCGGACGGCGTCGACGCGACCCAGGCGACCGTCTCGCGCGACCTCGACGAGCTCGGGGCCGTGCGCGTGCGGCTCCCGGGCGTGGACGGCCAGGTCTACGCGATCGCCGAGCTGCCGAAGGACCAGGTCGCTCCCGTCGACCACCTTCGGCGGGTGCTCGGCGAGTGGGTCGTGGACATCGGCGTCTCCGGCAATCTCGTCGTCGTGCGCACGCCACCGGGCTCGGCGCACGTCGTCGCGTCCGCGCTCGACCGCACGAGCCTCGACGGCGTGCTCGGCACGGTCGCAGGCGACGACTCGCTGCTCGTCGTCGCGACCGAGGAGGTCGGCGGCGCCGCGGTCGCGGACCGGCTGGGGGAGCTCGCGGGCGGCGGAGACCGCTCGTGACGCTCTGGTCCGGGCGCACGGGCGTCGAGCCCGACCCGCTCATGATGGCGTTCTCGGACAGCCTGGCGGTCGATCGGAGGCTCGCGGGCGACGACGTGCGCGCGTCGATCGCGCACGTCCACGGTCTCGCGCGCGCCGGCGTGCTCTCGGCGGACGAGGCCGACGCGCTCGCCGACGCGCTCGGACGCGTCGGCGAGGAGCTCTCCTCGGGCCGCTTCGAGTTCGCCGCGGGCGACGAGGACATCCACACCGCCATCGAGCGTCGGGTCACCGAACTCGCGGGGGACACCGGCGCGCGCCTGCACACCGCCAGGAGCCGGAACGACCAGGTCGCGACCGCGCTGCGCCTGTACACCCGGCGGGAGCTCGCGGTGCTCGGCCAAAGCGTGCTCGAGCTGCAGTCGACGCTGCTCGAGCGCGCACGCGAGGTCGGGCAGGCTCGCCTCCCCGGGTACACCCACACCCAGCGTGCCCAGCCGGTCCTGTTCGCCCACCATCTGCTCGCGCACGGCTGGTCGCTCGGACGCGACGTCGACCGGATCTGCGACGCGCTCGCTCGCGTCGACGTCTCGCCGCTCGGCGCGGGGGCGCTCGCGGGCTCGTCGCTGCCGCTCGACCCGGACGCCACCGCGGCCGAGCTCGGCTTCGCGCACCGGTTCGAGAACTCGATGGACGCGGTGAGCGACCGCGACTTCGTCGCCGAGACCCTCTTCGTCTGCGCGCTGCTCGGCGTGCATCTCTCGCGGCTAGGCGAGGAGGTCGTGCTGTTCTCGACGGAGGAGTTCGGCTTCTACCGGCTCGACGGGCGGTGGGCCACGGGAAGTTCCATGCTGCCGCAGAAGATGAACGCCGACGTCGGCGAGCTCGCGCGCGGCAAGGCCGGTCGCCTCGTCGGCCATCTCGCGGGTTTCCTCACCACGTTGAAGGGCTTGCCGCTGTCGTACAACCGCGACCTCCAGGAGGACAAGGAGCCGCTGTTCGACGCGCTCGACCAGGCGACGCTGACCAGCCGCGCGATGCGCGGCCTGCTCGCGAGCGTCGCGTTCGACTACGCGGCGATGCAGACCGCGGCCGACGCTCCGGTGCTCGCCGCCGTCGACCTCGCGGAGTGGCTCGTGGAGCGCGGCACCCCGTTCCGAAGGGCGCACGGCATCGTCGGCGCGCTCGTCCGGGCGTCGCTCGAGCACGGCACGCCGCTCGTCGAGCTCGTCGCCCGCAGCGCCGACCTCGGGCCCGAGGCCGCGGAGCTCTTGCGCCCGGGAGCCGCGTCCGCGCGCCGCCGCACGGCCGGTGGTGCAGGCACGGACGCGGTCGCCGAGGAGCTCGAGCGCTTCGCGTCCGCGCTCCGCACGGCCGGTGACCGCCTCGCGCCGCGCGGCGAGACGGGCTGAGCGCGCGCGATCCCGCCCGCGAGCGGAAACACGGGCCCCCCGGATCCGCTATGGTGTCGACGCACGGCAGCCGGGACGACGGTTTCGTCACGGCGGGGTCGCCCCTGTAGGGGCCGGTCAGTGGGTCGGCTGGATTGACAGCGGTCCCGGCCGTGCTAAGGTGAGTCTCCGCTTCGGTGGCCCAACCGCCGGAGCACGGACCGTCGGACGGAACGCTCGTTCGGTGGTGGCGATGTGGGACTGGGGCCCGTGAAGTGTTCGGGCGTGGCGGTCCTGCAAAGCGCACAGGCACCTCCTTCCTCAGGGAAGTGTGCCCGCGTCGCTCTTTGAGAACGGAATAGGAACAGCCAAAAGCCAGTGCGGGTGACCGCGGGCTTCGCCTCGGTGGAGCACGTGGTCACA
>Ga0307374_10003362_pt1 | contig 27382 bp, 27 predicted proteins | sample OX3MG_FD_202532 | JGI IMG/M metagenome (GOLD analysis project Ga0307374, IMG submission 202532) | Soil microbial communities from Risofladan, Vaasa, Finland - OX-3 | ecosystem: Environmental > Terrestrial > Soil > Coastal area > Acid sulfate soil | place: Finland: Risofladan, Vaasa | collected...
GAGGCGGACGCCGTGCACCGTCGTCCCGAAAGCTGCCCGAGCCCGGGGTTCTGGAGCTTGAGGAGCTGCTCTCCACCTACCTCAACACGCGGGTCAAGGTGGATATTCAGAATCGGAGGGGACGCCTGGTCGTCGAGTTCGCCACCCTGGAGGACCTCGAACGGATCTACAGGGCGATGGTTGGTGACAGCGGCGCCTAGTTCGTCACGCAACTGTCAAGACACCGTTCAGCTTCATCCACAACCTGTGCATGACGTTGTGGATTGTTACCTAGTTCACCTTGGATGAGATTCGATCACGCATTCGTCTCCGGGGCGCGTAAAGGCACATTCCCGCCTTCAGGCGGGTCACGGCCGTTCCGCCTCAGCGCTATGCCAGGACTACCCAGAGCCCCCGCGCAGCTCCTCCCGCCGTTTACCCACTATAGTGGGTTGCCGATAATCAACAGCGGGCCGGGCGTTCCGTCGGCCAGCACCTGAGCAATCCCTGACGGGGGCTACTCCCAGGAGGCGTCAGCCCAGCGCCCCAGGGCGTCGGACAGCGCGGAGGCAAGGAGGGCGGCTCGCTCGACCACCACACTTGCCGGCCCCAGCTCAATGAGGACCGACGGCATGCGCGTCTCGCGAAGGAGGGACAGCTGCATGCCGTGGGCACCCCCGTCGCCGATGCCCAAGGTGGACGGGATGGCGTGCTGGACCAACTCGGCGAGGAGTTTCCCGCCCGCCGACTTGTCGTGGGTGCCGGCCCAGAACGATGTGCGACATTCGGGGGTGGAGGGATCCAGACGGAGCCCGACGTAGACGTCGGCGGCCAGTTCGTTGGCCTGCCGGGCCTGAGCGGAGTCGTCGGGGTGGTGCAGCTCGGTCACCCGCGTCCCACCCAGGAGGAGGCGGCGTCGCAGCGCCCCGGAGACGCTGCCCAATCCGCCGTTCTCACCGATCACCACATGGCGCCCACTCAGTGTCCGCGGGCCGTACCGAAGCGTGGCCCGCGCCCGGACGGCTGAGACGAGCTCAGGGTCGTGGTGGCGGCTCTCCAGGCGAAGCAACTCGCGCAGCGTGCCACCGCCGGCCAGTCCGTCGATCGGCAGTCCCGCGTTGCGCTGGAACTCCGCCACGGCCTCCGCTGTCCGGTCGCCGAAGATCCCATCGACTCGGCCGGCGTCGAAGCCGAGACTGCACAGGCGCTGCTGCAACTCGGCGACGTCGTCGCCCCGCTGCATGTCGGACCGCCGGTAGAGGAAACGGTCACCGAGGCGGAAACCCGCTTCTACCAGGGTGTTCCACGTCTGCTGGTCGCAGACGCCATCGACTCGGAGGCCCCGGAGGTGCTGGAACGCCTCCACCGCAGCCCGGGTGGCCGCACCGAAGTCGCCGTCGTCGTCAATGGGCGCACCGCCGGGCAGGATGCCCGCCAGCCTGCGTTGGAGATCCGACACCGCCGCCCCTCGGTCACCGACCGAGAGGGGCAGGCCGCTCGGCGGCCCTACAGGTATGCGGAGATCTCCTCGAGGAGCTGCTTCTTGGGCTTGGCCCCGATCAGCCGCACCTCCGGCTGCCCGTCCTTGAACAGGATCAGCGTCGGGATGCTCATCACGTCGAACCGGCGCGTCACCTCGAGGTTGTCGTCTATGTTCAGCTTGCCGATCTGGAGCTTCCCCTCCTGCTCTCGCGCGATCTCTTCCAGTACCGGTGAGATCATTTTGCACGGGCCGCACCATTCAGCCCAGAAGTCCACCAGGACGGGGACATCCGAACCTTTGACATGCTCGTCAAAGGTAGCGTCGCTGAGGGTAACAATCTTCTCGCTCATCAGGTCTCCTTGTCACAGGGTGCAACGTCGCTGCACCGGGTTCTGTTCCCGCCCTCCGAACAGGGCTATTCGCCGTGATCCTCCAGCCAGCGCTCGGCGTCCATGGCCGCTATGCAGCCCGAACCGGCCGAGGTGATGGCCTGCCGGTAAATGTGATCCTGGACATCGCCACAGGCGAACACGCCGTCGACGCTGGTCCGGCTCGACCGTTCGAACGTCCGGACGTATCCGTTGTCCTCCAGCTCCAGCTGGCCCTTGACCAGCGCGCTGTTGGGCTCGTGACCGATGGCGACGAAGAGCCCCGTCACGTCGAGGTCGGACGTCTCGCCCGTGATCGCGTTCTGCACCGTGACACCGCTGACCTTGGTGTCGCCCAGCACGTCGACGATGACGGAGTTCCACAGGAATTCGATCTTGGGGTTCGCGAACGCCCGCTCCTGCATGATCTTGGAGGCCCTGAGCTCGTCCCGCCGATGGACGACCGTGACCTTGGAGGCGAAGCGGGTAAGGAAGAGCGCCTCCTCCATGGCCGAGTCGCCGCCACCGGCGACGGCGATGTGCTGCTCCCGGAAGAAGAACCCGTCACAGGTGGCACAGGTCGAGACCCCGTAGCCGAGAAGGCGGTCCTCGTTGGGGCAGCCCAGCATGAGAGACCGTGCCCCGGTAGCGATGATCAGCGTGTCGGCCGAGATCGTCGGTTCCGCCGCGTCGGGGTCGCCGACCCAGGCCGAAAAGGGCGACGACGACAGCTCCAGGCGGCTGACCTTGGCCGTCCGCAGCTCGGCGCCGAACCGCAGGGCCTGCTCCCGCATGATGCCCATCAGCTCGGGGCCCATGATGCCGTCGACGAACCCCGGATAGTTCTCGACCTCGGTCGTCAGCATGAGCTGGCCACCGGGCTGGTCGCTGTTGGACGACGGCTCACCCTCAATGACCAGGGGAGAGAGCTGGGCGCGGGCGCTGTAGATGGCCGCGGTCAGTCCCGCCGGACCCGAGCCGACGATGAGGACCTGGCGCCGCTCAGCCATCGCTGGGAGGGGCGACGCGCTTCCGGTAGGCGAACGCCCCGACGGCACAAAAGAGCCCGCCCAGCGCGAAGTACGAGATCCACACCTTGTGGTCGAAGAGGTAGACCGTGGTCAGCCGGATGAACCCGACGCTGAGGAAGATCGCCATGGCGATGCCGACCACACCGATGATCATGCCGAAGACCACGGCGCGGGCGCCGACGACCGCCGGTCGCACGACCTTGTCGTGCACGGTCGCCACGACCATATCGATGGTGTCGAGGGCCCGATCCGACAATCCCTCGGTGATGTTGCGCTCAGCCACGCAGCGAGACTAGTCGTCGGGTGGCGTTACGCCCGCGACAGGATGTAGCAGACGCCAACCGTATTGGGTCCCGTGTGCGCACCGACGACTGGGCCGAGTTGCACCGACACGAGTGGGCTCTTGGACTTGATGGTCTGCAGCTGGACCAGTACATCGTCAATGTCGTCGCAGGCACCGTCGGCAACGGCCAGACGCTCCAGCGGGGCGTCGCCCTCCACCTTGGCCGTCAGGTAGGCGAGGGCGCGGGCCCGCGTGCGCTGCTTGGACTCCTCGGCCACCACGCCGTCCTTCACCTGGATCACCGGCTTTATGGAGAGGAGAGATCCCAGCACCGCCTGGGCCCCGCCGATGCGGCCCCCGCGCTGAAGGAAGTCGAGACCGCCGAGCACGCCGTACACCCGAACCCGGCCGATGCGATCGTGGGTAGCCCCTACGAGGGAGTCCAACGTGGCGCCGGCCGCCGCGTCCTCGGCGGCGGCGATGACGAGCAGTCCCTGACCCATGGTGAGCGACAACGTGTCGAGGACCTGCACCGGGATGCCCGAGAAGCTGTCCGCCGCCGTCACCGCTGAGGCGTAGGTGCCCGACACCCCCGAGGAGATGGTCAGGCAGAGCACCCCGTCGGCTCCCTCGTCGGCCGCCTGCTGATAGGCGTTCATGAACGCACCCGGTGAGGGGGCGGCCGTCTCCGGTAACGCACCCTTTCCCACGCAGCGCTGCCAGAAATCCTCGGGTGTGAGCTCCTTGCGGTCCTGCAACTCCTCGGCGCCGAAGCGGATCGTCAGGGGGACGACGATGACGTTGTATTGCTTGACCAGTTCGTCCGTCAGGTCACACGCGCTGTCGGTCACGATTCGCACCGTCATGGGATGCGATTCTGCCACGGGACGCCGCGCGCTGCGACGTCTTCGCTATGGTCGGCGTACGTGCCGCGACCCGGCCGCACGCCGACCGAGCAGCACCGCAACGGCTCCGTAGGCGGCCAGACCGGCAGCGATGGAGCCCACCACCCGCACGGTCAGCCCGGCGCCCGAGGTGGCGCCCGACAGGTTGGAGACGAACAGGACCACTGCGCCCATGGCGAGGGTTGCCAGCCCGACCCGACGCAGCGGAGCCCAGGTGGCCGGTGTGCCGAGCGGGCCGAACCACTGCCGCAGCAGCACGACCCCGATCACGGCGCTCACCGTGTACGCGACCGACAATGACAGCGCGAGCCCGCGGACGCCGAGTGGGTGCACCAGGACCACCGCGAGCGCGACGTTGATGGCGTTCTCCACGAGGTAGAGAACGAAGGCCACCCGGGTCCTCTGCATGGACTGCAGGACCCGGACGATGTAGAGGTACGAGCAGAAGCCGGGCAGTCCCAGCGCGAACATGGCGAGCGCCGCGCCCGTGTCGGCGGTCTCGGCCGGCGTGCTGTGGCCGTGCCCCAACAGGAGGGCTACCGCGGGTTTCGAGAGCAGGAGCATGCCCACCGCGGCCGGGATGATGAGCGCCAGCATGGAACGCCAGCCACCGGCCAGGCGAGTGACAAAGGCGGCGGTCCGCCCGGTCGACCACTTCTGGGCCAGGTCGGGTGTGACCACGGACATGATGGTGACCGCCACGATCCCGTACGGCATCTGGAGGAACGAGTACGCGTACGTGTAGGACGACACGGGGTCGGGCCCCGATGCGGTGCCGGCCAGGAGGGTCACCACGAAGAGGCAGACCTGGTTGGCCACCACGAAGCCGAAGGTCCATCCGCTCAGGCGGATGACGGTGCGCAGGGCGGCGTCCTGGGGGTTCCAGTGCCAGTGCAGGCGATGAAGGTGGGCCGCTCGCAGGCTGGGGAGAAGGGCCGCGCCTTGGAGCACCACACCAAGGGACGTGCCCAGCCCCAGCAGGATCAGCCAGCTCCGGTGCTGTTCGACGCCGGCCAGCCCGACATGGCGGCCCGCCCACAGCCCGAACCAGACCAGCACACCGATGCACACGACGTTGTTGAGGATCGGCGCCCAGGCCACGGCGACGAATCGACGGCGCGTGTTGAGGACGGCGGACGCAAGCGCAAAGAGGCCGTACGCCGCGATCTGAATGACAAACCATCGCAAGAACATGGTCGCAACGGATCGTTCGGCTGCTATCTGCGCGAGTTGATGCGGGTGCGCGTGGGAGTCGAGCGCGGTGAGGCCCGTGATGATGAGCGGTGCTGCCACCAGCGCGGCCACGGTCGTGGCCATCAGCACGACGACTGATGCGGTGATCACCGCCGAAATCGATTCGAACGCCTCCGCCTCTTCCCGAGTGGAGAGCTGCTCCACGAAGACGGGGATGAACGTGGCCGACAGCACCCCGCCGAGCACGATGTCGTACAACATGTTCGGGGTGACGTTGGCGAGGTTGAAGGCGTCGGCCAAGTGAGACTGCCCGAGTGCCCACGCCAGGGCGACAATGCGGAGCAGCCCGCTCACGCGGGAGACGCCCGTGCCGAAAGCCACGTAGGTGGCGGACGTGGAGAGAGAGGGGCCGCCCTCCGCCCTGTGTTGTGCTTCTCTCCGGCCGTTCACCTTCAGTGCGCCCGCGGCCTTCGCCGCCGTCCTCTTCGCCATGTCCGGGCCCACCAGAGCAACAGTGTCAGGCCGGCGAGCACAGTCAGCGCTATGCCCACAAGCGAGATAGCCGTCGAACGCACCGTCAGCTGGGCGTGGGCGATCACGAGCTGCCCGTTCGGCGTGCGCAGGGTTATCTCGACCGGGAGCCGGTCGCCGGACGTACGCGCCCGGGCCTGCACGCGGACCGGGGTGATCGGCCGGTCGAGCCGGAGCCGGCGGCTGTTGCCTTGGGGAAAGGAGAACTTGTCGCTGGACAGCGTCATGACCACGGTGACGTCGTAGGGGGCGCTGGAAAGGACGGTCACCGGTATCGGCGCGGTGCGCGAGGTGAAGGTGATGGTCCGCTCGGCCCCCAGCGTGATGGCGCTCAGCACGCGGCCGAACTGCTCGTCGTAGGCGGTGACCGCGGTGGCACGTTGCGCGGGCTTGAACGATCGGTCCTCGGTCGAGAGCAGCGCGTCGTCCAATGTCATCAGTTGGGCCGGATGGCCCTGTACCGCCTCGCCGTAGGAGCTCAGCTGCACGCGTCCTGTGGCGATGCGCGCGGCGAGGGCCGCCTTGATGCTCTGCGATCCTGGCGGCGATCCACCCTGCAGGTCGCGGGCGATCGGCTCGTCGTTGCCGCCCTGCGGTACCGCACTCAGGAGCTGATCGACGGTGACGGGGAGCAGAGCCGGATTGCTGGTCAATCCGGTGAGCAGGGTGGTGACGAACGCGCTCTGGCTCTGCCACCCCGCGGGAGGCGTGATGACCACCCCTCGGGGGTCAACCAAAGATGCGTTCTCGAAGTGGAAGAAGTTCAAGATGGCCAGCAGCTGGTTGGCGGCCAGCACGGGATCGCTGCTGAACGCAGTGAAACGCGAGTCCGCCATGCCGTTGGTGACGGCTGCGGTGATGTGCACGTCGCGGGCCAGGCCGAGCGTGAACGGCTGGGCAAAAGTGAGATCGGCCAAGCCGCCCGGTTGCAGGTCGCTGTCGCTGAGCACAAGGTCCGAGACCCCGGCCAGATGCATGCCCGCGGCCAGCGCGACGGAGTTCGCCGTCGTGAAGCTCGATGCGGCGTCCATCCACGGCCCGGCGCTCGGATGCAGTCCCGCCGCGTGGAAGATCTCCGTGGAGCGGGTCATCTGCGCCCCGATCTCGCGGGAGAGGCCGGTTCCCACGAGCGTGGCGAGGTTGACGGGCGCGTACGACTCGGGCAGGAGCTGGTCGGCCCCCGGGGGGTTAGTCAGTTCAGCCAGTCGTTCCACCGCTTGGCGACCCTCCCGCCCCCCGGAAGCCGCAAGGTCGGCCACGCTGCGGGCGGTGACCGCCAACGTCACCGGAACGCCGCGATTCGCCGCCAGATCGCTCACCAGCTGTTCGGTCTGCCGCCGCCCGCTCGCGGCAAGCGCCCCAGCGGCGGCCGGCTGCTCTATCGGGACGACCCAGCTCACCCGGAGCTGACCCCCCGTGCTGGTGGGTCCATTCGGTCCTTGATACGTCATGAACGTCGTGAACCGGCTCAGCGCGGTGCCACCTGATGCGCGGACCAGCGCGACCGAGATCGGGTACACGTCGGGGCAGTACCCGGTGTTGGGCGCGCACCCGAGGATCACGTTCTGGTCGCTCGGCGCGCAGGCGCCGGTCGTACCGGGAGACGGTGTCGGTGCGGTGGCGCTCGAGTTGGGGAGCACGGTGACGCACGCGGTCGCCGCGCGCGTCGTACCCGAGGAGGTGACCGGCACCGACACGCGAGTGAGCACACCCCGGTCGGGCGCGGACCCCGTGTCCTGTTGGAGCTGCGAGACGTTGTTGATCCGACCGTAGAAGGTCACTTGCACCCGCAGTTCGCCAACCGGTACATCGATGGCGCCGACATTGAAGGCAAGCGTGAACCACGGCGCAGTCGGGGTGACCCATGGCGTCTGCGCGCTCAGCGTCAGATCAGGGACGGATCGGGAACCAGGCGACGACGCGTTGGCGACTGCCGTGGTGGCGGAGGCGGCGGAGGCGTCGGAGGCGTCGGACGGAGGGACCTCCGAGACCATGAGCGGAAAGGCCGAGACCACGAGCGTGCAGAGGGCGAACCTGGCCCGGCGCATCGGCACAGGGAGAGGCTACGTGCCGCACTACCGTGGTCTGGTGCAGTCCCCACCGGTTCCCGAGCGGTTCCGCCCCCTTCTTCGTGCCACTTCAGAGCTGGCGGAACGCTTCGCGGGGGCCGGCCGGCGGCTCTACGTGGTGGGTGGCTCCGTCCGCGACGCCCTCGTCCCCGCGGGAGCCTTGGCCGAGCCGGATATTGACCTGACGACGGATGCCCGGCCCGACGAGATAGAGCGGCTGGTTGGCGGATGGGCCGACGACGTCTGGACCCAGGGCGCCCGTTTCGGCACCATCGGGAGCCGCCGGGCCGGCCAGATCTTCGAGATCACCACGCACCGCGCCGAGGTCTACGTACCCGAGTCGCGCAAGCCCGAGGTCCAATTCGGTGACGACATCGTCGAGGATCTGTCGCGACGGGACTTCACCATCAACGCGCTGGCCCTGCGTTTGCCCGACATGGAGCTGGTCGACCCCTTCGACGGCCTGGGTGACCTCGCGGCGGGGCGGCTGCGCACACCGCTCGACCCCGAGGTTTCATTCGGTGACGATCCCCTGCGCATGCTGCGCGCGGCTCGATTCATCGCACGCTTCTCGCTCAAACCCGATCCCGCGCTGGAGGTTGCCGTCGAAGCGATGCACGACCGGCTGTCCATCGTGTCGAAGGAGCGCATCCGCGACGAGCTCGACCGGATTCTCCTCCTGGCAACTCCGTCCGACGCGCTCTGGTTCGTGGTGCGTACCGGGCTGTCGGGTGACTTCCTTCCTGAGTTGCCGGGACTTGCGCTGGAGCAGGATCCCATCCACCGCCATAAGGACGTCCTGGCGCACACCCTGGCCGTGGTGGACAAGACGTCGCCTGACCGCCTCCTTCGTCTAGCCGCCCTTTTCCATGATGTGGGCAAGCCACGCACCCGCGCCATTACCGATGGGGGAGTGACGTTTCACCACCACGAGGTTGTCGGTGCGCGCATGACCAGGACCCGGATGGAGGCGCTGCGCTACTCCGCCGCCGACATCGACACAGTCGTACGGCTGGTCGAGCTCCACTTGCGCTTCCACACGTATCGCCTGGGGTGGACGGACAAGGCGGTGCGCCGCTACGTGCGCGACGCCGGCCCACATCTGGACCGGTTGAACGAGCTGACCCGCTGCGACTGCACGACCCGCAATGTCGGCAAGGCGCGCTCGCTCGCACGCCGGATGGACGAGTTGCAGTCGCGCATAGAGGAACTGCGCGAACAGGAGGAACTGGACAGCCTGCGGCCCGACCTGTCCGGCAACGAGGTGATGGCCCTACTCGAGATCCCGCCCGGCCCGGCCGTCGGACGCGCCCTCTCGTTCTTGATGGAATTGCGGTTGGACGAGGGACCGCTCGGCGCGGAGGAAGCAACGCGGCGGGTGCGTGAGTGGTGGGCCACCACACAGGCGGGGCACTGAGGAACCGGGCGGAGTAGACACCGGTCATGGACATCACCCTTCTCGGGACCGGCAGCCCGTTGCCCAGCGCAGACCGGGCTGGTCCGGCGACGCTTGTCCGCGCGGGACCGGCCATTCTGTTGGTGGACTGCGGGCGTGGCGTCGTCCTGCGGTTGACCGCATCGGCCGTCCTGCCCGTCATGCTTTCGGCCGTCCTCCTCACACACCTACACAGCGATCACATCACGGACCTCGGTGACGTCGTCACGTCACACTGGGTCATGTCCCCCGGCCCGAGCCCGCTGCTCGTGGTGGGCCCGGTCGGTACCCGCCAAGTGGTCGACGGGATGATGGCCATGTTCGCCCTCGACCAGGAATACCGGCTGGCGCATCATGCCGACCTGCACGAGCGGCCGATCGTCAACGTCCTGGAAGTGGAACCGGGCGCGACCTTGGATGTCGCCGGTGTGTCGATCTCAGTGCACCGGACCGACCACCGCCCCGTTCAGCCGACTGTGGGATACCGGGTCGAGCACGAAGGCAAGGTCGCCGCCATCGCCGGCGACACCGTGCCCTGTCCCGAGCTCGACGTCATGTGCGCCGGCGCCGACATGTACGTGCAGACCGTGATCCGGACGGATCTCGTGCAAGGGATCCCCAACGCGCGCCTGCAGGACATTCTCGACTATCACTCCTCCGTCGAGCAGGCGGCGCAGACCGCGTCCCGTGCTGGAGTGAGGACGCTGGTCATGACGCATTACGTGCCGGCCATGGCCCCAGGCGACGAGGAAGCCTGGAGGGCGCTGGCGGCCGCGCACTTCGCAGGCGACATTGTGCTCGGTGACGACCTCACCATTGTGAGCGCTTAGAAGGCGGATATGGTGGTCTCCATGCCGAGAATTTCAGCACCGGAGAGCGGAATGGGCGAGCACATCGACTGGGCGCTCCACCGACCCAAGATGGCGGCGGGCATGGGCGCGCTGTCAGAGGCGGTGTACGGCAATTCCCAGCTCCCCGTACGCGAGCGGGAAGCGGCCCGGTGGACCATCGCTCTGATAAACGACTGTGCGGTCTGCCGTGACACGCGTGCCAAGGACGGCGAGCACCTGGGTGCAGACGAGCCCTTCTACGCCGAGGTCAGCGATTGGCGCTCGTCCACATCGCTCTCAGTCCGCGAGAAGTGCGCGGCCGAATTCGCAGAGCGGTTCGCGCTTGACCATCTGGCCATTGACGATGACTTCTGGGCCCGCCTGCACAGTGCGTATTCAGATGAGGAGCTGGCCGATCTCACCATCTGCTGCGGCATGTTCCTCGGCATGGGCCGGACCCTCGCCGTCGTGGGCGTGCGGGCGCCCGACCAGCGCATCCTCGTTTGAGCTGACCCAAACGCTCGCTTGGGCGGATCGGCGTTAGCGCGCAATCACCGTGACAGAACGGTAATCCGTTGTCGGGTCGACCCGCTTAGCACTTCGTGTGGGGCAGTCACACCGGTCAGTCGGCCGGCCACACCTCGCCGCGGTCACCGCCGGCGAACGCCTCGACCAGTTCCTGCGCCACGTCGTCGTGGTACTGCACCGGTGGCGACTTCATGAAGTAGGCGGAAGGTCCGAGGAGCGGACCGCCGATGCCGCGGTCCAGCGCCAGCTTGGCGCAACGCACCGCGTCAATGATCACACCGGCTGAGTTCGGCGAGTCCCAGACCTCGAGTTTCAGCTCCAGGTTCAGGGGGACGTCGCCGAAGTTGCGGCCCTCCATGCGGATGTAGGCCCACTTGCGGTCCTTCAGCCACGGCACGTGGTCGGAAGGACCGATGTGGACGTCATCGGCGTCCAGCAGACTGTCTTCTATCTGGCTGGTGACGGCCTGCGTCTTGGAGATCTTCTTGGACTCCAGGCGCTCACGCTCAAGCATGTTCTTGAAGTCCATGTTCCCGCCCACGTTGAGCTGGTAGGTGTGGTCGAGCGCCAACCCGCGGTCTTCGAAGAGGCGGGTCAGGATTCGGTGCACAATGGTCGCACCGACCTGGCTCTTGATGTCGTCGCCGATGATCGGCACGCCGGCGTCGCGGAACTTGCGGGCCCACACGGGGTCCGAGGCGATGAAGACGGGGATGGCGTTGACGAAGGCCACGCCGGCGTCGAGGCAGGCCTGGGCGTAGTAGCGCTGGGCCTCCTCGGAACCGACGGGCAGGTAGGACACCAGCACGTCAGCCTTGGCGTTACGCAGGGCCTGGGCAACGTCGACTGGTTCGAACGGCGACTCCTCGACGACCTGGCGGTAGTACTTGCCGAGGCCGTCGAGCGTCGGGCCACGCTGGACGGTCACCCCGACATCGGCCACATCGGCGAAGCGGATGGTGTTGTTGTGACCGGCGTGGATCGCCTTGCCCAGGTCGGTGCCGACCTTCGTCTGGTCGACGTCGAAGGCGGCTACCGGGACGATGTCACGGACGTGGTAACCCCCCAGTTCGACGTGCATCAGTCCCGGCACGGTCTCGTCGGCCTGGGCATCGCGGTAGTACGTGATCCCCTGAATGAGCGAGCTGGCGCAGTTGCCGACGCCGGCGATGGCCAGGCGGATGGGGGTCCTCATCTGATGTCTCCTTCATATGTCAGTTCGGTCGTGACCGATGGGGGTAGTGCCGCACCGAGTGCGGCGCGCTCAGCGGCAATCAGCCGGTCCAGCCAGGAAATGTCCTGGGCCACGCTGTCGGCGGTGTGCTGGACGACCGAGCGTGCATAGACGTCGAGGTCCGCGTTGGCGTCACCCGTCTCGCCGAGTCGTTGCACCAGCAGGGCCCGACGTCGTTCCAGGAGGGCGAGCCGCGCCTGGGGTGCCAGGTGGCGGGCGAACGCCAGTCGGAGGCTGAAGCTGCGGGCGTCGTCGACGGGCCCGGCCTCGGAGAGCAGCTCGGTGAAGAGGCCCCGGCCGAGCTCGGTGATCCGGTAGACCTTCTTGCCCCGTCGGGAGCGACTCGGCGAGTGGCGGCGGGAGCGGAGCACGGCCAGTTCACCGCTGAGCGATCCCGTAGGCGGAACCGACACGGGTGCCGGCTCGTCACCCTGACGGGCGGACAGTCCTTCGGTGGCGACCACGGCCCCGGCCTTTTCCAGCCGAGTCAGGGCCGGATAGATGGAACCGAACGAGACGTTGGCCAATATGCCCAGGTTGTCGCGCAGCTGCCGCCTGATCTCGTAACCGTGGAGGTCCCTCTCCTCGAGAAGACCCAGGATTGCCATATCCAACATTTCGTTTCATTATATCGATTCGATATAGCGCTGTACAGCAAATCGTCACTCTACGGTCACCGGCCTGCACCAACGCCGGGGTCGGATCCCGCCATACGGTGCCATTTGCGTGGGTGGGGACTACTCTGACGCCGTGTCCGTCACCTCGGAACCGGGGGCGTCTCGTCGAGTCAGCCCCGACATTTCGGCAGGGGTGGAGTACCGGCTGGTGCGCAACAGCCTGGTGCATGAAGTCGAGCGGGGCCGGGTCCAGAAGATCGACGTCTGTGACGCCCACCCCGAGCTGCTGCGGGCCGCCCGCAACGTCGGCAGGCCGACCAAAGAGGTCTGCCCCATCTGCGACGAGGGCCGTCTGGTCACGGTCACCTTCGTCTTCGGGGCCAAGCTGCCGGCCGGGGGTCGGTGTCCCGGCACCATGGCCGAGCTGAACCGGTTACGTCGCCGGGAAGAGCCGGTTCTCTGTTACGAGGTCGAGGTGTGCCCAACGTGCGCGTGGCACCACCTCATGCGGAAGTACCCGGCCGGCGGTCCGAGGGCCAAAGCGGGCAGGAGGGTGGCGCTGCGCAGTGAGTGATGCGGTGACGGTGCCCGCACTCCGTGCTCGCAAGCGCCGCGACGGGGCGACGCCGATCGTCATGGTCACCGCGTACGACGAACCCGGCGCCCGCATCGTCTCCGACGCCGGCGTCGACATCCTCCTGGTGGGGGACTCGGTGGCGAACAACGTCCTGGGTTACGAGGACACGCTGCACGTCGACATTGACGTGATGGCCCACCATGTGGCCGCCGTCGCCCGGGCCAGGCCCCGGTGCCTCATCCTCGGCGACATGCCCTGGATGAGCTACCACCTGTCAACGGACGATGCCGTGCGCAACGCGGCGACCCTCATCCGCGCCGGTGCCCAGGCGGTCAAGCTCGAAGGAGGCCGGGCCCGCCTCCCGGTCGTCGAAGCCATCATCCGCGCGGAAATTCCCGTCATGGGCCACCTCGGTCTCACGCCCCAGTCGGTGCTCGCCATGGGCGGCTTCAGGGTGCAGGCCAAAGGCGTCGACGCCGCCGCCGAGCTCATGAATGCAGCGAAGGCCTTGGCCGCCGCCGGCTGCTTCGGCTTCGTCATTGAAGGTGTGCCCGACGTGGTGGGCGCGGCCGTCACCGAAGCCGTCGACGTGCCGACGATCGGGATCGGGGCCGGGCCGTCGTGCGACGGGCAGGTCCTCGTCTTCCATGACCTTCTCGGCCTGGGTTCGCGCACCCCGCCCAAGTTCGTGCGCCAATACGCCGACATCGGTCGGATCGCCACCGAGGCGGTGGCGGCGTTCGCCGAGGACGTGCGCAGTGGCAACTTCCCGAGCGACGAGGAGAGCTACCACGGCTCACCCGAGCTCGGCGACGCCCTGCGCTGACCCACGACCGGGCGGAGCTGCGCCGGGGAGTCCCTCCGGACTCGACTAACATGATCCCCCGCAACAGACCCTGCTCCTGACCGTCAGGGGCCCTGGCTTTTCAGCCCGGTCCAGAGGGAGGTACGCCGCACATGCGGCCTTACGAAGTCATGGCCATTTTCGAGGCCACTACCGAGCCCGGCGTCATTCAGGGCGTCATTGACCAGGCGCTCGAGACGATCCGCAGCACAGGGGGCAACCCAGGCGCCATCGACCGCTGGGGCAGGCGCACCTTCGCCTACGAGGTGAACCACAAGCGCGAGGGCTACTACGTCGTCATTGAGTTCACGGCGGTGAGCGAGTCGGTGGCCGCGCTGGACCGCATGCTCGGCTTGGCCGACGAGGTGGTCCGCCACAAGATCGTCCGGCTTCCCGACACCAAGCTCGCATCGACGGCTCCGGCCGCCTCGGCGCCGGCCGCCAACTGAGTCCGCAGGCGAGAGGAGCACACGATGGCGACTGACAACACCGTGGTCCTGGTGGGCAACATCACGAGGGACCCCGAACTGCGCTTCACCAACACCGGTCAACCGACTGCCTCCTTCGGGCTGGCCGTCAACCGCCGCTGGCAGAACCGCCAGACCCAGGAATGGGAGGAGGCCACCTCGTTCTTCGACGTGGTGTGCTGGCGTGAGATGGCCGAGAACGTGAGTGAGACGCTCACCCGGGGCGCCCGCGTGATGGTGACCGGCCGGCTGGAGCAGCGCAGCTGGGAGACTCAGGAGGGCGACAAGCGCTCCAAGGTCGAAGTGGTGGCCGACGAGATCGGCCCATCCCTGCGCTGGGCGACGGCGCAGATCACCAAGAACGAGCGGAAGGGCCCGAGCGACGGCCCACGCGGCGGCTCCCGGCCGCCGTCCCCGCCCCCAGCCTCCGCCCCCGAGAACGGTGGCGGCTACGGATTCGATGAGGAGCCCTTCTGATGGCACGCAACAACCAACGAGGCGGTACGACCACCCGCCGCGCCCCCAAAGATCTGGGTCGGCGCGTCAAGAAGAAGCCGTGCGCGCTGTGTCGGGACAACACGCAGTGGGTCGACTACAAGGACGTCCCCATGCTGCGCAAGTACATGAGCGACCGGGGCAAGATCCGCTCGCGCCGGGTGACCGGTAACTGTGCGCAGCATCAGCGAGCCCTCGCTCAAGCCATCAAGACGGCCCGTGAGCTGATCCTCCTGCCGTACACGCAGCGGACCGTGACGGAACGACCGGGTGGACGCGGTGGTCGGGACCGTGGCGACCGGGGGGAGCGCGCCGAGCGCACCTTGAGCGACACCACCGAGGCCGAGGCCCCCCGCAACCGCGAGGCGGACACCGAGTACCTGGACGCGGCGGCTGTCCTCGACAGCGCTGCAGACGGTGACTCGGATGCCGCTCCGTTGGCAGAGGCCAGTGAGAGCGCCACGGACGCCGTCGACACGGACGACAGTACCGAGGACGGTGACCGATGAAGGTCCTGCTGCGAGACGACGTGGCCGGTGTGGGCCGGCGCGGTGACATCGTCAAGGTCGCCGGCGGCTACGCCCGCAACTACCTCCTGCCCGAGGGCCGTGCGATCGTGGCTACCGAAGGCGTGGCGGATCAGGCCGAGCAGATGCGGCGCGGCCGTGACCTGCGTGAGGCGCAGGACCGCGGTGCGGCGGAAGCGCAGGCCACGATCCTGGCCGGCGCCGTCATCACGATTCCTGCCCGCGCCAGTTCGGCCGGGCGTCTCTTCGGCTCCATCGGCCCGGTCGACGTGGCCAAGGCCGTGCAGGCTCAAAAGGGAGTCGAGCTTGACGCCAAGCACGTCGTGCTGGCCGAGCACCTCAAGGAGGTCGGGACGTTCGACGTCACGGTTGAGCTGTTCAACGACGTGGCCACCGTCGTCACCGTCGAGGTCACCGCCACGTCCTGACCGGCATCCCCGGCGATGAGACAGCCGCAGTCCACCATGTGGGTGTGCAGCGACGGAACCCGGCTCCTCCACAGATGGCCCTAGGCCGTACACGGCTTATCCACACCCTTTGCGTTCTTAACCACACGATTTGGGGCCTTACCGTCCCCAGGACCCGACCGGCAGAGTGGGGGGACCGTGGTCCAAGCCTTTGACGACACCCGCCCCCGCCCCCTGCGCGCTGCGCCCATGCCGTCAAGCGGCACCCGGGTCCCGCCCCACAACCTGGAAGCCGAGGAGTCCCTCCTCGGAGCCATGCTCCTTTCGAGTGATGCCGCCTCGGTCGCCGTCGAGAAGTGCTCGGCGGGGGACTTCTACAAGCCCGCGCATGGCCACATCTTCGGCGCCATACGGGCCCTCATGGAGCGAGGCGAGCCGATTGATGCCGTCACGGTCACCGACGAGCTGCAGCGGTCGGGATTGCTTGAGGCTGTAGGGGACCCGTCCGTCTTCATTTCGCTGCAGGCCAATACGCCGTCGATGGCGAATGCGAAGCACTACGCCACGATCGTCGAGGAGCACGCGCTGCTCCGCCGCCTGATCGGCGTGTCGGGCGACATCGCCGACATGGCCTACTCGGTCCCCGAGGACGTGCAGGGGACCATTGACGAGGCCGAACAGTTGATGTTCAACGTGGCGGAGCATCGCGCGGCCGACACGATGCACCCCCTCCACGAGCTGCTCGGCCAGGGCCTGGACAGGATTGAGGAGCTCGGCCAACGGGACACCGAGCTCACCGGAGTCCCGACCGGCTACCACGAGCTCGACCGGATCCTGTTGGGCCTGCAGCCTTCCTCCCTGATCATCGTCGGCGCCCGCCCGAGCATGGGTAAGACGAGCTTCGCCCTCGGCATCCTCGCCCACGTCGGTGTCGTCGCCCAGCGGCCGGCCCTCCTCTTCTCGCTCGAGATGGGCCACCTGGAGCTCACCCAGCGGCTCCTGGCCTCCGAGGCCGAGGTCAGCGGCCAGAGCCTGCAGACCGGGAAGATCCGTACCCAGGACTGGGCGAAGATCGGCACCGCCGTCACCCGCCTCAGCAACGCGCCCATCTTCATTGACGACAACCCCGCCGCCACCGTCATGGACATCCGGGCGCGGGCTCGCCGGCTGAAGAAGGCCGAGGGCGACCTCGGGGTGGTCGTTGTCGACTACCTCCAACTCATGACGGGACGGGCCAGGGCGGAAAACCGCCAGACCGAAGTCGCCGAGATCAGCCGGGGTCTGAAAATCCTGGCCAGGGAACTCGAAGTGCCCGTGGTCGCACTTTCACAGTTGAGCCGGAACCTCGAGACACGGGCGGACAAGACCCCGATGCTGTCGGACCTCCGCGAGTCGGGCTCGCTCGAGCAGGACGCCGATGTGGTGCTCTTCATCTACCGGGAGTCGGTCTACGACGACGAGATCCCCATCGACCGGGCGGACGACGCCCGCATTGAAGTGGCCAAGCACCGCAACGGGCCGACCGGTACGGCCAACCTGATCTTCCTGAAGCAGTTCGCGCGGTTCGAGAACGGCCGGAGCATCTGAGCCGTAGCATCGGGCCGTGATTGAGGTTTATGCCGACATCTGGTGCCCATTCACCCACGTCGGCCTGCGTACCGTCGTCCGCCGACGTACCGAGCTCGGACGCGGGGATCTCGCGATCAGGGTTCGCTCGTGGCCTTTGGAGCTCGTCAACGGTGCTCCGATGGATGTGGAGTCCACCGCCGCGCACATCGCAGAACTGCGCGAGCAGGTTGCCCCGGACCTCTTCAGCGGGTTCGACCCCCGAACGTTTCCCCGCACGACCCTCCCCGCCCTTGGGCTGGCTGCTCAGGCCTACAAGGAGGACGGCGAAACTGGGGAGGCGGTGAGCCTCGCGCTCCGCGACGCCCTCTTTGAGGAAGGCCGTGACATCTCCCGTCCCGACGTGCTCGCCGAACTCGCACGAGCCCACGGGATAGAGCGCGGCGACCTGGCCGAGGCGAGCGACGTGGCCACCGAATGGCACGAGGGCGAGGCGCGAGGGGTCCGTGGCTCACCGCACTTCTTCTGCGGGAGCCACGACGCCTTCTGCCCGTCGCTGGTGATAGAGCGCGGCCCCGACGGTACCGTGCACCTCGAGCGCAACGTGGAGGCACTCGACGCCTTCCTGCAGATCTGCTTCGCAGAGAGCTAGGCGGGAACGCCGAGCCGGGTCAACGCATCAGCACGCGTCAGCCGCGCGCGCCGAAAACCTCGTGCAACACAGCGGGCACCGGCGTGTCGAGTTGGTCGTAGGTGCACGACGACGTCTTGCGGTCGGGGCGCCAGCGCCGGAACGTCGTCGCATGGCGGAACCGCTGCTCCTGGAGATGGTCGTAGGCCACCTCGCAGACGAGCTCGGGACGCAGTGGCTCCCAGCTCAAGTCCTTTCCCGAGCTCCAGCGGCTCACGCCACCGGGAACCCGGCCCTCCTCGCGCTCGTCGCTGATCCACGGATGGTTCTTGGTGGCGTTCTTGCGGTACGGCTCCAACTCCTTGACCAACTCGAGGCGGCGGGCGGCGGTGAACGACGATGTGATCCCGACGTGATGGAGGACGCCCCTGTCATCGTTGAGCCCCAGCAGAAGGGAGCCGACGATGCCTCCCTCCTTGTGCCAACGAAACCCGGCCACCACGCAGTCGGCTGTCCTCTCGTGCTTGATCTTGAACATGGCCCGTTTGCCCGCCAAATAGGTGCCGTTCCCGGGCTTGGCGATGACCCCGTCCAGGCCGGCACCTTCGAATCGGTTGAACCAGTCGGATGCCACTTCCGGGTCATCGGTCGCGGGCGTGAGGTGCAGTGGTGGACGGGCCTTCTTCAGGGCCTTCTCGAGTTGTTTGCGCCTCTGCGCGTACGGAGCGTCGCGGAGGTCGTCGTCCCCGTGCGCTAACAGGTCGAACGCGATGAACGACGCTGGCGTGGTCTCGGCCAGCATGTTGACCCTCGACGCCGCCGGGTGGATGCGCTGGGACAGCGCATCGAACTCCAAGCCGTTCGGCCCGGCGATCACGATCTCTCCGTCCACCACACACTGTTCGGGGAGTTGGCGGAGCAGCATGTCGACGACTTCGGGGAAGTAACGGGTGAGCGGCTTCTCGTTGCGGCTATCGAGCTCAATGTCGTCCCCGTCCCGGAAGACCACGCAGCGGAACCCGTCCCATTTGGGTTCGTACCACATCCCTTCGGCGAGGGGGAGGTCGTGGAGCGGTTTGGCCAGCATGGGCGCCACGGGGCGTGCGAAGGGCAGCGTCATGGTTTGATTGTCTCAGCCCCCGTGTGAGGACGCCCACGCGAGGATCTTCTCGGCGGGCATCCGGTTCATCACACGGTCGGCCGGCACTTCGGCTTCAATCGCCTTCAGGCAGCCGCGCCCCAGCCAGCCGAGCTGTCCGGGGGCATGGGCATCGGTGTCGATGGTTACGTCGCAGCCGGCGGCGATCGCCTGGCGCAGGAGGTCCTCGGGCGGGTCCTGACGTTCGGGGCGCGAATTGATCTCGACCGCAGTGCCCGTCCGGGCGCACGCATCGAACACGGCGTCGGCGTCGAACGTGGATTGCGGACGACCCTTTCCTGTGATGAGCCGCCCCGTGCAATGCCCGAGGATGTCCGTGTGCGGGCTCTCGATCGCGGCCAGCATCCGCTTGGTCATTGTGGGGGAGTCCATCCGCAGTTTGGAGTGCACGCTCGCAACCACGATGTCCAACGCAGCCAGAAGATCCTCCTCTTGGTCCAGGCCCCCGTCTTCCAGGATGTCGACCTCAATGCCGGTGAGGATTCGGAACGGCGCGAGTTGCTTGTTCAGGTCGGCGACGACCTTTAGTTGTTCGCGCAGTCGCTCGGCGTTGAGACCGTGCGCCACGGTCAGGCGGGCACTGTGATCGGTCAGCACGAGGTACTCGTGCCCGAGCTCCCCGGCGGCAATGGCCATGTCACCTATGGGGCTCCCCCCGTCGGACCAGTCCGAATGCGAATGGCAGTCCCCGCGTAGCTGCCCGAGCAGCTTCTTGGCCGGGGCACTCAGCACAATGTCCGACGGCGCAGCCTCGAGCTCCGCCAGGTAGGCCGGGACCTTCCCCTCGAGGGCATCCTCGATCACCCGTGCCGTTGATTTGCCGACGCCGGGGATGTCCTGGAGGCGCCGGGAGGCCGCCAGCGTCCGTAGCTCGTTCTCCGACATCAACTCGAGGGACCGCGCCGCGTGCCGGAACGCACGCACCTTGTAGGTGTCGGCCCCCTGACGCTCGAGGAGGAAGGCGATCCGCTGCAGGGTGGCAAGGGGCCCCATTCCGGCGCTAGCCCTTCTTGGCTCGGCTGGGGGCGACCCGCGGCGGCTCGTCAGGCATCTTCGGGTACTGGGGAGGCCACGGTGCGTCGTGCAGCCCGGCCTTCTTATCCTGTTCGGCGAGTTCGAGCAGCGGAGCTAAAGACTGGAGGTTCTCGGCAATGGCCGACCATGGATCACCGCGTCGGGCCACCAGGTCGGGGACGCTCTCGATCGTCATGTCGTCCGGCACCACGGTGGCGACCTCTTCCCACGACAAGGGGGTCGAAACCTGGCCACCCGTCCGGGGCCGGGCGAACCAGGCGCCGAAGACGGTCTTGTGCGGGGCGTTCTGGTTGAAGTCCACGAACACGCGCTCCCCGCGCTCCTCCTTCCACCAGTTGGCCGTGATGAGGTCGGGGTGCCGTCGCTCCAGCTCCCGGGCCAGGGCCACCGCGGCGGCCCGCACCTGAATCGAATCCCAATTCGGTTCGAGCCGGAGGTAGATGTGCAGGCCGTGGCTGCCGGTCGTCTTCGGGTAGCCCGTCAGTCCAAGTTCACGGAGAAGATCGTTGCAACAGAAGGCGGCGGCGCGGATCTCCTCAAAGCCGACCCCGCTGGTGGGGTCGAGGTCGATGCGGAGCTCATCTGCGTGTTCGGGGTCGGTCGCGACATAGGGCCAGAGGTGCAGGCCGATACAGCCCATGTTGACGGCCCAGGCGACGTGGGCCAGGTCGGCGACGACCAGCGCGTTCGAGGTGGTGCCGTTGGGGGTCGACACAATCGTGGTCTCCAGCCATTCGGGAGCGCCCGCCGGGATCCGCTTCTGGAAGAAGGACGATCCACCAGCGCCCTCTGGAAACCGCTGCAACATCGCAGGGCGACCCGCCGCCGTGTTCAGTAGTGAGTCCCCGATCTTCTGGTAGTACGTGACGAGGTCGAGCTTGCTGGCGCCGGTGTCGGGGAAATAGACCTTCTCCGGACTGGTGATCCGCACCTGCCGGCCGGCGATCTCGACCATCTCCTCTGCGTTGCCGGCCACCGAGGCAACTCTATTGGACCCCGCCGCGTTTCGGGCCGGGCGTCAGCTGGCAGCGGCTTCGGTCCCCGCGGCCGTCTTGGTCAGTTCCCGGTACGTCTTGAACCTGGAGCGTCGCGTCGCGCTCTTCCTCGACGCGACGAGCGCAGCGAGCGCCTCATCAGCCTCAACCGGACGGCAATAGGCGTACCCCTGTACATGTTCGCACCCCGCACGGGTGAGCCACTCCGCCTGCTCGGGCGACTCGACACCTTCGGCCACGGTGAGGATGTCGAGCGAGCGGGCCAGGCTGAGACAGGCCTCAACGAGCGAGGTCTCCGGCTCCTGGCCGATGCCTTGTACGAAGGACTTGTCGATCTTCAGAATGTCAACCGGGAAGCGTTTCAGGTAGCTCAGGGACGAGAACCCGGTACCGAAGTCGTCAATCGATATCCCGATGCCGTTCCAGTTGAGGTCGCTCATGTTGGTGCGCAGGCGTTCCTTATCGCTCATGAAGACCGTTTCGGTGATCTCGACACCGAGGCTGCGCGGATCGAGGCCGGTGTCGGCGAGGATCTCCATCATTGACGCGACGACATCGGTGCGATGGAACTGGTCGGCCGACTGGTTCACCCACATGGTGAACGGATCATCTCCGGGAAGCGTCTCGAGCCAGCGAGCGGCCTGGGCACACGCCTGCGTGAGGACCCACGCGTTGAGTTGGATGATGAGGCCAGAGTCCTCGGCGGTCGGGATGAAGGTGTCGGGACCGAGCAAGCCCCGCTTGGGGTGCTGCCAGCGCACGAGGGCCTCCACGCCGACGCCGACGCCGTCGCAAAGCCGGAAGATCGGCTGGAAGTGGAGCCGGAGCTCGTCGGCCGAAATGGCGTGGAGGAGCTCGCCCTCCAGATCGAACCGCTCGACGCTGCGGACGCGGGCGTGCTCGTTGAAGAGCTGGACGTGATCGCGTCCGGCCTCCTTGGCCACGTACATGGCAGCGTCCGCGTCGCGGAGCAGCATGAACGGGTCTCCGGTGTGATCGGTGGTGAGCACCACGCCGATGCTGGCTGTCACCGAAATGTCGCGATCGCCAACGTCAATCGGGGCACCGATCCCTTCGCGCATCCGGTCGGCGACCATTATGGCGTCGCTCTCGTTGTCCACCTCAATGACGGCGACGAACTCGTCGCCCCCGATCCGCGCCACGGTGTCGCCCTCTCGGATGGCTTCGCCCAGCCGCCGAGCCACCTCCGTCAGAACCGCATCACCGGCCGCGTGGTCGATCCGGTCGTTGATCAGCTTGAACCGGTCAAGGTCGATGAACATGACGGCGAGCATGGATGCGTGGCGGCTCACCACTGCGAGGGCCTGAGAGAGCCGGTCCACGAAGAGATCGCGGTTGGGTAGTCCGGTTAGCGAGTCATGCAGCGTCTGGTGTGTCAATGCCGCACGGGCGTCGCAGCGTTCGACCGCAAGGGACACGAGGTCCGCCAGCTCGTCAAGCCGCTGCATCTCGCCGCGCCCGAAGTACAGCATGTAGGGGTCGATGTGGATCACGAGATGATGCGTTGGGCCGAAACGCGAGGTGATCCTGATCGTATTGGTGTCTTCGGAGAGGGCCTTGGCATCGACCGCCCCCGTCGTGTACTGCGCGATCACGGTGTCGTTCTCATCAATCAGCGCGGCGCCCGATGCCCCGACCAGAGCACAGACGTGAGGCAACATGGCGGCGGAGACGTCATCGGCGGTGCCGGCCGTGACCAGGTCGGCCAGGGCCCGCTGGAACTCCTGGTCCTCGCGCCTATTTCCCCAAGGCCGGACTAGCCAGGGGAGGACGAGCATCAGGAGGGCACCCATGACGACGGTGAACGCCTGGGTCGCCAACGCGACGGAGTGATGCCGGGAGAGCCCGGCTGCACCTGCCACCACCACGATCTCGAGCCCGGCGACCGCCGAGGCCATGAGACGCATGCGCTTGACTGCCATGGACGACTTGCCACGCCCGTAACTCCACAAGCGGACGACGACGAACGTGAAGAGGAAAGTCAGCTGGCACACCAGCGCGAGCCGGTACTCGGTGCCCTGCGAACTCGCATACAAGGGCGGGAACGCGTGCAGGTTCTCGGTGAAGAGGACCATCCCGGCCGTGAGCGCGCTGGCCATGACGCGCAGCCAGACCCGCGGTCGCCCGAAGGTCGCCGCGAAGCAGAAGAAGAGGTACGGGATCACCAGCATGGCCGCCGCCAGGTGCTTATCGAATTCCTGGGTCGTCAGAGCGTGGACGTGGCCTGTGCTCCCGACCTTGCCCAGGACGAGTGTGACAGCCAGCAAGACGAACGCGAGGGTGGCCCAACCGGCACCGCTGGCGCGGTGGCGGTACCACTGCGAGGTGGCCAGAACCGCGATCACAATGCATGCACCCAGAGCGATGTTGCCCAGGGCGGTGCCCCACTGCGCCAAAGTGTCCCCCCTCCGACTGAGGGAAAGTGTAACTGCGCCCCGAGTCACCAACAATGGTCCGTTCGGACTATGTGCTGGTCGAACGAGGCGGTTTACCCTGAGATCAGCGCAGTGTCGGGTGCCGTCAAAGGCGCCAGGATCGGCCCGAGCACGCGGTGGAGCGAACGTCTCGCCGCGGTCCGGTTGCCGGTTGGGAACACCGTGTCGCGGGTGACGATGAACGACACGCCAAGACGGGCGGCCAGCTCAGCGAATTCGGCGGCCGCCCGCCGGTCGATGTCGGCACCGAGCTCCATGGCGTAGGAGACGAGAAGCTCTCGTGCAAGAGCCAGCAAGGGTCCGGCCTCGGTGGTGAGGAACGGCAAGAAAGTGGCCGGATCCGTCTGGATCAGGCGGGCCACCAGCGACCCGTCGACGGCGTCCAGCGCAACGAGCGCTCCCTCGACGACCTTGTCCTCCAGCCGGTCGTACCGGGCTGCTATGGCGGTCACCTTGGTGAAGACGTCCCGGACCTCACGGGCCAAGACAGCGTGGACGAGCTCATCGCGCCCGGCGAACTTCCGGTAGAGGCTCGTCCGACCGACCCCGGCGCGGTCGGCCACGTCGTCCATGCTCCAGCGCCGTAGGCCGTACTCGGCCAGGAGGTCGGCAGCAGCGTTGAGCGCGCGGTCCGTGAGGTCGTCGCCCTCCAGGTCCAGGCTGACACTCGCCAACAGCGGCGCGAAGTCGAGCGAAGCCCGCCGCCGTGACATTCAGGCCGCCGCCTTGCGCTCGGCCCAGACCCTCCGCCACCCCTCCTGCGCCCTGGGCTGCCAGCGAATGGCGAACGGGACGAACCGCCACGCCTGAGACACGACCAACTCCAGGGCACTGAGTTGGAGCTGGTCCTGGCGGCTCCAGGGGATGCCGAACCGTTCCCGGACGATGGGCGGGAGCCCACCGATGGCCGAAATGCGCACCGGCGTCGTGGTCAGCTGGCGGAGGGGCGGGAATCCCAGGAATGGCGACGCCGGGCTGAGCACCCCCGACAGACGCGGTGGCTGTACGTGATTGAGGAGGTCGAGGACGAACTCGACTGCTGGGTTCATCTCAAGGATGTTGGCGCAGACGTGGTCCCACGCCGCTTGGAAGTCGGCTCGGGTGGCGGGGACGGACCGGTCGCTCACGCCGTAACGCCGGTACCACTCGACGCCGTCGAGGTACAGGTCCTCCCGTTCGGCATCAGTGATGCGATGCGTGTCGAAGCGATCACCCACTTGTTCCGCCATGAATTGGAACGTGGCGTGGGCCCACCAGTAGGTGGCGGGATCGAGCGCGTGGTACTTCCGGCCGACCGAATCGGTGCCGCGAATCTCCTTGTGGAAGTCCCGCACCTCGCGCCCCGTCGCCTCGCCCGCCGGCCCGTCGTAGACCGCACCAAGGATCCGTGGCAGGGAACGGAACACCCTGCCGTAGGGATCCCCGAAGAAGTTCGAGTGCTCGGTCACGCCGGCCCCGATGGCGGGATGCATTAGCTGCAGGATCCCGATGGTCCCGCCGAGAAGGGCGATCCGCGTGTCCCCGGCCCATCGCCAGAGCAGGGAGTCGGGGCCGATCTCCCTGCGCTCGGCCGGCGGCCGTGGGTGGGACATAAGAACAGGAATAGTACTATCATCCTGCCGGGCGAATTGAGGCGAGACGGGCGGGTCATGTCCCGAGACGGCGAAAGAGACGACTCCCGCGACGTCTTGGTGAACGACACGGGGGTTCGGTTGCGATCAGGGTGCAACCCTGTGGCGATTTGCGCAGCCGACGGCCATTTCTCAGAGCCCGCCGGTACACTTCGTGCGCTGATCACAGGTCGGCGAGGACGGCCTCACGCTTGTGCCAAGCGCGTGTACCAGGCAGGTCCACAAGGGGGGAAGATCATGAAATTGCTCACAGAAAGCCAGCGTTACTTCGCGCGACCCGGGCATGCGATCCCGCGAATAGCCAGCGCCATCGCTGTCGTCGTCGGTGCAACTGTCGGCTCGTTCGCGCTGATCGGTTCAACGACCGCCTCGGCGGCGGGCGGTCCCGATGCAGTCTCAGGGTCGGCCTTCGGCGCGAGCGTTGTGCTGGCAGGCACCACCATCGTTCCGCCCACACCGACGGTAACCCTGCCGTCGTCGGGAGCGGCGCAGACGGCAAGCATTCTCACCATCCCGAGCAACCCGCTGATCACCACTGGCGTCGCAACGTTGAACACCGCGGCCACTAACGCGACCCTGGCGACCGAAGTCGTCAACACCAGCTCGGACCTGGCGAACCCAGCGCTGTTGAACACGATTCCCGGCCTGCCCATCGGGATCGTATCGGTCCTGTCGGCCGACGCCATTCACACCGTGTGTCAATCGAGTGCAACGGGGTCAACGGGCGGAACGACGGTCGTCAACCTCGTCGTGGGGGGCACCCCGATCCCGGTCAGCACAGCCGTCGACCAGATCCCGACTCTGCCGGCCCCACTCTCGACGCTGCTCAGCATTGAGATCAACAAGCAGGTGGTCGTCAACACACCGGGAGCGACGGGTATCACCGTCGATGGACTGGTCATCACGTTGCTGACCCCGCTGGCCGGTGGCGCCGTGATCACGCTCTCCGAGAGCGTGTGCGGAGCAACCGGACCGGACATCAACGCCGCACCTGCTGTCACCGGCATCAATCCGAACAGTGGACCCACCGCAGGTGGGACCGTCGTGACGATCACCGGCACCGGATTCCAGTGCGTGACCGGGGTAAAGTTCGGCTCGACCCCGGCGTCCTCGTTCACCGTGGTCAGCCCCACTGACATCAGCGCAACCTCGCCGCCGGGCGCAGCAGGCGTGGTCGATGTGACGGTCACCAATTGCAACGGTACGAGTCCGACAGGAACCGCAGACCAGTTCACCTACGTGGCGTCGAGCAGCGGCACCACCGTGGTGCCGGCAGCAACGCCGTCTCCGCTGTCGGGCGCGACTGCCGTTACCGGCTGAGTCCCTGCGTGGCGGAGCGAGGGCGGGAAGTGAACGTGCCATGAGGGTGATCCACCTGGCGCGTTCGCGCGCCGCGCTGTTCGCCGCGGTGGTGGCCCTACTGGCCGTCACCGCGGCGGCATGCGGTGGGGGCGGGAATGCCTCGGGAGGTGGGGGGAGCAGCTCGACAGGAGGGCTCACCATTGGGGGCAACGCTGCCCACCCACCCTCGGTTCCGGCGGGCTCGACCCTTCTGGCCACCATCCACCATCGTGTGCAGAGCTACGTCAACCCACGTGGGGTAAAGGGCGTCATCATCCCCGCGGCCTGGCATGGCGCCGTGTCCACGCTTCCCGTGGTGACCGCACAACCGGGCTGGCTCGACGTCCGCTTGGCGCAACGGCCGAATGAATCGACCGCGTGGATCAAGATTGCCGACGCAACCCTGACGTCTTCGCCCTACAAGATCCTGATCGATCTCGCGACCGAGCGTCTGTTCCTCTTCCGGTCGGACAAGGTTGTGTACGCGGCGCCGGTCGGAATCGGCACCAGCGTCGATCCGACGCCGACGGGCCACTACTTCGTCGCCTTCCTGGCGGAACCGCCTGCTCCGGGATACGGGCCCTTTGTGCTCGTGTCGTCGGCGCACTCCGACACGATCTCGGATTGGGAGAGTTCCGGTGACGCGCTGATGGCGATCCACGGTCCCCTCGGGTCGGATGCCCAAATCGGGACCACGGGCGCCCAGGTCTCCCACGGCTGCGTCCGCCTCCACGCCAACGACCTGGCTCACCTCCGAGTGGTCC
>Ga0307374_10003363_pt1 | contig 27372 bp, 28 predicted proteins | sample OX3MG_FD_202532 | JGI IMG/M metagenome (GOLD analysis project Ga0307374, IMG submission 202532) | Soil microbial communities from Risofladan, Vaasa, Finland - OX-3 | ecosystem: Environmental > Terrestrial > Soil > Coastal area > Acid sulfate soil | place: Finland: Risofladan, Vaasa | collected...
GCCGCAGCGTCGCGCCAGAGCGCCAGCGATTCGGTTGGGTCGAGCATGGAACGGTCGTCGGGAACCCGCCCCAGGTGCTCGGCCCAAAGGGTAAGCCGGAGCGACCGAGCCGGCACGCGAGCGCCGTCGCCCCGGCCCCCCGGGTCGCGCGGCGGCCTGAGATCGAGGGTCGAGTCGAGCACCGCGCAGGGAAGCTCGGAGTCGTGAGTCCAAGAGCGGAGGTTGACGTTGTCGGATCCCACCATCGCCCACGTGTCGTCAATGATGCATTGACCTTGGCGTGGATGTAGATCGGCCCCCTCGACTCATTTTCGATGTCGGAGATGCCGATCCTGTCGCCCGCGGCGCGCCGCAGCATCGCTAACGCAGTTACCTGTCCGATCCAGTTGGGTGGTCCCGAGAGTACACCCTCGGCGTCGGGATTTCGGGGCAGGACGGCGATCAGCCGTAGCTCGGGGTGTTCGCGCAATTCAGCGGCCAGGAGCTGCGCCACCTCAGCCGACCACAGGTATTGGTCCTCGATGTAGATGAGCGAAGGGGTAGGGCCGCTGGCGCGGCGGCTAGGCGCGCAACACCTGCACGTGGTGGGCTCCGACTGCTGGCGGCACCATGATCGGGCCGCCGAATGGCGTTGGGCGCCTCGACTCGCCGGAGACATGCGCGCGGAGGGCCCGCCACGGGTTGCGATCATCAAGCGGAGCCGGGTCTTCCCACCGCTGCCGAAAACAAAGCTCCAGTTGAGCGACCGCGGGCCCCTGGATCTCCAATCGGATGTCATGCCCAGGAGGGTGAGGGCCGTACCGGCGGTCCATCGACTGCGCCTGGGAGTCACCGCGGCGATTACTGTCATCCCGGCGACGACGGCAGAGGTCGATTTCGCCCACCAAGGCCACGTCGTGGCGAGCAGGGAGGGTGCGATGGACTATCAGCAGCTTCTGGTGGTGCGAGCCGAAGGGCAGCATCCGCTGATCCAGCAGCACCTCCCCGCCATGGCGATTGACGTTCTCCTCCAAGCGGCGGTTGGACCCCTCGCTGAAGGCGAACATCTCGGGGTGAGAACGCCAGATCAGACCTCGGACGTCCACCCCCCTCTGGGCAGAGGAGGCCAGGAGGTCTCCGACGGTTGGCCCTCCGGCTCGTAGCAGTTCATCCCGGTCTCCCCGCCAATCGGCGAAGTAGACGGAGTCGCCTGGGCACAGCGCCGACAGCTCGTCCCCCAGTCTCTGGTAGTAGGTGTCGCCATGGATAAGCGGCCCCACGCGGTTGCCCTGGGTCCAAGCAGTCCCCGGCGCTGCCGGGTCGTCGAGATGGGCGTCCGGATTCCCTCGCTCGGAATGGCTGAGAAACCCAGCGGAGATCTCCGGACCGCTCATCGCTCCTACGCTCGCCCCGGTAGAACTGGGGCAGAGGCGCCGTCGATGAGCTGGACCTCGATGATCGTGAGGTCCTCCGAGGCCGCGTGCTGGGCAACTGGCGCCAGCCTGAGGAGCTCGCGCCCGACCCTGTGGGTGCCGAAAATTCCATCCTCGACTTCAGTCTGGGTCGGCAGCTTCCGTGATCGGGCTGACGGTACCTGAACCGTACGGGGAACAGGGTGCCGCAAGGTCGAAACCAGCCTTGGTGAGCTGGCCGGGGTCAGCCCCTCTCGACGGCTCGGCCCGGCCGCCGATGGCCCTGGCCTGGGCGCCTCGCGCCCGGCAAGCCTTCGGCAGTAGACCCTGGCTCCTTGGGGATCGCGGCAGGTGGCAGATGAGATTCTCGACACCCACAGAAGTGGGCCGGGTAGCCATGCATCATCTGATGCCCGTATCGCAGAGCACGTTGGCTTTGGTCGGAGCTGAGGCTTCTACCACGATCCGGAGCACCGGGCATCGGGGCCATACCGCGGTCTGAACCGCCAGCAGGTAGGTGCCCGGAGCGACGTGGGCCACGTACCTGCCGCGGCCGTCCGACGTGGTCGAGGACACCAGCTGCCCCGACATGGACAAGACCCGGACCGTCGTCTGCACAGGCCGGTCCGGACAGGGCGCGCCAGCCTGCTCCACTGGGCAGGTCGGTCCGGCCGACACGGTCCCCGACACAGTGCCGTAGCTGGCCGAAGGGAGCTGACCACAGCTCAGGAGCAGGGCGCCAGCTGTCGCCAGCGCCGTCGTCGCCCACCGGGCACTTGCCATTGCGCAGCTCATCATCGCACCGGAAGCGAGGGAGCGGGAGCCAGGCGGTAGTCGTGGATCAGTCCGTCAAAAATGGCGGTTCTCCTGACCATCGGCGCCCCCACCTTCCGGGATGGGGAGAGCGGCTCGGCGGCCAGACATGGTGCTCTTTGATCGATGAACCGGTGGGTCCGACGGCGGTTGAAGTGGGCGACATACTCACCCAGAACTCGGCCCAGATGGTGCCGACCCAGAATCAGCATCCGCTCGAGGCGCTTCCGCCTCACCGTGCCGACGAACCGTTCCGCCACCCCATTGGCCCGCGGAACTCGGACAGGGTTTCTGATCACCTGGATCCCTTCGCTCGCGAGTATCCGGTCGAAGGACAGAGAGAACTTGCTGTCGTGATCTTGAAGAAGCAAGTCGGCCGAAAGTGACCGCTCAGCCACCCCCAGACCTACAGATTCTCCACACACCCGAGGCGCCAGCAGCGCGACCCACTAGGTCACCTGTGAGTGACGGAGGCCCCATCCGTCGGTCAAATCAAGAGGCACGCCCCGGTGACGGCGCTGCCCACCAGACACATCCGCTCCTGAACTAACTAGCGATCTTGGGTTCGAGATCTGCCATCAACTGGGCGATTAAAGCGCTTAGGTCAACGAGCGAGGCTTTCGCCAACGAGTAGCAGATCTGGTTGCCTCGCCGCCTAGTCACCACCAGGCCCGCCTGCCTCAGGGTGCGCAGATGACCCGAGATGGTGGGCTGGGTGACCTGGAAGAATTCAGTGAAGTCGCAGGCACAGGTCTCGGGCTGCAAACTCAGATGCCGGACGATCCCCAGCCGAACGGGGTGGCCCAGCGCCCGGAGCAGGTTCGCTGGTTGATCGAGGTCCGAGGTCACCCGAAGTAGCCTACCACGCAATATCGTCACACGGCTATATAGTATGCATGAATCCATAGGCTATCGCCTATAGATCGTGGACCCGCTGGCCGACCAGCCGTCGCCAATTCAGGAGCAGAGGGAGTGGGAGAAGACTTTCTCGACGAATCGTTGGAGTGCTTCGTTGGCAAGGGCCCGGAGTTCGAAGGTGGGCTCTCCAACCACGGACCGATGGCCGTAGAAGCGCTCGTGCGAATGGGACATCCGGCAGCGGCTTTGCCATGGGCAGTGAAGTATCGAGAGCGTCTCGACGAGGCGCCAACGTTGCGATGGGCTATCGATGGGGGCCATTGGCAAGAGGCTCTCGGCGACGGGAGACGGGCCGGCGACTGGATGACCTTCTTTGACCACGAACTCACAGAGATTCCATTCCAGGATGTAGCTGCTTCCTGGGTACCACGCCTTCTCCCCGGACTAATGGCGGCCGCCACCCATGGGGCGATCCGGACATTTCACGCAATTCGATCCCTGGAGGGCCAGGTGAATGTCCTCCGCACCCATGAACTGGCCCAGGCGCTCGGGTATTGGGCCGCCAAGTACCAACCCCTGCCCGGCAACCCTCTCTCATCGGGCCGCAAGCGGCCGGAGGCTGTTGCCATCCTCCTCGCGCGCTTGGCGCCAAAAGTGCGCGGGCCCGGACTGATTTCAGATGAGATGGCGGAACTTTGGGGACATCCAGAGTTCCCCAGACTGGTGGCATCCGTGGGCGTCGGTACTGATGTCCAGGCGGCGTTCTCTCGTCTGACAGCCATAGGCGCCCGAGCCTACGTCGCCAACGCCGATCATGCCCCGATCGCCTTGGTTCACGCCGTCACGGCGCCAGCAGCAGTCCGGGGCATGCTCTCTCTGCTGTCGCCCCCGCAGCAGAGAGAGGCGCTCGCGTACACCTGGCAAGCTGTCGCCGGTCTCATCGCCACCAACGCGCCGGCGGGCCTCGCTGCGCCTTCAGAGCTGGACCCAACTGCCAGCGACGAGCAGACTATCGAACGAGCTGTGGCTTCAGGCGACGAGCATGCCATCAAGCTCACAGAAGCTGCGATCCGGGAGAATGCCCTCAGCCCGGACCCGGCATACCTACGAGCAGCCGCGGACGCTGCCGTTCGCCTCGCAGCGGAGTGACCTGCCCGGACCCGTGGGTGCCGAACTCCCATAGTTCGGTCGGAGCAGGCTGCACGAAGGATTACCGTGCGAAGGCTTTCAGATCCTCCCCTTAATACTGGGACCCTACTGCAGAATGTGTGGGTGAGTTGCTCCGCTCGTCATTGGACCCGGCATCTGCCAGCGGTAACCGTGGCAGCAGCTGCTTCTTAACGCCCTCAGCCAGATCCGCGTCGCCACGACGCCCGGAGAGCAATCTGCGGGCGTCGTGCCGTCCAGAGGCAGGAGTTCCAGAGCTGGATGCGCATTTCGCTGAATCCGACCACCCAGAACGAGCGGAAAGCGATCGGCCCTCACGAGGACGTACGGAACCCGCACTAATGGCAGGAGAATCACTGATGGCTGGAGCCCAGCTACTCGGCACCGGCAGGGTATCGTGTCACGACTTGGCACAACGCATCGCCGCACAAGCCCTGCGCCACCCGTGTGGTGCTGGCGCCGAGCGCTGTCATGTGAATCACCGATGCCAGCAGATCGGCACGTCCTGATGCGCCAGAATCTGGCCCGCCACGCCCGATAGCAGGTTCGGGCTTACCTCGCCAGGGCGTCCGGTCCTGCGGTCGCGGTGGTTGGCGGTCCACATGCCACCGGATAGGGGCCACCTCGTGGCCTAACATTACCAACCGCGACCGCCAGGGCAATCCCCGACCGGCCGTGTCCGGACCCTCTGAGGGACCAATGCGCGCGGCATGGACAGGACTGGACTGGCTACAGGGTCCTTATCACCACCCGTCGTCCGGACCCAACCGACTCGGGGCTGGACAACTGCATCCGAGACGTGCTTTGGCATCCCCAGCCTGAGGCGCCGTATCGTTGAGGCCACGCCCGGCCGAAACGTTCCGTAGGCAAACTGCGTAGGAGGCCCCATGTCTGAAGAGACCATCCCTGTGCCCTTGGAAACCGAACTCGACGCGTTCTTCGCTCAGTACACGGCGGCTGAACAGGCGCGGGGTTTGGTCTATGGGCTCACGACGCCAGAGGGCCTCTCCCACTGTGCGGGGTTCGGTGTCGCTAACGATGATGGCCTAGTGCCGGACGCCGACACGGTCTTTCCGATCGCGTCGATGTCCAAGAGCTTTGTCGCCTGCGCCGCCTTGGTGGCTCGCGACCAAGGCCGCCTTTCACTCAACGATCCGATCACCGCGTACGTCCCGGAGTTCGTCGTCAGCGGAGAGGCCGTCGGTGCTGAGGGCCCGCCCACCGTCGGGATGCTATTCAGCATGTGCGGGGGCCTAACTGAGGACAACTCCTGGGTCGACCCCTTCATCGATCTGCCGACCGAGACCCTGCTCGGGCAAGTCGGCAAGGGCGTGCGCCTCAGCCGCTTCCCTGGTGCGGAGTTCGAGTACTCGAATCTCGGCTTCGCGCTGGCGGGCTTGGCGGTCAGCCGAGCCGTTGGTCGCCCTCTCGAGGATTTCGTCCGGGACGCCCTGTTGGTACCCCTCGGCCTCACCTCAACCTACTTTGACAGTGCCGTGCCACGCGATCTCCCGCGCGCGGTCGGGTACTCGCTAGACTCCAGCGGCGCGTGGATGCCGTTTCCGCCGCAGGCGTCGGATGCCTTTGCTGCCGCGGGGGGCATCGTGAGCACCGTTCGAGACCTGGCCACCTGGGTCACGTGGCTCGGCTCGGCCTTCCGACCGCCGCGGGGCGACGGGGCTGAGATTCTGAGTCGCGCATCTCGCCGCGAGCTCCAGCGGGTACACATCGCTACACCGCCGGCGCTCGTGGTCGGTGCGAGTGGCGCCATCCAGGTGACGATGGGCGGGTACGCGCTCGGGCTGCGGGTGACAACCGACCTTCATCGCGGCACGTTCATCTCCCATGCCGGAGGCCTGCCCGGGTTCAAGCTCTTCATGACCTGGCACCCGCAGTCGGGCAATGGCGCGATCGTCCTCACCAACAGCCACCGCGGAGATCCGATCTCCCTCTGCAGTGAGGCGCTCGGTCGCACCATGTCCCGCCACCAAGTAGCGGCTTCGACCGTGACGCTCTGGCCGGAAACCGTGGCGCTGCGCGCACAGGTCGAGGAGCTGATCCGCAACTGGGATGACGATCTTGCGGCCAGGGCCCTCGCCGACAATGTCGACTTCGACCGTCCAGTGCCCGAACGCCGCGCCGAGATTGGCCGCTTGGTCGCGGAGGTCGGCCCCCTCCTCGACACCCCTCCCCACCTCGGCATCGTCTCCGCGGCCACCCCGGCCGACGTTACGTGGTCCATCCCGGGGCAAAACGGAGAACTGTTGTGCATGATTCACCTGACGCCGGTAGCGCCGGCGCAGGTCCAAGAGCTGGTGGTGAAGGCTTTCCCTGCCGGCTGCCCCCGAGCGGCTATGCCGGTGGACATCTCGCCCCGACGCGCTCAGCTGGGCGACGCGTTCATCACCCCGATCACCAACGTGCGCGTCCACCTTCCGTCGCAGGAGCCTGCCGCCAGCCTCACTGACACCGATGCAGAGGGGGGCAGAGCGGGCGTCGTCACTTCCGGAGCCGATGCGGAGTCGAGGTAACCGCCGTCTGACGACGGACCAAAGCATGTCGCAAAAGGAGCAGGCCGAACGCCACGGGACCACAGGTTCCGGTCCGGTGCTCGCCGGAGGGTGGTTCACCGTATACCGAAACCCTGGGCGGTTTGACTCTCGGCGCCCTGAGACCAATCGGAGTTCCATCCACCCCTTGAGCCTGCTTCGGTAAAGCACGCCGCAAGGGGGCGAGGCACGATGCAGCTACCGACAAGCCGATCAGCGCCTCGCCCCCGGGGATTCCACTAGTGGCTCCAGTCGGCTGCTCGGGTTGCCTATAGAGCTGGCGGACGAGAGGTTGCGACCCGCTCGGGGTCGGAGAAGATCCGCACAAGCCTGCGGCTCGACCGTTGAGGTCGCGGCGCTGGTCTGGACCACTCCTCGACTAGAGGAACTCAGTTGCCGACAGCCAGCTGGGCGGCGAGCAACCACTAAGCCGCAGCTGGCGTCCTCAATGCCTCAGGCTCCGTTGGGGGGCCCTGGACCATTTGGGGATGAGCCCGGGGCCGTAGCAGAGAGGGAGTAGGTCGCCTCCCCCGCCACGAGAGATTCGCGCTCCCGAACTCACGAGAGGCTCAACCGTGCCACGGAAGTTCCCCACAAGAGGGCGCGTTCCTCCCTGGACGATGGGATCGACGGATGATCGATTTCTGTTGAGTAATATAGTCAACGTCGGACCCATCAACTCTCAGACTGGAGTGTGAACCATGGCCCCGACAAAAACCGCAACTAAGACCAAGCCGCAATCGGCGAAGCGCACCAGCACGAACAGCACAGCGCCCCAAGGATTCACTGCCGAGGAAAAGGCCGCGATGCGCGAGCGCGCACGGGAACTGAAGGCGGAGGCAGCCAAGGCGGATGGGGAAACGGAATTGCTCGCCGCGATCGCGAAGATGCAGGAACCGGATCGCGCCATGGCCAAGAAACTCCACCTCCTGATCAAAGCCGCAGCACCGTCCCTCGCACCGAAAACCTGGTACGGAATGCCCGCGTACACCAAGGAAGGCAATGTCATCTGCTTCTTCCAAAACGCAGGGAAGTTCAAAGCCAGATACCAGACGCTTGGCTTCAGCGACAAGGCGAACCTCGACGACGGCGCCATGTGGCCGAATTCGTACGCGCTCATTAACCTGACTGCCAACGAAGAGGCAAAGATCACAGCGCTGGTGAAAAAGGCGGTGCGCTGAAGTTCCCAAATGGGGGAGCTTGCGCTAACCCCGTCGATGACGTGCCGCGCGTCCTCCTGGGTGAACCTGAAGCATCTGTCTTGGCGAGCGTGTTGGTAAGCGGTGCTTACTAGCGCTGTTATCGTGTCCGGGTCACTTTCTCCAAGGTGATGCCAGTCGCTATGGGATCCCGAGCTGATTCGCGCCCCGTCTCAGTGAGTATCTCAAAGGAGAGGCAGCAGTCACCGGGTGGGCCGGGCAGTGGCGGCCAAGCGACGTTCGGTCGCCTAAGGTTGCGGTGGAGGTCCAGATTCGGGGTGACTCTTGGGTCTCGGCTAGACAAGAGAATCCTGATGCCTGGCTGAGTAGAGATCAGCCGGCTCGTGACCGTTGATGTTGAGGACAAGGTCCCCGCTCAGGAGCGTGGAGCCATCAGGCGAAACCAGCACCCCCGCCTGTGGGTGCAGAGAACCCCGGAGCTCATGTCAAGTCTTGTGGAAATTCCTTTCAGGAAGGCGGGGTAGATGGTCAGGCGTCGGTGTCCTCTTTGGTGGATGGTTGAGCTCGTTGCAGGCGGCCATCGACAAGGCGTTCTCCGGCGAGCAACAGGGTGGTTGGTGGCGCCTGTTTATGGGATGCCACTTGGCGCTGGGCCGCATCCCCAGCTTGAAGACTAGGTAGAGCGCGTTCTCGCGCACCTGCTTGCGCTAGGTAGCGTCGGTGCGGAGTCGCACCCCAGCGAAAATCGACTCGATGGGATTGGAGGTGCGGAGGTGGAACCAGTGCTCCTCGGGGAAGTCATAGAAGGTGACGAGATCCTCCCCCCTCCCGCCCGGTAGCGGCGCCGCCTCGTACCCCTGTGAGCCAGCGCCTGTGCCAAGCCCGCCGTTCCCCGCACGGGAATAGTTCGGGAATCTCTCACTCGTGGGTTCCACTGCCGGGATGGCACGAGGCTTGGGCGGCTATGATCCTGCGGTGCGCATCCTTGTGATCGGGGGAACCCAGTTCGTCGGCCGACACATCGTCGACGCCGCGATCGCCTGCGGGGATAGCGTCACCATTTTCCACCGGGGCCGGACCAATCCCGGGCTCTTTCCTGAGGCAGAACACCTACTTGGCGACCGCAACACCGACCTGTCGGCGCTGGCCACGGGCGAATGGGAGGCTACGGTTGACTGCTCCGCCTACGTACCTCGGCAGGTGCACGCTCTAGCCCAAGCACTCGGCGGCAGAGGTGGTCGGTATGTACACATCTCCTCGGTTTCTGCCTACCAAGACGTGACCTCCCCGGGAATCACCGAGGATGCCCCGCTCGCGGTGCTCGAGAACCCGGCAACCGAGCAGGTGGACGAAAACACCTACGGTCCACTCAAGGCACTCTGCGAGCGGGCGGCGCACTCGGCATTCGGGGACTCGGCCGCCGACAGGGGCTCATCTGGGACGCGTGGGGTTTCGGTGAGCATCGTGCGTCCCACCTACGTCGCGGGTCCCTTCGATCACACCGGTAGGTTCACCTGGTGGGTGGAGCGGATCGCTAAGGGGGGCCGCGTGCTCGCGCCGGGGCCAACGGACAACCCCTTTCAGGTCATCGACGCCAGAGACCTGGCCGCCTTTGTGGTGCTGCTTGCGCACGGTGAAGCAGAGGGCACCTTTCACACGGTGAGCCCGATACCGCCTTTCTCCTTCGAGGAGTTCCTCGCCATGGTGGTCAACGAGGTGGGCCCTTCGGGCACGGAGTTGGTCTGGGTCGATGCTGAGCGGCTGACCGAGGCCGAAGTGACAGGCGCTGACCTGCCGCTGTGGGCGGGGATCGAACCGGGCAGATACGCCAGAGCAGTCGATCCTAGCCGCGCGCTGGCCGCAGGGCTACGGCCGCGACCGCTCGCGCGAACTATCCACGAGATCCACGATCACGAGATGGCCCAGCGGTCTCCGACCCAACGGCCGGTCGGCTTGGACCCGCGGCGGGAACGGGAGCTTCTCACCCTCCTGGGTTGAGATGGTGGGACCACGATGTCCCGCCGCGCTCGCCGGAGCCGGAATGGCTTGAGCGACCACCGCTCGTGGAGAGCGATCTGACAAAGTCACCTCGCGCGGTGCTGTCGTGGTCCCCGGCTCCGGGAATGGCCATGCTCGCCGACTCCGCAGAGGAGCCAACAGTGGCCGAGGTGCCAGCCCCGCTCAGCAGCGGCGTCGCGAGAGCGCCGGCTGTGTCCCCGGGTAGGCTGAACCCAGGCCCGCACGGGCCACGGCGAGCGCGAGCAGTAGCGGCCGGCCCGGTCCGAACCGCAGGTTCTAGCTCCGGAATTCGACTCTGGACAGCGACACAGCGGGGGTCCCGAGGCTGCAGGTTAGCGACCGTGAACGACCCCAGTGCCTGCCGGCGCGTCAGGCACAAAACCGCCTTCTCCCTCTCCGGGCGCCTCTACCGGGGCGGCCCGATCGCGCCAACCCTACACTTGCCGGTGTGCAGAGAACTCCCCGGCGACTCACCCGTCGCCTCGCCGTTGACCTCGGCCACTGCCACACGATGATCTGTACGGGCTGACTGAGACCGAACCTCGGCCTTCTGCGCTCTGGCTCCGCTGCCGGCGCCACCGTCAGCCATCCCAACAGCTCCAAGGAGTTTTCATGTCCATCACCGATCGCTTGCTGGAGAACAACGCTCACTACGCGGAATCCTTTCAGAAGGGAAACCTCCCAAGTCCGCCCGTCGGCAGGGTGGCGGTCGTGGCCTGCATGGACGCTCGACTGGTCGTCAGTAGGATCCTCGGCCTTGAAGAGGGCGACGCCCACGTCATCCGAAATGCCGGTGGGGTGGTCACCGACGACACCCTCCGATCCCTGCTCATCTCCCAACGACTTCTGGGTACCGAGGAGATCATCCTGGTGCACCACACCGACTGCGGCATGCTCACCTTCCGCGACGACGAGCTGAAGGAGCAGATTGCAGACGAGATCGGAATCCGGCCCAGCTTCGCCTTAGAGGCGTTCCCGGACACCCGCCGGGATGTCCTCCAGTCGATCGCCCGCATCCAGGCCAGCCCCTTCATTCCCCGGAAGCAGAGTGTACGGGGATTCATCTACGACGTGGCCACCGGCCGGTTAGAGGAAGTCGAGCCCCGGGGGGCATCCGGCAGCTGAGGACCGCAGCGGCGTACGGATTCGCCGGTGCCCAGTAACCCCGTGAGGGTTGGCGTCACGGGGTTACTGGAAGTCGCCTTCCGAGACAAACGGGGCCCGACCTAGACCGACGCCGGTTACCGATCCGGGAGCGGGTCGCGCTCCCCTCCGATCCCTGATCGGCCGATCAGAAACGGCCGGTGAGACGTTCATCCTCCCCTCGGCCATCGGGGTCATAGAGCGTCCGATACATGGGCACCACCCACCAGCGGGCTGAGTCCGAGACCGGAGCGGGCTGGTGCTCAAGAATACGGCCGGCGGGATGGCCGGCCGGCTGCCCTTTCGCGTGCCAGGCCGCCAGCTCCGCCGCCGCCTGACGCCAGAGGCCTAGTGACGCGGCAAGGTCGAGCAGCTCCGGGTCATCGGCGTCGCGGCCGAGATGTTCTCCCCAAAGTGCCAAGCGCAGCGATCGGGCAAACACGCGAGCACGGTCGCCAAGACCAGCAGGGTCCAGCGGCGTCCGCTGGTCCTCGGTCGTGTCTAAGACCGCGCACGACAACTCGGAGTCGTGGGTCCAGGATCGCAGGTTGAAGTTGTCAGAGCCGACCATGGCCCAGACGTCGTCAATGACACACACCTTGGCGTGCACGTAGATGGGACAGGCGTCACCATTTTCCAAATCGAAGATGCCCACACGGTCTCCACCCGCCTTCCGCAGTACCCCGACAGCGTCAAGTTGGCCGATTCGGTTGGCTGGTCCGGTTATCGCGCCGTCGGAGTCCGGGTAGCGTGGGACAGTGGCGATCAGACGGAGCTGCGGGTGTTCTCGAAGCTGATTGGCCAGAACTGTCGCAACTTCGGTGGACCACAGGTACTGGTCTTCGATGTAGATCAGACGACGGGCCCGCCCTATCGCCTTGATGAGCGCCCTAGCCACACTCCGCTCCCCCCTCTGCGCGAACGGATACGGCACTCGGCGACGGGGATAGGTCCGAAGGAGCTGCAGCTGATGGGGTCCAGCCGGGCTGGGAACTGGGACTGGGCCGCCGAATGGGGTGGGTCGTCTCGGCTCGCCGGTGAGACGGCCGACCAAGGCCCGCCAAGGGTTGCGGTCGTCGAGTGGAGCGGGGTCGTTCCAGCGCTCTCGGAACGAGATTTCCAACTGGGCCACGCCGGGGCCGGTGACCTCAAGCTGTATGTCGTGCCATGGAGCATGAGGTCCGTAGCGCGGATCCATAGGTTGAGACTGGAAGTCACCTCGATGCTCAATGTCATCGCGGCGCCCGTGGCACAGGTCGATCCCGCCCACAAATCCAATATCCAAGGCGGGAGGGGTGGAGCGATGGACGACAACTAGCTTCTGATGGTGAGAGCCAAATGGCAACACCCGTTGGTCGAGAAGCACCTCGCCACCGCTCCGGTTTATCGCCGCCTCCAGCCGCCGATTGGCAGCCTCGCTAAAGGAGAGACCCGCGGGATGGGATCGCCAGACCAGGCCGCACACCTCAACACCGCGGCCAGCCACAGTCCCCAGCAGCTTCCCGACGGTGGAACCGGCCTCGGACAGCCGCTCGTCGCGGTCTCCGCGCCAGTCCGCAAAGTGGACTGAATCCCCCTTTTGAAGTGGTGAAACCACCTCCTCAAGGCGCCGGAAATAAGCCGCTCCGTGAATGAGCGGCCGAACCAGGTTGCCTTCTGTCCAAGCGGTACCAGGGGCCGCCACGGCGTCGACAACCGTGTCTGGATTGCCTCGCTCCCACGGAAGCAGAAACCAGGCCGAGGTCGAATCCGGATTCATCAGAGCAGCCCCTTCTCAACCGCCTCTCCGCCAGCTACCCTTCGAGCTCCGGCGGCCCCAAACGCTCTTCTCATGCTAGACCGCCAGAGCTCGAGGGGCGCGGCTGCCGCGTACTCGGTATGCCCGTCCTCCCCAGATCCAGGCGCTTCATCGGAGGGAGCGGGGAAGGGCCCGCCCCACGCCGTCACACGCACAGTTGCAGCCCCCTGCGGGCGCTACCCGCCCCAGTTGCCCGTGGCCGGCGCGGTCGTGGCGCGAATGGCGGTGTCGGACGACCCAACCCGGCCGCAGTTGGCGAATGACCTCTCCTACTCCAACCAGGGATGGCTGACGCCGCGCTGGACCGGAATCGGTGTCAACGGAAGTAGGAGCAGCGGCACTGACCGCGGTGCGCCTCCGCAGGTCGCGGCCGTCGGTGTATGTCCATTGGGGTGATTCCGCTATGGGGTGCCCCGGAAAGGCGACGGATGGACTCTCGTCGTGAGGCTTCGTGCACCCGGCGCACCCGACCTCATGCCGATTGCCTTGGCCCAGCGGTTCCAGTCGGACTCTGATGACGATCTCGGCACGCGCCGTCAGAGTACCGACTGCGCCACCGCACGTCCGGCGGCTCGACCCGAGAACAAGCAGCCTCCCAGAAATGTGCCCTCGAGAGAGCGGTACCCATGCATCCCACCCCCACCGAAGCCGGACGCCTCTCCGGCAGCATAGAGGCCCGGTACGGGAACGCCATTCCTGCCCAGCACGCGGCCCAAGAGGTCAGTCTGTAGCCCTCCCAACGTCTTGCGGGTGAGGATGTGGAGCCGCACCGCTATCAGCGGGCCCGCCGATGGCTCGATGAGTCGGTGCGGCTTCGCCACCCGCGTGAGCCGGTCGCCGATGTAGCGGCGGGCATCCCGGATCGCCATCACCTGAAGGTCTTTGGTGAACCGGTTGTCTAGTCCCCGGTCTCGGGAACGAATTTGCCGCTCCAGCTCCTCGAGTCGGATCTGGGGCTGGCCAGTCAGCCGGCGTCCACCAACGCCACTGTGGCCGCCAGCCCTGCCAGCCCAGCACCGACCACCACGACATCGGCGTCTGAGGACAGTTCTGCCCGGGGCATCAAGAGGTCGAGACCCGGGAATCGCTGCCGGGCAGTCGTGCCCAAGCGTGGCTCGGATGGCGAGGGTACGAAGGCCCCATCAGACCCAGTCGGCTCGGCTTGGAGAGCCTCGGCCAAACGGATTCGGTGCCGATAGTGGGCGACCGCCACATGCCAGCGCCGGATAATGGGTCGCCCGGGTGGCGGATCGACTCGGCCCAACTGCTCACGAACAGGTCTGAGGCGTCAGGCGCCGCGGGCGAGCTCCACTACCGGGATCCGGCGAGGGGTCTTCTCCTGGTACTCGCCGAAGCCGGGAAAGCGGCTCACCTGCGTGGCGTAGATCCGATCCCGCTCGGTGCCCTCGACGGAGTGGGCGACCGCAGAGTAGGTCTCTTCACCCATCTCCACCTTCACTTCAGGATTGGCCACCAGATTGTGGTACCAGTCCGGGTTGGTGTCGGCCCCCGCCTTGGAGGCGAAGACGAAGCGGCGATCGTCGAGATCCAGGTACATCACGGGATGAATGCGTTCGTGGCCGCTCTTGGCTCCCTTGGTGTGGAGAAGCAGCAGCGGAGCGCCTGCGAAGTTGCCCTGCATCCGGCCCTGGTTGGCACGAAATTCCCGGATCACCGGGGCGTTGTGGTCCTCTGGCGCGTCGCTCAATTCCAGTTCCCCTTTCGTTGTTGGCTTTCCCTCAAATTACCACGGCCCCGGTTAGCGGTGGGGACTGGAGCAGCTGACCGCACACCGGCACCGTTGAGGGCCGGGTCTCGTTGCCATCCACCTATTGGCATGTCCAAGCCAGCGGGGTAGGCAGGGAGTCGATAGCGGGTTGTCGTCGACGCCGGTGTCTGGTGCCGTGGGCGCAGGGGTTGAGACCGGTCTGCGGCGCGCTGTGGGGTGATGAGGCAAGGGGAGCGCAGATCCGTCAGCTGCGGACAGAATCGCTGAACTACAACAAAGTTTGACTCTGAAGGTTGACAGCAGTGGAAGGACCGGCTACCGTCTTGCGAAGCTTGATCCTGATGATCGGATGAAGTACGACAGCCACCTGTGAGGACCAAAGTTGATCGACGAGCCTCCATCCGGCGACCTCGCCCCCGGCCAGCCAACTCCGCAGGAAAGCTCGGAGTGGGTCCCCGGACCCAACCTGCCACCCTCCCCCACCACCTTCGATTACAGCGCACCCAGCGGATCCACCGTGGTCGCCGGCCTCCAACTGGCGGGCTTCTGGACCAGATTTCTGGGGTTTCTGGTGGACGGCGTGATCTTCTACGTGGTCAACTCGATCCTGGCCGCGATCTTCGAGCCCACCGCCACCACGGTCGTGGGCGGGGTCTCGATCACCACCAGGACGGGGCCAACGGGTCTTGTGGACGTGATCCTCCTGCTGCTGGAACTGGGCTACTTCAGCTGGTTCTGGACCAACCGGGGCGCGAGCCTGGGCCAGATGCTGGTGGGCATTCGGGTGGTGGACTCAGAAAGTGGGGCCGGACTCAAGGGGTCGCAGGCGGCAGTGCGCTACCTGGGCTACATCCTCTCCGGAATCCCTCTTCTGCTGGGCTTCATCTGGGCCGGGTTCGACCCCAAGAAGCAGGGATGGATGGACAAGCTGGCTGGAACCCAGGTGGTCCGCTCGCGCTAGTCTTGGTGCCTTCTGGTCGCTGCGGTGACGAGGTGGCCGCCAAGACCGCTGGAGGTGGCCGGAGTCGTGGGTGACCCTGCTGTCGGACTCGTTCGGATGTCCTCCTTCTCTGTGCAGGTACGGACGGCAGAACGCGGTGGGAATCCCGTAGTAAGCTGCCAGGATGGCTGACCGGAGCTGCCGGCGATCGGAACCCACCACGAAGCGTTCGGCGGGAGAGGCATGGTCGTGACGGAGAGTGCTGCCGTCACGGGTACAGTGGGAATCGTCCGTCGCGGATCCCTTCGACCCGAGGTCGGGAACGCCAGATGATCCACGTTGCAGGGGGAGCTCGAAGGCTGACCACAGACAGTGGAGCTGGCCTTAAGTGGTCTGGGCATAGTGGGCATTGAGGTTCCCCCGCGGGGCACCCGCGGGGCGGGGGCACCAGCTTTCTTCAACCGACTGTTCGCTCCGATGATGAGGTTGCAGATCGCCAGGTACCGACGCACCAAGGGTCTAGAACAGCCGAGCATGATGGGCTTTCCCGCGATCGTGCTGACCACCATCGGCGCCCGGTCCGGGCAGCGACGCACCGTGCCCTTGGGCGGCTTCCCCGATGGGCTGGACGCCTGGCTGGTAGTGGCCTCGGCAGGCGGGGGAGCCCGCCACCCGGCGTGGTTCCTCAACATGGCCAAGCACCCGGATCAGGTATGGATCGAGGTCGGGAGCCGCAAGCTCCGAGTTGCCGGGCAGTCGCTCCATGGGCAGGAGCGGGAGGCTGCGCTCGCCCGGATAGCGGAAATCTCTCCTCGTTACGGCCACTACCAGACCAAGACAGACCGCGAGATCCCCATCGTTCGACTCAGGCCCGCCGCCCCGGGAACTGTCCCCAAGTCGTCCTGAACTCGCCACCGAGGTGACGTACCCGCGTCCGCTGCTGATATCGTTCGGCCGATGAGTTCCGCGAACCCGAACCCGGGGAGCGGGCCGGACCGCGCCATCTGCGCCCACTGTGGGGCTCAGATGCCCGCCGGGTGTCGCTTCTGTCCTCAATGCGGAGTGGAGGTGGGTCAGAAGTGCCCAAACTGCGGCGAGCCAATCGAGACCCGGTCTCGGTTTTGTGGATCATGTGGCACCGCCCTACCCGGGTCACAGGCCCAGGTTGCCCAGCCGCAGGTCATTGCGCCCACACCGGACGAAGAGGGCGCTGGCCGGAGGGTGGTGACAGTCCTCTTCGCGGACCTGGTAGGGTTCACCCCGCTTTCGGAAGGAGAGGACCCTGAGGTACTCCGGGAATTCCTCAGCGGCTACTTCGACCTTGCCCGGACGGTGATCACCAGGACCGGCGGGGTGGTGGAAAAGTTCATCGGCGATGCCGTTATGGCGGTTTGGGGAGCCACGACCGCCCAGCAGGATGATGCAGAGCAGGCGGTAAGGGCTGGTCTGGAACTGGCGACCGAGGTCGAGTCCTACGGCGAACAGCAGCACAGGGCGGGCCTCCAGACCAGGGTCGGTGTGGTTACCGGACCGGTGGCCACCTGGGCCCGCCCGGGTGAGGGACTGATCGTCGGGGACCGGGTCAATCTCGCGAGTCGGGTTCAGACCGCGGCCGAGCCCGGCACCGTCTTCGTCGATGGGGCCACTCGCGAGGCGAGCCACGCTGGCCTGGAGTACCTGGCCGCCGGCATCCACAGCCTCAAGGGGATCGCAGAGCCGGTCGAACTATGGCGCGCCGTCCGGGTGCTGGCGCGTCGGGGAGGAGCGGGCAGGCCCGGAAGCTGGGAGGCTCCATTCGTCGGCCGGAGCCGCGAACTGGCCTGGTGCAAGGACCTCTTCCATGACGTCTCAGACCGCAGCCGAGCGCGCCTGCTGTCGATCACCGGGCTGGCCGGAGTCGGCAAGTCACGCCTCATCTGGGAACTCGAGAAGTACCTCGACGGGCTGCAGTCGGACACCTTTCTTCACCGCGGCCGTTGCCTCGCCTATGGCGACGGAATCGCCTTCTGGCCGCTGGCGGAGATGATGCGCAGCCGCCTCGGCCTGCAGGATGACGACGACGCTTCTGGCGAGGGGCTGCCCTCGAGGATCGATCGAGGAATGGAGGCTCTGGAGCTGCCCGCTGCAGAGCTCCCGGAATTGCGAGAGGCTCTCCGGGTCCTGCTGGGGGTCGAGAGCACCGCGGTCGATCGCGCCCAGCTGTTCGCCGGCTGGAGGCGCATCTTCGAGCTGCTTTCGGAACGGGGCTCTGTGGTCATGGTCTTCGATGACTGCCAGTGGGCGGACAGCGGCCTCTTCGACTTCGTGGAGTCGCTGCTCGACTGGTCGTCCAACTCCCCCATCTTGGTTATTACCCTGGCCCGGCCCGAGCTCGGTGAGCGACGCCCAGGATGGGGCACCGGTCGCCCGACCGCTACCGCCCTCGCCCTGGAGCCGCTGCTTCCCAAAGAGATGGAGGAGCTTTTGTCGGGGCTGGTCCCCGGTCTGCCTCCATCCACCACCGCGCAGATTGTGTCGGCTGCCGAGGGTATCCCTCTCTACGCGGTGGAGCTTGTACGGGCGCTGGCCGAGCGCGGTAGTCTGGCGCGCAAGGGAGAGCGCTACTCCCTGGTGGGTGAGGTGCAGGAACTGCCGGTACCAGCATCTTTGACCGCTCTGCTGGAGGCGCGCCTCGACACCCTCAGCCCGCGATCCAGGAGTCTGGCGAGCCGGTTGTCGGTATTCGCAGGTGCGATCCCACGCGCTGCGGCCGCAGCCGTCGCGGACCTCCCGGAAGTGGAGCTTGAGGCGGGGCTTGCCGAGCTGCGCCGAGCTGAGGTCCTGGCGGTGCGAAACGACGCCTTGGCCGCGGACCGGGGCCAGTATGTCTTCACCCAGGGACTGCTGCGCACGGCAGCTCACGACCGGCTCGGCAGGTTGGAGCGCCGAACCACCCATCTGGCAGCAGCCGCTCATCTGCAACGGGCCCTCCCCGACTCCGGTCTCGAGGTGGCTGAGGCGGTCGCCACGCATCTGGAGGCGGCGCTGGAGGCTAGCGCCCCGGGCGAGGATGCCGAGGCACTTCGGGAAGAGGCCGCTGAGGCCTTCGCAAGGGCGGGAGCTCGGGCGGGAGCTGTGGGCGCCCCGGCTTCATCGCGGCGGTGCTACCAAAGGGCTCGCCGGCTGGCTCCCGGCAGCAGCGCCGCGGGGCTCTGGCAGATCCAGGCCGCGGATGCCGCGCTGGCGGCCGGGGATTACGAGATTGCCCTGGAGGAGGTGGCCCAGCCGGTTGCATCCACGGACCCCAACTCATCAGATGGCGTCACCCTATTCGCGATCAGGCAGCGCGCGCTGGCCCGGCTGGGTCGGTCAGACGAAGCGCTGGAGCAGGCACGCGAGGCCCTCCTGGCGATCGGAGACCGGCCCCCGGACGCTCAATCAGCCCGCCTGCATGCCGAATACTCCGCCCTCCTATTTACCGTGGGCCAGCCCGCTGCCGCTCTGGACGAGGCCGAGCTGGCCCTGACCGAGGGACAGGCCTTCCAAGTCCCGTTCGCGGTCGCGCGGGGTGCGGAGGTTCGGGCTTGGTTTCTCGCAGCTCGGGGCCGCATCGAGGAGGCGCTCGTTGGGTTGGAGTGGTGCGTGCGCCTATCGACCGAACATGGGACGTTGCGCGACCAGGCTCGGGTGACTATGAACCTCGGCGACTTGGAGGCCCAGTACGACCGGCCAGGGTCGGTCGGCCATTTCGAGACGGCGATGGCGCTAAGCCGCAGGGCCGGAGCGGAGGAGCTGATCCCGACCGTCGTGGCCAATCTCAACTGGGTTTGGGGGCTTCAGGGCCGATGGAAAGAGGCTGAGCAGCTGGCGGCCGAGCAGATCGACAAGCTTGGGCCCGTGCTGGACCGGTCATTCATACTCCTCTCTAGAGCGCAGAACTGTCTCTGGCGGGGCGACCTCAGTGCTGCGGAGAGCCATCTGGCAGCCGCCCGACCGCTGCCCACCGGGGTCGAGCTCCAGCTCAAGGCGAAGGAGGACTCCATCGAATGCTCCCTCAGGCTGGCCAAAGGCAGGCCGGAGGATGCACTGGAGCTGGCCGAGCAGGTGCTGGAATCGCGTATGAGCGCCATGGGGGTGAGCAACGAGTCGGTACGCCAGCTCTGGGTCGATGCGGTGGAGGCTGCGCTCCTTTCCGGCGCCGAAGACCGCGCCACCGAGTGGCTGGATGAGATGGAGGCCCGGCCGCCCGGCCTGGTCCCGCCCTACCTTGCCAGCCAGCTCGTCCGGCTCCGTGGCCTCGCCTCCGCCAGGCACCAGGACCACGCCGCCGCTGCATCCCACCTTGCCAAGGCGGAGGAGGGGTTCGACAAACTGGGGTACCCGTACTGGAGAGCTCGAGTCCAATTGGAGCGCGCCCGGGTGCTGGCTGTCCTCGGCGACCCAGCCGCCACGATGCTGGCACGATCGGCTGCTTCGGCGTTCCGCGACCTCAACGCCCTGCCCTGGCAGCAAATGTCAGGGGCGCTGGCGTCGCAGCTCAGCCCTGCTCCCGTAGGATTTCCCCTCTCAACTACCTGACTGCACTACGTCGGCAGGGCGACACATCGCCGATGCGGACTCACCTCCGCTCTCAGCGACCTCCACCATTCATGAGCCTCTGGCCGGTGGAGCGCCGCTGGTTGCGGGGGCCTCGGCACGCCTAGCGGAGCAATCGCCGAACCTGGCTCACTGCCTCAAAGGCTCCCGCAACCTCCTGGTAGCCCATGGTGTTGGGGTGGATGTTCTGGTAGTTGCACATATAGGTCCAAGCACATATGAGGGCCACATTCGTCGGAATCGCACTGGTTCCGTAGGGGGCAAAGTTATTGGTCTGGAAGGTCTGCTGGACGTTGGCAACCTGATCGCCGTTGAGGGCATAGATGGTGGCGAGCAGCCCGTTGAGGGCGTCGCCCAGAACCACGGACTCGGTGGCGGCGCCGGCACCTCCGGGCTCAAGGTAGGCGGCCAAGAAGGGGTCGTAATAGTTCATCCCCACCACCGGGACCATGGGTCCGGCGGCCAAGCGAAGCTGCCTCAGGATGACCGGAAGCTGCGCCTGCACAGAGGCGAATCCCTGCAGAACGCAGCCGGAATTTATTCCCGAGGCGGAGAAACACCCGTCCACATTGTTGGCCCCTATGTCGATCGTCACCAGCGCCACCTGGTGGCGGTGGGTCCTTAAGAAGCTCACCGCCTGGGCCAGCTGCGAGCCATCTGGGTAGGAGAAATAGGGGCAGCCGCCGTTGATCATGGTGCCGGTCGTCGCTCCGGGGCACCCCAGCTTCACCAGCTGGATGGCGGGATTGTCGACCTTCAGCGCGCCGTACAGGTCGTCGACATAGCCCTGGTCGGTCGCGACCGCATTCCCCGACGAGTTGACCTGGACCCCCTGGGCGAGGGAGTCGCCAAGGGCAAGGTAGTACACGGGCCGCTGGTGTCCTTCGGAGCGGGAGGTTGCACCCACCAGAGGAAGCCCGGCCAATAGCACTCCTGCGGTTAGCGCCAGCGCCAACCTGATTCCCCGACCGCCCATAACCTTCCCCTCCACTTCGGCTGGTCCCACGCAGCCTGGAATATACGCCTGGATTGAGCGCCTGTACAGCCTCGCTGGGCTACGAACACCAATCCGTGCTCGGGATGATGCGCAAGCCGTCGCCCCCTGCGGGAGTCCCTCCTACCGGTAGCAGGGCTGGGAAACCGGCCGGGCGGTGGGGCCAGAGCCTTCGCCGTCCGGACCCTCAAACGAGCCCATGTTCCGATCCTGAGTCGGCGCTCATCCGCTGACTCAGGTGGGCCTGGAGGATCCGCAATTGGTCCCGGCGACTGCCGGCCGATGCCATCCCTCCCCTGGCCCGGGTCGGGAATCCGGTTGGCAAACAGCGGCAGCACTGGATCGGGCAGCGGCCATCCATTAACCTGGCCCTGAATGCGAAAGGCCCAACCGCGTGCCGTGGAGTGCTCTGCGCCTCCGCAACTCCGGAGCTGCGGAGGATGAGCTACCCATTCGACCGCTACCACAAAGCAGAACTGGAACGACGATCCGGAGTCAAGTGGCGCCGCGACGGGCCTGCGGTGTTACCCGCATGGATCGCCGACATGGACTTCCCGATCGCGCCAGAGATAGCGGCCGCGTTGCATGACGTCATGGCTCGGGGAGACCTGGGCTATCCCGATCCCTCCTTGGAGCTGGCGGTCCGAGAAGCGTACGCTGATCGTGCGATACGCCGGTACGCCCTGCCGGTCGCGCCGGAGCGCGTTATCTTGACCTCCGACGTTGTCCAGGCGATATATCTAAGCCTCCTGGCATTCACCCAACCAGGAGATGGGGTCGTTTTTCTGACTCCAGCCTATCCACCCTTCTTCACAGCCATCGCGGAGACCAACCGGCGGGCCCTCCCCTGTGACCTGGTGAATGGGCTGGATCGGTATGAGTTGGATCCCAGTCGATTGCGGGAGGTAGTGCGAGCGGGACGGGCCCGCCTGCTGCTCCTGTGCAATCCCCACAATCCCACCGGTCGCAGCTTCAGCGAAACCGATCTTGCAGAGATTGCGCAGATAGCAGCGGAGTATGACCTCGTGGTCGTGAGCGACGAGATTCATGCCGATCTCACCCTGCCCGGTGCCGAGCACGTTGCCTTCGGATCACTGGGGCCGGATGCGGCGGCCCGAACCATAACCCTCTCATCCGCCAGCAAGGCGTTCAACCTGGCGGGGCTGCGCTGCGCCGTGGCCGCATTCGGCACCGAGCAACTGCTGGCGGAGTTCGAGCGCCATCCCGCCCGCGCCCGAGGTGCTGTCTCGGTGTTGGGCATGGTGGGCACCTTGGCTGCCTGGGAGCACGGCGAGGAGTGGCTGACCGCGGCGCTTCAGGTGCTCTCAGAGAACCGTGACCTCGTACAGCTCTGGGGCAGATCCCACCTCGGCCGAGGCGCTACGCACCGGCCAGAGGCGACCTACCTGGCCTGGCTGGACCTGCGGCGCTCCAACCTCGGAGACGACCCAGCCCTGTGGCTGAGAGAGCACGCCCTGGTGGCACTCTCGCCCGGCCCGGAGTTCGGTCTAGCTGGCCAGGGTCACGCCCGGCTCAACTTCGCGACCCCACCGGTGATCTTGGAAGAGATCCTCGAGAGGTTGTCCAGCGCACTGGATGACCGCTCGCAGAGGTCGCCCTGAGCCCCACTACTCCGCATCCTTAGCTTCCGGCCCTCACGAACCGAGCTTCGGTTAGAGCTCCACATCCAAAGCGACCTCCGTCGCCTGGGCGGGCGCCCTAGCAGGCGGTGCTGCGCGGGGCAGCCTCGGCCTCGCTCCAGCGCCGTTTCCAGACTCCGGCGAGCAAATCGTTGGCGACTTCCTCGAAAAGCAACCGTGGCGCCAGAAGCTCTTCTTGCCTCCTGACCAACCGCTCGAGACCCTTCCTCCCTGAGGAAGTCGGATCAACCCCGGGAGCGACCCAGTCAACCGCCAGGCTGGGGCATCGGGGCGCAGTGCGGAGTTCCGCGATCCAACCACGGCGCAGGCTGAGCGCGGGGCCGATAGATCTGGGGCCCGACCCGCCCCATGAATGAAGCCGGTGCCTGCGGTCCCGTGAAGAGGCCCCTTCCAGTCGCCGACGAGCCGAGCTGGAGTCCAGCGTCCGCCTCCCACCCACTTCGGTCGGGGCGGCCACGATGGCACTTCCTACTGTAGTAACCTCGCAGCGGTCCAAAGGGTCCGTGAGGGCCGCCACCGAATGGTCCACCGGCAAAGGAGAGGTAGTGAAGGCTCAGTTCAACATCCGGTTCTGGCTGGAGGTGGCTTTCGCTTTGGTCACCTTGTTCCTAGCGGTCACCACCATCGCATGGGCGCGCTGGCTCGAGATCGTCTTTGGAGTGGATCCGGACCACGGGAACGGCTCATTTGAGCGCTTGGTGGTAGGTGTCGCCGCCGCGCTCTGCCTCGCCAGCCTGCTGCTTGCGCACAGGCAATGGAGGCGAGGGGGGTCAGAGGTGGCGGCCGTCAGCCCGAGCGCCTGATCACGGCGGAGTGGGCAACGGGCCGGGTGCCGGCCGCCTCCCCCAGGTTCTGCCTGCGCTGAACTGGCGCCCCTAGGACTCGGTGACCGGCGCCAGGGCCTCCCTTTCAATGCTGGCGTTGACCGCCGCCAATTGATCTCGGATCAGCTGGTCCACCTCTACGACCGCAGTTTCGGCCTGCTTGAAGAGTTTGTCCGCCATCTCGTGTGCCTGGCGGGTGGGAGGAGCATCAGAGCGGTCGAGGGTCTGCTGCAGGGTGAACAGCCGTCCGTCGAGCCCGGCGGCCATCTCCATCTCGTCCATCTCACCACGCCATTCCGGTTGCGTCAGGACCTTCTCCATCCGCGAGAGGTCCCCTCGGATGCCGCTCACCTGGGCCCGGAGAGCCTCACTGCCGTCCTGCCTTTCCTCCAAGCCCCTCAGCCGGTCGCGAAGTTGCCGGCAGCGCCTGATGGCGGCATTGACCGCACGCTGGTTGTCCCGGACAGAGAGCAGGAGCTGGTATTGATGCTGGTAGTCCGCTGCCGACAGTTTGAGATTGGGGTCGGGGACTACCTCCAGCTCCGCATTCGCCACCTCGTCTCCACAGCGGAGCTCGATTCGATAGCGCCCCGGGGGCACTCTGGGCCCGTCCAAGCCACTCTGGTCGGCGACGACCATCGTCCGCAGAACCTGGTTCTGCAATGAGACCCCCTCGGCGCGGAGGTTCCAGACCAGGCGATGGAACCCCCCTCCGACCTCGAGCAGCGCTGGTTGGAGGTCGTCATCCTCCTTCTGAACGGCCGGTGCCGACCCCCCGAGCTTGGCTGCCTTTCGGCCCCTGAAGACCCGCAGCTCCTCCCCCGCTTCCCCGAAGATCCGCAGTTCCAGGAGGTCCGGATCCACCGCCTCGTCCACCCGATATCGAATGACAACACCGTCTGGCGGGTTTTGGCCGGCATCCAACACCAGGGCCCGCAACCCGCCATCGGGGGAGCTCTCCACGGTCGCCAGCGCCCTCCCTCGGTATTGCGTTGCTCGCTCGGTGGGGGCGGCTGGCTCTCCGGTGAAGTACCGATGAACCTCCGGAGGGACCAACAGTTGGAACGTACCCGCCCCGGCGCCACCTGACATCTGCCGCACCAGGCGAGCATCGTCCAAGACCCAAAAGCCCCTGCCGTGGGTGGCCGCCACCAACTCCCCGTGCTTGCCCCCAAGGTCATAGATCGGTACGGGCGGCAGGTTCAACCGCAGGGATTGCCAGTGCTCACCATCGTCAAAGGAGCAGTAGGGGCCGTGCTCCGTACCGGCGTACCAGGTGCCCGTCTGGCTGGGGTCGCAGCGCACCACTCGGACAAAGTCGCCTTGCGCGATCCCTTTTGTGACCAGCGTCCAGCTCTTGCCGGCATCGGTGCTTCGATAGATGTAGGGAGCGCGGTCCTGGAGGCGGTATCGATGAGCCGACACCATTACGACCTTGGGATCGTGCTGGGACACCTCAATCCCAGAGATCCAGGACCAATCGGGAAGGCCGGGCAACAGCAGCTGCTCCCAGGTCTCTCCTGCGTTGCTGCTGCGATGGAGCAATCCGTCGTCGGTCCCCACCCAGAGCACCAGGGCGTCATGCGGCGACTCCGCGAGCACAGCGGCCGTGCAGTAAACCTCCGCCCCCGATGTGTCCTTGGTGATCGGGCCACCCGAGGCGCGCAGCTTCTCGGGATCGTTGCGGCTGAGATCTGGACTGATCGCCTTCCAGCTCATCCCCTCGTCTCGACTCACAAAAACCCGCTCGCCGGCGGCGTAGAGGACCGATGGGTCGTGCCTGGAGAGCACGATCGGGTAGGTCCAGGCGAAGCGATGCTTGAACGTTCCGGGATCCTCGGCGTAGGTCCACTCCGGCCAGATCGTGATCAGCCCCGTCTGCCCGGACCTATGGTCGTATCGCAGCAGGGGGGCGCCCCCTCCGCCGGAGCTGCCCACTGCCCCGGAATAGACGATGTTGTCGTCCCTGGGGTCCACCGCGATGTAACCACTCTCGGAGTGCCCTACCTCCTCGCACTGGTCGCGGAGGATGGCCCCGAGCTTGGAACGGCTGGGTACCCGGATCGCCGAATTGTCCTGCTGGGTTCCCAAGACCCTGTAGGGAAACCGATCATCGATGGCCATCTTGTACAAAGCGGCGGTGGGTTGGTTGTAGATAGTGGAGAATGTCTCGGCACCATTGAGGGAGACGCAGGCGCCCCCATCGTTCGCCTCGATCATCCGGCGGCAGTCCTTGGGGTCGATCCACAGGTCATGGTTGTCGCCGTGGGGCGTCCCGACCTGTAACCAGCTCTTGCCCCCGTCGGTGGAGCGTACGAAGTTGTAGTTCATCGCGTACAGCGTTTCCGGGTCCTGCGGATCCGGAACGATGTGGCTGTAGTACCAGGGACGCCCCAGGAGGGAGCGGTCGTCCGATATCCGCTCCCAGCTTTCCCCACCATCCTCGCTGCGAAAGAGGCCGCCCTCCTTCTCAGCTGCCTCGATAACCGCCCAGACACGCTGGGGCCGGGTGGGGGCTGCGGCCACACCCATCCGGCCCAGCAGCGCTTTAGGAAGTCCGGGGCGCAGGGTGAGGTCCGCCCAGCTGTCCCCACCGTCGGTGGACCGGAACAGCCGGCTCCCCGCCCCGCCGCTGCTGAAGTTCCACGGCTGCCTGACCGCTTCCCATAGGGTCGCGTACAGGAGGCGCGGGTTGGAAGGTGCCATCCAGAGGTCGGCTGCGCCCACCTGGGGGCCTCCGGAGAGCACCTTCTCCCAGGACTCACCGCCATCTCTTGAGCGGTATATGCCGCGCTCCTCCGAGGGGCCGAAGATGTCCCCCAGGGCCGCCACGTAGACCAAGTCCGGGTCGCGCGGCGACACCCTTACCCGAGATATCTGCAGAGTCTCGCGAAGGCCGCGGTGCTGCCAGCTGCGGCCCCCGTCTGTCGATCGGTAAATCCCATCACCCTGAATCACATCGTTGCGCGGGCAGGCCTCACCGGTGCCCACATAGATAACCTGGGGATCGGAGGTGGCCACCGCAAGCGCTCCCACCGATACCGAATTCAGCTGACCATCGCTGATGTTTCTCCAGCTGTTGCCGGCGTCATTGGTTTTCCAGACCCCGCCCCCACAGGAGCCGAAGTAGAAGACGGCCGGCTCTTGTGGATCTCCCGCCACGGCCACCGACCGCCCCCCACGAGGTGGACCGATGAAGCGCCAGCTGAAGGCGCCGCCAAGGTCATCCGCATCTGGCATCACGTTTCCCCCAGCCCCCAAGCTACCCATGACACATCTGAAAGACCGCCCGAGTCCTGATCCATGTTAACGAGCGATCGGTGGGCGACTCAGCTTCCCGGCGACAGCTGCATCGGTGGGCTAAAGCAATGGGTTGCCCCCGCTGCGACCGGCGAGAGTCGGCTTCAGGTGGTGGGCAGCACCCCTCCATCGATCACCAATTCCGCACCGGTGACGGCTCCGGCCAGCGGAGAGGCCAAAAACGCGACGCAGTTGGCCACTTCCTCGGGAGTGGCGAAGCGCCGGAGGGGGATGGAGGCCTCGGCCTGAGCAACGACGGACGCTGCATCGGTACCTTCCCGGACCGCGATTTGGGCAGCGGCGCCGTCCGGCCCCAGCCAGAGGTCCGGGTCATGTCCCATACATTGGTGTAAGTAGCGTGGTCGAGGTCGTGCTGGGAGCGGGCACGAAAAAGGCCACCGTGCAACCAACCCTCTTCACAGACCGGGAGACACGATGACCCCCAACAGCA
>Ga0307374_10003365_pt1 | contig 27370 bp, 25 predicted proteins | sample OX3MG_FD_202532 | JGI IMG/M metagenome (GOLD analysis project Ga0307374, IMG submission 202532) | Soil microbial communities from Risofladan, Vaasa, Finland - OX-3 | ecosystem: Environmental > Terrestrial > Soil > Coastal area > Acid sulfate soil | place: Finland: Risofladan, Vaasa | collected...
CATCAGCAGTGACCGCGGGTCCTTCGCCCCATACCTGTCGCGCATCAGCGTCGCCCAGATCCGCCGCGCCGCCCGGTACTTCGCGATCTCCTCGAAGAAGTCGAGATGCGCGTTGAAGAAGAACGACAACCGCGGCGCGAAGTCGTCGACGTCGAGGCCGCGGGCGAGCGCCCACTCCACATACGTGAAGCCGTTGGCGAGCGTGAACGCGAGCTCCTGCGCCGCCGTCGACCCGGCCTCCCGGATGTGGTAGCCGGAGATCGAGATCGGATGCCACAACGGCATCTCCCGGCTGCAGAACTCGACCATGTCCGTCACCAAACGCATCGACGGCTCGGGCGGGAAGATGTACTCCTTCTGCGCGATGTACTCCTTGAGGATGTCCGTCTGGATCGTCCCGCGCAACACGTCGCGCCCGAACCCCTGCTCCTCCCCCACACAGAGGTAGTACGCGAGCAGGATCGCCGCCGGCGAGTTGATCGTCATCGACGTCGAGACCTCCCCGAGCGGGATGCCGTCGAACAGCGTCCGCATGTCGTCGAGCGAGTCGACGGCCACGCCCTCCCGGCCGACCTCGCCCTCCGACCGCGGATGATCCGAGTCGTAACCCATCAGGGTCGGCATGTCGAACGCCGTCGACAACCCCGTCTGCCCGTGCTCGAGCAGGTAGCGAAAGCGCTCGTTCGTCTCCGCCGCCGTCCCGAACCCAGCGAACTGCCGCATCGTCCACAACCGGCCCCGATACATCGACGGGTACACACCCCGCGTGAACGGAAATGCCCCCGGAGCACCCAGATCCCGGTCGGGATCGAACGACGAGCTCGGGCCGTACACAGGCTCGACCTCGACACCCGAGATCGTCGACCGCAGCTCCTCGACCTGCTTGGGCGCGATCGCCATCGTGAGCGAAGCGTAACGGCTGCTCTCGCCGTCGGGCGCGCTGCTCAGCCGAGCTCGCCGAAATGTGGCTCGCGTCGCTCGCGCAGCGAAGCGATCCCCTCGCGCACGTCCGTGCCTGCCATGTCGAGGAACTCGAGCGCAAGCGACGCGTCGAATGTTGGCCCGGCCGAGCGCAGCCAGTTGTTGAGGGCGAGCTTCGTGTGGCTGATCGCCGAGCGCGAACCGGCAGCGAGGCGCTCGGCGATCTCGAGCGCCTTCGCCTCGAGCTCGTCCTCATCGACGCACAGGGAGACCAGACCGAGCCGCTCCGCCTCGACACCGCTCATCGGCTCGCACAGCAGCAGGTGGTACTTCGCCTTCGCCATCCCGACGAGGAGCGGCCACACGATCGCCGCGTGATCGCCGGCGGCGACTCCGAGCCGTGTGTGCCCGTCGATGATCCGTGTCTTGGGAGTGACGATCGAGATGTCTGCCAGAAGTCCGACGACGAGCCCTGCGCCGACGGCGGGGCCGGTCATCGCCGAGACGATCGGGGTCGGGCAGTTGAGCAGGTTGTAGACGAGGTCCCGCGCCTCGCAGAACACGCGCCGACGCACCTCCGGATCGCCGGCGATCTGCGTGACGAGGTCGAGGTCGCCGCCGGCGCTGAACGCACCGTCGGCTCCGCGCACGATCACGGCTCGCACATCCGGCAGGCGGCCGATCGCCTGCCAGACGTCGGCGAGCTCGCCGTGCATCTGCGCTCCGATCGCGTTCAGGCGGCCCTCCGAGCGCAGGGTCAGCCGGAGCACGTGCGCGCCGGGGCTGTCGAATGCCAGAGTCGGAAACTGGTCGCCCAGCGAGGCCGTGTCCACCGCAGTGATCCTAACGCCCGCCTGCGAAATCCTGTTGGATTCGCTTGGTGGGCAGGCACTACTCGCGCAAGGAGTTCCTCGTCGCCTCCGGCCTGGGCGCGTGGGCACTCGCTCAACCGGGTCGCACCTGGGCACTCTCGCAGCGCAGCTCGGCCGGGTACGCGGCATTCTTCAGCGAACCGTCGCTCGAGCCGCCGACGGTGACCGTGACGACAATGGCGAACCCGTCGCCCGGTTACCTGTTCGTCGCCTCACTGAACGGGCCCGGCCAGCGCGGCCCGCTGCTCCTCGACAACCACGGTCGCGTCGTCTGGTTTCGCCCGATCGATCCGCTGGCGATCAACTTCCGCCCGCAGGTCTACCAGGGGAAGCCCGTCCTCACCTGGTGGGAGGGGACGATCTCGAACGCCGGCGTCGGCGAGGGCGAAGGGGTGATCGTCGACGAGACCTACACAGAGGTCACGCGCGTGCAGGCGGGCAACGGCTTCAGGGCCGACGTCCACGAGTTCCTGCTCACCCCCGCGGGGACGGCACTCCTGACGGCATTCAACCCGGTGACCGCCGACCTGTCCGCCGTCGGCGGACCGGCCGCCGGGACGGCGCTCGATTCAATCGTCCAGGAGGTCGACGTCGAGACCGGCAGCGTGCTCTTCGAATGGCACAGCCTCGACCACGTCCCGATCACCGACACGTATGCCCCCCTCCATGACCCGTTCGACTACTTCCACGTCAACTCGATCGACGTCGACCTCGACGGCAACCTGCTCGTCTCGGCGCGCAACACGTCTGCGATCTACAAGCTCGACCGGCACACCGGGCAGGTGCTGTGGCGGCTCGGTGGGCGAAGCAGCGACTTCCAGCTCGACGCCGAGGCGACGTTCATGTACCAGCACGACGCCCGAGGGCACAGTGACGGCACGGTCACGGTGTTCGACGACGGGCCGTCGCCGTCATCGCAGCAGGCGCGTGGGATCCGCCTCGGTCTCGACCTCGGCGGGATGCGCGCCGTGCTTCTGCAGCAGTACCGTCACCCGACTCCGCTCGATGTCGCGGCGATGGGCAACGTCCAGGTCCTCGGTGGGAACGCCGTCATGGTGGGCTGGGGCACCCAGCCGTATCTCACCGAGTTCGGGCCCGGCGGCGAGGTGCGCCTCGACGCGAAGTTCGACGGCAACGCCTGGAACTACCGCGCGTTCAAGAGCGCCTGGGTGGGCCACCCGAAGCAACCTCCGGCGGTCGCGGCGATCCGGCGCGGCAGCAAGGTGACGGTCTATGCGAGCTGGAACGGCAGCACGCAGACTGCCCGCTGGCAGGTGTCGGCGGGGGACGTGCGTAACGCCCTGCAGCCGGTGAAGACCGTGGTCGCATCGGGCTTCGAAACGGCAGTCCCGATCGCCGGCCACCCCAAGTTCGTCTCGGTCACGGCGCTCGACGCCTCGCGGCGACCGCTCGGCACGTCACGCGTGGTCGCTGTCCGCGGGTGAGACTGGCGCACCTCGGGCACGATCTCGTCAAGACCGCGGAGGCGGGGCTCTACGCGCCGGCGAGCTGCTGCACCGTCCGCGCCACGTCGGTGGCGAGGAACGGGTAGACGAAGACAGCCCGCTGGTAGCCGCGCGCGTCGACGAGGAACGCAGCTTCCGTGTGGCTGATGTCGTGGACCGTGACTCCGGCCACCGTCTTCGGGGCGTCCAGCACGGCGATCTGGTAGGCGTGCCAGACCCTCGCGAGCGCCGGCACGCGTCCGACAGCCCAGTGCCAGTCGCTGTCGAGGTTCCACTTCGCCGCGTCCTGAAGCAGGTAGCGGCGGGCATCCCCCCACTGGTTGACGCTGACCGCAATCACGACCGGTCGCGCCGAGGCCGGCACGTGCTTCTTGACCAGCTCGAGCACCTTCGCCTCGGTCGGGCAGAGGGTCTGGCAGAGCGGGTCGATGAACGTGACGATCACAGGCCGGCCGCGGAACCGTGCAACCGAGACCGGCCGGCCGGCCTGGTCGACGAGCGAGAAATCGGGTGCGCGCTTCGCTCCGGCGGCCCAGGTCATCTGTGCGCTCGCCGGCGCGAGCGTGCCGCTTGCTGCTGCCTGCTGCTGCGAGAGCCGCTGCAGGCCGATCAACGCGCCGGCGGCGATGCCGAGCATCAGCACCGCGAGCCAGATGAACAGCCGGAGGCGCCGCGCCGGGTCGGTCCGACCCTTCGTCGCAGGTCCTGCCGCGTTCTCGCCGCCTGCTGGCTGCTCCCCGGACACTCCCACCTCTGCAGTATCGCGGACCCGCTTGCCGCCGGGGCCGGGCGAGTAGGCTTTTGCCGTGTCCGAACCAATCGCCGAGCTGCGCGCGACGGCTGCGGCCGTCTCTCCCGCGCCCGCCGCAATGAGTTCGTACCTCACAAAGGTGCACGAACGCGCGTACACGATCACCGATGCCGACGTCGAGGCGCTGAAGGAAGCCGGGCTCTCCGAGGACGAGATCTTCGAGCAGACGGTCGCCGCAGCGCTCGCGGAGGGGCTGCGGCGACTCGACCGGGCGCTCGAGGTGATCGGGTGAGGCTCGCGTGCGTCGACCACGGACACGCCCCGGACGAGGCGGCCTTCCTCGGCGAGATTCGCGAGCGCAGCGGGCGCGAGCCGTTCGGCGTCGTGAAGACGCTGCTCTACCGGCCCGACCTGTTCGGCCGGCCGTTCTCGGAAGCGCTCGATCGTGCGATGCGCGGCCCGTCCGAGTGGAGCGCCGGCGAACGAGAGCTCTTTGCGGGCTTCACCTCGCTGCTCAACCAGTGTCCGTTCTGAACGGGCTCCCACGGCGCAGTTGCGTCGTACGCGCTCGGCGAGGAGGTGTGGCAAGCGGTCGTCGACGACTGGCGGACCGCTCCGCTTCGCCCCGAGCTTGCGGCGACGCTCGTCTTCCTCGAGCAGCTGGCGCTCCACCCCGACGACCTCGTGCCCGCCGACGCCGACGCTGCGCGGGCCGCGGGGGTCTCCACGCAGGCGCTGCACGACGCCGCGGCGGTATGTGCGCTCTTCAGCATGATCGTCCGCCTCGCCGACTCGTTCGGCTGGGACGTGCCCGCCTGGGAAGCGCTCGAGCAACGGGCGCCTGCGATGCTCGCGGGCGGGTACGCCCTCGGCGCGATTCGCAGCCGTTAGGGTGCCGGCATGACCAACGCGACCATGCTGACAAACCACGGCTCGATCGAGCTCGAGCTCTTCGACGCAGCTGCGCCGAAGACCGTCGAAAACTTCAAGAAGCTCGCCCAGGACGGGTTCTACGACGGGATCATCTTCCACCGGGTGATCGAGGACTTCATGATCCAGGGCGGCGACCCGACAGGCACCGGCTCGGGCGGCCCCGGGTACCAGTTCGAGGACGAGTTCAACGACAACAAGGTCGAGCGCGGCGCACTCGCGATGGCGAATGCCGGCCCGAACACGAACGGCTCGCAGTTCTTCATCGTCACTGCGGACGCCTGCTCCTGGCTCGACGGCAAACACACGGTCTTCGGCCGTGTCACCGCCGGCATGGACGTCGTCGACACCATCTCCCAGGTCGACACCGTTGGAGGCGACCGGCCGCGCACCGACGTCCGGATCGAGACGATCTCGCTCGCCTGAGCGAGGAGGCAGGCAGGCGCATCAAGACCGGCGACGAGGCTGCCGATAGGAGCCGGGTGGCCGTTCCTGCCGCCCTGCCGGCCCTGCGCCGGACCCTGTCGCTCTCGCGCGGGCTGACCGCACACGTCAGCCTCACCCTGATCGTCGCGTCGTCGTTCGCCGTGCGCGTCGTTGCGTCGGCTGCGCATCCCGCGCCGGCGTACTTCCCCGACGAGTACCTCTACACCGCGATCGCCCGCTCGCTCGGAGCCGGTCACGCGCCCACCGTCCGCGGCGCACCGGCGCACTTTCCGGCGCTGCTCGAACCGATCCTCGCCGCACCCCTGCAGTGGCTCGCCGCGCCCGAGGTCGCCTATCGGCTGACGCAGATGGAGAACGCCCTTGCCATGTCGCTCGCGGCCGTGCCCGTGTACCTGCTCGCACGCCGGCTTTCGCTCAGCGCCCGGTACGCCCTCGCCTGCGCGGCCTTTGCGATCGCGATCCCCGATCTCGTCTACGCCTCGTGGACGCTCGCGGACCCCATCGCCTACCCGTTCGCTCTCGGGGCAGTCGCAGCGGGAGTCGCCGCGCTCGACCGGCCGAGCCGCCGCCTGCAACTCGCGTTTCTCGTGCTCGCGTTCTTCGCCACGCTCGCCCGCGTGCAGTACGTGATCTTGCCGTTCGCCTTTGTCGTCGCATCGTTCGCCGTCGACCGCCGGCACGCGTTCCGCACCCAGCGGCTTCCGCTCGTGCTCGTCTGTGCACCCCTCCTCGGAGCGCTTGCGCTCGGTCCGGCGCGCGCCCTCGGCTACTACTCGCATGTCACACATCTGCATGTGAGCACCGCGCTCGTGCACTGGGCGGCGACGGACCTGTATCTGCTCGCACTGGTGAGCGGTGTCGTACTCGTTCCGGGGGCGCTCGCCGCCCTCGTCCGCCCACGCGGCCGCCGCGAGCTCGCCTTCGCGGCGCTCGCCTCCACGTTTGCGGTCGGCCTGCTCTTCGAGGCGGCCCTGTACGCCTCGAATGCCGAGCCCGGCACGGCGCGCTTCCAGGAGCGCTACCTCTTCTCTCTGCTGCCGCTCCTCCCGATCGCCTTCGGGCTGTACCTGAAGCACGGACGTCCGCTCCGGCTCCCTGTCGCCGTACTGTCGGTCGCCCTCTTCCTCCTGTCGGCCCGCATCCCGCTCTCCGGCTACGCCGCCGGAGTCGGCGACAGCGACTCGCCGTTTCTGTTCGCGGTCGTCCGGCTCGAGCGGATCGTCGGGACCGCGAACGCCTCGCTCGTCGTCGCCTTGCTCGCGGCGGCGGGCGCGTTCGGTGCCGTCGCCGTCTCGCGGCGCGGCGGCGGCCGGCTTGCGGTGGGCGCAGCGCTCGCATTCGTCGCCTGTGCCTCGCTCGGAGCTGTCGTCAACGACGCCGCCAACGCCCGCCAGGTCCGGGCGGAATACCTGCCCGCGAACGTCTCGTGGGTCGACGCCTCGGGCCTGCGCGACGTCACGCTCGTCCAGACGGTCGGCTCACCTCCCAATCGCGCCACGGAGCAGCTGTACTGGAACCGGAGCGTCACGCACGAGGTTCGCCTCGGCGACGCGCTCCCGACCGACGTGTACCCCGCCCCGCGGGTGCGTGCTGCCCCGGATGGGACGCTCAATGGGGTGCCGGGCAACATGCTGTTCGAGGCGTTCGCGGCGACGGCCGAGTTCCAGAACGCGACGCTGCTCGCGCGTGCCGGCTCGTTCACGCTGTGGTCGTCGGAGACGACGCCCAGGCTGGGGCTGCTCGAACAGGGCCGCTACTACGACGGCTGGCTTGCCCGCGCGGGCCGCCTCACGGTGTGGCCCGACGCGACCGGCCGCTCACAGGGCACGCTGCGGTTCACGTTGTCGCTGCCACTCGGCGCGAAGCCGGTGACGGTTCGCTTCGGCCGGGCGCGCTACGACGTCGAGCCGGGCAGGCGGACAACCATTGTCTACACGATCGACAGGCTCGGCCCATGGTCGCTCGCCTTCGCTGCCGGCGGCGGCACGTACCTGCAGGACCTGCGCGCGGTCAGCGTCCAGTCGACGCCGCCGGTGCTCAGGCGAAGCAACGCACCGACCCCGCGCCCGACCATCAGCGTCTAACGCGCGAACCTGGAGCTCCCCGAGGGATGATCGATCCTGGTTGCCGGCGCAGCCGGAACCAGGATCGTGTCTGCAGCGCTGCGGCGAAGGCCGAAGACGTGAACCTGGTTTCGCCTGCGGCGAGAACCAGGTTCAGTGGGGTGCGCCAGTGAGTTCAGGAATGCACCCTGACGGAATCGATGGCCGCCCATACGAGAATCGCGCCGAGAAGGATCCCAATGAGAATGCGACGGCGAGGACGGCGTGAACGTCCCCGATCTTCGGCTGTGCTTGCGTCAGCCGGAATGCGTCTGAGCGCCCACCAAACGGCAGCAGCCGTGAGGATCGTGGCAAGTGCACTGATGGAGTACGCCGCAACGACGAGCGAGCGTTTGTCCCGAACGCTGTCCGCGAAGAAGCACCAGCCGAGCGCGTAGAGGCTGTAGCCGATGGCGAGAACGCGAAGTGGCCGACGAAGCCATCCGAGCTGCGCTGGTTTTGGAGCGTGCGGCAGGTTCAAAGCGATCGAACTGAGCGCCACCGCCTGCAGACCGATGCCAAGCGCCTGCGGCCCAAAGATCCACGCTGCATCGGTCGGGTAGGCAACGGCGAGTACGACGGCGCCAGCTGGAATTCCCCCGCTTTGGTGGACACCTCCTGCTGACTGAGTTCGCTCAGTCGGGAAGGATGTCTGCTGATGCCAAAGATCCCGCCTTACTCGTTGGAGTTCCGCTCGGAGGCCGTCAGGCTTCTTCGGAGTAGTGGTCGTTCGGTCCCGCAGCTCGCTCGTGAGCTCGGAGTCTCACCGCAGTCGCTACGTAACTGGTCGGTCCAGCTCGACGTCGACGAAGGCAAGGCTGAAGGGCTCAGCTCGGCTGAGCGTGACGAGCTGCGCAGGCTGCGTCGCGAAAACCGTGTCCTCGCCGAGGAGCGGGAGATCCTAAAAAAAGCGGCGGCCTTCTTCGCCAAGGAAGGCGGGACCCGGTGAGCGTCTACCGGTTCATCGCCGTGGAGAAGGCTGCGCACTCGATCGCGATCATGTGTCGCGTGCTCGAGGTCAGCCGGTCGGGCTACCACGCCTGGACGCAACGGCCGCTGGCGCCACGCACGCTCGAGGACGCGCGGCTGACGGAGCGGATCCGGGAGCTTCACCGCAAGCGCCGCGGCGTCTACGGCTCACCGCGGATCTGGTCCGACCTCGTCCTCGACGACGGCGAACGGATCGGCCGCAAACGCGTCGAGCGGCTGATGCGCCAAGCCGGCTTGTCAGGTCTGATCGTCAAGAAGTGGAAGGCCACGACCGTCCGGGTGCCCGGCGTCAGGGTCGCGGACGATCTCCTCGACCGTAACTTCGCCGCCGGCGCCCCGAACCGCTGCTGGGTCGCCGACATCACCTACCTGCGCACCTGGGAGGGATGGCTCTACCTCGTCGCCGTGCAGGATCTCTACAGCCGCCGGATCGTCGGTTGGGCGATGGCCGACCACCTCCGCGCCGAGCTCGTCACCGACGCCCTGCAGATGGCGCTCGCCCACCGCAAGCCCGACCGCGGTCTGATCTGGCACTCCGACCAAGGCAGCCAATTCGTCAGTCTCGCCTTCGGCCAGAAGGCCCGCGCCGCCGGGATCGCCCAATCGATGGGCAGCAAAGGCGATTGCTTCGACAACGCCGTCGCCGAAAGCTTCTTTGCGACCCTGAAGAAAGAGTTGATCAACCGCCGCTCCTGGCCCTCCAAGGCCGAGCTGCGCACCGAGGTCTTCGACTACATCGAGGTCTTCTACAACCGCGAACGACGCCACAGCACCCTCGGACAACGCTCCCCCGCAGACTACGAAAAGATCAACATCCCCGACCCACTCGAAGAGCAAGCCGCCTAATCAAACCCTGTCCACCAAAGCGGGGGAACTCCAAGCAGCACCCGCGGCTTGACTTGCCGCCGCGACGACCAACGGGTCCCTCAGCCAGTTCTGCGGCCGCGCCAAACAGGCGATGGTACGAGGTGTGCCAGGTGCGGCAACTCAGTCTGAGAGAAAACTGGGCTGCCCGAGTGTTCGTGAAGACACCCTGAGCGGGTTAGGTGCGGGCCATGTTCGTCTCGGTGTCGTAGTCGCAGGGATTAGGCGAGGGCGCGTTCGAGAGCCGCGCGGTCGGCAGGCCCGCCGTGCGTCGGCAACACGAACTCCACAGGCTTGTCGAGCAGCGGCCTCAGCCCAGTCGCCACCTGCTCGACCGTGACGCCTTCCGGCAGCCAGCTCGCGGGGATCTCGAGCCCCCTGCCCAAGTCGATCAGCGTGTCGCCGGCGATCACTGCGCGAATCCGCTCGTTCCAGAGCACGAGGTCGAGCTGGCCTTCACGGCCCGGATACGCCTCCATCCCGAATAACGTGTCGCCGATCGCGTAGCGCGTTGCTGTGACGAGCTGGTCCTCGGGGCGATCGGGCGCCGGGGCCCACACGGGAAAGCCGAGCGCTGCGGCGTCGCGCTCGTGCCACGTGGAGGTGAGTACCGTTGCTACCTCGCGCGATCCGAACAGGGCGCGCACGTCGTCCGGAACAGCGATCGGGTCGATGAGGATCAGCCGGGCGCCGTCGTCGATTGCGTACGCCGACACTGGCCCTTCCCACTCGGGATGCGTCGCGGTCCAGTGGTACACGCCCTCGGGAAGCAATTGGTCTGATGTTAGGCACTACCAACACCGCGCGCCCGGCAACCGCTCGCGGACGGAGCCAACAAGAGGGCCGTATCCACACCCTGAGCGGCGTTGCCGGATTCCGGGCCGCGACAGCGACGAGAGCGCGTTCGCCGCTGAGTAGATCGTCCCTCCGTCGCTGATGATGCGTCAAAGACGTGCGGCGCTCGACTGGGCGAGCGTTCCGGAATGACGCCTGACGGAGGACGGGTAACGGCGGTTTTCGTTCCGCCCTCGGGTTCACGCCGAGGTGAGTTCATCCACGAAGATGCTGATCGGCTCCAGGTACTGAAAGCCCATTCGCTCGCAGATTGGCCGGGACATCCGGCCGGCTGTGATCGTCAGAGCCGGGGTTCGGCGCTCGACCGCTACACGCCACCGTGCGTGCACCATCGCGGTGTACACGCCACGGCCGCGCGCTTCGGGAAGCACAGCTCCGGCCAGGAGCGCCAGCGCGGTCGGCCCGTACTCCGCGGCAGCCGCACCGACGACTTGGCCTTCGACCGACGCGATCACCGTGCAGCCGCGAAGTCCCCAGGTCTTCCATCTCTCGCGACGGACATCATCTGCGACCGGGGGCGTCCCGAACACCTCAGCAAACACGTCGTAGGACTTTGAGTACTGCTCCCAGGTAGTAGCAACCTCGACTGCTACGTCGTCGGGTGCTGCCTGCCGCACAGGCTCGGTAACGAGAGCCAGCGCGTGCAAGACGGCTTCATAACCCGGAACGTCCCTGTTCGCCAGGCCCGCCGCCTCGAGTTCCGCGACGGCCCATGCGTCGGCGGACGTGATCCACCATGCGAGCGTCGCCTTGGCGTGCCGCCGTGCGAGCGCACGGATCGCGGCAACAGTCTTGCCAACGTCGAACGAGTCCGCCTCAATATGCACCAATTGAGCAGCGTTTCCGCGGTTGAGCATGAGGACGGCGCCTCCTGCCTCGATCTGCCGCATATCCGGGGGCAATGGCACCCCGCGGAACGGCTTGACTGCGAACCCGCGCACATCTTCCGGCACAACCGTCATCCGGCACAGCTTGAAGAACCGAGACGACGCACGCAAGACCCGACGCCAGCACTGCCCTTCAACACCGCCAGACAGAACGCCAAGCGCCAGTCTCTAACCGAACCAGCTTCCTGACGCCTGGCGCGAACGGCGGGACGCAAATCGAGATTCTCGCCTGGGCCAGCGTGCTCACGCCCGAACCTGGTTCGCTTCTTGAGCCAGGTTCGGTCTTCAGGCGGTTGCTGATGCACGTCGAAAGAGCGCGAGTGCGGGCTCCGCCGTGCTCGCACGCAACGAGCCGCCAGGTGTCGGAGAGGGGGCTCACGGGGGAGAACCGGAGGTGCTCCCCCGTGTTACACGCAGTCGCGGAGGGCCTGCGCTTCGGGAAGGCTCTCGAGCTTCTTCAGCGTGTTGTTCTCGATCTGGCGGATGCGCTCGCGGGTCACGCCGAACGCCTTGCCGACCTCCTCGAGCGTGCAGGGCTGGCCGCCGGTCAGGCCGAAGCGCAGCTCGATCACCTGGCGCTCGCGCTCGGGCAGCGAGGCGAGGGCGGTCTCGATGTCGGAGCGGCGCAGCGTCAGCGACGCGGCCTCGTCCGGCGTCTCGGTGTTCTCGTCCTCGACGAAGTCACCGAGCTCCGAGTCCTCTTCCTCGCCGATCGGCTTCTCGAGCGACACCGGGTGCTGCGCCATTCGCAAGATCTCGCGCACCTCGTCGGTGGTCATCTCGAGCTCTTCCGCGATCTCCTCAGGGCGAGGCTCGCGCCCGAGCCGTTGCACGAGCTGCCGCTCGATGTGCACGACCTTGTTCAGCTTCTCGACCATGTGCACCGGGATCCGGATCGTGCGAGCCTTGTCGGCGATCGCGCGCGTCACCGCCTGGCGGATCCACCACGTCGCGTAGGTCGAGAACTTGTAGCCCTTGCGGTAGTCGAACTTCTCGACGGCGCGGATCAGGCCGAGCGAGCCCTCCTGGATCAGGTCGAGAAAGCTCAGGCCGCGGCCGAGGTAGCCCTTGGCGATCGACACGACGAGCCGCAGGTTCGCCTCGATCATCTGGGTCTTCGCGGTCAGGTCGCCGCGCTCGATCCGCTTCGCCAGATAGACCTCCTGGTCGGCGGTGAGCAACGGCACCTTGCCGATCTCGCGCAGGTAGAGCCGCAACGAGTCGAGCGAGGGCTCGACCGTCAAGTCGAGCTTCGGCGCCGTCTTGGACTCGTCCTCGATGAGCGGCTGCTCGTGCGGAAGGCGCTTGTGCTCCTCGCCCTCGACGAGCTCGACGCCGTGGTCGATCAGGTACGTGGTGAAGTCTTCGACCTGCTCCTTGGTGAGTTCGACTTCCTCGATGCCCTTGACGATCTCGTCGTAGGTGAGGAACCCTTTCTCCTGTCCCGTCGCAACCAGCTTCTGCAGTTCTTCGACGTCGGGAAGAGCAATGTCGACAGTGAGCACGAGAGCACGACCTCCGGCTTAGCGTGGGTTGACGTTGGACCTACCAACACACGAGCCGGCTCTCACCTTCGTCCGGCTGACCCTCTGACCGCGCTGACTCTACATCAGGAATCGCCGAAGAGGAACGAATTTCCCACGGGAGGCCAAAGTCCTTCTTCTCGATCGAGGTCCCGGCCGAATCGTCGCTGCAAGCACCCACTTTCCTCGACCGGGAGAAAGGGCTTGCGTCCTCCGCGATCACTACCCTGCAAACGTGTTCGCGCTCGTCGCACTGCTGCTCGGGCTGGCACGTCCGCCGGTCGCGTACGTCGGCGCCGGGGCGAACCGGGTCCCGCTCGCGATCTCGTCGTGGTGCTGGGACTCGCGCTGCGGCGCCCCGATCGCAGCGTCGGCGGGGACCGCGACGGTGGCGCGCGGGGCAACCGTTCGCATCGAGCTGCGGTTCGTTCCGACCCGGGCGTGGGCCGTCGTGGGCGGCGTCCGCCAGCACACGTCGAGCCGCGGCCGCGAAGTGTCGTGGCGCGCGACGCACGCGGGCGGCATCGCCCTGAACGTGGCCGCGGCGCAGGGCTGGATCACCTACGTCGGCCGTCTGTCGCTGCGGTAGGGCAGCACAACGGACGCGGCCGGCTTGCGCCGGCCGCGAATCTCGCCGCAGGGTGATTGCCGTCAGCCCCCGGGAGACCTTCCGCCTTCATCGGCAGCTGCCGACGAGTGCTTGAACGAGAAAGACGGCGCCGCCGCCGTCTTTCTCTTGAGTTCTCATCCCCTGCTTCTGGGGCCCCGCCGCAACGGGCCCCCTGCAGATGACAACTGCAGTCTGCCCGGCGGCCGTTACTTGATCTATCCCCCGTTTCGTAGTTGACCGCCTCACTTGACTACGCTCCTTCGATGCGGAGCAGCTTCTCCGACCGTCTGCGCGAAGGACCGCCCATGGTCGCCGACGGGGGCATGGGCGTCGTCCTCGCCGCCGCTGTGCCGGGCCTGCGCTGCCCCGAGGAAGCGAATCTGCGAGCGCCGGACGCAGTCGTCGCCGTGCACGTCAGCTTCATCAACGCAGGGGCGGAGCTGATCGAGACCAACACGTTCGGAGCCAACCGGCGCAAACTGGCCCAGCAGTTCCTGGAAGACGATTTCGAGCGGATCAACCTGGCCGGGGTGAAGCTCGCGCGGGACGCGCGCGAGATCACCGGCCGCGAGGTGTTCATCGGCGCCTCGATCGGCCCGGGCGGCGAGCACGACGGCGCCGGGTTCGCCGAGCAGGCGCGCCTCCTCGCAGGCCGCGGGGCCGACGTGGTCATGCTCGAGACCTTCTACGACCTCCTCGAGCTGGAGCTCGCCGTCGAGGCTGTGCGCTCCGTGTGCAGCCTGCCGGTCGTCGCTCTGCTCAGCTTCGACAACGACGCGGTGACGCTGGCCGGCGTCTCGGCCCGCGACGCCGGCCGGCGCCTGCGGCAACTCGACGTCGCCGCCTTCGGCGCGAACCACGGCCGCGGGCCGGCCGCGGCCCTGAACGCGCTCGCCGAGATGTCCGGCGAGGGCTCCGTGCTCGCCGCCCTGCCGAACGTCGGCCTGGCCACGATCTCGGGCTCGCGGCTCGCGTTCCCGCACGCGACACCCGAGTACTTCGCGGAGTTCGCCGCGCGTGCCCGGGCGCTCGGCGCCCAGCTGATCGGAGGGTGCTGCGGCACGACGCCGGCTCAGATCGCCGCGATCCGGGCCGCCGTCGACGAAAACCGTGCGGCCCGGCCCGGCGCGGCCGCGCGCGCCCGCGTGCACGACCCGCTTCCGAGCTCGCAGGAGGAGCCGTCCGAGCTTCAGCGCCTGCTCGCCGCCCGCGAGTTCGTCGTCTCGGTACAGCTCGATCCGCCGCTCGGCGGCAGCGCCGAGGGCCTGATCGACACAGCCCGCCGGATCAAGAAGTCGGGCCTCGCACAGTTCGTCGACGTGAACGACAATCCGCGCGCGCGAGCGCGGATGAGCGGGATGATGGCGTCGGTCGCGCTGCAGCGCGAGGCCGGGATCGAGGTGATCCCTCACCTGACGCCGCGCGACTCCACGCTGAGCGGCCTCGAGTCGACGCTGCTCGGGGCGCACGCCGGGGGCTTGCGCAACGTGCTCGCCGTGACGGGGGACGCCCCGGAGGCCGACGACTACCCGGGCGCGGGCTCGGTGTACGACGTCGACTCGATCGGCCTCGTCGAGCTGATGACCCGCCTGAACAGCGGTACCGACTTCCACGGGCGGGCAATCGACGCGCCCACGTCGTTCTACCCCGGTGTTGCGGTGAACCCCACCGCCGACGACCTCGACCTCGAGGCCGAGCGCTTCGCGCGCAAGGTCGAGGCGGGCGCCCGCTACGCGCTCACCCAGGTGCTCTTCGACCTCTCGTACCTCGAGTCGTTCCTGGAGCGGATCGGCGGATCGCCGATTCCGCTCCTGGTCGGCATCTGGCCGATCCGCTCGCACGAGCTGGCGGTGCGCGTGCACAACGAGACACCGGGGATCGTCGTGCCCGAGCACGTGCAGCGCCGCTATGCCGAAGCGGGGCCGGACGCCGCCGAGGTGGGCGCCGCGCTGGCGCGCGAGCTCGTCGCGGGAGCGCGCGGGCTGGCGGCGGGGATCTACGTGGTGGCGCCGTTCCGCCGGCCGCTCGGCGTGCTCGACCTGCTCGCGAGCCTTTAGGAGAGGTTGCGCAACCCGGAGACGACGATGTAACGCCGCTCGAGGCTGATCCCGTCCCCGGTCCTGTAACTCTCGAAGAACCCGATCATCGCCTCGTCGAGCTCGACCCGGCCTTCGTCGTCGAGCGAGTTCCACAGCGTGAACGACGGGCCGAAGTTGTCGCGGAAGATCTGCCACATGGCGCCGCCGTGGTCGCCCTCGTGGGGCAGGTTGAGCTCCTCGAAGTGGAGCTCGAAGGCGCCTCCGAGCATGGCCTCGACATACGCCTCGTCGCCCCACTGCAGCGGCGAGCCCGCCCCGGGCGGCGGCGCGGGCATGAACTGCGCCATGGTCTGGAACATCGCTCCGACCCCGCTCTCTCTCCGCCAGGCGGTCAACCCGACGCGTCCGCCGGGCCGGCACACGCGTGCGAGCTCGGCGGCGGTGCGCTCGTGGTCGGGCGCGAAGATCACACCGACGGACGAGGAAACAACGTCGAACGACGCATCCGGATACGGGAGGTTCTGGCAGTCGGCGACCTCGAGCGTCAGGTCGAGACCTTGCTCGGCCGCCAGGCGCTGTGCCGTCTCGACCAGCGTCGGCGAAAGGTCAGAGCCGGTCACGATCGCTCCCGCCCGTGCAGCGTGGAAGGCGACGTTCCCGACGCCGCACCCGAGATCGAGCCAGTGCTCCCCCGCCACCGGTGCGAGGCGCTCGACGAGATCGACGTGCATCTCGGTGATCAGGTCTGCGATGTTCTCGAACGGGGCAGAGCCCCAGATCGCCTGGTGGCGGCGGGTGAGCTCTTCAAAAGCCATCGTTCCTCCCGGGACGTTTCGCCGGAGTATGACGGCACGCGAGCGTTCGACACAAAAGCCGCTGGGCTAGCAACGGCCGGTCGAGACCGGCCGGCCGGCGTGGGCGAGGGCCGCCCGCACCGGCGCGGCCGGGACGCCGTAGCCCGCCTGGGCGCCGATGCGGGCGGCGAAGACCGTGGCCTCCACCTGGCCGGCCTGGTTCACGACCGGCCCGCCGGAGTTGCCGTGGCGCACGAGCCCGCTGAGCGCGGTGATCTCGCGCAGGGAGCCGTTGGCAAGCACGTCGGCCGTGGTCCCGATGCGCCCCGGCCGCGCGTCGAACGGGCCGTTCTCCGGGTAGCCGAGGATCGCAACCGAGTCGCCCGAGTGAGGATCGACGATCGGTAGCGCAGCCGCCTCGAGACCCGGCACGCGGAGCACCGCCACATCCTGTGTCCGGTCGACGACGAGCGCTTGGGCCGGATGCCCACCCGCCTCGATTCCCGACGCGCCCTCGACGACATGCGCCGCGGTCACGACGATGTGCGGGCTCGCGACCCACCCGGAGCCCTCGACGCCGAGCCCGCACGCGGTGGCCGTGATGCGCACGACGCTCTGGCGCACGTGCTGCACCGCCCCGGACGAGAGCGCGAGCGTGTCGGGCGGAGTCGACGGCGGCGCAGGCCCGGCGATCGACGGGAAAGGATCGACCCGGGCGAACGCGCGCAGAATGGTGCGCGGCGGCACGAACTCGTTCAGCCGCTGCAGGATCAGCGAGCCTCTCACCGCGTCGCGCAGCTTGGCCTGGCCCGGCAGCTGCAGCAACACCGCCCCGGCGACCCAGACGATCGCGAGCCCGAACACGGCGCCTGCGACGAGGCCGCCGAGCGAATCGAGCAGCTTGAGCGGCGGCAGCACCGACAGGCCGCCACGCGCAACTGAACCGGCGATCGAGGCGACGCTCTGCAGAAGCAGCGCACCGACGACCGCGCCGCCGAGGCCGACGAGCGGCGTGTACGGCGAGTTGGCGCCGTTGTGCAGGAAGTGCGGCGCAAGCCGCGCGCCGAGCACGGCGCCCCCGGCGAGCCCGCCCAGCGAGAGCGCCGTGGCGATCAGGCCGCGCTTCAGGCCCGCGAGAGCCGAGATGCCGGCGATCGCGAGCGCAATCCAGTCGACGCGGGTCATGGGAGCACGTTAGTCGGCGTGCGGCTCACTCCTCCGTCCGACCCGGCGCCGCTACACTGGCGCGCGCACGGGGGCGTAGTTCAGTTGGTTAGAACGCCGGCCTGTCACGCCGGAGGTCGCGGGTTCGAGTCCCGTCGCTCCCGCTTTTGTCAGTCGGCCCGCCGGGGCTGGTCGTCAGGACGACGAAGGCGGGTTGTTGCCGTCGAGCAGGCTGTCGCCCGTTTCGATGTCGAAGAAGTGCAGGCGCGCAGGATCGACCGCAAGCCGCATGGTGGCGCCACGGCGCGCGCGGGTGCGGGGATCGAGGCGAGCGTTGAAGAGCGCTCCTTCGCCGGCGAGCAAGTCGTTGTCGTCCTCGCGGGCGGCTCGCAGATCAGCCGCGTCCACCCGTGGGGCGGCGACCGGGAAGATGATGTGCGCGTCCGAGCCGAGCTCTTCCAGCACGGACACCTCGACGTCGAACTGGGGCAGGCCCGACTCGGCGAAGGCGGCATCCTCGAAGGTCTCTGGCCGGATGCCGAGGATCACCCGCTCGCCCGAACGGCGAGACGGCCGGCACACCCGGTCGAGTGGGAACGTCAGGCCTGCGAACGAAATCGCGTCCCCGCCGATCGTCGCCTCGACAAGATTCATCGACGGCGACCCGATGAACGCGCCCACAAACAGGTTCGCGGGCGCGCGGTAGAGGACCTGCGGCTCGTCGACCTGTTGGACCCGCCCGTCGCGCATCACGGCCACGCGGTGACCGAGCGTCATCGCCTCGACCTGGTCGTGCGTGACGTACACGGTCGTGACGCCGAGACGATCGTGGAGCCGTGCAAGCTGAGCGCGCATGTCGACGCGAAGCTTCGCGTCGAGGTTCGAGAGCGGCTCGTCCATCAGGAACGCGGCCGGCTCGCGCACGATCGCGCGTCCCATCGCCACACGCTGGCGCTGGCCGCCGGAGAGGGCCGCGGGCCGGCGATCCAGCAGATCCTCGAGACCGAGCATCAACGCCACCTCGTCGACACGCCGCCGGATCTCGCTCTTCGGCGTCTTGCGCATCCTGAGCCCGTAGCCGAGGTTCTGGCGCGCCGTCATGTGCGGGTACAGCGCGTAGTTCTGGAACACCATGGCGACATCACGGTCGCGAGCCGCCACGTCGGTGACGTCGTGCTCACCGATCCGGATCGTCCCCTCCGTCGCGTCCTCGAGGCCCGAGATCATGCGCAGGAGCGTCGTCTTGCCGCAGCCCGACGGGCCCACGAGCACCATGAACTCGCCGTCCTCGACGGTGAGATCGACCCCGTCCACGGCGAGCACGCCTCCGGGGAATCTCTTCGTCACCCGCTCGAGGCTGATCGCGGTCATGCGCGGGGGATCAGGCTCTCGGGAAGACCGGACTCGTCGTACGGCGGCCGGACGGTGAGCACCGGCACACCGAGCGGCTCCAGTGCGGCGGGGAGCCCGGGCATGTCGTCGATGACGAGCGCCACCTGCTCGCCCCGTTCGAGCAACGCGGCGACGTGGTGGACCTTGAACTCCGCGAGGCCGGCCGGCGCGCCGTTGCTGCCGCCGAGGATCAGCTCGTCGAACGGCACGCTCTGCGCCGTGAGCCACGCCTCCGTGAGCGACCGGGCCCGCTCGTCGCGGGAGCTCACGAGCACGATGCGGTAGTGCGCGGCCAGGAGCCGGACGAGCCGGCACGTGCCCTCGATCGGCGCGTCGAGACTGCAGGCCATTGAGTAGGCGACCCAGTCGGTGTTCACGCGCTCGTCGCCCGCCAGCACGAGATGGTGGCGATGGCTCGTGTCGCACAGCGTGGAGTCGAGGTCGACGCAGACGGTCCTGCGCTGCACAGCAGGCGCAGGCGGCGCGACAGCGTCGGCGTGCGCCGCTCCGCGCGCGACGTCGTACCAGCGCCCGTACTCGGCGAGGACGCGCAGCGTCCCGGGCGGCGGCAGGAGCCTGTACGGATCGGCGGTATGGATCGGATACAGCACGCTCGGTTGCACGATCTCCACGATGCGGTGCAGGTCGTGCGGCGTCGCATGCCCGCTCGACCCGATCACCGTGAACGGCACCTGGAGGCGCGCGAGCCACTGCTGGAGCAGGTCCCACCCCGCCTGGAACGGTCCGAGCGGCTCGCCATTCGCGTGCAGGAACACCGAGCCGGGGCCGACCGGGAGGTCGAGGAGAGTTCCAAGCTCGTTGGCAGCGAGCTGGACGACGAAGCGCGACGGCTCCTGCCGCAGCTCATCGAGCGTGTCGCCGTCGAGCTCGTGGATGTCCGCCAGCCCCCAGGCGCGGAGGAACGCCGCCGTCGCGGGCGGCCAGAGGATCCGGCGCCCCCGCCGCGCGGCGATCGCGGTGAACGCGACCAGCCGCTCGATGTCGCGCGGGTACACACTGAGGAGCGCGAGCCCGGGCGTCCGTCCGAGCTCCTCGTCGAAGGCCGCCTCCACCTGCGCCTCGGGGCGCACGGGCTGACGCGGGTCGCCGGAGAGCGTCGTGCCCTCCATCAGGAGGACCGCCGCGCCGCGGGCGCGCTCGGCGAAGCGCTCGCTCAGCTCCGGGTGCCGGCCGTGCAGCCGCAGGTCGCCCGGGTAGGCGACGACGCCGTCCTCCGTCTGCACGAGGTAGCCGGAGGCGCCCGGGACGTCGTGGTCGACGCGGTATCGCTCGACCACGAGCGGGCCGACGGCGACCGGTTCGCCCTCCGCGACCGGCCGGACGGGCACGCGCCCGCCCTCGAGACCCTGCCCCGTCGCCTCGAGGACGTCCAGCATCCGCACCGTCTCCTCCGCCGCGTAGATCGGCATGGCCGGGTCGACCCAGCCCAGCAGCCCGACGTGGTCGATATGGCAATGACTGATGAAGAGCGCGCTGCGCCCGTCGTCGCCGGCTGCGACCCCGGTCCCCTCGACCGCGTCCGGGCGATAGAGGTGCTCGATCGGCGGCGCCTCTCCGAGCAGGATGCGCGTCCGCAGCTCGGAGCCCGCCGGGAGGGAAAGCGGGCTGCGGACGAGCCCCTCGCGCCCGGGGATGTCGGCGCCCAGGTCGAGCAGCACGCGCCAGCCGTCCTGCTCGACGACCACCTTGGTCGCCCCGATCACCCCGACCCCGCCGTAGAAGCGCAGCCTGGCCATCTAGCCCGCCACCCCGCCTGCCGGGATGAAGGCTCGCTGCGCCGCGAGCCAGTCCTCGATCGACTCCAGGAGCTCCTCCAGGCGCGGCGCCTCCAGGTCCGCCTGCCCGCGCGGGCCGACGCCGAACGGGTCGACATAGGCGGTCGTACAGCCGGCGGCGAGCGCCGGCTCGATGTCGTTCACGAAGTGGTCGCCAATGCTCAACACGGTGCGGTACGGCAGGCCCAGGACGTCGCCGAGCGCACGGAGCCTGAGCGAAAACCGGTTCGGCTTCGCAGAGTCGCAGACGAACTCATCGAACGACCCGAGCAGCCCGAGGCGCTCGAGCAGCGGCATCACCCCGTATGCCGGCGTGTTCGAGACGAGCACGCGCCGTGCGCTGCCCGCAGCTCGCTCCAGGAACTCCGGCAAGCCGTCCGGCACCTCCAGCTCGCATGCCTCGGTCAGCATGAACGCGCGCGTACGTGCGAAGGCGTCGCCGAAGGCCCGCGACGCTCCCGGCTCCCCGCCGGCGAGGATGACGGCCGCCTCCCATCCGTCGGCGGCGTCCACGCCGCCGGCGCCGCCGAGGAACCGCTCCACCGCCTCGAGGTAGGCATCGCGGCGGCCCTCGTCGAGGGTCGCCGCGATGCCCCGCGCGTAGTGCAGGCAGGCCGCCGTGCCGCGGTAGAGCGTCCCGTCCAGGTCCCACACGAGCACGGCCGCCGGGCGGTCGCTGGACCGCACGCTCAACCCTTCACCCCGCCGGTCGTCGCACTTGCCCCTTCGACGAGCCGGCGCTGGGCCAGCATGAACACGATCATGACCGGGAGCGTTGTGAAGACGACGGCTGCCGACAGCCCCGTCCAGTCGGTGCCGTTCGTGCCGAAGAACGTCGACAGACCGACCTCGATCGGCTGCACCCGTGGGCTGCTCGTCATGATGAACGGCCACAGGAAGCTGTTCCACGAGCCGATGAACGTATAGAGGCCGATGGTGATCAGGGCCGGCCGGGCGAGCGGGGCGGCGATCGTGCGCAGGAACTGCAGCTGTGACGCTCCGTCCAGTTCGGCCGCCTCGACGAGTTCCTGCGGAAGCGACCGGAAGAACTGGCGCAGCAAGAAGATCCCGAACACGGATGCTCCCCAGGGGACGATCTGCGCCCAGTAGGTGTCGAGCCAGTGCAGCTTGCTCAGCACGACGTAATCGGGGATCAGCAAGACGACCTTCGGGATCATCAGGATGCTGAGGACGCCGAAGAAGACGAGTTCGCGCCCGCGAAACCGCGTCACCCCGAGTGCGAAGCCCGCGAGCAGAGAGGTGACGATCACGAGGGCGACGGTGACGCCGGCGATCAGCACCGTGTTGAGGAAGAACCGGACCCACGTCGCCTCGCCCCAGGCGCGCGCGTAGTTGCCCACCACGCCGCCCGGCAGGAAGTCGGGTGGGAACTGATAGACCCGGTCGGCCGAGCTCAGCGAGGTCACGACGACCCAGTAGAACGGGAACGCGAAGAGGACCCCGATCGCCAGGGCGAGCAGCCCTGAGCGGAAGCGGCGAAGCCGCTTCCGCTGCAGGGCCGTCATGAAGCCGCCGGCCGTCAACCGCCGTTGGCCGCCGCCAGCGCCTTCTGCTGGGCGGTCGCGAGCGCGTGGGCCGGGTCGCCGCCGTTGTCGAGCACCGCCTGCATCGCCTGTGCAACCTGGCCGACGGCGGTCGTCCACCACGCGTACGGCGGGCTACCGCCGGCCGTCTGCAGCGACTGGGCCGCGATCTGCTGGTACGGGTGCGTGGCGATGTACCCCTTCATGATCGGCAACGCTGCCCTGGTCACCGGCAGGTACCCCGTCGCCTCGGCCCAGTAGGCGGTCTGCCGTGGCTCCGACAGGAACTTCATGTACTCCCAGGCCGCCGCGCGCTCCGCGGTCGAGCTCTTCGAGAAGATCACGATGTTCGTGCCCTGCAGGGAGTTGCCCTGGCCGTTCCGCCCGCTCGGCATCGGAGCGACCTTCATGCTGAACTTCCCGCCGACCGCACCGAGGACGTACGGGTAGCCGGCGACCGTCGAGAGGTCGAACGCCGACCGCCCGGCGCCCAGCGCGGTCTGACCCGGGTAGTTGGTGCCGATCTGGAGGGCGCCGGCCTTCTTCAGGTCGGCGAGGTAGCCGAGCGCCTTGATTCCCGCCGTCGTGTCGAGGGTCGGCTTGCCGTTCGCCACCCAGGTGCCGCCGAAGGCGCGGACGATCGACAGGTAGACGTAGGTGCCGTTCGCGGGCGCCGACAGCGTGCCGGTGTCCATGCTCTCGGCCCAGTTGCCGTTCTTCGTGAGCTGCTTGGCCACGGTCGCGTACTGGACCCAGGTCTTGGGCATCGCCAGACCGGCCTTCTGGAGCATGTCGGCGTTGTAGTACACGACGTAGTCGCTCTTGTTGAACGGCCACATCCAGATCTTGCCGTCCGGCAGGTAGAGATCCTTCCAGACGCCCTTCCAGAACGCGCTCTGCTCGGCTGCTGTGATCCCGCTCTTGCCGTGGACGTAGCCGTCGAGGGGAATGATCGCCTGGGCGTCCGCGTAGCCGGCGGCCCAGTTCTCGTACGCCTGGGCGATCGTGGGCGGGGCGCCCGCGGCGATCGACGCCTGCTCCTTCTGCTGCAGGACGCCGTAGTTGGGCTCCGCGATGAGGTTCACCGTGATCCCGGGATTCGCCCGCTCGAACCGGCTCGTGAGCAGGTCGAGCGCAGGCTTCTGCTTCCCGGAGGACATCGCCTCCATGAAGGTGATGGTCACGGTGCTGTCGCGCTTGGTGGTGCTGCCGTACGCCGCCAACGTCACGACAGCGGCGGCGACGACAAGACCTGGGAGTACGAGAGCTCGGTGCCGGTGCATGGTGTTCCCTCCGGTTGTGGTTGGCACGTCGTTAGGCTGGACGTCTCGTCAGACGCAACTGGAGCAGCGTGAAGAGAGCGATGACGAGGAACAGGACGACGGCGATCGCGGCGCCGAAACCTGTGTGGTAGAAGACGAAGCTCTCCTCGTAGAGGAGGTAGCCCGTCGTCGTCGTCGCGCTGAGCGGGCCGCCCTGGGTCATCGTGTAGATCTGGGTGAACGCCTGCAGCGAACCGATCGTCGTGATCACGATGACGAAGAGCGTCGTCTGGGTGAGTTGTGGCAGCACGACGTCTCGGACCTCGTGCCAGTAGCGGGCGCCGTCGACCCGCGCCGCCTCCCGCAGCTCCGGTGAGACCGTCGCAAGGCCGGCGAGGAAGATGATCACGGTGAACCCGAGGTCGTGCCACAGCGTGTACACGATCAGCGCCGGCATGGCCCACGTCGTCGACTGGAGCCAGCCCACCGTGGAGATATGGAGCAGGCGCAGCAGGCTGTCGAGGAGACCGAACTGCGGATTGAAGATCCAGACCCACACGATCGAGGTGGCGACGAGCGGTGTGAAGTACGGCGTGAGGACGGCGAGGCGCACGATCCGGCGGACGAGGCCGCGTGAGCTGAGCAGCAGGGCGATGCCGAGGCCGAAAATCGTGCTGCCGGCGACCGTCGCACCGACGAAGTACGCCGATTCCTCGATCGATTTCCAGAAGTCGCTGGAGCCGGCCAGCTTCCGGTAGTTGCCGGCGCCGACGAAGTGCGACATGGACGTGTTCAGCAGGTTCCAGTCGAACACGCTGATGTAGAGGACGAAGAACGCCGGGCCGATCGTGAAGACGAGGAAGATCAGCAGCGCCGGCGACAGGTAGGCCAGAGCAAAGCGACCGTTCCTGATCCCGAGCCGGCCGGGCCGACGGCGCGGCGGCCGTGTCGCGGCCCCGACGAGGCTCACGCCGCCCTCCTGCCGGGCGCCGCGGTTGTCCGGCGAAGGACGAACTCGTGCGGCAGGATCACATCCCTGGGCTCGATGTCACCGTCGGCGAGGCGGTCGAGCGCGAGCGAGACGGCCGCTCGCCCCATCGCGTCGAGCGGCTGACGGACGGTCGTGAGCTGCACGAGGCGCGAGGACGAGAACCAGATGTCGTCGTAGCCGACGACGGAGACGTCGCCGGGCACCGACAGCCCGTGGTCGAGGAAGGCATCGATGGCGCCGAGGGCGATCAGGTCGTTCCCGCAGAGCAACGCGCGTGGCGGATCGGGGCCGGCCGCCAGCAGGCGTTCCGCCCCCTCGTAGCCGGCGTCCACGGTGAGCTGACACTCCGCCACACGATCGGGACCCGGTTCGAGCCCCGCCTCCGCGAGGGTCTCGAGGAAGCCCCGTGACCGCTCGCGGCTCGCCGACGACCCGAGCGGGCCGATCAGGATCGCGACGTCGCGGTGGCCCAGGTCGACCAGATGCCGGGCCGCCTCGCGGGCACCCGCGCGGTCGTCGATCCCGACGAAGTCGGCCTCGAGTCCGGGAACGCGGCGCACGACCTGGACGAGCGGCACCTCGGCGGGGACCACGTCGGTGATCAGCGGACCATCCGTGACCATCAGCGAGGTGAAGAGCAGGGCCGCGCATCGGTGGTCGCACAGGACCCTCACCTCCTCCGCGTCGAGTTGCCCGTCGACGCCGCTGTGGCTGAGGAAGACCTCGTACCCCGCCTCGGCGGCGGCAGAGATGACGCCCCCCGCGATCTCCGGGTAGAACGGATTCGTGATGTCCGCCAGCACCAGGGCGAGCACGCGGCTCTGACCTGTGCGCAGCCCGCTCGCAAGGCGGTTGGGCCGGAACCCGACCTCCTCGGCGATGCTCAGGACGTGCGCGCGCGTGCTGTCGGCGACGCCCTCGCGTCCGTTCATCACGTAGGAGACAGTGGCGATCGAGACGCCCGCGCGGCGGGCGACGTCCGTCAGGGTCACTCTGGGCGTCACCTCACGGGGGCCCTTTCTCGTCGCCCCGGGCCGGATGCCCCCGAGGTCACCGTCGAGCAGACTGCCGGTCACCCCCGCCCCTGCTCGCCTGCCATCGCCGCCTACACTAAGATCTCTTAAACGTTTAGTCAACGGCGTCTCGCAAACGATCAACCTGCCCGCAACCGGAGACCCGTCGCCGGCGATCTGCGTCGTCGGCGCCGCGCTGATCGACCTGATCAGCTACGTCCCTCGGCTGCCGTCGCTCGGGGAGACGCTGCACGGCGACGACTTCCGGATGGGCTTCGGAGGCAAGGGCGCGAACCAGGCAGTGATGGCGGCGAAGCTCGGCGCACGCGTCAGCATGGTGACGAAGCTCGGCCGTGACGTCTTCGGCGAGAACATGCTGGCGAACTTCCGCTCGTTCGAGATCGACACGACGTACGTGACGTTCGACGACACGGTCTCATCCGGTGTCGCGCCGATCGCCGTCGACCTGAACGGCGACAATTCGATCATCATCGTCACCGGAGCGAACGGCCGCATGACTCCCGACGATGTCGAGCGCGCTCGGCCCGCAATCGCCGCCGCCGACGTGCTCATCTGCCAGCTCGAGATCCCGCACGAGGTCACGCTTGCAGCACTCCAGGTCGCCCGCGACGAGTCGACGTTCGCGATCCTCAACCCCGCTCCCGCGGTGCGCGACCTTCCACGCGAGGCCTACGAGCGGGCCGACCTCCTTTGCCCGAACGAGTCTGAGACCGAGGTGCTGCTCGGCCGTCGGATCGGCGCGGGCGAGGAGCTGGGGGCCGCCCGCGAGCTCCACGAGCGCGGCCCCGGCGCGGTCGTGCTGACGCTGGGCGAGCGCGGCTGCGCGATCGTGACCGACGACGAGGAGCGCCACCTACCCGCCGCGCCGGCCGAGGTGCTCGACACGACCGGCGCCGGCGACGCGTTCGTCGGCAGCCTCGCCTGCTTCCTCGCCCGCGGCGAACCGCTGCTGACAGCAGCCGGCCGCGCGAACCGCATCGCCGCGATCAGCGTCGGGCGGCGCGGAACACAGGCGAGCTTTCCCGCCGCCGGCGACCTCCCGCCCGGCCTGGTCGCGTAACAGGTTCTCACAGAGAGGCCAAACCGCCGGGCCGCCGCCCGCCGCCTATCCTGAGCCGATGGGCATGTTCTTCCATTCGCACGAACCTGCCCCGGACCGCCCCGCCGATCCGGCCGTGCGCCGCGCGAACCTGCGGAGGATCGGGCCGCTGTTCGCACCGTACAAGCTGCGTCTGAGCGCGGTGCTCGGCCTGATCGTGGTCAGCGCCGTGCTCGGGGTCATCCCCGCGTTCCTGCTCAAGAGCATCCTCAACACGGCGATTCCGCACGGCGACACGCGTCTGCTCTCGTACCTCGCAGGCGGGATGATCGCGATCGCGATCGCCACCGGTGCGCTCAGCGTCTCGCAGACGCTCCTCTCGAACCAGGTCGGCCAGCGCGTGATGCACGACCTCCGCGCGGCGGTCTTCCGCCACCTGCAGCGGCTGTCGCTCGCCTTCTTCACGCGCACGCGCACCGGCGAAGTGCAGTCGCGCATCTCGAACGACATCGGCGGCGTGCAGAACGTCGTCACGAACACCGCGACCTCGATCGCCTCGAACGCGACGACCGTCCTCGCGACGATGGTTGCGATGCTCGCGCTCAACTGGATGCTGGCGTTGTTCGCGTTCGCGCTGATCCCGTTCTTCGTGGTTCTGACACGCCGCGTCGGCAACGAGCGGCGGCGGATCGCGAAGTCGACGCAGGAGACGCTTGCCGACATCTCCAGCCTCGTCCAGGAGTCACTGTCGGTCTCGGGGATCATGCTGGGCAAAACGATGGGGCGTAGCTCCGAGCTCGCCGACCGGTTCGAGTCAGACTCGTTACGACTTGCCGACCTCGAGGTGCGCCAGCGGATGGCCGGCCGCTGGGTGATGGCTTCGATCCAGACCAGCTTCGCGATCATGCCGGCCGCCGTCTACTGGTTCGGCGGTCTCTCGCAGGCCTACGGGTGGCATGCCCTCTCGATTGGCACGCTCGTCTCCTTCACGCTGTTGCAGACCCGCCTCTTCTTCCCCGTCGGCTCGCTGCTCGGCGTCGGCCTCGACGTGCAGACCTCACTCGCGCTCTTCGACCGGATCTTCGAGTACCTCGACC
>Ga0307374_10003366_pt1 | contig 27369 bp, 26 predicted proteins | sample OX3MG_FD_202532 | JGI IMG/M metagenome (GOLD analysis project Ga0307374, IMG submission 202532) | Soil microbial communities from Risofladan, Vaasa, Finland - OX-3 | ecosystem: Environmental > Terrestrial > Soil > Coastal area > Acid sulfate soil | place: Finland: Risofladan, Vaasa | collected...
CTGGGCACGACAAGCCCGAAATGCTCGTACATCATGAGCGTGCGCGTCGTGGTCGCGAGGATGTCGGCAGCGATGCCGATCGTGTACAGCGGCTTGTCGAGGTCGGGCCCTTCGCCTTCGCGGCCGGCGGCGCTCGTCATCCGACCTTCGCTCCCGATGCGCCTCTCGTGGCCTTGCGGGCTCCGGCGTGCAACCTCACAGCGCAGCCAACCGAAAATATGATATTGTAAGTATCACTAAATCCGATGGTCGTTCCTGTCTGGAGGTTTGACTCATGGCTCGCAAGTACACCCCGGTCCAGCTTGATCTGAAGCCGGTGCCGGAGGCACATCTCACCGAGGCGGCGTCCTGCCCGCAGTGCGGATCCCGGGTCACGCAGGTGCTCGGGCGCATGGGACTTCGAATCGTCTTCCGCTGCGAGAAGTGCCTCGTCCGCTTCTTCCGCCAGCGACCGGCGACCAGCGCGAGCTTTCTGTAGCCGACCCGAGCGCCCCATCACGAGGGCCAGTCCTCGGACCGCAACGCCCAGCGTTCGTGGTCGCGCCAGTCGCCGTCGAGCCTGAGATAGCGCGGCGAGTAGCCCTCCTTGTGGAAGCCCAGGCGCTGCACCAGCGCCAGGGAGCGGGCATTGGGCGGCTGGATGTTCGCCTCGAGCCGGTGCAGGCCGAGCTCGCCGAACGCGGTGTCGATCACCACGCGGAGCCCCTCGGTCATCAACCCCCTCCCCGCATGGGACGCGAAGGCCCCGTATCCCAGGTACGCGGACTGGAACGCGCCGCGCACGATGTTGCTGACGTTCACGTAGCCCACGAGCCCGCCACACGTGGCATGCCGGAGCAGGAAGGCTGCGTGATCGTCCCGCCCGCTCTGAAGCAGGAAGCCGGCGAACCGGGTCTCGGAGTCCGGAGCCTCGATCCACGACCGGTGCAGCGCGCGGCTCTCCCGAACCGCGGCGATGAAGTCGGCCGCGTCCGCGGATGTTGGCGTCGACACAATGACATCCATCGCAGAGAGTCTCCCCTGCCGATCAAGAACGACGTCGATTCTGCACGCGGCCGGCCTTCAACCCCGCTCGAGGGTCGGGAAAGGCTGCACTTCAGCCACGCGGCAGCTCTGGCGGCGCCGCCACACCGCTCTCGGCCGTGCGGCAGGCGGCGCGCCGCCGGAACCGGTACGGTTGGCGGGCTGACATGACTGACGAACAGCGGGTCACCGACCTCATCCGCATGGACCACGACTGGTTCCGCGGCAAGTTCGCCGCGCTCGAGCAGGCGCGCGGTGACGACGCCGCCCTGCCCGGACTCTGGAAGGAGCTGTCGGACCGTCTCGAGGTCCACGCCGTCGCGGAGGAGACGCTCTTCTATCCGCGTCTCCTCAACGATGCCAAGGACTCGGTCGACGACACCGAGGACGCGATCCGCGACCACAACGAGATCCGCGACGCCATCAAGGACGCGGAGGGGCACCGCATCGGTGAGGAAGCCTGGTGGAAAGCGGTCGAGGATGCCAACAAGGCCAATACCGAGCACATGGAAGAAGAGGAAGAGGGACCGCTGCGCGAATTCGACGAGTCCGCGGCGGCAGATGAGCAGGCGGAGGTGGCCGCTGCGTTCGCCGCCTTCGAGCGGGACCATGCGGGGCGCCGCGGGATCAGCGTCGCCGACAAGGATCCTGAGCGATATATCGAGGAGAACGCTCCGTAGGCCTCAGGGGCGGGCTATCGGGGATGCCGCGACGCTGCCCTACGCGACGTGCGGTCGACACAGCGAGCGGAACTCCGCGCGCAGAGCTGGGTCCTCGTCGTAATGACCGCGCCAGTAGGTGGTTCGGGTCGTCGACTCAGTCTCGCGCACGCCCCGCATCTGCGTGCAGAGATGGACGGCCTCGAGGTGCACCGCGACGCCGTGCGGTTCGAGGATGCTCACGAGCGCGTCGGCAAGCTGCTGGCCGATGCGCTCCTGCACGGTGAACCGCCTGGCGAAGAGCCGCACCAGGCGCGTGAGCTTCGACAGACCCAGGATGTGCTCGTGCGCGATGTAGCCGATGTAGGCGCGTCCGTAGAAGGGCAGCGAGTGGTGTTCGCAGAGCGCATAGAACGGAATGGGGCCCTGTACCACCTGGCTGATCCGGCAATCAGGATCGCCGTGACATTCGGTCGGAAACGCCTTGACGATCTTCGAATCGCCCTCGTATCCGTCGGTCGCGTCGAGCAGCGCGCGCACGAAGCGGCGCGGCGTGTCGCGAGTCGAAACCGTTCCGGTCGTCATGCCCATGGCCTCGAAGATCTCCGCCATGTAGCCCTCGAAGCGGACGAGCTGCTCGGGGCTGACCGCCCGTGGTGTCACGGCCTCCCAGGTGTGCGCGTTCACATCTGCGGTGCTGAAGCCCGGAGCCGCCATACGCGTGTCCACCATCCTCAGTGCAGCGGGACCGACGGTTTCACGGAGACACGCCCGCCGTCCTCGCGCACGTCGAACTTCGGCTGCGAGAACGTCGCGGGACCACCTTTCGCAGCGCCGGTGCAGACGTCGAAGATCGACCCGTGCCACGGGCACGTGATCCTCCCGTTCTCGAGCGTGCCCTCGTCGAGCGGGCCTCCCGCGTGTGAGCAGACGGCGCCGATCGCGCACAGCGTGCCCTGCTGACGCACGAGCAGCGCCGGCAGGTCCGCGACCATGACTCGGCGAAGCTCGTTCTCCGGAAAGGACTCGCTGGTGCCGACGTCGACGTAGTCTTCGGAGCCTTCATAGAAGGCGTTGCGATTCACCGCGGTACCGATGGAGAAGACCACGTGACCGCCCAGGTATCCGCCGAGCAGCGCCAGCACGAGCCCGGCTGACGCCAGACCCACAGCGGCTGGATGCAACCCGGCACCGCCGACCCAGCGAAACACCACCGAGACGATCTCGACGACCGCGACAGTGGTCATCGTCAACCCGTGCGTCAGCGCGACGCGTCGCTCGTGGCCGAACGTGTCGTAGAAGTCCGTGTAGCCGGTCGCGACCGCCAGCAGGCCGGCGATGACGCCGACGAGCAGCGCGATGTCGCCTGCCGCCGCGGGCACGAGGTGACCGAAGATCGCCAGGTAGTCGAGGACGACGCCTGCGGTCCACGCACCGATCGGAAGGTCGGTGATCGCCGGATGCAGCGGATGGCCCAGGAAGGTCGTCCCGTGCAGGAGGTTCCGGAGCATCCGTCCGGGCGCCCCGAGAGCCTTGTAGATCGCCCCGGTGACCTTCTGGACGAAGTCGCCGAGGCCGTCCAGCCAGTTCTGCTTGCGAACCAGGCGGTCGATGGGGCTCTCCGGCACGGGACGTCCTCCGCTGTATGGGGTCAGTAAAACTGAAGTATGATGCTTTTAGAGAAGGTACCAGTTTCGACCGATCGGGTGAGAGGAGCTCGCGTGGATCATCCCCGCCAGGAGAACGATGGCATCGCGGCGGTCATCGCCGCTCTCGACGATTCCACGAGGCGCGCCCTGTATCGCTACGTCGCCGGTGCCGATCACGACGTGAGCCGGGACGAGGCGGCGGCGGCCGTCGACGCGTCGCGAGGCACGTCAGCATTTCACCTCGACAAGCTCGTCGAGGCCGGTCTTCTCTCCGCCGTCTTCCGACGCCTCAACAAGCGAGCCGGCCCCGGAGCGGGACGGCCGGCGAAGCTGTATCGCGCCGCCGGGCTGGCTGTCGACCTCTCCATCCCACCGCGCAGATACATGCTGGCGGGCGAGATCCTCACGTCCGCGCTCGATGCGATACGGACACCCGCGGCCGAGGCGGCGGTCCGCGATGCCGCCCGTGCCCAGGGCAGGCGCGCGGTCGCGGACGCTCGAGCGCCGGGTGTGCCGGCTGCCTCGATGGAATCGACGATGACCGCCCTCGGCTACGAGCCGGAGGTCGGCGCGAGCGGGGACATCGCGCTGCGGAACTGTCCGTTCCACACGCTCGTGCTCCAATCGGAACAGCGCACCTGCGCGATGAACCAGGCCTTCCTCGAAGGCGTCCTCGAGGGGCTCGGCGTCAGCGAGCATCGCGCGGAGCTGCTGCCGGCACCCGGCTGCTGTTGCGTCCGGCTCGTCCGGAGCCAGCCGGACGGACCGCTCGCCGCGTAAGGAAGTGCTTCGTCGTGCTGACGAGCACGCGCTAGCGGATCGGCGGCCCGTCGCGCACGATGCGCTCCACGACATCGGTCCGCTCAGCCGGCGCGACGGCCTCGAGGATCCAGGTCACGCCGGCCCGCTCGAGGGCGGCAACCGTCGCAGCCACGCGCGAGCGGTCCTCGAGCGACAGCGCGCAGCGTATGGCGATGTCCATGTCCGCGCCGCCACCGAGTTCCTCGAGTGCGCGTCTGAGCGCGACGATCTCGCCCGGGTCCGGCGGTGGTGGCGCACCGGAACCGGCGAAGATCGGGAAGCATCCCTGGAGCCGGGCGATCCGGGCGAGCGGCTTGCGATTCGGCCACCGGACCGCACCCCATATCGGCAGCGGGTCCTGGAGCGGCGTGGGTCGAAACGGCGAGGTCTCGACACGGTAGTGACGCCCGTCGAACCACACCGCTTCCCCGCGCAGCAATTGCTGGAGGACGGCGAGCGACTCGTCGAGCATCTCCCCTCGGATGACCGGGTCGACCTCGTCGCCGAACGAGCTGAACTCCCTCCAGCCGTCGTCACCGAGGCCGATCCCCGCGACCAACCGGCCGTGTGAGAGGTGGTCCAGACTGGCCAGCTGCCGCGCGAGCACCCAGGGCCGGCGCCGGGGCAGCGGCGTGACCAGCGCGCCGATGCGCAGTCGCGTCGTCGCCGTCGCAATCGCTGCCATGGTGACCCAGGCGTCGGCGACCGCCATGCCCGGTCGAGCCAGCATGTGGTCCCAGAGAAAGAAACCATCCCACCCGGCAGCCTCGGCGGCGGTCGCCAGCGTCATCACCCTGCGTGGATCGGCGTATGCCTCAAACGGTGGCAGGAAGACCCCGAAGCGCACGCCCCGATTATGCGAGCGCGTCGACGAGGATCCCGGTCGTTGTACGTGTCGGCGACGGAGAACCGGACGAAACCGTACGACTCTCCGGTGGTGGTCTACTCGGGCGATGGCCGGCGAGCAAGAGCGAGCCCGGCCACCGCTCCAACCGCCGTTGCGACCGTGATGGCGAGGATTGACCCGGCGAGCTCGGGCTTGCTCGTCATGACGAACACGATTCCCACACCGATCGCCAGCCGGGTGACCCAGGAGATGACGAACGACGGAGCGGTGAGGCCCGCGAGCGCGCCCGCGTTATCGCGTGCCGACCGAGCGGCACGGCTCAGGCGGATGCCGTTCAGGGCGCCCATGACTGCGACGAGGACCCAGGCGATGAGCCCCACCGCGATCCACGCGACCCATCCCCAGGTGCTGATCATCATGGCGAGGCCCGAGGCGAGGATCGTCACCACCGACGCCGGTCCGAAGATCCGCGCAAGGCCGGCTACGCCCTCCCATTCCCGCACCTGCGCGCTCGTGGTCGACCTACGCAGGTGGAACAACGCGATCCCTTCCGACGTGAACGCCCCGAACAGCAGGAGCGCGCCGACGATGTGCACGAACAGCGCAAGCGAGTACAGGGTCACACCATCACCTTTCCGCCGGCGATGTCGATGACCACGCCGGTGATCCACGACGACGCCGGCGACGCGAGAAACAACGCCGCTGCCGCGACATCGTCCGGCTGACCGATGCGGCCGAGCGGGAACGCCGCCCCAAGCGCGCTGCGATCCTCAGCGGACATCCAGGCACGCATCCGATCGTTCTCGACCGCGGAGGGAGCGAGACAGTTCACGCGGATGCCGTCCTTGGCGAACTCGCCCGCGAGATGCCGCGTGAACGCGATCACACCGGCCTTGGCCGCCGCGTATGCTGCCGATGACTTGGCCGCCTGACGTGCCGCTGCGGACGACATCGTCACGATCGCACCCGCGTGGCGCTCGATCATGCCTGGGAGAAACTCGGAGATCGTGAGGAACGTCGATGTGAGATCGCTTTCCAACACCAGGCGCCAGTGCTCACCGGTCTCGCGCTCGCTGGGAACCGGCATGCCGCTGCCGCCTGCAAACGTCGCGAGGATGCCGACCGGGCCCAGCTGCTCTTCGACCGAGCGACGGAGCTCCGCGATGTCCGACTCTCGGGTGCAGTCCGCTGCGACGCCCATGGCACGACCCCCTGTCGTGATGATCGACTCCACGGTTGTTCCGATCGCCACCGGATCACGACCGACGACGGCGACCAGCGCCCCGCTGAGGGCAAGCGCGCGTGCTGTTGCGGCGCCGATGCCGCGGGATCCACCGGTGACCACCGCCACCTTGCCTTCGAGGTCGTCGTATCGTTCCATGATTCCAGCATACACTATGTAAGCTAGAATGCACGTATGAGCCCTCGCCCCTATCGGATGCAGCGGCGTCTCGCCGGCATCGACGCCACACGGGGACGCATCCTCGCGTCCGCGCGCCAGGTGCTCGTCAGCGGCGATGCGTTCACGCTCGACGCCGTCGCGCGCGATGCGGGCCTTGCCCGCCTCACGATCTACGACCGCTTCGGGACCCGTGACGCGTTGATCGAGGCGGTATACGACGACCTCGCAGAGTCGGGTGGCCTGACGCGGCTGCCGGAGGCGTTTACCGACCCGGATCCCACCGCTGCGCTCGACCGGTTCGTCGCGATCTTCTGCGCCTTCTACTCGGCACACCGCATCGTCCTTCGCCGCCTCAACGCGCTCGCCGTCTTGCGGCCGGGAACGACCGTGCAGCGGGATCGCAACCCGCGCCGGCTTCAGGGGCTCCAGGTCCTCCTCGACCGCGTCGCGGCGGCCGGCCATCCGGGGGCCGCCGCCCCGGGCCTCGTGCATCTCGTCCATGCGCTCACCGGGTTCGCGTTCATCGACGAGCTCGCCGGTCCTGACGGTGATCCATCGGCGGCGGCCTCGCAGGTGGTCGCGATCGTGCACACGCTCGCGGGCATCGACTGACCCATCGACGCCGGCGTCAGGTCGCGCCGTGACCGACGAGCTCGAACGCCTCCCACATCGATGCGTAGCGACCGCGCCGCTCGAGGAGCTCGTCATGTGACCCCACCTCGACGATCTGCCCGCCGTGCATGACGATGATCCGGTCTGCGGCCCGGGCGGTCTGGAGGCGGTGCGCGATGACGACGGTGGTCCGACCCTGTGAGACCTCCTGCATCGCGGCGGCGACGTGCGCCTCGGTCACGAGATCGAGGTTCGACGTCGCCTCGTCGAGCAGGAGAAGCGCGGGATCGACCAGCTCGGCGCGTGCGAGGGCGATCAGCTGGCGCTGCCCCGACGACAGCGAGCGACCCCGCTCGGAGAGCTCATGGTGGTACCCGCCCGCCAGACGAGCGACGAAATCGTGCGCCCCGACGGCGCGAGCCGCTGCCTCGACGCGAGCGTCGCTCGCATCGGGCCGCCCGTACGCGATGTTGTCGCGAATGCTTCCGGAGAACAGGAACGCCTCCTGTGGGACGTACCCGAGCTGGCGTCGAAACGTTCGCAGGTCGATGTTCCGCAGGTCATGGCCGTCGACCTGCACGCTGCCCTCATCCGGGTCATAGAAGCGAGCGAGCAGCTTCATGACCGTCGACTTGCCGGCTCCCGTCTCGCCGACGAGAGCGACGGTCTCCCCCGCCACGACACGCAGGTCGATGCCTCGGAGCGCCTCAGGTGGCTTTCGCCACTCGGAGTCACGCGAGCGCGCCACGCGCGCGTCGGCTGGGCCGTGGCGCCTGGGGCCCTCGCCGAACGACACCTGCCCGCCGATGCCGATGGGATATGAGAAGTGCACGTTGGTCAGCGCGACGTTGCCGTGCAGCCTCCCGGTCGACTCCGGGGTCGCCGGATCGGGGGTGATGGTGTCGAGCTGCATCAACTCCGAGATGCGTCCGACGGAGACGCGGGTCTGCTGCCACGCGTCGAACACCTGCGAGAGCTGCTGTATCGGCGAGAAGAACAGATCGATGTAGAGCAGGAACGCGATCAGCGCGCCCGCGGTGAGATGCCCCGACGCGATCAGCTGCGCGCCGACGCCGAGCACGATCGCATCCGCCACTGCGGACATGAACTGCACGAACGGGAAGTACGTCGCCACCAGCCGCTGCGCCGACACCCGCGCGTCGAGGTAGCGGCGACCGAGCCGGTGGAACCGTGCGTTGGCGGCATCCTCGTGCACGAATGCCTGCGCCTCACGCACACCGGACAGGCTCTCCTGGAAGTCTGCGTTGACGATTGCGATCCGCTCGCGCGACATGCTGTACAGGCGCGCGGCCTTCTTGCGGAAGACGACCGTCGCGATCGCGAGCGGGACCGCGACCGACAGTGTGCAGAGGCCGAGGTCGGTGTTGATGACGACGAGCGCCGCTCCGACTCCGACGAAGGTGACCATCGAGACGAGCGCTGAGAGGAGCCCATTCTCGATGAGCGACTCGAACTGATCCACGTCGGTCGTCATGCGCGTCATGATCCGGCCCGCCATCTCGCGCTCGTAGTAGTCCAGCGACAAGCGCTGGAGTTGCGCCCAGATGCGAATGCGCAGCGAGAGCATGATCCGTTGCGCTGCGCGACCCGTGACGAACGTCTCCCCGATCTCGTCCACGAGATCGACGAGCGTGGCCACGAGAAACACACCTGCGGCCGCGAACAGGACCGTCGACGATCCCGCCGACACGCCGTTGTCGATGCCGATGCGCACCATGATCGGACCGGCGAGCGTCATGAGACCGTCGATGACGACGAGCACAAGCCCGAAGAGCAGCGGCCGCCGGAACTCGCGGAGCAGCCGCGTCAGGCTGAAGTCCTTGTCGCGGCGTGACTCGCGTTCCAGGTCCACGTCGGCGACGTCGCGGACCGGACGCAGACGCGCCACCCGCGCGAGCAACTCGGGTGTGGGCGCCAGGTTGCGCCGCCATCCGCCGCCGGTGCCGCCGAGGCCTGGACCGATGCTCGGCGCACCAACGCTGCGCCCCGACCCCTCACTCGCAGAGGGCCGGACCGCGCCGCCCCATGCCGACGCCGTGGTTCCGTCGGCCCCCATCGACGTCGTCATGCGGGCCAGCGCCTCGATGGAGTCGCCGGCCTGCTCGGCCTCCTCCTCGTCGAGTCCCGACAGCAGCGTGCGGTACAACCCGCTGCGCGCGGCAAGCTCATCGTGCGTGCCCTGCTCGACGATCCGTCCGTTGTCGAGCACCACGATGCGATCCGCGAGATGCAATGTCGAGCGGCGGTGCGCGATGAGCAGCGTGGTCCTGCCGGCAAGGACTCCGCGCAGTGCATCGTGCACGGCTGCCTCGATCCGCGCATCGATGGCGCTCGTCGCGTCGTCGAGGATGAGCACCCGCGGGTCATAGAGAATCGCTCGCGCCAGCGCGATGCGCTGACGCTGGCCGCCCGAGAGGCTCAATCCGCGTTCGCCGACGGTGGTGTCGTAGCCACGCGGCAACTCCTCGATGAAGTCGTGCGCCTGCGCTGCACGGGCAGCCGCCTCGATCTGCGAGTCGGTGGCATCCGGCCGTCCGTAGGCGATGTTCGCGCGCACCGAGTCGGAGAAGAGAAAGCTCTCCTCGAAGACGACCCCGATCTGCTTGCGCAACGAGTGCAGCCGCACACGGCGCACATCGATCCCGTCGACGCAGACCCGTCCCGAGGTGGGGTCGTAGAAGCGTGGGATGAGCATCGCCAGCGTCGATTTGCCGCTGCCGCTCGGCCCGACGATCGCGACGCGCTCGCCCGGCGCGAGGCGCAGCGTTATCCCTGCAAGCACAGGCTCACCGCTGCCGTACCGGAACTGGACGTTCTCCAGCCTCACCTCTCCGCGCAGCGGTGGGAGGTCGATCGCACCCGGAGGATCGCTGATGGCCGCCGGCATGTCGAGCAGCTGAAAGATGCGTTCGAGCCCGGCGCGAGCCTGCTGCCCGACGGTGAGGATGCCGGCGAGCTGACGCGCGGGAGCGATCAGCTGTGTCACATACGTGGAGAACGCGAGGAACGTGCCCAGCGTGATCTGGTGGCGGAGCGCGAGCCATCCGCCGAGCCCGAGGATCGCCACCTGCGCGAGGGTCGGAATCGCTTCGAGCAGCGGCTGATATCGCGACTGGAGCCTGACCGCGCGCATCTGCGAGCCGTAGAGGACCTTGGCAGCGTCCGCGATCCGCTCGAGCTCCCGGTCCTCCTGACCGAACGCCTTCACGACGCGAACGCCGTTGAGGTCCTCATCAACGATCTGGACGAGATCCCCCTCGCGCTGCTGGCCGTCCCATGTGGCAGGAAAGATCCGCCAGCGCATGCGGTATGAGACGACGAGCACGCACGGCACGATCACGACGGCCACCAGCGCCAGGAGCGGTGACAGGTAGAGCATCACCGCGAGCGACAGCAGGGTGAGCAGGACGTTGCTGCTCATGATCGGGAAGAAGCCGAGCAGTCCCTGGATCAGCGTCGAGTCGGAATTTGCGCGGGCCACGAGCTGCCCCGTCGGCATCCGGTTGAGGTTGTCGAAGTCCAGCGCCTGCAGGTGATCGTGGATGGCGTTGCGCATGTCGTACTGAACCGCGAGCGCCATCCGGCCGCCGCGGTATCTGCGGATGTACGCGAAGCCGAAGCTCGCGCCGGCGAGTGCGACGAGGAGTATCAGCCAGGGCCAGAGCGGCGAGTTGTGCCGGAGGATGACGCCGTCGACGATCTGACGCGCGACAAGCGGGACGGCGGTCTGCGAGAGGCTTCCCAGCATCGCCGCGCCGAGCGAGAGCACGACATCGCGGCGGTGTCGCAGCGTGTACCCGGCGAGCCGCCGTATCCAGCCTGGTCGCGCTGCGGCCTCAGTCAACGGAATTCAGATGCGTGCTATCCACTCACAACGTTCAAACGACACGATCAAAGGATAGCCATCGCATGGTTTCGGCGCGCTTCCCCGCTGTGGGAGGATGGTGCCCCGTGGATGAGCTCCTGGTCAGGTTGCTGGAGGCGCGCAGTGCCGTGATCGCCGATGTCTCGGCCGACGGCGCCGAGATGCTCGTCCGGTGGGATGACACGGGCAGCATGCAGCTCTACCGCCTGCCCGTCGCCGGCGGCGAGCTGACCCAGGTGACCTCGCTCTCCGAACCGGTATCGGCCGCCCGCTACATCGGTGGGACGAACGATGCCGTCGTGGCCGTGGACCAGGGCGGCGACGAGAACTATCAACTCTGGCGTGTCGACCTGCGCGATGGTGCGCTGCGCGAGCTCGTGGTGGAACCCGGTGTCAAGCACGACCTCGGCGCAGTCAGCCGGGACGGCGCGAGCGTCGCCTTCACATCGACGCGCCGCAACCGAGTTGATTTCGACGTGCACGTGCTCGACATGGTGAGTGGCGAGGGCCGCATCGTGGTCGAGGGGGGCGCCAACATGGTCGAGACGTTCTCACCCGACGGCCGCTGGCTGACCGTCTTCCGCCTCGACGGTGAGGTGGCGTTGAGCGGTGATCTTCTGCTCGTCGACCTGCGCAACGGGGAACTGCGCACGGTCGTCGAACGCACCGGAGCCGGAACCGCGCATGCGACATCGTGGTACCCGGACTCATCGAGCTTTCTGTTCAGCACCGACGCGGGACGTGACACGGCGGGAATCGCCCGCTACAGCATCGAGAACGCGTCGTGGGCGTATGTGCTCGAGGGTGCATGGGACAGTGAGGTGAGCCTCAGCGCCGACGGCCGCAGCGCGCTCGTCGTCCACGCCGAGGATGCCGTCACGCGGCTGCATCTCCACGACGCTGAGACGTTCGAACTGATGCGGGAGCTCACCCTGCCCGATGTCGGCGCGGGCTTCGCGATACCGCTGGTGCCACCGCCGTCACTGTCGCCCGACGGTGCGACCGCGCTGCTGACGTTCACGTCGACGGCGGACCCGCTCGCACCGTGGCGCATCGACACCGCGGGCACCGCAGCGCCGTCACGGCTGCTTCCGGACGCCGGGGTGGTGACGCCGGAGCTCGCGGTGACACCGGAGCTGCATCGCATCGCGTCCTTCGACGACGAGGAGTTCACGTACTTTCTGTACCGTCCCAAGGTGGCGAACCCACCGGCGGTGGTGCTCGTGCATGGCGGCCCGGAGGCTCGATTCGTGCCCCGATACGATCCCTTCATCATCCGGCTCGTCGCGGCGGGGATCGCGGTGATCGCGCCGAACGTTCGCGGTTCGGCCGGATGGGGCCGTCGCTTCACATCGCTCGACGACCGCCGCTTGCGATTGAACTCCGTGCGCGACCTGGGCTCGCTGCACGGCTCCCTCGAGGAGCGCGGCATCGATGCGTCACGTGTCGCCGTCATCGGCGCGTCCTACGGCGGCTACATGACGCTGGCGGCGCTCGCGTTCTCTCCGGAGCTGTGGGCGGCGGGCATCGCGACCGTCGGCATCAGCAGCCTCGTGACGTTCCTCGAGAACACCTCACCGTACCGGCGCCGGTTTCGCGAGGTGGAGTACGGCTTCCTCGACACGGACCGCGATTTCCTCGTGGAGGCGTCGCCGATCACGCGTGTCGGCGACATGCGCGCGCCGCTCATGCTGGTGCACGGCGCCAACGATCCCCGGGTCCCTGTCGGTGAGGCACGCCAGCTGCACGCTCTGCTCAGCGCACGCGGCGTGGAGTGCGAGCTGCTCGTCTACGACGACGAGGGTCACGGGCTCGCAAAGCGAGCCAACCGCCTCGACGCGTATCCCCGCATGTTCGACTTCCTGCGCCGCCACCTCGGCGTCTGATCGATCAGACGGGGAACTCGCGACTCAGGAACGCGGACGTCTCCTCCCAGGCACGGGCGGCGGCCTCGGGATGGTGAAACAGGCTGGCGTTGTGGTTGTCGAATGCGTGGTTGGCGCCGCTGTGCACGTGGAACTCAGTGTGCGGGCGGCCTTCGAACGCCTGCTTCACGGCCTCGCGCTGTTCGGCGCTGATGTACTCATCGGCATCACCGAATTCGAAGAGCACCGGGCAGTGCACCTTGCCGGCTCTGCCGAGCTCGGCCGGGATGGCCGATCCGTAGTAGCAGACGGCGACATCCGGATCCGAGTCCGCCGCGACGAAATACGCGATCCCACCGCCGAGACAGAACCCGATGATGCCGGCGCGGCCGTCGCGAACCTCGGGAAGCGTGCGCAGATGCGCGAGTGCCTCCGCCGCGTCCCGCACCGCCTGCGGGACGTCGAGGCGCTGCATCATGCCGAAGGCCAGTGGCATCGCATCCGGCTGGCGCTCGTCGAGCGCAACGTCGGGGTCGATTCGTGAGTAGAGGGCGGGCGCGAGCGCCACGTAGCCCAGCTCGCTGAGGCGGGTGCACACACCCTTGATGTAGTCGGTGAGCCCGAAGATCTCCTGGACCACGATCATCCCAGGCCCGCTGCCGGACTCCGGGACAACGAGGTGGCCGGCGAACTCGTGACCGTCTGCGGCCCGAATGCGCTCCTCACGGATCTGCGGCATCGCGGCAGCATACATCGCGCGGGAATCAGCGGCCCCGAGGGGCCGCGCGCTCGAGGCCCACGCGGTGGCCCCCTCCGGCGGCTGGGCCGGCTAGGTCCCCTGCTCGCGCGGCACCGGGTCGCTGACGATGCCGTCCCGATCGATGCCGCCGATCTCGTCACCGAGCCGCGGAAGGCTGTCCGCCTTGATCTTCCCGCGCGCATGCGTCGTCAGCGGCGCCTCGCCCTGCTGCGATCGATACGCCGCGCCGAGGACGATGTTCGCGACGGCGGCGATCGGCACGCCGAACAATGCGCCGAGGATGCCACCCACCTCCGCACCGACGAGCAGCGCGGCCATCGCGACGAGCGGATGCAGCCGCGTGACGCGGCCGCTGATGCGGGGTCCGACGACATACGCCTCGAGCGCATGGCCGATCAGACCCACCACGGCGGTCTCAACCCCGAGTTGCGGACTCTGCAGCAGCGCGACGACGACCGCCAGCGCCATCGCGATCACGGCGCCGACGAGTGGCACCAGCTCGAGGATCGCCGCGGCGACGCCGAGGACGATCGCGTAGTGGACGCCGAGGAGTGCCAGTGCCGCGGTCATGTACACGCCGATGAGCAACGACATGATCACCTGTCCGCGCACATACGCTTCGGCAGTCGATCCAACCGCAAGCGCCATGAAGTCGAACAGGCGCGTGTGCGAGGGGAACAGCTTGCGCAGCGTCGCGATCACCGCGCGACCCTCGATGAGGAGGTAGATCGAGATGACGACCACGAGGACCACGCTGACGATCGAGCCCACCACACCGGTGACCAGCCCCAGCTCCGACGTCAGGCTGAATCCCTTGAAGCTGCTGAAGACTGCGTTCAGGTTGACCGGCACGCCCCACTGGTTCAACTGCGTCTGCAGGTGCGAGCCGAGCGCCGGCAGTTGCTTGCCCTGAGCGATGAGCGTCGGCCCGATGAGGAATCCGACGCCCACGAGCAGCGCGAGGAAGATCGCGTACAGGAGCAGCGCCGCCGGCCCGCGATGCGAGCGGAACGCTCGGTACCGTTGCGCGAAGTCGAGGACCGGGGTCAGGACGACGGCGATGATCGACGCGAAGACGAAGAGCAGCACCACGCTGAACACGTGGCTGACAAAGCTCTCCGCCTCTCGGAAGATCGCGAGGGCGCCCGCAACCAGGAGCACCCAGACCAACGCGCGGAGCGGCGTTCCAAGGCGATCCCAGGCGGTCCGGCTCGCCGGAGTGGTCGCGACTGGTGCCATGCCAAACTGATACTATCACTATCAGGTTTATATTCCGCGATCACGTTTCCCGGACCAAGGAGGACGAGCTCGTGAGCCAAGGGTTTGTTGCCGAGACGGGTATCTCGATCGACGCACCGGCCGAAGCGGTGTGGGACACCCTGACCGACCCCGCGAAGGTCAAGCAGTACATGCACGGCACCACGCTGAAGACCGACTGGACGGTCGGCAGCCCGATCACGTGGTCAGGCGAGTGGAAGGGCCAGGCCTACGAGGACAAGGGGACCGTGCTCGCGTTCGAGCCCCCGAAGCAGCTCTCCACCACCCACTGGAGCCCGATGGGCGGCAGCGAGGACAAGCCTGAGAACTATCACACCGTCACGTACCTCCTCGCGGAAGAGGACGGGACGACCACCCTGACGCTGCGACAGGACAACAACCCCAATCAGGAAGCGGCTGACGAGATGGCGGCGAAGAACTGGGCGCCGGTGCTGCAGGGGATCAAGGCAGCCGCCGAGGGCCGCTGACCTCAGGCCTGAATCGGCCGCCCAGGGAGGACGCTTCGCGCGCCCACGAGCAGCGAGTCGCAGACGAGCGCGACGCAACGGGCACGCTGCGACGGATCCATGTACGCAGGATCCGCATGTCCCAGCCCCATCATCATTGCGGAGACGTCGGCGAGCGTCACGTCGGGTCGCACGCATCCCGCGTCCTGGGCGCGCTGGAACAGGACGCCGACCGCAGCGAACAGTTCCGCGGAGAGCTCGCGTTTCGCAGCATCGATGTCGACGCCGGACGCGATCAACGCGTCCGCCAGCGCCTTGAAGTTGGCGAACTCATCGCTCATACGGCGCACGAAGGAGACGAATGCGGCTCCGGGGTCATCCGCCGATGCGGCCTCGCGCGCCGCGACGGTGAGCGGTGCGATGCGGGCCGCGAGCAAAGCCTGGAGCAGCGCCCCTTTCGTGGGGAAGTTGCGATACAGCGTGCCGACACCGACCTGCGCTCTCTGCGCGATCTCGTCGACGGAGACGTCGACACCACGCGTTGCGAGCAGAGCGCCGGCAGCCTCCATGACGCGTTCGCGATTGCGCTGCGCGTCGGCGCGAAGGTGCCGTTCGGCATCGAGTGGCTCAGTGTCCACCCGCTCCTCCCCTGCCCTCGCCGTGCTCATCGCGCGTCCTGCCCTGATTTGACAAACGGAACCATCGCTCCGTATAGTACCCGATAAGCGGAGCCGACGCTCCGATTCTACCCCCACAGTGAGGATGAACGCAATGGAATCCCGCCGCGTCAACAAGTGGCTCGTCCTCGTCATCGTGGGGCTCGCCCAGTTCATGGTCATCCTCGACGCGACCATCGTGAACGTCGCGCTGCCGTCGATTCAGCGCGGGCTCCACTTCTCGCCCGAGAGCCTGCAGTGGATCGTCAACGCCTACACGCTCGCATTCGGCGGGTTCCTGATGCTCGGCGGTCGCGCCGCGGACCTCTTCGGCCGGCGCCGTCTGTTCCTCGCCGGCATCGTGCTCTTCTCGGCGGCCTCCCTCATGAACGGGCTTGCCGGATCCGCCGGGATTCTCGTCGCCGGTCGCGCGTTGCAGGGCCTCGGCGGCGCACTCGTCTCCCCCGCCGCGCTGTCGGTGCTCACCACGACGTTCAAGGAAGGCCGTGAACGGACGACCGCGTTGGGTGTCTGGAGCGCCGTTGCAGTCGGTGGCGGTGCGATCGGGCTGCTGCTCGGCGGCGTGCTCACCAGCCTCTTCTCGTGGCAGTGGGTGTTCTTCGTGAACGTGCCGGTCGGCGTGATCGCCATCCTGCTCGCGCTGCGCTACGTCCCCGAGAGCCGCGTCGAGAACGCACGCGGCTTCGACATCGCCGGGGCGGTGTCCGTCACCGCCGGTCTCGTGGTGCTCGTGTACGCGCTCGTCAACGCTCAGACCGCCGGCTGGGTGTCGGTGACGACCTTCGGACTGCTCGCGATTGCGGCCGCGCTGCTCGTCTCGTTCGTGGCCCTCGAGTCGCGCCTGCGCCATCCGCTCGTCCGCCTCGGCATCTTCCGGATGCGCTCGATCACCGGCGCCAACGCGGCGATGCTGCTCGTGGCGGCAGGCATGTTCGCGCTCTTCTTCTTCGCATCCATCTACGTCCAGGAGGTGCTCGGCTACAGCGCGCTGCGCGCCGGGCTCGCGTTCCTGCCGGTGACGGGCGGCATCATCGTCGGCGCGGGGTTGTCCCAGCAGCTGATCCGCCGTGTCGGCGTGCGCGCGGTCGGCCTCGTGGGCATGTGCATCGCCGCGACCGGGCTCATCCTCCTGAGCCGGATCCCCGTCGCGGGCACGTACCTCGGCGATCTGCTGCCGGGCCTGATGATCATGGCGGTCGGCATGGGATTGACCTTCGTGCCGATCACGCTGATCGCGACAACCAATGTCAACGAGCATGACGCGGGACTCGCGTCGGGCCTGCTGAACACCTCGCAGCAGCTCGGCGGCGCGATCGGCCTGGCGGTGCTCGCGACTCTGGCCGCGAACACCACGACGAACACGCTCACCTCGCTCGGCCATGTGCCGAGTGCCGCTGCGCGCGTGTCCGCACTCGTCGACGGTTTCCACGTCGCGTTCTTCGTCGGCGCATTCCTCATGCTCGGCGGCGCGGCGATCCTCGCGGCAACCGTTCGGCGTCGCGATGTCACCAAGATCGATGCAGCCACCGAACCGGCGGCTGCGCTCGCAGCCTGACGGTCGGACGGGAGACGCGATGGCGAAGACCCATACGTATGCAGTGACGCTCACCTGGACCGGCAACACCGGAACCGGGACGAGCGGCTACGGCGCCTTCGACCGCTCCAGCGAGGTGACCGCGGGCGACAAGGCGACGTTGCTCGCCTCAGCGGACCCCGCGTTCCGCGGCGCGCCGGAGCGCTGGAACCCCGAGGAGCTGCTGATCGCGTCGCTCTCGCAGTGCCACATGCTGTGGTACCTCGTGCTCTGCGCGAAGGACGGCATCGTCGTCACCCACTACGTCGATCACCCGTCGGGGACGATGGTGGAAGACGAGGACGGCGGCGGCCATTTCGAGGAGGTGACGCTCCACCCCGAGGTGACCATCGCCACCGGCGATCGTCTGGACCGCGCGAGAGCGCTGCACGAGCGCGCTCACGACCTCTGTTTCGTGGCCCGCTCGGTGAACTTCGAGGTGCGCGCGGAGCCGACCATCACGACTGCCGCAACGGGATAGCCGGGGCGCGGTCATCCGCCGGCCGCACTCGCAGCAGCAACCGCGAGGCGCTGCGCCGGCGCCTCGGCCACGGTGGGTCACGCTGACCCAAAGACAGCGTCAGAGAGCCGCGAGCGCTCCGACGACGAAGACGAGCGCGAGATACGCGAGCGAATAGTGGAACAGCAGCGCCGCCGCGCGTGACGTCCCGAGCCGCTCCGCCCATCGCGCCAACCCGAAATACAGCGCCCCGAGCGCGGCGACCGGGATGAGGTAGCCGGGCCCGAGCGAGAGCGCCGGGATGAGGCTCGCCGCGATGAGGATGACGAGGTACACCAGGATCCGTCGGTACGTCGCGGCGGTGCTGATGAGCGTCGGGAGCATCGGGACACGCGCGTTCCGGTAGTCGTCGCGGAGCAGCAGCGCGAGTGACCAGAAATGCGGCGGAGTCCAGAGGAACACGAGCGCGAAGAGCGCCACCGCCACCCAGCTGACGTCGCCGCGCACCGCCGCCCAGCCGACGAGTGGAGGGAACGCGCCGGCGGCACCACCGATGACGATGTTCAACGAGGTCGTCCGCTTCAGCACCATCGTGTAGATGAAGACGTAGAACATGCCGCCGCCGAGCGCGAGCGCTGCCGAGAGCACGTTGACCGCGAGTGCGAACACGATCACCGCGGCGGCGATCAGCGATCCACCGAAGACGAGCGCCTGCCAGGGTCGGATGCGGCCGGACGGGAGCGGCCTGCTGCAGGTCCGTGCCATGACGCGATCGATGTCACGGTCATACCAGCAGTTGATCGCACCGGAACCTCCCGACGCCAATGCTCCCCCGATCGCCGCCCACACCAACAGCGGCAGCGAAGGGATCGCGCGGGCGGCGATCACCATGGTCATCAGCTCCGTCAGGACGAGCAGCACGATGATGCGCGGCTTCGTGAGGCTCAGATAGTCGCGCGCTCCGAGGCGCACCCGCGCCATCGAGCCCGATACGACCGCCGGATGACCCGGCGCGTCGAGCGCGCCCACGGCATCGGTGGTGATCAGGACCTCGGCGCTCGTCTGCACGCTCATGCCCTAGGCGCTCGCGCTCGAGGTGCCGAGGAGCGTGGCGATCTCGGCGTTGAAATCGGCGACGCTCATCGTCCCGAGCGCGCCGAGGACGACGTCGCCCACCTTGCCCTGAGCGGTGAGGAAGACGAGCGCGGGAGCCGACGGGATCCGGTAATCGACCGCAAGCGTCGCCTGGGTGTCGGCGATGCTCGGATACGGCACATCGAACTGGCGCTGGAACGCCAGGGCATCCTTGCTGCTGTCGCGCAGGTCGACGCCGAGAAACTCCACGCCGTGAGTAGACCATTTCGCGTACGCGCTGTTGAGGTCGGGCTGCTCGGCACGGCACGGGCCACACCACGTTGCCCAGAACACGAGGACCACCGGATGTCCGCGGAAGGCGGTGATGCGGACATCGCTGCCCGTTAAGGTCGGGCCGCCCGACGCGGTCACGCTCTGCGTCGCGGGCGTTGCCGTGACGTGCGCCGCCCCACACCCGGCGACCCCGAACGTCGCGGTGGCAAGGGCGGCTACCGTCCGTGTCCGTGTCATCGCGGTGCCGCCACCGCGGATGTGGCGCGACGGTCTTCGACGTCGAACCAGCGGATGCCGAGGTAGATGAGCGTGACGAGGAATGGAACGCTGCCGGGCACCCACATCACCCCAGCCGCGATCTCCTGGTCGGCGAGCAGGCTCAGCCCTCCGTTCGGCGTGGGATATGCGTACAGCGGAACCGTCGCATAGCCGATCGCGATCGCCAGCCCCCAACTCACACCCATGCCGGCGAGGGTCATCGAAGCACGCGATATCAGCGACAGCCGGCTTGTCATCCCGAGCACGCTGATCACCTGATCCCAGAACAGCAAGCCGAACACGAGGAACGTGAGGTGCTCGAGATCGTGGATCGATGCGATCCGCAAGGTCGAGTTGTACACCGCCGGGACATGCCAGAAGAGCAGGTTCGCGCTGAAGAGCACGACGATCAGCGTCGCAACCTTGCTGCCCGAGTGAAGGACGCCGGCCATGCGCGCGGCGCGGCTGCCCGCGAGCGACACAGGCCTCCCTTGCGCGGCGAGATACCCGGCCCAGGCCGTACGAAACGGATCCCCGAGCAGGATCAGCGGTGGCGCGACCAGCAGCAGGAGCACGTGCTGGAGCATGTGGTCCCACTGCAGCGTGATGTCGAAGTACGCGATCGGCGACACCAGCGCAACGACGAGTGCCCCGAGGCCGAGCGTGAACGCCGTGTCTCCGCCGTCCCACGTGGCTGCCCTTCCGAGCGCGGGTGATGCCGTACGGCGACCGCGCCAGTACAGGTACGCCGCGGTGGCGGCGCCGACGATCGGTACTGGTTCAAAACTCCAGTCGAGCAGTGGAGACCAGGGCATGCCGGTCGTCTACGTGACGAACTCGGTGAGGGCGTAGACCGCAAAACTCACGACGGTGATGTACGACCACTGCTCGGCTACCGTTCGAGCCTGCGCGGCAGTGATCGGAGATGTGCCGCGGATGTGACCCATGACGAGGCTCAACACCCAGAGGCCGACCATGATGAACTCAGCGAGCAGGACGCCGTACCAGACCGTCGAGATATCGATATAGGTGCCGTTCTGGAGGTCCCAGCCGAACTGGTACATCATCAGTATTCGAACGGCACCGGTGAGGACGACGAAGGCAAGGGCCAGCCAGAGCAGCCCATTGATGCTCGTGGTGCCCTGTGCGATGGCCCGTGACACGGCCCAGAGTGCAAGCAAGGCAACGATTGGGACGAGCAGCGCGACCAGCGCCAATACCTCGGGCGGTGCGCTGACGCCACTTGGATGCCACATGCCGCCGAAGTTGTTTGCCCGGAGGTAGAAGAACGTGAAGAGGAACGTCAGTTGGAGCGTCGTGTTCGCGCCCATCATCAGGCGTGAACTCACGATCAGGGTGTGGTCACCCCCGGCAACGTCCTGGACATCGGTCAGGCCGGTGGGACTTGCGACGTCACTCATCTCTATGCTCCGCTCAACGCAGGTGTGACCGATCCAAGATCCGTGGCCGGCTTACCCGTGTCGTAGTCATACGGGAGCGACCAGGCCGTCGGGACCCTGTCGAAGTTGAACACCGGGACCGGCGTCGGCACCTGCCACTCGACCCCGAGGGACTCCCACGGGTTATCGACAGCTCGTGTCCGCTTGATAACGGCTTCCCAGATCAGGATGCCGAGGAAGAGCGCCATCGAAGTCCCAAGACCGAACGCGAAAACCGAGGCTGATACGTTGAGCGGTTGCAGATACGAGGCGTAGCTGATGGTCCGCCGCGTCATGCCGAGTATCCCCACGCAGATCAGCGAGATGAATGTGCCGTTGAACGTGAGGAATACCGCCCAGAACTGAAACTTCAGCAGTTTCGTATCCATGGTGAATCCGGTCATCTTCGGCAGGAAATACACGATCGCCGCCATCAGCGCGAAGACCTCAGCACCCATGATCGTGTAGTGGAAATGGGCTTGGACAAAGTAACTGGCATGGAGAGTGAAATCACTCGGCACGTCGGAGAGGAAGACTCCGGTGAATCCTCCGATGAGGAAGTTGAAGAAGAAGGCACCGATATAGAGCATTGGCGTGCTGAAGCGTGTGCGTGCCCGCCACATGGAACCCAGCGCGACCAGATAGACAATGCCGGTTGGCACCGAGATCAACTCGGTCGAGAACATGTAGAACGGGCGCAACGACGGTGCCAGGCCGCTCACAAAGAGGTGATGCTGCCACACCGTGAAGCTCAGCAACCCGATGCCGGCCATCCCGGCGATCGAGACGCGATAGCCCCAGAGCGGCCTGCGCGTAAACACCGGCAGCATCTCCATGACGATGCCAAACGCCGGGATCATGAAGATGTAGACCTCAGGATGGCCGAAGAACCAGAACAGGTTCTCCCAGAGGAACGGTGACCCGCCGCCAGCTGGGACGTAGAACGTCGTCTGGAAGGAGCGGTCGATCGTCTCCATCAACACCGCACCGATGAGTGCCGGCGCGGCCAGCAGACCGAGGAACGAGGTGACGAAGACTCCCCACACGAAGATCGGCATCCGGGTCAGCGGCATCCCCGGGGCGCGCTTGGTGATGATCGTCGCGATCATGTTCAAGCCCGACAATCCGATCGAGAGGCCGATCAGTGCGAATGCCATCAGGTAGGAGTCCATACCGGCCACGTTCTGGTCGGAGAGTGGCGCGTAGCCCGTCCAGCCGGTTGTGAAACCGCCAAGGAAGACCGTGGAGAGCAGGATGAGCCCCGCGGGTGGGAGCAGCCAGAACGTCAGCGCCTCAAGGCGGGGAAACGCCATATTCCTCGAGCCGATCATGATCGGGACGAAGTAGTTCCCGAAGGGTCCGATGATCGCGGCAGACGCCATGAAGATCATCAGCGTGCTGTGCAGCCCGACCAGCGTGAGATACGACTGAGGGGTCGCGACGGTGGGCGAAGGCGTGAGCAGTTCGGCACGGATGAACATTGCCCCAAGACCACCGATGAACAGGAACGCGAGGATCATCACCAGGTATTGCAGGCCGATGACCTTGTGGTCGGTGGTCATCCGGAAGTACCGCGAGATCCCGCCGCCTTCGCCGTGAAGATAGGCATTGTCCTCCTCGGACGCTTTGGGCCTTCCCATCAGGCGGCCGATCGGGTAGTTCAAGAAGCCCATTCCCGCAAGGAATCCAACCACGCTCAGGCTGTATCCAAGCAGAATGCCTGGGTCAGACCCAAGAGAGTTGTCCGCTCCGAATGAGTACGCGATGGCAACGCTGCCGATTGCCCACCCAACGAGGAATCCGACGATCGAGCCGATGACGCCGAGGAGGAGCCCCCAGTCGTTCAACCGGCGAGCCATCGTCGGCCGCGAATCGATCGGTGGGCGGGCCGGTGCTACAGCGTCCACATTTGCATCCTCTCGTGTACTTGCGAACTGCGCATCGTCAATGCCCGTAAACGGCCGGGTCCGGCTCATACGTATGGCTGTACGGCGGCAGGTACTTCATGACCGGCGCATCCAGGGCGGTCTGCTGCTGGATCCACGTGGCAAAGTCCGCCTGACTGACGACCATCGCCGTGTTCTCGGCCATGTTGCCGTGCCACAGGCCGCACAACTCCGTGCATTGAACCCGATACGTGCCGATCTCGGTCGGGGTGACCGTGACCTGGTTGTCATTGAGGGGAACGGCGTCCGCCTTCACACCGAGCGCGTAGAAGTTGAAGGAGTGGACAACGTCGAGCGAGGTGACGTTGAATTCGATCTTCTGCCCCACCGGGAGCACGAGCTGTGCCGTCTCGATCCCGCCGTACGTCGGATAGCGGAAGGTGAACCACCATTGCTGAGCGATGACCTGCACCTCGAGCGGCTGGTCAGCCGATGTGGGCGCCGGTAGCGCCGCGGATACCGTGGTGATCCCGCCGCCCGGCTCTTCGACGGCCAGTTCCACGGTGCCGTACGTCGCAAGGATGAGCACGAGAACGACCGTGGTCACGATCCAGGTCGCCTGGAGCCGGCTGTTGCCGCGCAGTTCGACGGCTGTCACCTCGCTCTGGGACGGCGCGAACTTGTTGATGATCAGGGTGAAGAAGAGGCCGGCCAGCACACCGGAGAAGATCGGCCAGCCAGCCATTGAAAGGACGCGGATGACCTCGCTCTCGTCGGACGCGAGGTTCGACGCGAGACCCGGAGGCATCGGCGCGAGGCCTAATCCGATGTCACCAGCGACTGCGAGGACGATCCACGTCCCGATAAGCACACGAATTGCCGTCGCTCTGTTTCTCATCGCTCAGCCCACCTGCAACTCGCCGGCCATGTAGCCGAGCGTCTGCATGGGTCCGCCGTTCCCGTACAGCGTCCCCGCCGCGCAGGGGACGAAGCACTGCCACCTGTAGAGACCGGGGGTGTTCGGCACCACGAAGTCGAACTGCACGACCACCTGGGCATTGGCCGGCGCGTTGTCGGCGACGCCTTCGAGCGGGACGCTGACGCCGAGGTCAGGGATCGTGAACGTATGGGCCGCCGTGGTCGGGTCAAGCGCCGTCATCACCTTGCCATTGACCGTCATCTGATTGTTGACCGTGCCTCTCACCAGACCGAAGTACTCGTTGCGAAGCCCGGTCTGTCCGTCCTGCTGATCGATGGTCATGTGCACCACCGCCCCAGCCGGGACGCTGAGGTACGTGGTTGGGAGGTACCCGACCCAGTTGGGATGCTCGTTGTTGCCTTCACCCTCGGCGCCGACCGCGGCGACCGTCGTCAGGGTGAAGTCGACCACGGGACGACCCTGGACCGTGTTCGATGTCGTTGTCGCGACGATCGTCGGCGGCACGGGATTGAGGAATCGCGTCACGAAGAACCCGACCAGCACGCCTGCAACGACCAGGCTCGCCACGAGGACCCAGAGTCTCATCCGCATGCCTGCCTCACTTCTGTGAACGCGCGACCGGTGTTGTGGCCAGGGTTGGCGCCGGGCCTGTCGACGGAACGGGGTCGGTGCGGGTCAGTGTTGTCAGGTCGCCACGTCCTGCCGCGGGCGTGTTCGACCGGACTCCCAGCCGGGTCGGTGTCTTCAATAGGCGCATCCGGTCCTCCGCCAACTGGAATGCACTCCGCGGCCCGCATGATCGGTGCACGACCATGGCTTCGTCAAGACCCTGGGCACACGAATGTTTGCGCAACGTTGCTCACGCGCTCGCGGTCCTACTCGCTCGCGACCTTCTTGACGGCTGACACGACGTCGCTGACGAAGAGCGGCGCCGGGTATGTCACCCGTAGATACCCCTGCGGATCGATGACGTCGAGGTAGTTGGTCTTCGGCGGCTCGAGTGGCTCACCCCAGGCGAGCCACGTCAGCTTGAGCGCCGCGTCGCTGGGCCCGATCAGCCAGTGCCAGCCCGGGTCCCACTGAGTCGAGAGGTTGGTCTTGATGAACTCCTGGACGTCGGCGGGTGTCCGCCCGGACGTGACGCTCACGATGAGGAGGACGGGCTTGATCGTCTTTGGCAGCGCCTGCTCGACAGCCACGATGTCCCTGCCGAGGACCGGGCAGAGATCGACGCAGAGCGGATCCATGAAGGCGACGAGCACGACCTGACCCTTGTAGGCGCTCAAGGAGATGGGGTGCCCGTTCTGATCCGTCAACCCGGTCAGCGCCGGCGTCGGCTGGCGAGTCAACGGCGCGCCGATCACATTGGTCGAAGGCGAGATCACCGGCGGCGCAGCGTTGGCCGAGTGACGCATGGTGAGCGCCAGGACCGCGCCGACTCCCAGGCCCGCCGTCACGGCAGCGATCGCCATCAGCGCTTGCGCTCGCTTCGATCGGGTCGTGACCTCGTTCAACACAGCCTCCACGACGGCCGGCGGATCGCGCGATTATCAGGCGACGCGTTCGCTCCGGTCAAGCCGAGGACGGCGCGAGGCGAGCGGCGACCGCGCGTCGGCTACGGCAGCAGTTCGTGCCGGTGCGCCCGCACGCCCGCGCTCCCGAACGCGCCGCCCTGTTCGAGCTCGTCGATCCTCGCCTGGTCATAGCCGAGCAACGAGCGAACGATCGCCTCGCGATCCTCGCCTCGCCCCGGAGCGCGGCGGTACCCCGGTTGCTCCGACCCCACCCGGACCGGCCCGCGCAGTTGACGCACCGTCCCGAACCGCGGGTGCTCCGTCTCCACCACGAGGCCGCGCGCCGCAGTCTGCTCGTCACGCAGTGCCGCCGCCACCGAGTTGACCGGAGCACAGGGAACACCCGCCCCACCCAGGACGTCGAGCCACTCGCGGGCCGTTCGCCCCGCAAAGGCCGCCTCCAGCAACGGCATCAGCGCCTCCGCGTTGCGACGCCGGTCGGCGAACGTGGCGAAGCGTTCGTCCTCACCAAGCTCCGGGAGACCGATCGCGACCGTCAGCCGTTGCCAGAACTTCTCCTTGGGACACCCCACGACGATCCATGCGTCGCTCGTCTCGAACGCCTGAAAGGGGACCAACGATGGGTGCGCGGAATGGCGTGTGCGCTGTGGCGCGAAGTCGCCGTTGAGGCTCCAGATCGCGGGGTACGTGAGCATCGACATCGCGGTGTCGAAGAGACTGACGTCGCAGTCCATCCCGGCTCCGTCGCGGCGTGCGGCGTGCACACCCGCAAGGATCGCGATCGCCGCAACGAGGCCCGCGGAATAGTCGACGAGCGAAAGGCCGGATTTCGCCGGCGGTCCCGACGGTTCACCGGTGAGGTCCATCCATCCCGCGATGCCCTGCAGCAGATAGTCGTATCCGGGCTCGGAAGCGCGAGGTCCGGTCACCCCGTAGCCGGTCAGGGGACAGCACACGATGCGCGCATTGAGGTGCGCGAGATCCGCATATGTCAGCCGCAGCTTCGCCGGGACATCGCCGCGAAGGTTCGAGTACACGGCGTCGCTGACACGCACGAGATCCTCGAAGACCGCGCGTCCACCGGCGGTGGTGAGGTCGAGGTCGATGCTCGACTTGTTGCGGTTGAACGTTTCGAAGAAGAGGCTGTCCTCGCCTGCTTGGAACGGGGGGACGTAGCGCCCGATGTCTCCGCCGGTTTCGGGATCCTCGATCTTGATGACCTGCGCACCGAGATCCGCGAGCTGGACGCTGCCGAACGGACCGGCGCCGTACTGCTCGAGCGCGATGATGCGGAGGTCGGCCAGCGGCTTCATCCCGGCGCGCCGCTGCGCGCGCCGACGAGCGCCGAGGTGCGCGCCATCTCGTTGCCCACGATCATCATTCCCTCATCGACGCCCATGCCCGGCTTGGCCAGCACCTGGGCCGCGCCGCACGCCATCGCGATATGAGCCGACACCTGTGCAGACCGATCCGTCTCGTTGCAGCTGCCCCCGCAGTACGCCTCGAGCCCCGCCCGCTTCACGAGCAACAGCGCCTCGATGGTGTTGTTGATGCCGCCGAGGTCGGGTGTCTTGACATGGATGACATCCGCGGCACCGGCGGCGACGAACAGCTCGATGTCCTCGAATGTGTTGCACCACTCATCGACCGCGATGCGCACGTCGCTGGGGCGCGCGGCCAGCGCACGACGGAGTGCGACGGACACGTCGATCTGCGCTGAGCGGCTGCCGGCGTCGATGGGTTGCTCGACGCAGACGCGGAATGGCCTTGCAGCCTCCCCAAGCTTCGTGAGGTAGCGGGCGACGCGCTCGACATCGCCGCCAAACGCGTTGCCGATCGTCCCGTACACATCGAAGTGCAGCCTCGGCTCGTAGTCGCGTCGCGTACGCAGCGCGAGAATCCTGTCGCGCACCCACGCGACGTACGCGAGGAGCAGCTCACCATCCTCCCCCAGCTTGGTGGCGACCTCGTTGATGAGCCCGTGGGGAAGGACATCCGCTTCCTT
>Ga0307374_10003367_pt1 | contig 27366 bp, 27 predicted proteins | sample OX3MG_FD_202532 | JGI IMG/M metagenome (GOLD analysis project Ga0307374, IMG submission 202532) | Soil microbial communities from Risofladan, Vaasa, Finland - OX-3 | ecosystem: Environmental > Terrestrial > Soil > Coastal area > Acid sulfate soil | place: Finland: Risofladan, Vaasa | collected...
CGAACTCGACGTCGCCGCGCACGACGTCGTGCACGGTGGTCACGCCCGCGTCCGCGACGCGAAAGCGAAGCGCGCGCCCGGGCCCGGGCCCGAGCCCGCGGTCCCGGCAGTGGCCGTCGTAGCCGGGTGTCGCCTGGTCGCGGTTGCGGGCCTCGACGTCCGCGCGCGTGCAGTCGCACGCGTAGGCGCGCGCGGACGCTACGAGACGGGCGGCCGCGGCGTCGTAGAGCGGGCGCCGCTCGGACTGCCGGTACGGCCCCTCGTCCCAGTCGACGCCGATCCATCGGAGCGCGGAGAGGATGCCGTCGGTGTAGGACTCGTCGCTGCGCTCGCGATCGGTGTCCTCGATGCGCAGCACGAACTCCCCGCCGCCGCGGCGCGCGACGAACAGGTTGTAGAGGGCCGTGCGCGCGCCGCCGACGTGGAAGAAGCCCGTCGGCGACGGTGCGAAGCGGACGCGGGGGGCTCCCCCGGCGACTGTCACGCCTCGACGAGGCTGATCGCCTGGGTCGGGCAGGACGCGACCGCCTCCTCGAGGTCCGCGCGGCGCTCCTCGCCGGGGTGCTCGTCGAGCACGTAGAGGTACCCGTCGTCGCGCACCTCGAACACGTCCGGCGCGATGCCCGTGCACACGGCGTTGCTCGTGCAGCGGTCGAAGTCGACGACGACGCGCATGGCGCTCCTCTCCCGTGGGGTCGCGACCGGTGCGGTCGCTCGGCGCGGCGCTGCGCGCACCCCGTCCGCGAAAGCGTAGCCAGCGGCCCGGGCGACGAGGGACGGGCACCGGCTCGCGGTTACGCTGCGACGGCCATGTCGTCGTCGTCGCGGTCGCGAAGGTCGCGGGCCGTCGTCGCGGCGAGCGCGGTCGCACTCGTCACGATCGGCGTCGTCATCGCCGCGATCGCGGGCGCCTTCCGGCAACCGGGCCTCACGCCCGCGCAGATCGCCGCTCGCGCGGCGGCGCGCGCCCGCCACCGCCTGCTCGTCGCCGAGAGCCGCGCCGTCGAGCGGGCCGCGTCGCGCGTCGTCGTCGCGCTGCCCACGAGCGCCGGCGCGCCCGCGCCGAGCTCGAACGGTGCCCTGTTCACGGCGCCGCTCCCCGCCCACGCGGTCTACGGCTTCGTCCCGTACTGGGAAGTCGCGAACCTCACGGCCGCGGACTTCGCGCGCACGAGCGTGCTCTCCTACTTCGGCGTCGAGGTCGGCGCGACCGGGGCGCTCGTGCGCTCCGGCTACGGCTGGCAGGACTTCACGGCGCCGGGATTCGCGAGCTTCGTCGCCGAGGCGCACGCGGCGCACGACCGCGTCCTGTTCACGGTCTCGACGACCGACGAGCGCGTCATCCGCCACCTCACCGGGGCGCCGGGGCCGACGAGCGCCCGCCTCGCGGACGAGCTCGCGTCCGTCGTGGCCGCGAACCACCTGGACGGCATCGACATCGACATCGAGGGCAGGTCCGCGGCGCAGCGTTCCGGGTTCGTGACCTTCGTCCGCGACCTCTCCTCGGCGCTCCGCCGGCTCGTCCCGTACGGCGAGATCGTGCTCGACACCTACCCCCAGTCCGCGTCGTCGACGCGCGACTTCTTCGACGTCGCGCGGCTCGCGCCGCGCGTCGACGCCCTGTTCGTCATGGCCTACGACATGGACGACCCGACCGTGCCGTCGGCCAACTCCCCGCTCGCGAGCCCGACGCTCGGGCTGAGTGACGTGGGGTCGCTCCTCGACTACGTGAAGATCGTGCCGCCCGCGAAGCTCGTCCTCGGCTTGCCGTTCTACGGCTTCGACTTCACGACCGCCGCGCGGCGCCGGGGCGCGCGGGTCCTCGGGGGCGGCCCGACCGCCGTGACGTACGCGTCCGTGCTCGCCGCCGGCCGGCCCGCGCGCTGGGACCGCGCGTCGTACACGCCGTACACGGTCTACCGGGACCAGGGGCACTGGCACGAGACCTGGTACGACGACCCCGTGTCGCTCGCGCTGAAGACCGCGCTCGCATCCGACCTGCACCTCGCGGGCGTCGGCGCATGGGCGCTCGGTCAGGAGGGCCCGGCGACGCAGATGGTCGCGGCGCTCGACGGCGGGAGCGCCCCGCTCAAGCTACCGATCACGAGCCCGGCCGGCTGAGCGCACGACCCGGTCGCGGGCCGTGCGGGTGGATCAGGACTCGGCAACCTCGGCGGCGGCGTTCGCGTGGCGCATGAGGCGCGACTTGCGGCGCGCCGCCTGGTTGGGGTGGATGACGCCCTGCGCCGCGGCCTTGTCGATCCGCTTCACCGCCGCCGTCAGCTTCACGTCCGCGTCGTCGGCGACCGATCCGATGGCGGCGAGCGCTCCCTTGGTGCGGGTGCGGAGCTCGGAGCGCACGGACTTGTTGCGCTCGCGACGGACCTCGTTCTGCTTGATCCGCTTGATCTGACTCTTGATGTTCGCCATGTTGGTTCCCTCGGACGCGTGGATGCCGAGTGCGAGATCGTAGCAGGCCCCAGGCCCGCGGCTCCCCCTGCAGGACCGCGCCCCGCGAGGTGGCACGATGTCGTCGTGGTCGACACGTCGGCAATTCGCAACTTCTCGATCATCAGCCACGTCGACCACGGCAAGTCGACGCTGTCGGACCGGATCCTCGAGCTCACCGGGGCCGTCGACGCCCGCGACATGCGCGCCCAGTACCTCGACTCGATGGACATCGAGCGCGAGCGCGGCATCACGATCAAGGCCCAGAACGTCCGGGTCCACTGGCGGGGCAGCGTGCTCCACCTCATCGACACGCCCGGGCACGTCGACTTCGGCTACGAGGTGAGCCGGAGCCTCGCCGCCTGCGAGGGCGTCGTGCTCCTCGTCGACGCCTCGCAGGGCATCGAGGCCCAGACGCTCGCGAACTGCTACCTCGCGCTCGAGAGCAACCTCGAGATCGTCGCAGCGCTGAACAAGATCGACCTCCCCGCGGCCGAGCCCGAGCGGTACGCGCAGGAGATCGAGCGGGTGCTCGGGCTCGACGCGGACCTGGTGCTCCGGATCTCCGCGAAGACCGGGGAGGGCGTCGACCGCCTGCTCGACGAGATCGTCGCGCGCATCCCCCCGCCCGCCGGCGACCCCGACGCGCCGTTGCGCGCGCTCATCTTCGACTCCTACTACGACCAGTACCGCGGGGTCGTGAGCGCGATCCGCGTCGTCGACGGGACGCTGCGCGCCGGGACGCGGGTGCGGTTCTTCCAGGCGAGCACGACCCACGACGTCGAGGAGGTCGGGGTGCGCTCGCCGGTCCCCACCCCGGTCGACGCGCTCGGCCCGGGCGAGGTCGGCTTCCTCGTCGCCGGCGTGCGCAACGTCGGCGAGGCGCGCTCGGGAGAGACGGTCACGGACGCGGCCCACCCCGCGTCCGAGGCGCTGCCCGGGTACCGCCACCCGAAGCCGATGGTGTTCTGCGGCCTGTACCCCGTGGACGGCGACGAGTTCCCGGAGCTGCGCGACGCGCTCGAGAAGCTCCAGCTCAACGACGCGAGCATCACGTACCAGCCCGAGACCTCGACGGCCCTCGGCTTCGGGTTCCGCTGTGGCTTCCTCGGCCTGCTCCACATGGAGATCGTCCGCGAGCGCCTCGAGCGGGAGTTCGACCTGTCGTTGATCGCGACGGCGCCGTCGGTCGCGTACCTCGCGCACCTCACGAACGGGTCGGTCGAGGAGGTCGACAACCCCTCCGCGATGCCCGCGCAGCAGAACGTGTCGCACATCGAGGAGCCGCTGCTCCAGGTCACGATCCTCACGCCGTCCGAGTACACCGGGGCCGTCATGGACCTGTGCCAGGGGCGCCGGGGACGGCTCGAGCGTATGCAGTACCTGTCGGCGGAGCGGCTCGAGCTCGTCTACACCCTGCCGCTCGCCGAGGTCGTGCTCGACTTCTTCGACCAGCTGAAGGGGCGGACGCGCGGCTACGCGAGCCTCGACTACGAGCCCGCCGGGCTCGAGACGTCCGATCTCGTGAAGGTCGATATCTTGCTGAACGGTCAGCCCGTCGACGCGTTCTCGTCGGTCGTGCACCGCTCGAAGGCCGACGAGTACGGGCGCAAGATGGCCCAGAAGCTGCGCGAGATCATCCCGCGCCAGCTCTTCGACGTGCCGATCCAGGCCGCGATCGGCGGGCGGATCATCGCCCGCGAGACCGTGAAGGCCAAGCGCAAGGACGTCCTCGCGAAGTGCTACGGCGGCGACATCTCGCGCAAGAACAAGCTCCTCGACAAGCAGAAGGCCGGGAAGAAGCGCATGAAGTCCATCGGCCGCGTCGAGATCCCGCAGGAGGCGTTCGTCTCGGCGCTCAGGCTCGACGAGTGAGGGTGGGCGGCGCGCCGCTCGTCGCGGTCGGCGTCGCGCGGCGCCTCGTCGTCGCCGGCGTCGCCCGGGCGCTCGGCGACACGCCCGGGGCGCTCGACGAGTACCGCGAGCCGCCCGGCGACCCGGGACTGTTCGGCCCCGGCTCGGTCGCGTGGCAGGTCCATGCGGACCTCCCCGCGATGCTCGTCGGCGGGGTCTCGTCGCTCATGCTCCAGACGCTCCACCCGCTCGCGATGGCCGGCGTCGCCGAGCACTCCCGGTACCGCGAGGACCCGTTCGGGCGGCTGCAGCGCACCGCGCGCTTCGTCGCGGGAACCACCTTCGGCGGTCACGACCTCGTCGAGCGGCTCGTCGCCGAGGTGCGCGCGGTGCACCGGGGCGTCCGGGGCGTCGCGCGAGACGGCCGCCGGTACTCGGCCGGGGACCCGAGCCTGCTCACGTTCGTCCACGTCGCCGAGGTGTGGAGCTTCCTCCGCTCCTACCAGCGCTACGGGCCGCGCCCGCTCGTCCGGAGCGAGAAGGACCGCTACCTCTCCGAGGTCGCCGAGGTCGCTCGCCTCCTCGGAGCGCGTGACGTCCCGGGCTCCGTCGACGACGTCCGCTCCTACCTGCGGGAGGTCCGCGGCCAGCTCGCGGCGACCCCCGAGGCGCACGACGCGGTCCGCTTCCTGCGCAGGCCGTTCGGCGACCGACCGGTCGACGCGCTCGCGCACCGCGTGGTCGCCGAGGCGGCGATCGACCTCCTCCCGGGCTTCGCCCGGCGCGAGCTCGGGGTCGGCCGCGCGCCCGCGGCGCGCGCCGCTCCCGTGCGCGGGGCCGGCGCCGCGCTCGCGGCGGCGCTGCGCTGGGCGGTCGGACCGTCCCTCGTGCGCGCCGCGGCGACCGAGCGAGTGCGTGCCGCCGGCACCGCGTAGCGGCGCCGGGCACCCTCCACCCGACCGACTGTCAGCGCTCGGTACAATCGAGTGCCAGGTCCCGCCCGCGGGTCTCCCGCGAGGGACCACGTGCGTGACCCGCGCGGCGCATCGCCGCGGGGCACGCCACCGAGACAGCAGACAGGCCGAGGGAGCAGATGCTCGACGCGAGGAAGTCCGCCATCCTCCGCAAGGTCGTGACCGAGCACATCGAGACGGCGCAGCCCGTCGGCTCCTCCCACGTGGTCCAGGACCCGGCGATCGACGTCTCGCCCGCGACCGTGCGCTCGGACATGGCGGCGCTCGAGCGCGAGGGCTACCTCACGCACCCGCACACGAGCGCGGGGCGGATCCCGACGGACAAGGGCTACCGCTTCTTCGTCGACCACCTCTCCGACGCGCCGCTGCTCGACCCGGCGAGCGACGAGCAGGTCACCGCGTTCTTCGACCGCGCCCACGGCGAGCTCGAGCGGATGCTCCGGGACACCTCGCGACTGCTGTCGCAGCTCACCGACCACGCCGCCGTCGTCGTGGCGCCCGCCCACGAGGTCCTCACGGTCCGGTCCTCGCTCCTCACGCGCCTCGCGCCCCGGGTGGTGCTCCACGTCGCGGTCCTTTCGAACGGCGGGGTCGAGAAGCACTCGGTCGAGATCGACGAGAACACGGCCGACGAGGACGTCGCCGCCGCGAACGCGCTCCTCGCCGAGCAGCTCTGCGGCCAGACGCTCGGGCGCGCCTCGACCCCGCCGCGCACGGGCAGACCCGCGGTGGACGACGTCCTCGCGGCCTGCCACGCGAAGATCGTCGACGCGGCGCGGCCCGCGCCGGAGGCCGACGAGGTCTACGTCGGGGGAGCGGCGCGCATGGCGCAGCAGTTCTCCGCCGTCGACCAGGTGCGGGAGGTGCTGTCCATCCTCGAGCAGTCCTTCGTCGTCGTGTCGCTGCTCCAGGACGTGCTCTCGACGGGCCAGAGCGTCGCGATCGGCGCCGAGAACCGGGTCGAGTCCCTCGCGGAGTGCTCGCTCGTCGTCGCGCCCTACCAGGTCGACGACGCCGTCGTGGGTACGATCGGCGTGCTCGGGCCGACGCGCATGAACTACCCCCAGGCACTTGCGGCGGTCGCGGTCGTGAGCCAGCGTCTCGGCCGGCAGCTGTCGAGCGGCTGAGGAGGCCCCAGGTGGCGACCGACTTCTACGAGCTGCTCGGCGTCGCGCGCGACGCGTCCGAGGACGAGATCAAGCGCGCGTACCGCAAGCTCGCCCGCGAGCTGCACCCGGACGCGAACGGCGGCGACCCGCAGTCCGAGGCGCGCTTCAAGGAGGTCTCGATCGCGTACGAGACGCTGCGCGACCCGGAGCGCCGCCGCCGCTACGACACCTTCGGGCCGGACCAGATGCGCGGCTCGGGCCCGGGCCCGGGCCCGGGCCCGGGCGACATGTTCGGCGGCGGGCTCGGCGACCTGTTCGACGCGTTCTTCGGCGGCGGCGCGGCGACGGGCTTCGGCACGGCGCGCCCGGCGGGCCCACGGCGCGGCGACGACGTCGAGGTCGTGCTCGACCTCAAGTTCGAAGAGGCCGTCTTCGGCGTCGAGCGCTCGGTGAGCTGGAGGGGCCCGGTCACGTGCACGACCTGCTCGGGCTCGGGCGCTCGGCCCGGGACGAGCCCGACGACGTGCCCGGAGTGCCAGGGCCTCGGCCAGGTCCGCCGCGTCCGCCAGTCGATCCTCGGGCAGGTCGTCACGACCGCGCCGTGCCCGCGCTGCCGCGGCTACGGCGAGGTCGTCGCGTCGCCATGCGCGGACTGCCGCGGCGAGGGGCGCCGGACCGACGACCGCTCGGTGACCGTCGAGGTCCCGCCCGGCGTCGACGAGGGCACGACGCTGCGGATCTCCGGCTCGGGCTCGCCCGCGCCCCGCGGGGGCCTGCCCGGCGACCTCTACGTCCACCTGCGCGTCGCGGGGCACGACCGCTTCGAGCGGTCGGGCGCGGACCTCGTCACCCGGCTCCACGTCGCGTTCACCCAGGCGGCACTCGGCGCGGACGTCACGATCGAGACGCTCGACGGGAGCGAGTCGATCACGCTCGCGCCCGGCACGCAGACCGGCAAGACCGTGCGGCTCCGCGGCCACGGCGTCCCCCACGTGCGCGGGCGCGGCCGCGGGGACCTTCACGTCGAGGTCGTCGTCGACACGCCGACCGGCCTCGACAAGGAACAGGACCGCCTGCTCCGCGAGCTCGCACGCATGCGGGGCGAGGAGGTCTCGAGCGGCGAGGGCGGGCTCTTCTCCCGCATCCGCTCGAGCCTCGGTTGAACGGCGGCGCCCGGGGCGGCGCGTCCGGAGCCGCGGGAGCGGACGGCGCCCGCGAGCTGCGCGAGGCCGCCGCGCTCGTCTTCGTCGACGACCTCGACCCCGACGAGGTCCCGATCGAGCTCGACCCCGCGGACGCGCACCACCTCGTCGACGTCCTGCGGGTCGGCCCGCGCGAGCTCGTCGTCGCCTCCGACGGCCGCGGATCGTGGCGCCCGTGCGTGCTGCGTCCGCGCGGCACGGGCCACGGCCCGGCGATCTCCGGCCGCCGGCCGCCGCGCCGGCCGCGCGCGGCGGACCGGCGCGGGGACCCCGACGTCGTGCTCGAACCGGCGGGGGCCATCGCCACCGAGCCCGCGCCGAGCCGCCCGCTCACCGTCGCGTTCTCGCTCACGAAGGGATCGAGGGCCGAGTGGACGGTCCAGAAGCTCACCGAGCTCGGCGTCGACCGCATCCAGCCGCTGCTCAGCACGCGCACGGTCGTGCAGCTCGACGACCGGTCCGGCCCGGCCCGCGACGACCGGCTCCGCCGCGTGGCGCGCGAGGCGGCCGCCCAGAGCCGCAATCCCCGCCTCCCGGTCGTCTCGGGCACCGCCCGCCTCGACGCCGTCCTCGCCGGCATCGCCGCGGACGGGGGGCTCGCCGCGTTCGCGGAGCCGGGCGGCCCGGCGCTCGACGCGGCCACCACGGCCGTCCTCGTCGGGCCCGAGGGCGGCTGGACCGGCGCCGAGCTCGCGGTCGCGCCCGCTCGGCTCGGCCTCGGCCCGACCGTGCTCCGTGCGGAGACCGCGGCCGTCGTCGCCGGCGCCCTGCTCGCCGCGGTCCGCGCCGGCACGGTGCTCGCCCACTGAGCGCCGGCTCGCGCCCGGCCGTGGGGGACGCGGTGGAGCGCCCGCGGACGCGAAGAGTGCTCGCGCCGCCGCGTCAGGGTAACTTGTGGTGCGCGAACGGTCACGACGACGGCACGGACGGCGGTCACCGATGTCAGAGCACTTGATAGACGGCGACGGAGATGGCGAGCCCAGCGGCTACGCGGCCGAGGTCGGCGCGCGGCTGCGCACGGTCCGGCGCCAGAAGCGCCTCTCGCTCCAGGCCGTCGAGGCGGCCTCCGCGCACGAGTTCAAGGCCTCTGTCCTCGGCGCGTACGAGCGCGGCGAGCGCGCGATCTCGGTCCCGCGCCTCCAGCGGCTCGCGCGCCTCTACGAGGTCCCGGTCGACCAGCTCCTTCCCGAGAACCTCGGCCAGGGCGCCGCGGCACCCGCACGCGGCGCGGCGGGCTCGGCGGCGCGCGGCTCGGACAAGGTCCGCATCGACCTGACGAAGCTGAAGGACACGACCGGGCCCGAGGCCGCGGCGCTCCAGCGCTTCCTCGCGACGATCCAGGTGGAGCGTCAGGACTTCAACGGACAGGTGCTCACCGTCCGCGGCGACGACATGCGCGTGATCGGCGCGACGCTGGGACTCGGCCAGGTCGAGATGATCGAGCGCCTCGCGGAGCTCGGCCTGCTCTTCCGGCCCTGACCGCGAGCGGCCCCGCCGCCGGGCGGCCCGAGCTCGGCGTCTACCTCCACGTGCCGTTCTGCGCGCGCCGCTGCGACTACTGCGCGTTCGCGACCTTCACGGACCGCGACCACCTCATGGAGCGCTACGTCGACGCGTGCGGCGCCGAGCTCGCCCGCGCGTACGAGGACGGCCTCGGCGACGCGACGACCGTGTTCGTCGGCGGCGGGACGCCCTCGCGGCTCGGACCCGACCTGCTCGCGCGGCTCGTCGCAGGGGTGCGGCGCGTCCCGTCGGCCGAGGTGACGGTCGAGTGCAACCCGGAGAGCACGACCGCCGAGCTGCTCGCCGCGCTGCGCGAGGCGGGCGTCACGCGCATCTCGCTCGGCGTCCAGTCGCTGAAGGGCCACGTGCTCGACGGCCTCGGCAGGGCCCAGGAGCCCGGCTCGGTCGAGCGCGCGGTCGCGCTCGTGGGCGCGGCGGGCTTCACGAGCTTCAGCGTCGACCTCGTCTACGGCGGCGCGGGCGAGACCGACCGGGACTGGATCGACACCGTCGAGGGGGTGCTCGCGCTCGACCCCCCGCCCCCACACGTGAGCGCGTACGCGCTGACCGTCGAGCCCGGGACGCCGCTCGCGCGGGACGCCTCGCGCCACCCCGACGACGACACCCAGGCCGACCGCTACCTCGCCGTGGACGGGCGCCTCGCCGCGGCCGGGCTCGACTGGTACGAGATCTCGAACTTCGCTCGCCCCGGTCACGAGTGCCGGCACAACCTCGCGTGCTGGCGCCAGGCGGACTACCGGGGGATCGGCTGCGCCGCGCACAGCCACCGCGCCGGGCGCCGGTCGTGGAACGTCCGGTCGGTCGACCGCTACGTCGACGCCGTCGAGCGCGGCGCGAGCCCGGCCGCGGGCGAGGAGGTGCTCGACGCGCGGCGGCGCGAGCTCGAGCGGCTCGAGCTCTCGCTCCGCACGCGCGACGGCGTGCCGGCCGCGTCGCTCCCCGACGACCCCGAGCTCCGCCCCCTCGTCGCGCGCGGCGGCGGCCGGGCGGTGCTCACGGCCCACGGGCGGCTGCTCGCGAACGAGGTCGCGATGCGGCTCCGGCCCGACGCCGACCTCGACGGGGAGCGCCCGGCGCCGGCCGCCGCGCCGGGCGGACCGGCCGGATTGCTACGCAGCGTGGCAGGATCGGGTCGCTGATGACATGAGACGTCACGAAACGCCCGTCAGTCTGCTACGCTACGCGTTCATGAGTGACTCGGGACGCTGGCTCAGCACGAAGGAGGCGTCCCAGCTGCTGGGCGTCAACCTCCGGACGCTCTACCGCTTCATCGACGAGGGGGAGCTCCCCGCGTACAAGTTCGGGCGGGTGATCCGCCTGCGCGAGCCCGACGTCGAGCGCTTCGTCGAGTCGGCCCGTATCCTGCCCGGCAGCCTCGAGCACCTCTACCCCGAGCCGGCGCGTCCCGCCGGACGGTGAGCGTGGGCGGTGACGCGACGGGCGTCGGGCGCGCGGCGGTCCCCGGCTGCCCGTTCTGCGGCATCGTCGCGGGCGAGCTCCCGGCCCGCGTCATCTGGGAGACCGACCTCGTCATCGCCTTTCGCGACATCGCGCCCGTCGCACCGGTCCACGTCCTGATCGTGCCCCGCGCGCACGTGCCGGACGCCCTGTCGCTCGACGCGTCGCACGCGGCCCTCCTCGCCGAGCTCGCGGTCGTGGGCCGGCGCGTCGCCGAGGCAGAAGGCGTCGCGAGCTCGGGCTACCGGCTCGTGTTCAACGTCGGCGAGGACGGCGGAAACACCGTGAGCCACCTGCACCTCCACCTGCTCGGTGGCCGACCGATGGCGTGGCCCCCCGGCTGAGCGCGTCGCAGCGGTCCGTCCGCCTCCGCCTGCACGGCACGGCCGGCGCTCCTGGTAGCGTGCGTCCGGTAGCCGTGCACTCGACCCAGGTGAAGATCTTCGTCCCCGGCAACGACCTCATGGTCGGGCTGCTCGGCGAGCGCGACGAGCTGTTGCGACTCGTCGAGGACGCGTTCGCCGGGACGTCCGTCCACGTGCGGGGGAACGAGATCACGATCGACGGTGCGGACGCTCCCGAGGTCGGCAAGGTGTTCGACGAGCTCGTCCTGCTCCTCGAGTCCGGCCAGTGGCTCGACCCGTCGCACGTCGCGCGGACGATCGAGATGGTGCGTGCGGACCTGCGGCCGTCGGAGGTCACGGGCACCGAGGTCGTGCGCGGGTCGCGTGGCAACAGCGTGCGCCCGAAGACCGCGGGCCAGCGGCGCTACGTCGACGCGATCGCGGCGCACACGATCACGTTCGGCATCGGCCCCGCGGGGACCGGGAAGTCCTACCTCGCGGTCGCGCAGGCCGTGCAGGCGCTGCAGAGCAAGCAGGTCAGCCGGATCATCCTCGCCCGCCCGGCGGTCGAGGCCGGCGAGCGGCTCGGCTTCCTCCCCGGCGACCTCATGGCGAAGGTCGACCCGTACCTGCGCCCCCTGTACGACGCGCTGTTCGACATGCTCGAGCCCGACGGCACCCAGCGGCTCATCGACCGCGGAGCGATCGAGGTCGCCCCGCTCGCGTTCATGCGCGGCCGCACGTTGAACTCGAGCTTCGTGATCCTCGACGAGGCGCAGAACACCACGCCCGAGCAGATGAAGATGTTCCTCACCCGGATCGGCTTCGGGACCAAGGCGGTCGTGACGGGCGACGTGACCCAGATGGACGTCGCCGCCGGCCGCTCGGGCCTCGTCGGCCTCGAGCAGATCCTGCAGGGCATCGAGGGGCTCGCGTTCGTCCGGCTCGACGAGACCGACGTCGTGCGCAACCGGATCGTGCGCGACATCGTCTCCGCCTACGACCGCTCGTCGAGCGGCACCGCGTCCTGAGGCGGCCCGGGCCATGCCGATCGAGGTCTTCGTCGCGGACGAGCAGAGCGCCCGCCCGGTCGACTGCGAGCGCTGGGCCGCGCTCGCCGAGGCCGCGCTGCGCGCCCAGGACGTCCGCGGTGAGGCCGAGCTCTCCGTGCTCTTCGTCGACGAGGCCGCGATCGCGGCGCTGAACGCGCGCTTCCTCGGCCACGACGGCCCGACCGACGTCCTCTCGTTCCCGATCGAGGACGGCCCGGCACCATCGGGCCGCTCGCCGGACGGCGGCGGGAGCGGGCCGGGCTGGGAGCCGCCGGACGACTCGGACATGCCGACGCTCGTCGGCGACGTCGTGATCTGCCCGGAGGTCGCGTGGCGCAACGCGCCCGAGCACGCGGGCACCTACGAGGACGAGATCGCGCTGCTGCTCGTCCACGGGATCCTGCACCTGCTCGGCATGGACCACGAGGTCGCCGAGGAGGCGGAGGCCATGGAGGCCCGCGAGCAGGAGCTGCTCGACAAGTTCCACCGGCCGCGCCCGGGCGGGGCGGCGGGCGGGTGAGCCGGGCCCCGCTCCTCGCGTCGAGCCTCGGCGCTGCGGACGGGGGGGTGCTCGCCGCCGTCGTGGTGCTGCTCGCGGTCTCCGCGATCCTCGCGCTCGCCGAGACCGGCCTCGTCCGGATGTCGAAGGCCCGGGCGCGCGCGCTCGTCGACGGCGGGCACCGGGGCGCGCGCTCGCTCGCGAAGCTCGTCGAGAACCCGGAGAACTTCCTCGCGCCGGTGCTCCTGCTCGTCCTCGTGTGCCAGCTCGTCGCCGCGACGCTCGTCGGCGTCGAGGCGTCCCGGCTCTTCGGCGCCCTCGGGGTCGCGGTCGCGACGCTCTTCGAGGTCGTCGTAATCTTCGTCGCGGCCGAGGCGGTCCCGAAGCACTGGGCCGTGCGCCACGCGGACCGCGCGGCGCTGTTCAGCGCCCCGATCGTGACCGCGCTCGTCGCGTTCCCGCCCGTCAGGTTCGTGTCGTCGCTGCTCATCGGGCTGTCGCGTCTCGTGACCCCGGGCGACGAGGAGGCGGACAACGCGGAGGTGACCGAGTCCGAGCTGCTCGCGCTCGCGGACGTCGCGGTCGACGAGCTCGTGCTCGAGCGCGAGGAGCGCGCGCTCATCTCGTCGATCATCGACTTCGGGGACACGATCGTGCGAGAGGTCATGGCGCCGCGTCCCGACATCGTCGCGGTCGAGTCGGCGACGCCGGCCTCCGCGGTGCTCGAGCGCGCGATGGCGTCGGGCCTCAGCCGGATCCCCGTCTACAACAGGACCGTGGACGACATCGTCGGGATCGCCTACACGAAGGACCTCATGCGCGCGCTGCAGTCCGGCGGCGACGATCGTCCGATCGTCGGCATGTGCCGGCCCGCGCACTACGTGCCCGAGACGAAGCGCGTGGCGCCGTTGCTGCGGGAGATGCAGGCCGAGCAGTACCACCTCGCGGTCGTCGTCGACGAGTACGGCGGCACGGCCGGGATCGTGACCCTCGAGGACCTCATCGAGGAGCTCGTGGGCGAGATCTTCGACGAGTTCGACGTCGACGAGCCGCTCGTCGAACCGCTCTCCGAGTCGGAGTACCGGGTGTCGGGAAAGATGGCCGTCGACGAGGTGAACGAGCTGCTCGGAACGGACCTGCCGGTCGGCGACTGGGACACGGTCGGCGGGTTGCTGCTGCACCTCCGCGGCCAGATCCCGATCGAGGGCGAGCACATCGCCGCGGGCCGCGACGTGCTCGTCGCCGAGAAGGTCCAGGGCAGGCGCATCGGCAGCGTCCGCGTCGTGCGCGGGCCCGCTGAGCCGCACCCCGACGGCGAAAAGGCGGAGGAACAGGAGCACGCGACGTGACCGAGAGCGCACCGTTCCGGTCGGGATTCGTCTCGATCGTCGGGCGGCCCAACGTCGGCAAGTCGACGCTCGTGAACGCGATGTTGAAGACGAAGGTCTCGATCACCTCGCCGTCGCCGAACACGACGCGGACGCGCGTGCGCGGGATCCTCGAGGGCGACGGCTACCAGGCGGTGCTCGTCGACACGCCGGGGGTCCACAAGCCCCGGAGCGCGCTCGGGGAGCGGCTGAACGCGACCGCCGCGAGCGCGATCGAGGACGTCGACGTCTGCCTGCTCGTCGTCGACGCGACGGCGCCGATCGGTCCGGGTGACCGGTTCGTCGCCGCGCAGCTCCCGAGCCGGACCGTCGTCGTCGTGAACAAGTCGGACCGCGCGACGAAGGTCCAGATGCTCGCGCAGCTCGCCCGTGCGGACCAGCAGCTCGGACTTCGCGATGCCGAGTACTACCCGCTCTCCGCACGCACCGGCGAGGGCGTCGACGCGCTCGTCGACCACGTCGTCGCCCGCCTTCCCGTCGGCCCCCGCTACTACCCGGAGGGGACGGTCCGCGACGTGCCCGAGGCGTTCTTCCTCGCGGAGCTCGTGCGCGAGCAGCTGTTGAAGATCGCGCGCGAGGAGCTCCCCCACTCGATCGCCTGCCGCGTCGTCGAGTGGGAGCCGCCGTACGTGCGCTGCGAGATCCTCGTCGAGCGCGAGTCGCAGAAGGGCATCGTCGTCGGGCGCGGCGGCTCCGTGCTGAAGGCCGTCGGGACCGCGGCGCGGCGGGCGCTCCCGCCCGGCAGCTACCTCGACCTCGTCGTGAAGGTCGAGCGCGACTGGCAGCGCCGGCCCGACCTCATCGAGCGGCTCGGCTACTGACCTCGCCGGCCGCCGCGGTGCGCGCGACCGGAACCGCTCAGCCCGACGGGCGCGCCGCTCAGCCCGACGGGCGCGCCGCTCAGCCCGACGGGCGCGCCGCTCAGCCCGACGGGCGCGCGCCGAGCGCCGCGCAGAGCGCGACGAGCCGCTCCTCCGCGATCTCGTAGGAGAGGTCGTGGTAGTGGTAGGGAAGGACGCGCAGCGACTTGCGCGGGGCCGCGATCCGGCGGAACGTCGAGTAGATCGTGCTCGGCGGGCAGATGTCGTCCCACAGGGCGACCGTGACGACCGTCTCGCAGGTGACCCGGTCCGCGAGGTTCAACAGGTCGACGTACGAGATCGTGTGCCAGAGCTCGTCCTCGAGCGACGGGCGCGAGCGGAGGTAGTCGCTGATCTCGGTGTAGGGGAGCCGCTCGGAGATCTGCGCGCCGCGGCGGATGTCGCACAGGAACGGGATGTCCGCCCAGACGAAGCGCGGTCGCGACGACAGCGCCGCCGCGGCGAGGCTGAGGCCGCCGCCCTGGCTGACGCCCGTCGTCGCGACGCGCGACGCGTCCACCTCGGGAAAGGCGCAGAGCACCTCGAGCGCCCGCACCGCGTCCGCGTACACGTGCCGGTAGTAGTAGCGCTCGGGCGAGCCGACGCCCTGGGTCATCCAGCCCGCGACGTGCCCGGAGGGGCGCACGACGCCGTCGGTGGACTCGCCGTTCTGCGCGCGGCAGTCGAGCGACAGGACCGCGATCCCCTGGGCCGCGAGCGTGTAGAGCTCGAGCGGTCGGGCCGCCCGGCCCGAGTAGCCGTGGTAGGAGGCGACGGCCGGGAACGGTCCCGGCCCGTCGGGCCGCACGTACCAGGCGGTGAGCCTCCCGCCCTCGAAGCCGTCGAACGTGACCCTCGCGCTGCGGACACCCGCGAGCTCGAGCGCGTACGGCTCGACCGCGACCTCCAGCGGCTGCGCGAGCGCCGCCGCGAGCGTGCGCGTCCAGAACTCCTCGAGGTCGTCCGGCGCGTACGGCTCCGGCGCGTACGCCTCGAGCTCGCGGACCGTCATGTCGATGCTCGCCATCCCCGCTCCTTCGTCCGGTCGCCGACGCTACCGGCTCACGAGCGCGCGGCCCGGGTCGAGCGGCGCGCCTCCGACTCGGTCGCCTGCTCGCGGATCGCCCGCAGGAACGCCTCGGCCTCGGCGCGCTCGCGCGTGCGCCGCATCGGCGGGAGCGCGCGCACGAGGTCCCACCGGTAGGACGCGGTCGCGAGCCTCGAGTCGAGCACTGCGACGACTCCGCGGTCCTCGGCCGTGCGCACGAGCCGGCCGGCGCCCTGGGCGAGCAGGCTCGCAGCCCGCGGCAGGTCGACGGTCCGGAACGCCTCGGCCCCCGCACGGTCGCGACGGGCGGCGGCGAGCGGGTCGTCGGGACGGGCGAACGGCAGCCGGTCGATCACGACGAGCGAGAGCGTCGCGCCGGGGACGTCCACGCCCTGCCAGAAGCCCATGGTCGCGAACAGGCACGCCTCGGGCTCCGCGGCGAACTCCTCGACGAGCGCGGCCTTCGAGCGCTCACCCTGGACGAGGATCGGGTGCTCGACGCGCACCGCGACGGCCGCCGCGGCGCGCTCCATCGCCGCCCGGCTCGTGAACAGCGCGAGCGCCCGACCGCCCGCAGCGGAGATGAGCGCGACGAGCTCGTCCGCGATCGCCGCCTCCGCCTCCGGCCGGCGGCGGTCCGGGAGGTGCGCTGCGCAGTAGAGCAGCGCGTGCGCCGCGTAGTCGAACGGGCTCCCCACGTCCACCACCGCGGTCGACGTGGGTTGCGCGCCGAGGCGTGCCGCGAGCCCCGGCGGCAGCGTCGCGCTCGTGAGGACCACGGGCCGCTGGGCGAACACCTGCTCGGCGAGCACGGGCGCGACGTCGATCGGGGCGAGCTCGAGCGCGGGACGGGGGCCGCCCTCGATCCACGCGACCTGCTCGTCCCCGAGCGCGACGACACGGGCGAGGTCCTCGCGCGCGTGGCCCACCGCGAGCGCCGCCCGGGTCGCCCGCTGCTGGATCTCGGCCCCGGCGCCTCCTGCGGGCGAGGCGTCCTGCCCGGTCCCCGCGGCCCGCAACAACTCGGCGGAGAGGCGCTCGAGCCGCCCGGTGAGCAGCTCGATGGCGGACGCGAGCTCCCCGCCGAACCCCGGGCGCAGGCGCTCGCCCGCGCGGGCCTCGAGCGCGTCGCCGAAACGCTCCGCCGCGGCGAGCACGTCGTCGGGAGCGCTGCTCGCGGCGGAGCGCGACCGGCCTCCCCCGAGCGCCGCACGCGCCGTCGCGACGATCGCACGCAGGCGTCCCGCGGTGATCGTGATCCCGAGGCTCGAGGTGAGCACGTCCTCGAGCTCGTGCGCCTCGTCGACGACGAGCGCGTCGTGCTCGGGCAGCACCGCGCCCCCGCTCGCGAGGTCCGCACCGAGCAGGTGGAGGTTGACGACGACGACGTCGGCCGACGCCGCACGCGCCCGGGCCGCCTCGGCGAAGCAGTCCGCGCCGGACGGGCAGCGGAACGCGCCCGGGCACTCCTCGGAGGTCACGCTGAACGACGACCAGACCCGCGGGTCCGGCTCGAGCTCGAGCTCGGCGCGGTCCCCCGTCGCCGTGCGCCTCGACCACTCGAGCACGGCCTCGGCCTGCTCGCCGAGCGGACCGCTCGCGCCGGGCCCTGCCGAGGAGCCGAGCTCGCCCTGGCTGCCCGCGGCCTCGGCCTCGCGCACGCGCTGCACGCACAGGTAGTTCGACCGGCCCTTCAGTACCGCGAAGGTGAAGCGGCGGGCGACGCCGCGCGCGACGAGCGGGAGGTCCTTTGACGCGAGCTGGTCCTGCAGCGCCTTCGTCGCGGTCGCGACGACGACTCGCTTGCCCGACAGGACGGCGGGGACGAGGTAGCCGAGCGACTTCCCGGTGCCCGTGCCCGCGCGCACCTGCACGTGCGTCCCCCCGGCGATCGCCCCGGCGACGGCCTCGGCCATCTCGCGCTGCCCGTCGCGCACCTCGCCGCCGTCCGGGAGAAGTGCGACGACCGCCGCGAGCGCGCCGGCGACGTCTCGGGAGGCCCCCACCCCGCTCATCGTACCGTGCGCACGAAATACACTGAAATGACGCTAGCCGCCGCCCGTGACGGTCCGGACGGGGTGCTCGTCCGCGGGCCGGTGCAGCCGGCGCGCGAGACGGCCGGCGAGCGCTTCGACCGTGTGGGCCCAGGTCCGCTCGCCCATCGCCCAGAGCCAGACCTCGCGGCGCGCGCCGTGCACGGCCGCGAGCAGCGCGTCCGGCGGCGGTGCGTCGCGCGCCATGCGGTCGGCCCACCGTTGCCCGAGCGCGGCGGCGAACCGGTCGGCGACGCGTGCCGGCCCAGCCGCGGGGTCGTCGCGCGCGATCGCCGCGAGCTCGGCGCGCAGCCCGGCCGGCTCCCCGTGCGCGGCCGCGACGAGCTCCTCGCGCGTCGCGGCGCCCGTCCGGGTTCGGTTCACCGTCCCCGCCACACCGGCGCGCGGTCCGTGCCCTCGTACGCGGCGAGATGCTCGGCGAAGTCCACGAACATCGGCCCCGCCGGGTCGAGCGTGCGGCGCAGGTGCGCGCTCGCGACGGACTTGTCGAGCCGGTCGAGCCGGTCGAGCGCCTCGGGGTGCTCGATCTCCCCCAGCTCGAGCGACGGCGCAGCGAGCGCGAGCGCCCGCGCGCCGGCCGGCGTCCGCACGATGACGCTCGACCAGCCGTCGGGGCTCCCGACGCTCCCGACCGAGATGTCGGCGCCGCGGCCGAGGAAGTCCGCGCACTCGTCGCAGCCCTTCAGGGCGGCGCCGTGGAACGCGGCCACCGGCTCGTCCACGACAACCGCGCGCTCGACGTCCTCCACCACGAGCCGGCCGCGCACCACGTCGACCTTCGCGACGCGCGCGAGGTCGAGCCCGCGCTCGTCGCGCAACGCGTCGAGCATGAGGCGCCGGTAGTCGAAGCTCTTCGTGCACAGCAGCGCGACCGTGAGCACGACCGCGTCCACGCGAGAGCTTCCCCGGTGCCACGCGCGCCGCTGGAGCGCCCGGATCCCCTGGATCTCGCAGGGAGTCCCGACGACCGCGATGCGGGCGTCGGAGGCGAGGCCGACGCGGTCGAGGTCGAGCGCGGCGAGCGCCATCGTCTGGTTGTAGAAGCTCCCGGCGGACTTGAGGATCTCCTGGCGGGTCGTCGCGACGTGCGGCACGCCGCGCCACGGGGTCGCGGGATCCGCGCGCGCCACGAGCGCGCCGTCGATCTCCCCGGCGTCGAGGGACGCGAGCAGGACGGCCGACACGACACCGCCGTCCTGGGCGCCGGGCGCCCGGTGCGCGACACCCGAGCGGACCTTCGCCGCGTGGGTCGCGACGACCGCGCCGAGCCCCGGGGCGGGGTCCTCGCCCACGACGCGCCAGCCGAGCTCCTCCTCCGGGCTCGGCGCGTGCCACGTGGTCTCGTAGGCGAGGCCGCCCCTCGGGCAGAAGTCCCAGCAGAGCGAGCAGCCGGTGCACATCTTCACGAGCTTCGGCAGGTCGTCCGGGCCGACACCGATCGAGTCCGTGGGGCACGCGGCGACACACGCGCCACAGCGGACGCAGCGGTCGGCGTCGACGACCGCGGCCGCGAGCTCGAAGAACCAGACCTTCCCGGGCGCCTCGGCGATCCCGTTCATCTCGGCGCGCAGCCGGAACGGCGGGAGCGGCCCGCGCGCGGCCACCTCGAGCACGCCGGGCAGGCGCTCGTCGAGGTCGGTCACGACGTGGCCTCGCCGCCCGCCGTGGCGGCCCCGGCGAGCGTCGCGGCGAGCGAGGCGGGATCCGCACGCCGCACGAAGCCGTGGAGCGGCTCGCCCGGCCGGCGCTCGCCGACGTAGCGGGTGACGAGGCGCACGAGCGCGTCCGGCACGTCGGCGACCGGCACCGCGCCGGCGACCCACTGAGCGAAGGCCGCGTCGAGCCCGAGGCTGCCTCCGAGCCCGATGTCGACCGCCTCGACGATGCCGTCTCCGACGTGCGCGGTGTCGCCACGGAACGCGACGTCCGCGACCTGGGGCTGGGCGCACGAGGCCGAGCAGCCCGAGAAGTGCATGCGCACCGCTGCGTCCGGCAGGTCGGCGCCCGCGGCGCCGCCGAGCGCGCCCGCGAAGCGCTCGTCCAGCTCGCGCGCCCAGGCCGCCGCGCGCAGCTTCGTCTCGACGATCGCGAACCTGCAGAACTCCGTGCCCGTGCAGGCGACCGTGCCGCGTGCGAACGGCCCGGGGAACGGGGAGTGGCGCGTGAGCACCTCGGTCGCGAGGAGGTCCTCGAGGTCGCGCGCCCGCACGCCCGTGATCACGAGGTTCTGGTCCGTCGTGAGGCGGACGGTGCCGTCGCCGTGGCGAGCGGCGAGCCGGCCGACCTCGGCGAGGTCCGCGCCCGACATCCGGCCGACCGTGACCGAGCAGCCCACGTAGTGGCGCACCTCGCCGTCGTGCGACGCCCGCTGGCGATGGACGCCCACGTGGTCGCCCCGGTGGCGGCGCGTGAGCGCCTCGCCGGCCGGCCGCAGCGCGAACGCGGCGCGCGCCGCGAGCTCGTCGCGGAAGCCGTCGGGGCCGAGCTCCTGCACGAGGTAGCGCATCCGGCTCACCCCCCGGTTCTCCCGGTTGCCGAGCTCGCCGAAGAGCTGCGCGATCGCTCGCGTGCACTCGACGGCCTCGTCGCGGGCGACGAAGACGTCGACGTCGCTCGCCATGCGCGCGCCGTCGGAGAGCCCCCCGCCGACGAGGAGGTTGAAGCCGAGCGTGCCGTCCGCGAGACGCGCCGGCCACAGCCCGATGTCGTTGATCTCCGCCCGCGCGCAGTCGTCGACGCAGCCGGTGACGCTGATCTTGAACTTGCGCGGCAGGTTCGCGTACTCGCGGTTCCCCGTGAAGTAGGCGGCGACGGCGGCCGCGACCGGGGACGCGTCGAACGCCTCGTCCGCGTCGACCCCGGCGACGGGGCAGCACGTGACGTTGCGCGCCGAGTCGCCGCACGCCTGGATCGTCGTGAGGCCGACCTCGTCGAGGCGGCGCCAGATCTCGGGGACGTCGCCGATCGCGAGCCAGTGGAGCTGGAGCGTCTGGCGCGTCGTGATGTCGCAGTACCGGTCGCCCCAGACCGGGTGGGGCTCGGGGCCGCGCGCGTGCTCCTCGACGATCTCGCCGAGGCGGACGACCTGGTCGGCGCCGAGCACGCCCCCGGGAACCTTCACGCGCATCATGAACGCGTCGCCACCCTGACGTTGCGGGTACAGGCCCACCCACTTGAGGCGCTCGACCTCGCCGGGCACCTTCGCGATCGCCTCGTGGCCACGCGCCGCGTAGACGTCGCGGACCGCGTCCGCGACGTCGAGTGGGTGGCGTGCGAGCTTCCACAGCTCGTTCTGGTTGAGCTCCGTCCCGTGGCGGAACGGTCGCAGGAACTCCACGTCGTCGCTCGGTCCTCAGGTCGTCGGCAGCTCGTGCGGGGCTCGCGCGGGCCCTAGAGGTGCAGCCCGCACTCGGTCTTGTCGCTGTCCGGCCAGCGGCCGGCCCGCGGGTCCTCGCCGGCCGCGACCGGGCGCGTCGTCGGCGCGCAGCCGATCGACGCGTAGCCCACGTAGGTGAGCGGGTGCCGCGGGAGGTCGTGCTCGGCGACGTAGCGGTCGACGTCCTCCTCGGTCCAGGTCACGATCGGGTTGACCTTCACGATCCCCTTCGCGGCGTCCCATCCCACGACCGGCGCGTCCGAGCGCTCGGGCGTGTCGGCGCGCTTCAGGCCGGTGACCCACGCCTCGCTCTCGGCGAGGGCCGCCGCGAGGGGCTCGACCTTGCGCACCTGGCAGCAGCCCGGAGCGCCGCACGGCGTCACGTCGAGCGGGACCGCGGGGTGCCGGACGTCGAGCGCGAGGTCGTAGCGGCGCTGGACGCGCCGGAGGTACGCGAGCGTCTCGGGGAAGTGGAAGCCCGTGTCGAGGAACACGACGCGGATGCGCGGGTCCACCCGCACCGCGAGGTCGACGAGCACGCAGTCCTGGAACGACGACGCGAGCGCGAGCCGGTCGCCGAAGCGCCCCGCGGCCCACGCGAGCACCTCGCCGGCGGGCGCACCGTCGAGCGCGCGGTCGGCCTCCGCGATCTCGTCCGCGAGCGCGGGCGGCGGTGCGTCGGGCGCCGATGCGCCCTCGTGCGCGCCCTGCTTCGTCGTTCCCACAGTCGATCCTCCCGGGTCGCCGACACTATACCCGACTCCAATGGTCAGGAATTTATCCCGACCAAAATGATCAGGTTTTGGTCGGCCGGGCCGTAGGATGTCCGCGGCATGCCGCTCGCCTCCCCTTCCTATCCGATCGCGCTTCTGCTCGACGGGCGCCCGTGCCTCGTCGTCGGGGGCGGCCCGGTCGCGCGCCGCAAGATCGACGGGCTCCTCGCGGCGGGCGCCCGGGTCACGGTCGTCGCGCCGCACGTGATCGACGAGATCGCCGACCTCGACGTCCGCGTCGAGCGCCGCGGGTACCGGGCGGGCGAGGCCGCCTCGTACTTCCTCGTCGTGACCGCGACCGGCCGGCCGGGGGTGGACCGCCGCGTCTTCTCGGACGCGGATGCGTCGGGCGTCCTCGTGAACGCGGCGGACGACCTCCCCGGCTGCTCGTTCATCCTGCCGGCCGTCGTGCGCCGCGGGCCCGTGTCGGTCGCGGTGTCGAGCGACGGCACGAGCCCCGCGCTCGCGACCTGGCTGCGGGACCGTGTCGCGGCGCTCGTCGGACCGGAGGTCGCACACCTCGCCGAGCTGCTCGGCGAGGCGCGCGCCGCGCTCCGCTCGGGCGGTGGATCGTGCGAGGGGCGCCCGTGGCGCGAGCTGCTCGACGGGCGGCTCGCGGCGCTCGTCTCGGAGGGCGACCTCGGCGAGGCGCGCGCCGAGGTCGCCCGCTGGACCGCGCGGGAGCTCGCCCGCTCGGGCGGCGACACGGCTGCGGCGGGCGGGGCGGGCACGCCGCGTGCCGCCGCGCTCACCGGCCCCGGCGCGACGGGGGACTAACTTCGCCAGCGTGGCAGTCGACGGCATCGATCCGAAGCGCGTGCCGCTCCACGTCGGCTGCGTCATGGACGGCAACGGGCGCTGGGCGCGCGCGCGGGGGCTCCCGCGCACCGAGGGTCACGCCGCGGGCGAGCGAGCGATGCTCGACACGATCGACGGGGCGCTCGAGGCGGGCATCGGCTGGCTCTCGATGTACGCGTTCTCGACCGAGAACTGGCGCCGGCCGGCGGACGAGGTCCGCTACCTCATGCACTTCAACGAGGGGATCCTCACGCGCAACCGCGACGACCTGAACGCGAAGGGCGTGCGCGTGCGGTTCGCGGGGCGCCGCGACTGGCGGGTGCCGAAGCGGCTCGTCAAGCACATGGACGACGCTGTCGGGCTCACCGAGCGCAACCGGCGCATGACGCTCACGATCTGCTTCAACTACGGCGGCCGGGCCGAGATCGTCGACGCGGTGCGCGCGCTCGTGGACGACGGCGTCCCCGCCGCGAAGATCGACGAGCGCGCGATCCGGAGCCGCCTGTACTTCCCGGACATGCCCGACCCCGACCTCGTCGTGCGGACCTCGAGCGAGTACCGCATCTCGAACTTCCTGCTCTGGGAGCTCGCGTACTCCGAGCTCGTGTTCACCGACGTGCTGTGGCCCGACTTCCGCCGCGAGCACCTCTTCGAGGCGGTACGGGAGTTCCAGCGGCGCGACCGCCGCTACGGGCGGGTGGACGGATGAGCGCGACCGGCGGCCAGGGGCCCGAGCCGGGCGGCGCGGCCGGGACGGGCGGCGGCTCGTGGCTCTGGGCCCACGCCGGGCGCCTGGCCGGGATCGCGCTCGCCGTGGTCGCGTTCGCCGCGATGGTCTTCCTCGCCGCGATCGGCTTCCGGCCGGCGCTGTTCCTCGTCGTGCTGCTCGTGACCGGCGTCGCGGTCATCGCGGTCGGCGGCCGCATCCGCGGGAGCTGAGGTCGGTGCCGACCTACCGGGACGAGGGCGTCGTGCTCCGCACGATCCGCCTCGGCGAGGCGGACCGGATCGTCACGATCGCGACGCCCGAGCACGGCAAGGTCCGCGCGGTCGCAAAGGGCGTCCGGAGGACCACGAGCCGCATCGGCGCCCGCGTCGAGCCGCTCACGCACGTCACGATGGTCTGCTGGAAAGGGCGCGAGCTCGACGTCGTCACCCAGGTCGAGGTCCTCGACACGTTCCGGTCGCTGCGCGAGGACCTCGACCGCATGGGGCCCGCGCTCACGATGCTCGAGATCGTCGACCAGGTCGCGGTCGAGCAGCACCCGATGCGCGAGCTGTTCACGATGCTCGTCGGCGCGCTCTCCACGCTCGCGACGAGCGACTCGCCGCTCGTGCTCGCCGCGTTCTGCTGGCGGCTGCTCACGATCGAGGGCGTCGCCCCGGTCGTCGACTCCTGCGTGCGATGCGGCGGGAGCGGACCGCTCGTCGCGTTCGACGCCGGCGAGGGCGGCTTCGCCTGCGGCGGGTGCCGGCGCGGCCAGTCGGTGTCGCCGGCCACCGTCGACCTCGTCCGGCGCATCGTCGGCGGGGACCTGCGGCGCGTGCTCGGCGAGGGCGTCCACGAGAGCGACGCGGACGTCGAGCACCTCGCGCTTCGCGCGGTCGAGCGGCTGATCGACCGCCGGCTGCGCACGACCCGCCACGCGATCGACGCGGGCGAGCGCAGGGCGGCGCCCGCCTGACGACCGGCGCGCGCCCGAGCGGGCCAGGGTAGAGGGCCACCTCGCCGGGGCTATCCTTCGCCCATGCCCGACGAGCACGACCCCGCTCCTGCCGGCCCCCCGACCGGCACCGCGCTCTTCGACGCGGTCGTCAACCTCTGCAAGCGGCGCGGCTTCGTGTTCCCGTCGGCCGAGATCTACGGCGGCATCCGCTCGACCTACGACTACGGCCCACTCGGTGCGCTCATGCTGCGCAACGTGAAGGAGGCCTGGTGGCGGGCCATGGTCCAGGAGCGCGACGACGTGCTCCCGCTCGACGCCGCGATCCTCACGAACCCGAAGGTCTGGGAGGCGTCCGGCCACCTCGCGACGTTCACCGACCCGCTCGTCGACTGCCGGAGCTGCCACGAGCGCTCGCGCGCGGATCACCTCGAGCCCGACGCGAGCGGCGCGCTCGTCTGCCCGAACTGCGGGTCGACCGACCTCACCGAGGCGCGCCCGTTCAACTTGATGTTCAAGACCTTCGTCGGCCCCGTCGAGGACGAGGCGTCGGTCGCGTACCTGCGCCCGGAGACCGCGCAGGGCATGTTCGTGAACTTCGCGAACGTGCAGACCTCGATGCGCCGCAAGCCGCCCTTCGGCATCGCGCAGGTCGGCCGGAGCTTCCGCAACGAGATCACCCCCGGCAACTTCGTCTTCCGCACCCGGGAGTTCGAGCAGATGGAGATGGAGTACTTCGTGCCGCCGGCGGAGAGCGCCCGCTGGCTCGAGTACTGGTGCACCGAGCGCCTCGGCTGGTACCGGCGCTACGGGATCCCCGAGGACCGGCTCCGCCTCCGGCCGCACGACACCGAGGAGCTCTCCCACTACTCCTCCGCGACGTCCGACGTCGAGTTCGCGTTCCCGTGGGGATGGGGCGAGCTCGAGGGCATCGCGAACCGGACCGACTTCGACCTGAAGGCGCACTCGGAGCACTCCGGCGTCCGGCTCGAGTACTTCGACCAGTCGACCGGCGAGCGGTACGTGCCGCACGTCATCGAGCCCGCGGCCGGGGCGACGCGCACGATGATGGCGTTCCTGCTCGCCGCGTACGACGAGGACGAGGTCGGCGGCGAGCGGCGCGTCGTGCTGCGCCTCCACCCGCGGCTCGCGCCCTACCAGGTCGCGGTCCTGCCACTGTCGCGCAAGGAGGAGCTCGCGCCGCTCACGGCCGAGGTCCTCGCCGCGTGCCGGACGCGCTTCGTCTGCGAGCGGGACGAGACCCAGTCGATCGGCCGCCGCTACCGGCGCCAGGACGAGATCGGCACGCCGCTGTGCGTCACGGTCGACTTCGAGAGCGTGACGGACCGCGCGGTCACGGTCCGCGACCGCGACACGACCGCGCAGGAGCGCGTGCCGGTCGACGCGCTGCTCGGCTACCTGTCGGAGCGCATCGGCGCCTGAGCGGCGGCGGGCGCGCGCGTCCGCCACGCGCGCCGCCAGCCGGCGCGGCGCCGATCGGCGCTACGGTCCCACCCGATGGCCATCCCCGACGAGGACGTCGCCCGGGTCCGCTCAGCGACGGACATGGTCGCGCTGGTCGGCGAGCACACCGCGCTGAAGCGCGTCGGGCGCCGCTTCGTCGGGCTCTGCCCCTTCCACTCGGAGAAGTCCGGCTCGTTCAGCGTCAACGCCGAGGAGGGTCTCTACTACTGCTTCGGGTGCCAGGCGTCGGGGGACGCGATCAGCTTCGTGCGCGCCGCCGAGGGCTGCGACTTCGTCGAGGCCGTCGAGCGCCTCGCGGCGCGCGCCGGCATCACGATCCGCAACGAGGACGACCCGCACGCCGGCGCCGAGCACGGCCGCCGCAAGCAGCTCTACGACGCGATGCGCGCGGCGGCGGACTTCTACCACGAGCGCCTCCTCACGGGGCGCGACGCCGGGCCGGCGCGCCAGTACCTGCGGTCCCGCGGCTACGACGGCGACGTCGTGCGCCAGTTCCGCCTGGGTTACGCGCCGAACGGCTACGACGAGCTCACCCGCAGCGTGCGCCTGCCGACCTCGGTCCTCGCCGAGGCCGGCCTCGCGTGGGAGGGACACGGGCGGGCCCGCGACGCGTTCCGCGAGCGCGTGATCTTCCCGATCTTCGACCCGGGAGGGCGAGCGATCGCGCTCGGCGGCCGCGTGCTCCCCGCCGAGCTCCGCAGCGGCGAGCGCGACCCCGGGCCGAAGTACCGGAACTCGTCCGAGTCGCCGATCTACCAGAAGCGCCGGACGCTCTACGGGCTCAACTGGGCGAAGGGCGACGTCGCCCGCTCCGGCGAGGTGGTCGTCTGCGAGGGGTACACCGACGTCGTCGGGTTCTTCCGCGCCGGCGTGCCGCGCGCGGTCGCGACGTGCGGCACCGCGCTCACCGAGGACCACTTCCGGCTCCTCGCGAACTTCGCGCGGCGCATCGTCCTCGCGTTCGACTCGGACAGCGCCGGGCAGAGCGCGGCGGCCCGCCTGTACGAGTGGGAGCGCCGGCACTCGGTCGAGCTCGCGGTCGCGACGCTGCCGGCCGGGAGCGACCCGGCCGAGCTCGCGGGGAGCGACCCGGCGGCGCTCGCGGCGGCCGTCGCGGCGGCCCGGCCCTACCTCGCGTTCCAGGTCGAGCGCTCGCTCGCGGGCGCAGACCTCTCGAGCCCCGAAGGCCGGTCGCGCGCGGCGGAGGCCGCGCTCGCCGCGGTCGCCGAGCACCCGAACGACCTCGTGCGCGACGAGTACCTCGGGGAGGTCGCCTACCGCACGCGCATCGACACCGAACGCCTCCGGCCGCTGCTCGACGCGCGCCGGCGGGAGGTCCTGTCGGGGGCGACGGCGGGCACGGCACGTGCGCCCGGGCGCGCGCGCGGCGGCGCGACCGTCCGCCCGGCGGCCGGCCGGCCCGGCAGCGCCCCGAGCCGGCCCGGCACGCCAGAGC
>Ga0307374_10003368_pt1 | contig 27362 bp, 28 predicted proteins | sample OX3MG_FD_202532 | JGI IMG/M metagenome (GOLD analysis project Ga0307374, IMG submission 202532) | Soil microbial communities from Risofladan, Vaasa, Finland - OX-3 | ecosystem: Environmental > Terrestrial > Soil > Coastal area > Acid sulfate soil | place: Finland: Risofladan, Vaasa | collected...
TGTGGTACCCGGATTGGGCGGGCAGCCCTCCAAACAGGTGCCCGAGTCGCGTGCGGGCGACCTTCAAAAAGCGGCGGTCGGATGGGATCCCCATGACCGCCTGCGCCACGCACAAGCTCACGAGCTCCGGGTCGGTGACCTCACGACGCGCATTTGCCGCGGGCGCGCGGCAGGAGATCGTCGGCTGTGCAATAAACGACCGTGCAGAGAGTGTCGAGGTCGGCGTCCATCGTGGCCTCCTGGTCGACGGTGTGGTTAGCACCGCCGACTTCGGCCTCTCTGTAGAAAACCCCTTCGCCACAGCGATCGCCGTGGAATCAATCATCTAGCCGGCCGCTGGGGTCCTCGGGCTTGGGATGTTGGTGCCGTCGATCGAGGAGGGGCAAGGTGATTTTTTGTTGGGGTGGACTGGGCTGAGTCCCACCACGACGTGTTCGTGGTCGACGAGGACGGCACACGTCTGACCGGTGGTCGACTGCCCGAGGGGGTGGAGGGCGTCGCCCGTTTTCACGATTTGGTCGGCGGCCATGTTGAGGAGCCCTCAGAAGTGGTGGTGGGGATCGAGACCGACCGGGGCCTGTTTGTGACTGCGCTGGTCGCGGCCGGCTACCGGGTGTTCGCGGTGAACCCGCTCTCGACATCGCGCTACCGGGACCGTCATTCGGTCTCGGGTGCGAAGTCCGACCCCGGGGACGCCAAGGTGCTGGCCGACATGGTGCTTTACCGACCGTCACAACCACCGGCCGGTCGCGAGCGACACAAAGACGGTCCAGGCGGTCAAGATCTTGGCCCGAGCCCATCAGACGATGAACTGGTCGAGACACCGCCAGACCAACCTGTTGCGCTCCAGCCTGCGGGAGTCCTCTCCAGCAGCCCTGGTCGCGTTCGACGACCTGGCAAGCGCTGATGCCCTCGAGGTGCTCCGGATTGCACCCACCCCGACACTTGGGGCAGCACTATCGCGCTCCAAGATCGCCGCTGCGTTGCGCCGTGGTGGCCGCCAACGGCGGGTCGATCAGCGGGCCCAACAGATCCAGGCGGCGCTGCGCTCGCCCCAGCTGCACACCTCGGCGTTGGTGGTGCGTGCGATGGGAGCCTTGGTCTACGCCACGGTGGCGGTCATCGCCACCATGAACACCCAGATCGCCGAGCTGGCGAAGGAGCTCGAAGCGGGTTTTTGATCAGCACCCGGACGCCAACGTGGTCCGTTGCCTGCCAGGACTGGGGACCATCCTCGGCGCCCGGGTGCTCGGCGAGCTCGGCGACGAGCCAAACCGCTATGCCACGGCCACGTCTCGCAAGAACTACGCCGGAACGTCGCCGATCACCCGAGCCTCGGGCGCGAAGAAGGCGGTGCTCGCCCGCCACGTCCGCAACCGACGCCTCGCCGATGCCATCTACCTGTGGGCGTTCGCCGCGCTGACCGCCTCGCCCGGCGCCCGAGCGTTTTACGATCACCACAGAGCGGCCGGCGACAGCCATCACGCCGCCCTACGAGTCCTCGGCCACCGTCTGGTCGGCGTCTTGCACGGCTGCCTTGTCCACCACAGCCTCTACGACGAGAACATCGCCTGGGGACACCGATCCGACAGCACACTCACCGCCGCCGCTTGACAAGTTACGGCCGTGGGATGTCTAGATGCCGCCGTTCAGCGTCTCCGCGTCTATCACGGCCTCGACACTGCGAATGCGCCAGGACGGTCGGTAGTTGCGCAGCAGCTGGATCTCCTGCTGGGCAAGTCGGCGCGCGCCCGCGGCGTTGGCAGCCCACAGCTCCAGCTCATGTACGTCGTTGCGCTCGAAATGGTCTTCGAATGCCTCCCACTGGGCGAAGGACACCCGGTAGCGCTTCGTGCCGGGCGCCTTGGGAGTGAGCGGGCGCAACAGGCCCAGCGACCACACCGAGTTCTCCCCGCTCAGGCGCGTCTGTTCGCGCCGCTCGGTTAGCGCCTGCTCGGCGGCGCGGCGCGCGTGATCGAGATCGGGTGCGTGGAGGACGAGGCGACCCGCGATCAGCGCCCGGGACGAGCCCCGGTCACGCCGCAAGAACGTGACCTCCCAGGCTGGTGCGGACGCCGTGGTCATCGGGCCGTCCCTACCGCTCGGTTGATGGCGAGGCGATGGCGTCGGGGCGGCGATTACGTGGCTTCGGACTTTGCGATCGCGACGCCCAGGATGCGCTGGTCGGCGGCGGGCCGGTCCCCGCGGCTGGTGGGCGTGCCCTCAATCGCGTCGACGACATCCATCCCGGAGATCACCTCGCCGAAGCCGGTGTGGGCGCCGTCGAGGTGCGGTGTCGCCGGGGCCGTGACGACGAAGAACTGGCTGCCGTTGGTGTTTGGACCGGCGTTGGCCATCGCGAGCACGCCCCGGACCAGCTTGCGCTCATTGAACTCGTCCTGGAACTGGTAGCCCGGACCGCCGCGGCCGTCGCCGCGCGGACAGCCGCCCTGGATCATGAACCCGCGTATCACGCGATGAAAAATGGTCCCGTCGTAGAAGCCGGCCTCGGCCAGCCCGACGAAGTTGCCCACCGTCTGGGGAGCGAGGTCGGGCCAGAGCTCGATCTCGACGACGCCGGCGTCGGTTTCGATCGAGGCGACGTAGTTCGCGGACGTATCCGCGGGGGGCGGTAGGTTAGGCAAGGGATCGACTCCTCATCGATGGCAGCAGTTGGTCGAGCAAAGACTAGTACCTCGCATCCTGTCTGCGGGCGAAAACCGCATCGATGCAGGGCACTCGGGCTCGGTCGCCCGGCAGCCGTTCAGGACCCCGCCGCCGGGAGGCTCGCCCGGAAGGCCGCCGCCAGCCGTTCGGCCAGCGCGATGACAGCGAGGTGGGTGTTGGCCGACGGGACGCGCGGGATCACCGATGCGTCGAAGCACGAGATGCCCGAGAGCCCGAGGACGCGACCGGCCGCGTCGGTGACGGCCGTGGCGTCGTCGGGCCGCCCCATGCGGAGCGATCCGACCACGTGGTGGAAGGTCTCGACGGTCCGCAACGCGTGGTCTGGATCGTCCTGGTTGGGCCACGGCGTCATCACATCCGCCAGCGGCCGGGTGCGGGCAATGCGCATCAGTTCCGCCCCCCCGACGATCGACAGCGCCCGGTCACCGGCGTCCTCAAGCCACCCCATTTTCAGCACCGGCTGTAGGCGTGGATCCCGCCCCTGCAGTCGGACCGAGCCGGTCCTCCCACGAGAATCCGCGACCTGCAGATTGAACTCGGTGAAGCGGTGCCCGGCGGTGTCCTGGCCGACGTACGGCATGACCTGGAACAGTCGTGGATCCCCATCAACATCTGCGTAGGCGGTCAGGAGCACCTGGATCCATGGGTGTGGCCACCTTGGGATGGGCGTATCGATCCAAAATCGGTACGAGATCTTGGGATGGTCCTGCATGCCGCGGCCGACGCCGGCGAGTTCGTGGATGACCGGGATGCCGTGCGGGGCGAGCGCGGAGGCTGGTCCCACCCCGGAGCGCAAGAGCAATGCGGGGCTCGCATAGGTGCCCAGGCACACGATCACGTGGTCGGCGTCGATCGCGACATGCTGCCCGTCCGGGCCGACCGCCTCGACCGCAACGGCCGTCTGCTGCTCGAGCCGGATGCGGTCGCACACGAGCCCGGTCACGAGGGTGAGGTTCGGGCGCGTGAGCGCCGGATCCAGATAGTGGTCGGCCGGTGTCTGGCGCCTGCCGTCGAGCATGTTGAACGGCGTCGGGCCGACGCCGTTCGCGTCAGGCGCATTGTGGTCGTCGGTCCAGGCGTGGCCTGCGCGGATGGCGGCTTCGGCGAATCGCTCGAAGATCGGGTACCAATCCTCGCGCGGGTAACGGCTGATCGGGATCGGTCCGTCGGAGCCGTGGTAGTCCCGTTGGCCGAACTGCAGGTCGCGCTCAATCGCGCAGAACCACGGAAGCCACGACTGCCAGTCGTAGCCGTCCACGTAGTCGGTCCACTCGTCGTAATGTTCCGGCAGCCCGCGCAGCGCAATGGTCGCGTTGGTGACCGACGAGCCGCCGACGACCTTTCCGCGGGGAACGTGGACGAGTCGGGGCGACGCGCCGGCCTGGGCGAAGTAGTCCCAGTCGTGGCTCTCCTTGATGATCCGAAACGCGTGCGCGAGCTCGCTCGGCCAGGTTCCCGGCGTGTAGTGCGGTCCGGCCTCGAGCAGCACGACCTCGGTGCCGGGGTCTTCGCTCAGGCGGGCGGCGGCGACACATCCCGCCGTTCCCGCCCCACAGATCACGACCCGCATTCGTCGCCTCCGTCGGTGTTGTCGGTCTAACCGGCGGCCAGGCGTCCGCCGTCGACCACAAGCACGTGGCCGGTGATGAAGCTGGCGGCATCCGTGAGCAGGAACACAATCGGCTCGGCCGCCTCCTGGCAATCGCCGACGCGGCCGATCGGCGCCTTCGCGACCAGGCGCTCGGCCAGCGCGGGGTTGGCCGTCAGCAGCCCGTCGACCATCTCGGAACGGATCGTGCCTGGTGCGATGGAGTTCACCAAGACGCCGCTCGGCCCGAGCTCGACGGCCAGCGTCCGCGTCAGCGCATCCATCGCTGCCTTGGAGGCGTTGTACGGCCCGATGTTCGGCAACCCGGTCAGGCCGGCGATCGATCCGAGGTTCACGATGCGCCCACCGCCCTGCTCGATCATGACGCGTCCGACGGCGCGGGCGAAGACCGCGGCACCGAGCAGATTCACGCGCAGCACGTCGTCCCACTCGTGTAGCGGCGTCTCAACGATCGGGCCGTAGTACGGGTTGATACCGGCGTTGTTGACCAGGCCCCAGACACGGGATCCGATCTCCTCAGCAGCCTCGAGTGCCCGCTCGGCGGTCTCGGTGTCGGACACGTCGCCGTCCACGATCCTGATCGTGGTGGGCAGCTCGTCGGCAAGCGACTCAAGGGCGGATTTGGACCGGGCGACAAGCACCAAGTTCGCGCCCTGCCGGGCGGCGGTCCGTGCGACGGCGGCGCCGATCCCGCGGGAGGCACCGGTGACAATGATCGTGCGATCGTCGAGGCGGTACGGATTGTCCAGCACCCCGCAAGTCTACCGGTCCGGTCGCGGTAAACTCCTCCCGTCAACGACCGCGATAGGTCCGAGAGGATTCCAGCCCAGGGGGGCACAACACGATGGCGCTGAGTTATGAATTTACGGAGGAGCAGAACGACCTTCGCGAGATGGTTCGCGAGTTCGCGAACGCCGAGATTCTTCCCCTCGTTGAAGAGGCCGAGCGAAACGAGAAGTTCCCCGTCGACCTCCTTCCGAAGTTGGGCGAACTGGGTCTTTTGGGAATCGTGTTCCCGGAGGAGTACGGCGGCATCGGCGCCGACAAGATCACCGAGTGCATCTTCGTGGAGGAGATGGCCAAGGTGTGCGCCGGCATCACCGCGTCGGTGAATGCCCACGCCGACCTCGCGGCGTTTCCCATCTACAAGTTCGGCACCGACGCTCAACGTGAGGCCTACCTGCCTCGGGCGATCGCCGGAGAGATCATCGGCGCGTACGCGATCACCGAGCCGAACACCGGATCCGACGCCGCAGGGCTCGCGACCCGCGCGGACAAGAAGGGCGGCGGCTACGTCATCAACGGCCGGAAGAACTTCATCACCAACGTCACCATCTGCGACTTCTGCCTGGTCGCGGCGTACACGGACAAGAGCAAGCGCGGCGACGGCATCAGCGTGTTCATCGTCGACCGCACCACCCCTGGTTTCGAGGTCACGCGCAAGCTCGAGAAGATGGGCCACCGCTCGTCCGACACGGCCGAGCTTGTGTTCGAGGACTGTGAGGTCCCCGAAGAGGCTCTGCTGGGAGGCAAGGAAGGCGCCTTCGGCGCGTTGATGGAGGCGCTGATTACTGGCCGGGTGTCCCACGGCGTCAAATCGGCGGCGATCGCCGAGGCGGCGTTCGAGGCGGCGCTGAAGTACTCCACCGAGCGCGAGGCCTTCGGTCGTTCGCTGTCAAAATTCCAGGCGATCCGCTTCAAGCTCGCCGACATGGCGACCCGGATCGAGGCCGCGAAGAGCCTTGCCTACAAGGCGGCCTGGCTCTACGCGAGCGGCAAGCCGTGCGTCAAAGAGGCCTCGATGGCCAAGTATTTCTCCGCCGAGGTTGCCGACTACGTGTGCCGCGAGGCGGTGCAGATCCACGGCGGGTACGGCTACATCGTCGAGTACCCGGTTGAGCGGTACTACCGCGATGCCAAGCTGGCATCGATCACCGAAGGCACCAGCGAGATCCAGCAGCTGATCATCAGTCGCGAGCTCGGAATCTGAGGAGCCGACCGTGGGGGGTCCCGTCCGGGGCCCCGCCGGAGGGCGCCTAGGAGCGAGGGCGGGCAACGGTGAACACCGGCGACGCGCGCGTCGAGGCCTACATCGAAGCGGCTGCTGCAAGTCGCCGTCCGGCGCTGGCGACGATTCGCGAGCTGTGTCGTACGCACCTGACGGGATTCACCGAACCCCTGCGCTATGGCATGCCGGGCTACGTCCGCGACGATGTCGTCGAGGTCGGATTCGCGTCCCAGAAGCAGTACATCTCGCTGTACATCCTCCGAACGGACGTCCTGGATACCCACCGGGCGATGCTCGCCGGGCTCAGTCTGGGCAAGGGATTCGTGCGGTATCGGCGCCCGGAGCAGCTCGATGTGTCGGTGGTGCGGGACATGCTCGCGTTGACGGCGAGCTCGAGGGGTCCAGTCTGCTAGCGCGGCTGGCGGATTCGGGGCCGCGGGGTGGACGACGCCGGCGGGCACGCGCGGTGCCCGCCGGCGTCGTGCACTCGATCAGGTGTCGGCCGAGCGACGCCGGACGAGCATCTTCCACTTACCCTTCTGGACGATCTTGTCGTCCTGATTGAGCACTTCACACTCATAGACCACGAAGCCCTGTGCAGCGTTCTTGGGGTGTTCGGCCTTCTCGCCGATCGTCCGCTTGACGCGGATCGTGTCGCCGAAGAACACCGCCCCCCGGAACTGCCAATCCTCGAGGCCCATGAACGCCGCAGTGGCGACCTTGGGCTCCATCTGGCCGACCTGCAGGCCGGTCGCGATGGATGCGACAAGCATGCCGTGGGCAACGCGCTGGCCGAACACCGACTGCTCGGCCGCGACCTTATCGGTGTGAAACCAGTTGAAGTCACCGGACAGGCCGCAGAAGTTCACGACGTCGGTTTCGGTGATCGTGCGACCTGCGGAGACCGCAACGTCCCCGGTGGTCAGGTCTTCCCACAGCAGGCGAGTTTCGGCCACGCTTCGGCTCCTTGGTTAGGTGTGAAGGGGAGTACTGCTTAGAGGTTCTCGACCCCGCGGCGGATCCGGTCCAGCCCCTCCTCGAGGACGTCGTCCGGGCAAGCGTACGTGAGACGGATGTGTCCCTCGCCCCGGTCACCGAAGGAGGTGCCTGCCACGACGCCGACCTGGAAGTTCTCGATCAGATAGTCGGCGAATTGCTGGGCGGTCATGCCCGTGCCGCGGATGTCGGGGAACACATAGAACGAGCCATCCGGCGTCGGGCACTCGATGCCGTCGATCGCGTTGAGCAACGCGACGGTCTTGTCGCGCTTGGCCTGCAGGCGGGCGGTCTGCATGAGTACGTGGTCCTGAGGACCCGTGATCGCCGCCAGAGCGGCGATCTGCACGAACGCCGGCACGTTGGTCACCGAGTTCTGCTGGAAGATGTCCATCGCGGTGATGAGCTCATTGTTGGCCACACACCAGCCGATCCGGAACCCGGTCATGATGTACGTCTTGCTGAACGTGTCGACCAGGATGGACTGGTCGGCCATGCCGGGAACGGCGGCGATCGTCTGGTGCACGGACGGCGCATAGACCATGTGGCTGAAGATTTCGTCGGTCAATACCACGACATTGTGCTCGAGACAGATCTCGGCGATCTCGTCGAGGTGGCCGACAGCCATGCCGTTCGGGCGCTGCGGCGAGTTGATGATCAGCATCTTGGTCTTCGGCGTGATCAGGCTGCGCAGACTGTCCAGATCGAAGTGGAAGTCCGGCTCGACCAGCGGTGCGTAGACCACCTTGCCGCCGGCGTATGTGATCCAGAACTCGTCCGGCGGGTAGCCGGGGTTCGGGAAGATGACCTCGTCGCCCTGGTCGACCATCGTCAGCAGGGACTGGGTCAATGCGTGCTTCGCGCCCATCGTGACGAGCACCTCATCACGCTCGGTCGGGCGACCGCGCTTGGTGGCCTCATCGGCGATGGCGTCACGCAACTCGGGAATACCCGGGCCCGGGACGTAGCGCACGTGTCCTTCGTGTACCGCTCGGGCTGCAGCCTCGTAGATGTGCGGCGCAGGGTAGAACTCGTCGCCCTGGAAGTCGCCCTTCTCGAAGTGAATGACCCGCTTGCCGGTCTCCCGCTCGAGGGCCTCCGCCTTACGCATGGACGCCCACTGCTTGGGCAACACGAAGTGCGAGGTGCGGCTCGAGAGATGGAGCCGTGATGTGCCTGCGGTCGCCATAAGGCGTATCTCCTTAATACTCGTCTAGTACGAAACAGAACGGAGTCTGAAGTCGCGGGCAGAAGCCTAGCGACTCGGTAATGGACCTCTGGAAACCAACTGCGATCCGTCGCGGGGGAGGGCGTCGGACGCCGCCCAGGCGGGTGCATGTCCGGCGCCCAGTCGCAGCGAAAGCCTGTGCGCCGCGGCGATGACGACGCGTGCAAGCTCCTCGATGCGGGCCGGGGTGACGCGGGTGACAGGTCCGCCGATGCCGATTGCGGCGACCACACGGCCTGAGCTGTCGCGAACGGGGGCCCCGATACATCTCAGGCCCTCGTCGAACTCCTCGTTGTCCACTGAATAGCCGCGCTCCCGGATTGCGGCGAGTTCGACTCTCAGTTGATCAACGTCGGTGATGGTGTTCGGGGTGAACACCTCCAACTCACGCGTCAACAGGATCTCATCGACGACGTCAGCGCTCGCGTAGGCGAGCAGGATCTTGCCCAAGTTGGTGGCGTGGGCGGGGTACCCCCGCCGCACGGCCGCCGGCAGGCGCAGCGCCCGTCGGGTTTCCACGCGCTCGATGTACACCGCCTGGCCGCCTTCGAGCACAGCCAAGTGGCCGGTTTCGCCGGTATCGCGGACCAGGCCCTCGAGGAAGGGCAGCGCCTCGTCCCACAGGTCGAGCCGCTGTGAAACAAGACCGCCGAGCTCGAAGAGGCGCCAGCCGAGCCGGTACTTGCCCGAATGCGGCGCCCGCTCAACGAACCCCAGATGCTCGAGGTTCACAAGGAAGCGATGGGTCGTCGCCTTGTGCAAACCCAGGCGCTCGGAAAGATCGCTGAGGCGCAGCTCGGGCTCGTCGGCGCTGAACGCACCGAGGATCGCGGCAGCCCGCTCGAGGGCCTGGACCCGGTACTGCGGCTGAAACGAATCGTGGCTTCGCGCGGAAGCTGATGTGGGTTGATCGTTGATTGGTGCGGTTTCTTGCATCGTGAGATGGGGTCTCGTAACGAATGGAACAAACTGTGTTTACACCCGTCCGATCCCCAGCACAAGGTGTGGGGCCCAACTTACGGGCATCTGGGGGCGCCGTTGTCGGCGAAGCCAGGCCACATCGTTGCGTCCGTCACAGTCCCGGCGTCGGTTGCTGCGAGACGGCTAGACTTCATCAGGCCTCGCCGTGACCGAAACCCCGAGGAGGGCCTCCCGCGATGGACTTCGAAGACATCCTTTACGAGGTCGATGGCGCACGCGCCACGATCACGCTGAACCGACCCGCGAAGCTCAACGCGTTCCGGACCCAGACCCTCGAGGAGCTCTGCGTGGCCTTCGAGCGCGCGGCAGACGACGAGCGGGTCGGCGTGATCGTGTTCACGGGCGCCGGCGAACGCGCCTTCTGCGTCGGCGGGGACGTCGCCGATCCGACGCGCACGATCCAACAGAAGCGTCACGTCCACCATGTCAGCGACCGACTTGCCGTGGCGATCCGCAACAACGGCAAGCCGATCATCGTCAAGGTGCGTGGCTATTGCATCGGCGGCGGCAACGAGCTGAACGTCATGTGCGACCTGACGATCTCGGGAGAGTCCGGCAAGTTCGGTCAGGCCGGACCGAAGATCGGCAGCGCGCCGCTGTGGTGGGGCTGCCAGTTGATGCCCGCCGTCGTCGGCGAGAAGAAGGCTCGAGAGATCCTTTACCTGACCCGCCAATACACGGCCGACGAAGCCCTCCAAATGGGGCTGGTCAACAAGGTGGTGCCCGACGATCAGCTCGATGCCGAAGTTGACGCGTGGTGTACCCAAATCCTGCAGCGGTCCCCGCAGGGGTTGCGCCTTGCCAAGCTCGCGATGAACTCTTCTACCGATCTGCTGCACGGCTCGGTCCAGCACGGGCTCGAGCTTGTGGCCCTCAACCACATCTTCGGCCCTGAGCCCCAGGAGGGCATCGCGTCCTTCCAGGAAAAGCGCAAGCCGGACTGGCGGCGTTTCCGCGAGGGCGCCGGCCCAGATCCGGGCTGATCGTCGAGGGGATCCGACCGACCATGACCTCTTTGCAGCCCCTGCGACCGGCCACCAGTGCACCGACTGCGCTGTGGGACGCGATCGACTACGCCCAGCAGGGACGTCGCGTCTCGCGTGAGCTCGCGCTGTCACTGGCCGACGTGTCCCGCAGCCACCATGCCGCGCTCTGGGCCGCCGCCGCCCAGATGCGCGACCTCGGCCGTCCGCCTGTCGTCACCTATTCGCGCAAGGTCTTCATCCCGCTGACGAACCTCTGTCGCGACGTGTGCTCGTACTGCACATTCGCCAAGAACCCCGACGATCCGCGGGCGCACACGATGAGTCCGGACGAGGTCATGGCCGTCGCTCGGGCCGGTGAGCGGATGGGGTGCAAGGAGGCGCTGTTCTGCCTTGGAGATCGCCCCGAGGCGCGCTGGCCCAGCCAACGCGAGTTGCTCAAGCGATACGGCCACACCACGACCCACGGGTACCTGGTCGCGATGTGCAAGCGGGTCATCGAAGAGACGGGGCTGCTGCCGCATCCCAACGCCGGGGTGATGTCGTTGCGCGAGTTGGCGGAGCTCAAGGAGGTATCGGCGAGCCAGGGCCTCATGCTCGAGACGGTCGCCGACCGCCTCTGCGGACCGGGTGGCCCGCACGAACACGCCGCCGATAAGCGCCCGTCGACGCGTCTTGCGGTGATCCGCAAGGCCGGGCAGCTGCAAATCCCGTTCACCACGGGGATCCTCATCGGGATCGGAGAAACACCGCGCGAGCGGGTCGAAGCCCTGCTGGCGATCCGGGATCTCCAGGATGAATACGGACACATCCAGGAGATCATCGTCCAGAACTTTCGCGCCAAAGAGCACACGCCGATGGCCGCGGCCGGTGAGCCGGGACTCATTGAGCTGATGACCGCGTGTGCGATCGCGCGGTTGATCATGGGGCCAGACGCACACATTCAGGCTCCGCCGAATCTCTCGGCGGACTATGGCCCGCTGCTGCTGGCCGGCATCGATGACTGGGGCGGGATCTCGCCCTTGACGCCGGACTTCATCAATCCGGAAGCGCCGTGGCCCAACATCGGCGCGCTCGGCGCGTTGTGCCAAGAGGCCGGCTACGCGCTGACCGAACGTCTGACGATCTACCCGGACTACATCGACCGCCCAGGGTTCGTCGCCCCCGCCGTGCAGCCCTTCATCCATGCACAGCTCGATTGCGAGCCAGGATTGGTACAGGTGCCCACGTGATCGTCACCTTCAGTCGCACCATCACGATCGGCAGCACGACCAGCGAGGACGAGCTGCGCCGCTCCCGCGCCGAGGGCGCAACCACGGCCCAGATCGAGGGTGATCCTGCCGCGGTGACGGCCGCCGTGCTGGCCGCGGGCCTGCTTGGGGTTGTCGGTTCGCCAGACCAGTCAGCCATCGCGTGGCTGGTCGACCCGGATGACGCGATCCGGCTCCACGACGCGGGCGTCAGCGGCGCGCGCATCACGGTGCGCAGCAGCGGCCCCAAGCGCGACGTGCTCGATGCCGCCGTGCGCGCCGCCGCGGCGTGGGTCCGCGCCGAACGAGACGAGGTGGCGGCCGTCGCAGCGCTGGTGGATCTGCCGGGTCTCGGCGTCGCGATCTCGAGTGCGGTCGACTCGCTCGAGGGTGCGTTGCGCGCGGTCGCCGACGGTGCGTCGGATCTGGTCATCCCGCACACATGGTCCGACGTCGAGGTCGGTCGACTACGCGATGCGCTCGCGGACCACCTGCTGGTCGAGCGCACTGCACTGCCGCTGTTTACGAGCATCGACGCCATGCGGGACATGCTCTCGCCAACGGAATTCCGGGCATGGTGCAACCAGACCGACGGTTCGGGCGCCGCGCGCCCGCGCTACGAGTGGGCGCCCGGGCGTGACATGGCCGCGCCCGTGCCCGACGTGCGCTTTTCAGCCGAATGGTCCGATGACGCCTGGACCGGACGCGCCCCCTCGGCCGACACCGGACGCAGTCGACCGGAGATCGCGCGGATCCTGGCCCGTTCGCTCGACGGCGAGGCGCCGACCGAGACCGAGGTCGCGCTGCTGTTCACCGCGCGCGGCCCGGAAGTCGACGCGATCGCCGCGGTCGCCGACGAGCTCCGCGAGCGCCGGTGTGGCGAGACGGTCAGTTACGTCATCAACCGCAACATCAACTACACCAACCAGTGCTACTTCCGCTGCGGGTTCTGTGGGTTTTCGCGCGGCCCGAAGAGCCTGGAATTCCGTGACGACCCGTATCTGCTGTCGATCGACAACATCGTCGAGCGATCGAAGGAAGCCTGGGCGCTCGGCGCCACCGAGGTGTGCCTGGTCGGCGGAATCCACCCCAGCTTCGACGGCAACTTTTACCTGGACATCGTCAAGTCGGTCAAAGCCGAGCTTCCCGACATGCACATCCACGGGTTCACGCCGTTGGAGATCTGGCAGGGCGCAGCGACACTGGACGTCGACGTCCCCGACTTCCTGGCGATGCTCAAGGGCGCTGGACTCGGCACGTTGCCAGGCACCGCGGCCGAGATCCTCGACGATCGCGTGCGCGAGTACCTGTGCCCCGACAAGTTGCGGACGGCCGAATGGGCCTACGTCATGATCAGCGCGCACGAGCTCGGGCTCCGCGCCACGAGCACGATCATGCACGGGCACATTGACTATCCGGAGGCCACCGCGCGCCACTACGAAGTGCTGCGGGAGATCCAGCGTCGCACCGGCGGATTTACCGAATTCGTCCCGTTGCCGTTCGTGCATATGGGGGCGCCGATGTACCTGCAGGGCAAGTCCCGCCCGGGCCCGACCTGGGACGAAGTGGTGCTGATCCATGCGGTGGCGCGAATCGCGTTCGACGGTCTGATCCCCAACATCCAGGCCAGCTGGGTCAAGCTCGGCCTCGAGGCCGGTGCCCGGCTGCTCGAGGCGGGGTGCAACGACATCGGCGGAACGCTGATGAACGAGAGCATCTCCCGTGCATCGGGGGCGGCGCACGGCCAGCTGGCCACGCCGGACGAGCTAGAACAGGCGATCCGGCGGATGGATCGCATGCCAGTGCAGCGAACGACGCTCTACGAGCTAGTCGACACCGCAACCACTGCCTGAGACGGTCCTCGCTGACGGGGCCCGTCGACCCCCGCCCGCGGTGGGCGGGGGCCTGGGAGTCTAGGCGGCTACGGCTTGGGGCTCGCGGTGCAGCACTTCGCCAATGGCTTCAGACAGCGCTTCGGGGAACTCCGCGGCGATGTCGTGGCCGGCGTTGAGGGTATGGACCCGCGCACCGCGCACCCACGTTCCGAGCTCGCGCTGGAGCTCCACGGGCGCCGTTCGGTCGCCAGTGGTCGCCAGGACGACCGTCGGGACATCGAGTTGCGGCAGCGCGCCACGCCAATCCGGGCGGTTGGCCATCGCCTCGGCGGTGAAGGCGATGCCTTCGCGATTGCGCTCGCGCAGGATGCGCGCGACCTTGGTCCACCGATCCTGCGCCTTGGCGTCCTCGCTGCGGGGGCTGATGCCCGTCACGACGAGTCCGTTGACCAGGCCCGGGTGACCGAGCGCAAGCGCGAGCGCCGCAGCCCCACCGACGCCCTGACCGACGACAACGGCAGGGCCGCCTTCGGCGGCGATGATTCGTGCCACGTCCGAAGCGAAGTCATCGATGCTCCAGGGCCCTGATGGCGACGGCGACTTGCCGTGGCCACGCAGGTCCGGCGCGATGATCCGGTATTCGCGCTGCGGAAGCAACGACAGCGCATCCAGCATCTGGCGACCATCGTGGTTGAGGTCGTGGAGCCCGACGACGAGCTGACCGCGTCCACGGTGACGCACGTTGAGGTCAATTGCGGGAGGAAGGGACGGCATTCGAGCCAAACCTCACTAATAGCAGGCGAAAGAAAATGTGTTTCACCGGTTAATTTATTAGGCCCCTAACGTTCTGTCAAACCCCCCACGGTATGCCCGGTTCAATGCCGGTCACGGAGCCCCTGCAGGAATCCGGCGACGACCTCAGCCACCTCATGGGGACGCTCGAGTGCCGTGAGGTGCCCCGCGCCGGGAATTTCCACAAGCCGGGCGTCTGGGATGCCGTCGGCGAGGACGCGGGCCGCCGCCGGAGGCGTGACCAGATCCTCGCTCCCGACGACGACGAGGGTCGGGAGCGCGAGGTGGGCGAGTTCCCGCCGACGATCCGGGCGCCCGGCCAGCGCGGCCAGCGCGCCGACGAGCGCGTCGGACGACTGGCGGCCCGCGCAGGCCGCGAGCTCGTCACGGACGTCGCCCGACACGTCGGCGGCGACCAGACGCGGGAGCAGACCCGACAGGTATCCATCGCGACCGCCACCGGCCACCACCGCGGCGGCGTCATGCCGGGCCCGCCGCGTGGCGGGATCGTCCGCCTCCGCGCGAGCGTCGGCCAGGATCAGCGCGCTGACGCGCTCGGGATGTCGAGCGGCCAGGGCCAACGCCGTGTATCCGCCCATCGAGAGGCCCATCACATACGCGACGCCATTCGGGGCGGCGGTGCCGATCCTCATGGCCACGGCATCGGCGGCGCTTGCGATGGTCCAACCGGCCTCGGGCGGGGCGGTGCCGAAGCCTGGTGCTTCCGGTGTGATGATCTCGCGCACGCCGCCGAGCGCGGACCGGAACCGGTTCCAGAACGTCGCATCGACCGGGTACGGGTGGAGGAGGACAAGCGGGGTTGTCGCTGGCATCAGTTCAGCCTCGCACACCGGTCAACTGCGCCAGTCGCGCGATGTTCGCGCAGGGGCGGCGGGCAGAATGGGGAATGTGACGTGGAAATGCCCCGCGCTTTACGCGCGGCCGTATGCTTTGCCGTCGCGTGATCCCGCTGCGCGCCGACCCCCGTGACGAACGACCGCCCGGCAGGCGGCTGGAGTGCGTATGGAAATTCAGGATGTCCAAGGTGGTAGCCGGTGACGCACGAGGGTGGGGTCTGGGTCACGCTCCCCACGTACAACGAGGCCGAGAACATCGGCCGGATGCTCGACGCGCTGGTGGAGGTCTTCGCGCGTGCGGACATCGACGGTCACGTCCTAGTCGTCGACGATCGCTCGCCGGATGGGACTGGCGACATCGCCGACCGTCGTGCCGCGGAGAACCCGCGCATCCACGTACTGCACCGGAACACAAAGCAGGGGATCGGCCCCGCCTACCGCGCGGGATTTCGGGATGCGCTCGATGCCGGGGCGCAGTTGATCGTTGAGATGGACTGCGACTTCTCGCACGATCCCCGCGTGTTGCCCACCCTCATCGAGGCGGCCGAGGATGCGGACTTGGTGCTCGGAAGCCGCTACGTGGCCGGGGGTGGCACCCGGAAATGGGGCTGGACGCGGCGCGCGATCAGCCGGAGCGGTTGCCTGTATGCCAAGACGATCCTCAACGTGCCGATCAACGATCTCACGGGCGGATTCAAGTGCTTCCGCCGCGACGTGCTCGAGGCGATTCCGCTCGATCAGGTGCATGCGACCGGCTACGGTTTCCAGATCGAGATGACCTATCGCGCGCTCTTGCTCGGCTTCCGGGTCATCGAGGTCCCCATCATCTTCACCGACCGGCAACACGGGGAATCGAAGATGAGTGGGACCATCGTGCTGGAGGCGGCGACGCTCGTCCCCCGACTGCGCCGGCGCCTGCGTCACGCGCGCAAGCAGCGGCCAGTGGCCGCCTGATGGGCTGCCCGAACCGGGTCGCAGCGGGTGCCCGGTGTCACACCGAGCCCGGTTGTGGGCCCAACAGCGCGGGGCTAGGATCCGGCTCGCCGCGGGCACCTGAATCCGCGTCGCGAGCCCGGCCGATGGCCAGCCCGTCCGAACCCGTCGTTGCGGGCCGTCTGGCCGCGCGATGCCGGCAACGCGGCCTGCGCCATGCACGACCCCCGATACGGCGACGCCGGTCTCCCGGCGCGCTGAGTGCCCGAGGAGGCAGGATCTAGTTGCGCCGGATCGTCCGTGACGTGCTCTTGCCGGTGATGGTCGCGATCGTGCTGGCCTTCATCATCCAGGCGCTCATCGCGAAGCCGTACGAGATTCCGACCGACTCGATGGTGCCGACGATCCAGCCCAACGATCGGGTGATCGCCAATCGGGTCGTCTACCGCTTCCGATCGATCGAGCGCGGCGACATCATCGTGTTCTCCCCGCCGCCGTCCGCGGTCGCGACGTGTGCGCCCGAGAAGGGGGTCCCGTTCGTCAAGCGCGTCATCGGCCTTCCTGGCGACGTCGTGACCGTCGAGGACGGCGTGACACGCGTCAACGGCAAGGTCTACACGGTGCCCGGCGAGGTGACGCCGGAGTACAGCATGACCTTTCCCGCGGTGCCGAAGGGCGATCTTCTGGTGCTCGGCGACAACCGTCCGAACTCGTGTGACTCGCACCAGTGGGTGAACTCGCCACCGGACCCGGCCGTCGATCCCTTCGTTCCGCAAACGAATGTGATCGGCGAGGCAGAGATCATCTACTGGCCGCTGGGGCGCATCAGCTTTCTCAACTAGCGCGCACCCGGGTCGGTCCGGTCCCACCGAGTCCCCGCGGCACGGTCGAGTATCCGTTCACGTCTTGCGTGCTAATTGCGATAACCGGTGCGTGCGAAACCGTCCAGAAGGGTGGAAACGGGGGGGCGAGTCGTGGAAGGATCAACCGCCAACACACTGAATGTAGTGTGTGCCGCGACCTCGACACCCCACATATAGCCTTGAGCCCATGATCTGCCCGTTTTGTGAACATCCGGACCATCGCGTCGTTGAGTCGCGGGTTCCCGACAGCAAGGATGCGATCCGCCGCCGCCGTGAGTGCCTCGGTTGCGGGCGTCGGTTCACGACCTACGAGCGCGTCGAGGAGATGCCGGTCGTCGTGATCAAGAGCTCCGGCGAGCGCGAATTCTTCGAGCGCGCGAAGCTGTTGGCCGGCTTGCAGCGGGCCTGCCACAAGCGCCCGGTGCCGACCGGGTTGCTGGAAGTCGCGGTCCGCGACATCGAGATCGAGCTGCGCAACCGGCTGCGCCAGGAGGTCCGCACCTCGCTTATCGGCGACTTGGCACTGCGGCGCCTCAAGGAGATCGACCAGGTCGCCTACGTGCGGTTCGCGTCGGTCTATCGGCAGTTTGCAGATGTTGAGGAATTCGAAGAAGAGCTCGCACGGCTTGAGCGTGAGCCACTGTTGGCGCGCGGCCAGGTGACCATGGACGAGCACCTGTTTGGCAACGTCGACCCGACCAATCGCAGTGGCAGTCGCGTTCGACTGCGCGCGCTGCGCGGCGGCCGGGACGACATCCCGAGTGATGAGACGATTGACACCGTGACGACCAACACCACATCGACAACATTGGAGGTTCCCGATGGCGACTGAGGCGCTCGACCAGCGTGCCGCCGCCGAGCGCCCACCGGGCGCGCGACTGGGCATCCGGCGCTACTTCACCACTCCGGGTGTGCACCCGTACGACGAGGTGACCTGGGAGCGCCGAAGCGCGTCCATCACGGGCGAAGGCGGCCAGAGCTTCTTCGATCAGGACGACGTCGAGGTACCGAAGGTCTGGAGCCAGCTGGCCACCAATGTCGTGGCGTCCAAGTACTTTCGCGGCGCAATGGGCTCGCCGGAGCGCGAGACGAGTGTCCGGCAGATCATCGATCGTGTGGTGCGCACCCTGCGTTCCTGGGGCGAGGAAGAGGGCTACTTTGCCGACGCCGCCGAGGCCGACAGTTTCGAGGCCGAACTCATGCATCTGCTGGTCCAGCAGAAGATGGCGTTCAACTCCCCGGTGTGGTTCAACGTCGGCACGCGTGAGCACCCCCAGTGTTCGGCGTGTTTCATCCTGTCGGTCCAGGACCAGATGGAATCCATCCTGTCGTGGATCAGCAAGGAGGGAATGATCTTCAAGGGTGGATCGGGGTCGGGGTTGAACCTCTCCAACGTCCGCTCGAGCAAGGAGCTGCTGTCCGGCGGCGGGACCGCCTCCGGACCGGTGTCGTTCATGCGCGGAGCGGACGCGTGCGCGGGCGCCATCAAGAGCGGGGGTACCACCCGCCGCGCGGCCAAGATGGTCGTGCTCAACTGCGACCACCCCGACATCCACGAGTTCGTCAACTGCAAGGCCGGAGAAGAAAAGAAGGCATGGGCCCTCGGTGAGATGGGCTACGACATGGGCATGAACGGCGAGGCCTGGCAATCGATCCAGTTCCAGAACGCCAACAACTCGGTGCGGGTGACCGACGAGTTCATGTTTGCCTCCGAGGCCAACGGCGACTGGCACCTGCGGGCGGTCACGACCGGCGAGACCCTCGAGAACGTGAAGGCCCGCGACCTGCTGCGCGAGATCTCTGAGGCCACCTGGCTATGCGGCGACCCGGGGATGCAGTACGACACGACGATCAACCGCTGGCACACCTGCCCCAACACCGGCCGGATCAACGCGTCAAACCCGTGCTCGGAGTACATGCACATCGACGACTCTGCGTGCAATCTCGCCTCGTTGAACCTCATGAAGTTCGTCGGTGACGACGGCACGTTCCTGGTCGACGACTTCCGGCAAGCCGTAGACGTGACCATCGGTGCGATGGACATCATTGTCGCGCGCTCCGGCTACCCGACCGAGGAGATCGGCCGCAACGCACGCGACTTCCGGCAGCTCGGGCTGGGCTACGCCAACCTCGGCGCCCTCGTGATGAGCCGGGGGTTGCCGTACGACTCGGACGGCGGCCGCGCCTATGCCGCCGCGATCACGGCGCTCATGACCGGCCGCGCGTACGAGCAGTCGACGCACTTGGCCGAACGGATGGGTCCGTTCGCCGGATACGCGGACAATGCGGCCCCGATGCAGGGCGTCATCCGGATGCACCAGCGCGCGGTCGAAGACATCAACCCGATGCTGGTCGCCGACCCGGGTCTGTTGGATGCGGCCCGTGATGCATGGGCATCCGCGGCCGACCGTGGCGTAGTTCACGGCTTCCGGAACGCACAGGCGTCGGTATTGGCGCCGACCGGCACAATCGGGTTCATGATGGACTGCGACACCACCGGGGTCGAGCCGGACATTGCACTTGTCAAGTACAAGAAGCTTGTCGGCGGCGGCGTGATGAAGATCGTCAACAACACGGTCCCGGCCGCGCTGACCCGCCTTGGCTACAGCGACGACGAGGTCGAGGCCATCGTCGCGTTCATCGATGAGCACGAGACGATCGAGGGCGCCCCGGGGCTCCGGGACGAGCACCTGGCCGTGTTCGACTGCGCGTTCACCCCGATCAGCGGCACGCGGTCCATTCATTACCGCGGCCACATCCTGATGATGGGCGCGGTGCAGCCGTTCATCTCGGGGGCGATCTCCAAGACCGTGAACATGCCCACCGAGGCGACGCCCGAGGAGATCATGAGCGCCTACATCCTCGCCTGGAAGAACGGGGTCAAGGCGCTGGCGATCTACCGTGACGGCTCCAAGCGCACCCAGCCGCTGTCGACGGGCAAGTCCGAGACGTCCCAGTCCACGGTGGCGAGCGCGCATCCCACGCGCCGGCGCCTGCCCGACACACGCGAAGCGACGACCCATCACTTCTCGATCGCCGGCCATGACGGCTACATCACTGTCGGCAAGTACGAGGACGGCAGCCCCGGCGAGGTCTTCATGAAGATGGCCAAGCAGGGCTCGACCGTCTCGGGTCTCATGGATTCGTTGGCGATCTGCATGTCGATCGCCCTTCAGCACGGCGTGCCGCTCGAGATCATGGCCGACAAGTTGTCGCACATGCGTTTCGACCCCTCCGGGTTCACGGCGAACCCGGAGATTCCGATGGCCAAGTCGATCGTCGACTACGTGGTGCGCTGGCTGTCGTCGCAGTTCCTTACCGAAGAGGAAAAGCGCGAGGTCGGGATCATCACGCAGGACATGCGGGACGAGGCCCGCGCCGAGCTCGAGGATGGCGACGACAACGAGCCGGGTGGCCAGGTCATCGAGCTGCCGGTTGCGACCGGCGGCGGGCAGGGTCAGACCGCGCTCGCATTGCCCCCGAACCGTGGCGGCAAGTACACGTTCCGTCAGGACGACGGGGTGATCTGCGGAAGTTGCGGGTGGACGATGATCCGGTCCGGCACGTGTTACAAGTGCGAGAACTGCGGGAGCACGTCCGGCTGCTCCTGAGGGCGTGTCGGCGGTCGCGATCACGCGGGGGGAGGGCGGCGGAGCCGTCCTTCGCCCGCGGTGGCGTTGGTGACGGTGCCGACCGGGCCGGCGATTAGGATACACGGTGTCCCGATGCGTGGCTCCGATCGGTGCGGGCCGTCGCGGATCGTGGGGCAGACAGACGTATCGCGCATCCTCGATGGGGCCGCAGGGCCCCGTCGCTGATTCTGGGCTAGCTAGCCACCTCATCGAGCGAGGTGAGCTCGACGTCGACGTCAGGGCCGCTCTCGAGCTCGGCGTGCAGCGACTCCGGGCGGCGGATGCGGACGGTGGACCAGTCCCGTGCCTTCGGGCCCGCGAAGTCCTTGGTGGGATTGTCGGCGACATAGGTGAATTGGTCGCCGGCCAGACCGGCCCGCACCTCGTGAAGCGAGAATCCGAGCTGATGCGGCTTGCCGAATCCGGCGCCGAGTTCGGCGGTGTAGACGATCAACTCCGCCCACACAGGAGCTCGGAGGGCATGCGCCTTGGCGCGCTGGCTCTCGAGCGGGCCGTCGGTCACCACTCCCAGATACCGGCCGTCGAGACGGCCGATCAGGCGCTCCGCGTCCGGCAACAGGTCGATGGCGGGCGCGTGGTGCCGGTAGACGTGCCGGAGTTCGCTGACGAGTTCATCCGTCGGGTCGATGCCAAGTTCATCGAGCGCCTGGTTGAAGGTCGTGCCGCGAACCCCCCGCTCGAATAGGCCCATCGCTGTCGTCGCGAAATCGGTGGGTCCGAAGCGAGCGGCGATGTGTGCGCCGACCGCGCTGAACCCGCTGCGCACATAGTCGCGCTCGAGGAACAATGTGTCGTCGAGATCGAGAATCACGCAGCGGCCCAACACCTACATCACACCAGGTCCGAGCGCCTCGCGCGTGGTGAACACCGCCTCATCGAAGCGCAGCATCACCAGGCCGTCCTGGAACGTTCCCTCGCCGACGGTCGAGGGCAGGCCGGCCACGTCCTCGATGATCCAGCGGGGCACCGAGGCCCCGGCCGCGTCGCTCAAGGGGAAGCCGCCGCCGAACCGCGCGTTGAGCTCGATGATCGCCAGCCGGTCGGTGGCCGGATCGACAAAGCACTGGAAGTTCAGCGCGCCGTATGCGTCCTCGAGCGCCGCCGCGACACGTCCGGCGAGCTCCATCAGCCCGTCGTGCCGCACCGTCAGGCCCTTGCTGACCTCGCCGCCTCGCGTCTCCAGCCGCCGCCGCGGCACCGCGGTGACTAGGGCACCGGATCGGTCGACGTAGATGTCGACGGTGTGCTCCCGGCCCGGCGCGATCGCTTCAACGACGAAATCCTGCTCGCGCAACGGTGCAAGCATGTCCGGCGACGGGACGACCTGAACGCCCACGGATGAACTGCCGCAGCGCGGCTTGGCGATCAGCGGGTAGGCGGACGGGTCGTCGGGAGCGTCGGCGACGGCCCACTGTGCGACGGTCGGCAGGCCTGCATCGACGAGCCAGCGATGCGTCCGCGACTTGTCCTGGGCAATCGCGACTGTGTGCGGCCCCGAGATCGCGATCGTCGTGCCGACCGCGGCAAACTGATCGCGGACCTCGGCCAACACTGGCAGCTCGGTGTCAATCGTCGGTATCACGAGATGGATCGCGTTGGCGATGCACGCGCCGAGCAATTCGGGCACGAATGCCGGGTCCGTGCAGCGCGGCACCCGGATCCGCGTGTCGGCGTCGACCCACGCTGCCGAGAGCGGGCTGGCATCGCTTGCCGCAACCTGGCCCGACAGCCCAAGGTCGGCAAGGGCGGCGCGAAAGAGCCGCGCCAGCACGACGCGACGGCCTGCCGAGCTGATCAGGACATTGAACGGGCGTCCGTGCGGATCGTGTGCTGGGCGCGTCACCGGCTGCAGTCTAGTTCAGCACGGACGCCGGGATTTCCAGCAGCTCGAGCGGTAGCTGGGCGCGTCCGCGCACCGGCTGGCCCGACGGCGGGCGATCATGCGACCCCGGGGACCTCCCCGGGCTGGGCCGAGGGGATGCTGCCCGTAAAAAAGAGCGCAATGACCGCGATGACGGACAGCACGGCAAGGGCAATGTCAAGCCCCGCGATGCGCGCGGACTGGTTCTCCGCTACGACGGCGTTGGTGACCGATTCCGGCTGGCCCGCCTTCGCCATCTCGCTCCGCAGGGCCGTGTCGGAGATGAACGGCACCCCTGAGGCGAGTTCGGTGCTCGCCTGCTGTTTGACCGAGGCGGGTACCTGGGGATTATTCTGGATGCCGGCGATCAGCGACGCCGTCAGCACGGCGATCAGCACCGAGCCCGCGAGCGCCGTGCCAAGCGAGGCCCCGAGGTTGGTGGCGGTGTTTTGCAGCCCTCCTACCTCGCCGCTCTGGCTCGCCGGTACGGCGGAGACCGTCACGGCTCCCAGTTGCGACGCCAGGGCTCCGATGCCCAGCCCGAGGAGCAGCATCGGGATCAAGATGACGCCGGCGGAGGCGTTGAGGTCGATGCCCGACATCAGACACACGATGCCGGCAAGCATCAGCAGGATGCCGACGCGGACGATCCGACGCGGCGAGCCGTGCGGCCAGAGCTTTGGGACGCCCGCCGCCGCAACCAGCAGCGCGAGCGACAGGGGCATGATGCGCAGCCCGGTGTCGATCGCCGACAGCTCCAGGACGACCGACAGGAACAGCGGGATCAGAAAGAACACGCCCGCTTGCAGCAAAAACTGGAAAAAGAACATCACTAGCCCGCCGGTGAACCAGGAATTCGCGAACATGGCGGGATCGACGAGCGGCTCACCTCCGGAGCGCTTGAGGTGCACCGACCACAGCATCCAGAGCCAGACGATGATGAGCCCAACGACGATGAACCAGAACGTCAGCGACAGCTTGAGCACCGACGGTGCGTCGGGCTTCGGGGCGATCCATCCCCATTCGCTCGAGCGGAGCACGCCGTAGACCGCCAAACCCAGTCCGGAGATCGACATGATCGTCCCGACGAAGTCCAGACGACCCGCGGCTTCCGGCGGTGCATCGGCAACGTGGCGCGCAAGGAGCAGGACCACCGCGACGACGACGACCTCGCCGAAGAACACCAAGCGCCAGGACGCGTACGTCGAGGCGGCTCCGCCGATCAGCGGCCCCAGGGCGACGGCGACCGCTCCTGCCGAGGCGATCAGCCCATACGCGCGCGGCCGATTCGACGGTGCGAAGTTGCTGGCGACCAGGGCGACGATCGCCGGCATGATCAGCGCTGCCCCGATGCCTTCCAGGAACGACCACCCGATGATGAGCACCGGAAGATTCGGGGCCACCGCGGTCGTCAGCGACCCACACGCGTAGATGACGCCGCCGATCATGAAGGCCTTGCGGCGCCCGATCATCGTCCCGATCTTGCCCCCGGTGACCATCAGCGTGGCCATCACCAACGTGTAGAGGGTGATCGCCGTCTGGATGCCCGTGATCGTCGTGTGGATGTCGCTCGCGACGGTCGCCATCGACACATTCATCACCGACATGTCGAGCGTCATCAGGAACTGCGCTGCCGCGAGGGTCATGAGCACCTGCCGAGTCGCGGTCGCGATCCCTTCGTGCGTGGTGGCGGTGGTCACGCCGGCTCCTTCGTCGGTGTTGAATTCATAACGGATTCATCGTCCGCTGCAACGTCGCACGATCGCGTGCGGGACGGCGGGAGAGATCGCGTTCGGATATCGGACGAGTGCGCCCGACAGACCGCGCGGCGGAGGATGACCGCGACGGGGTTGCCGCGGTTTCCCCACCGTCAGGCGCGGAACCGCGAGGGAGAAGCCGTTGACCTTCCCGAAGGCCTGCCGGGACCGCACATCGCCGTCGTGCTGTCCTTCCTCCGCCGTGGGCGTTCGCGATGTGGGGGTCTTGGGCGTGCCGGTCATCGGGCGCGCATGGGGTCGTGTGCCGAGGCGGAACGACGGGGGCATGGCGACAGCGGTCGCCGATCCCGCGATATGCCGCCACACCGTGACGTCCGCCACCGATGACCGCGGTGTCTGGCGCGCACTCAGGATTGCCGGAACCGACCGCGTCGTGGCCGTGCATGTCTGCAACGGGGAGGTGCAGTGGCAGCCGGTCGGATCCGTGGACGCCGTACGGATTTCCGCCGTTGTGGCGGCCCGCGGTCGGCCAAGGTCGGCGCGATGACCGGTTCCACGACCGGTCGGCATGACGGGGATTGCGGTTCCGGCTACCCTTTGTGTCGTGAACCGTCAATCGTGAGGGAAACATGAGCAGTCGACCACCGTTGGACGAGCAGACCTGGGGCGCTCCCGGAGCACCGGCGACCCCGGTCGGCGTTGTCGATACGCGCGCGATCTTCGCGCAGACGATGTTTCTGGTCGCGGTCACCGCGATCTTCGCCGCCGTGGGGGCCTACATCGCTCGTGATGCCACCGGAGGCGTCGCGATCCTTGCCTTTATTGGTGCGTTCGGGATCATGCTGGGCATGAACTTTGCGCGCAAGGCGCACAACGGCTCGCTGGGAATGGGACTGCTGTTCGGCTTCGGCCTGCTGTTGGGCGTCGCCATCGGGCCGACCCTGACGGCCTACGCCCACCAGGCCAACGGCGCGACGATCCTCTGGCAGGCCGCGGGCCTGACCGGGTTGTTCATTGCCGGCTTCGGTGCCGCCGGGTACGCGACCAAACGCGATCTCGCCCCATTGATGCGGATCGCGTTCTTCGGCCTGCTGGCACTGATCGTCGTCGGATTCGTCTTGATTTTCGTGTCGATCCCGGGAGCAAACCTGGCATGGTCGATCATCGGCCTAGCGATCTTCTCCGTGTTCACCATGTACGACTTCCAGAGGATCCGTCGCTCGGGTGAAGGTGACGTGATCATGCTCTCGATGAGCATCTTCCTGGACATCTTCAACGTGTTCCTGCTGATGCTGAACCTGCTCGGCGGCGGCCGCCGCTAGCCACCCGCTGTGACCGTCGGCCTCTGAAGGGGCCGACGGTCCCGTGTTCGAATCCGGGCGGCATGGGCGGCGCCCGATCTGCCATCCTCGGAGCCGCAGATGTTGAGTGCAGACCCGGTTTCGTATTCGGTCGCGTTCGCGGCGGGCTTTGTCTCGTTCGCATCACCATGCGTGCTCCCGCTCGTGCCGGCGTACCTCGGCGTGGTCTCCGGGGTCGGATTCGATGAGTTCGAGACGCGGCGCTGGGCGGTGTTCTTTCCGACGCTGGCATTCGTCGCCGGATTCTCACTGGTGTTCATGGTGCTCGGCGCGAGCGTCGGTTTCGCCGGCACCAGCCTGCTGGAGCACCGGCACACGATCGAGATCGCCGGCGGCCTGTTCGTGATCGCGATGGGGCTCGTTCTGCTCGGCCGTGGGGTCCCGATGTTCCTGATGCGCGACCGTCGCTTTCATCGCACGCTGCGTCCGGCCACGCTTGTCGGGGCGGGGCTCGCAGGAGCGGCGTTCGCGTTCGGCTGGACGCCATGTATCGGTCCCACCCTCGGCGCGGCCCTGACCCTGGCGGCCGGATCCGGCAGCTGGTTTCTCGGCGGCAGCCTGTTGCTGGTTTACGGCCTGGGCCTGGGCATTCCGTTCCTGCTGGCCGGACTGTTCGTCCATCAGGCGACGTCGGCGATGGGGATCCTCAAGCGTCATATTCGCCTGATCAGCCAGGTGGGGGCCGTGGTGCTGATCGTGTTCGGCGTCCTGATGGTCACGGGCCTGATGACCCGGCTGAACGTCGAGCTGGCGAGCCTGAGTCCCGCGTTGATGTAGCCGCGCGATGACCGGACCGCTCAGCCACGTGACGGTGGTCACCGCCTCGATTCCGTCGCCACCCGCGCAGTGGTTCGACGTTGGCCCGTTGCATGTCCACTACTACGCGCTGTTCATCATTCTCGGCGTCGTCGCCGCGATCTCGCTGACCTATCGCCGATGGACCGCACGCGGGGGGGACCCGGATCTTGTGTTCGAGGTGGCCCTGTGGTCGGTAATCGCCGGCCTGATCGGCGGACGCCTGTACTTTGACATCACCACCCCTGGCCAAATGGGAAGTCAGTGGTACGCGCCCGTCGCGGTCTGGCAGGGCGGACTCGGGATTCCCGGGGCGTTGCTCCTCGGCGCGCTCGTCGGTGCCTTCGTCGTGCGACGCCGCGGCGCCAGCGTGAGCAAGTTCCTCGATGCCGTCGCGCCGGGCTTGCCGCTCGCGTCGGGGATCGGACGGCTGGGAAATTGGTTCAACCAGGAGCTGTTTGGCGGGCCGACCTCCCTCCCGTGGGGCGTGCGGATCGATCCCCAATTCCGCCCGACCCACTACGCCAACGTCACAACCTTCCAGCCGACGTTCCTGTATGAGCTGATCTGGGACTTCGGGCTGGCGGGGATGCTGCTGTGGGTCGATGCGCGGTTTCGCGTGCGCTCGCCGGCGCTGTTCTCACTGTACGTGTGCCTGTACTCACTGATTCGCCTGCTGCTGGAACTCCTGCGCGTCGATCCGGCCACGGTGTTCGCTGGCGAGCGCCTGAATTTCTGGGTGGCGCTTGCCGGGGTTCTCGCCGGCGGCGCGGCGTTTGTCTACTACCAGTGGGTGCGATCGGACGTGCCCACGCAGGCGGTCCCGTCCGAGACCTAGATGAGTGATTCCACCGAATCAGGCGACATAGTCGACCAGCGCACGGCTGGGTCGACCGAGCCGGTGATTGAGCGCGATGCAGGCGGCCAGGGCGAGAAAGCGCTGGAGGATGC